>Ga0209040_10000763_pt1 | contig 24929 bp, 24 predicted proteins | sample BogFormECP12_OM3_FD_188240 | JGI IMG/M metagenome (GOLD analysis project Ga0209040, IMG submission 188240) | Bog forest soil microbial communities from Calvert Island, British Columbia, Canada - ECP12_OM3 (SPAdes) (version 2) | ecosystem: Environmental > Aquatic > Freshwater > Wetlands > Bog ... | reverse complement strand
TGATCCCAGAAGGCGCACTTGTGCTCAACGCCGAAAATCCCGGAAGTCATCTCGGGTTCAGGCAAAATGAGCCTCATGTAATTGTCACTCTTGGGGTCGTATTTCGTCCAAAGTCTCCCGTCGGCGGCTTTGCCGAGGCTGGTCCAATATTCGGTCATCTTGTCCGCCAGATGTTGCTGAAGCGGATTCAGCTGATGCGAAATGCCGCGGCCGCCGTGATAGAGCGGGAACAGGTATTCAAGCTCGAACGTATGGCCCGCTCCGACGTCGAAGGTGGTCGGGGCCAGATACGAAGGCGCCGTCTGGTCGGCGAATTCATAGGCATAAGTCGGGGTCTGCGGCGCAAGCCACTCGTTGGCCTTCCGCCCCGTGCAAGCGAAGAGCGAATCCGTAACGGCCGCGCCATAAGCCAGGCTCGGGCTGAGATAGTCCTTCAACGGATACGCCTCGAGGACCTTCGGCGCGAGCGCGTCGCCGTAGTAGGCCTTCAGCGCCGCCACATATCCGTCGGCCGTCAGCGCTTTTCCGGTTCCGTTCTCGATGAAAGCGACTGCCCAGCGCCACTCGTCGAGATTGCTTCCGTTCACGATGGTCACATGGTTGAAATGGCCGGACTTGAAGGCGTCGGCATAGGTCGTGGGCAAGACCGTGCCGTCGATGAACGCTTGATTGATCTGGTAAGGCCCCTGGGTGGCCAGGATCTTAGCCACGGGAAGCTTGCGCAGGCATTCGACGCTCTGATCCGCGCATCCCGCGGCCACAGCGAATTTTGCGCCCAAATCCTCCCCGAAGTCGAGCGGCCGCGGAGCCCCAAAATTCGGGTGCTTGATGATGACCGCCGAACCGCTTTGCGAGATGGCATGTTGGAACAGACCGGCGGCGCCGGGGGACACGATTTGCGACATCACGCTTGTGCCGCCTGACGACTCCCCGAAGATCGTAACGTTTTCCGGATCGCCGCCGAACGCCGCGATGTTCTCTTTCACCCATTTCAACGCGAACTGCTGATCCATCAGACCATAGTTGGCGAACGGATGTCCTTCCTTGTCCAATTTCGGATGAGCAAGAAAGCCCAGGATGCCCAACCGATAGTTGATCGTCACGACGACCGAGCCCTTTGCGGCCAGTTGAGAGCCGTCGTGATCGCTTCCCGCCCCAACGGAGAGGGCGCCGCCGTGAATCCAGACCAGGACGGGCAGCCTTTTGTCGACCGATTCCGCGCCCTTGCTGACATAAACGTTGAGGTACAAACAGTCCTCATCGGCGCTCGGGCTCGCGAACACGCCCAGATCGCTATTCTGGGCGCAGGTCCTACCAAACTTCGTCGCAGCCACCGTTCCGGTCCACGGCTTCGCGGGTTGCGGAGGCGTCCAACGCAGGTCGCCAAGCGGAGGCGCCGCGTATGGGATTCCCAAATACTCGTCTATGTTGTTCTGCGTGACGCCGCCGACGGCTCCGCTGTCGATCTTCACGACAGGGCTTTCCTGAGCGCCAGCGCTTGAGGCCGCGAAGGCCGCCGCCGCGATTGGCGCCGCGAAGCAAAAGCGCGTCGCCGCAAGCAAAGTCTTCCTAATACCTGTCATTGCGTTCCTCCAATCATGCGCACACGCGCCCACCAAGGCGGTAGGCCCATCCTCGTCGGCCTACGCCCAACTTCTCGTCCGAGTCCGGCCCGTTTAAACGCAGACCTAGGTTGTCGATTTGCCGTTTGTCGGATCACTCCGAGGGTATTTCGATGGTCTTGACCGGCATTTTCTTGCCGTCGATCACCATCCCTAGGCCGATAGGGAACGTCAGTTCCTGATTGATCCCGTAGAGTGTCTTTCCACGCCACCCGGCCCTGCCCATGTACCGCGACTCCGGGGTCATTTGTCGCAGCGCTTCCGCTATCTTCTCCGCGTCCTGGTCGGTTCCAGCGAGCGAAATCCCTCTTAGCGCCTGTTCCGCCGCGATTTCGTAGACGGGGAACAAAGGATTCTCCGGCGCTTGAGTCTTCTCGAGCCGTAGGTAGTCCGCTTTCATCTTGATTACGCCTGGATCATCGACCGGACTTGTCTCGAGCCAATAGAACGCCTTGAGGTGCTCAAGGCCGTCAGCTCCCTCTATGATCGGCTTCGCGCCCGTACCCCCTAAGCTGCCAATAACGCCAGTATAGCCGGCCTCAAGAAGGCTCTTGGTCAACACGGTCGCATCAGCGGGCGGCACGGAGGACATTTCGACGGCGTCTGGATTGAGGTTCATGACACGAGCTGCGAGAGGCGCGAAATTCGTCGTACCTCGCTGATAATACTCGGTGCTTGCACTGACGCCGGCGTCTGAGTACAGCTTAAGAAGCTGCTTTCCGCTATCCGTGCCGCCCTGATCGTTTGGCGCCGTGATAAGCACGGACTTAAACTTGAATTCAGCTTTTGCCTCTTGGATTAGGATCGGTCCCCATGTCACGGGAGCCTGCAGCGCGTGGAACGCGAGCGGGAATTCCGGCGAAATGACGTCGCGCATATATGACGAGCTGAAATTGATCTGACCGTTTCGCTTAGCAACGGGTCGAAACCCGGTCGTCTCTGGCGAGCCGACCGGACCAACGGTTACGTGTACGCCTTCGCTGGCGAGGTAATTGGAAGCGGCTGCGCCTCCGGCCGCAGTGTATTGTGAGTCGAACGAGACCACACCGACTTTGCACTTCTTGCCGCCCACATCGAGCCCGCCCTCCTCGTTGACTTGCGCCGCAGCGAATTCTGCGCCGGCCTTCGCGGAAAGGCCCCAGGCGGCGGCGCCGCCCGACATGGGCCCAACGGCGCCTAATTTGACTACACAATCCTCAGCGCTCGCAGGCAGCGTCGCTATGCCGGCCGCTAACAGCAAGGCGGCATGAAGCGCCGCTGTTGGAGTTCTCATCGTCTTCCTGAACATTTGCAAATCCTCCCTCACAATCGTTCAGCGCCTAAACTGGCACGCGTGTACCGAACGCCATGCTAGTTGTTCTCGTCTACCGCAAGCTTTGCTAGAGACGCTGACGCTGCATTCGACCTCACCGCAAAGAACGCCCTGTCCATCTCAAGAGATCGCACCCGATCGCGGCATGTGCAGCCAGTAACGCACTCATTCGCCGACCCGCTGGCGTTCCCGCAGCTTCGCTTGCGCGAGCTCGGCACGAATCTCGTCATTGTGCTGTCCAAGAAGTGGAGCCGCATGGCGAATGCTCCCAGGTGTTTCAGACAGCTTGATCGGCAGGCCCAAGACTTTGACCTGACCTGCCTTGGGATGCTCAACCGTTTCGACCATGCGCCGATGCAAGGTTTGCGGATGATTGAAGAGTTGCTCGTGATTGAGAACGGGGCCGCAGGGAATTCCCACTTTGTCGAGTTCCCGAATCCACCATTCCGTCGCGTTCTTGCGCGTCGATTGAGACAGCAGCTCAACGAGATCGTCATTGTGAACTACGCGCCCTTCGCGGGACGCGAAACGCTCGTCAACGAGCAGATCTGGCATTCCAGCCAAGCGGCAGAAGCCTTCGAAGAACGCTTGCTGTCCAGCGCCGATTGTTATGTAGCCATCGGCCGAGGGGAAGACCTGATAGGGAGCAATGCCGCGATGTGCCTGCCCCATTCGTGGGGGGTTTGTTCCGGTGGTGAAATAGTGGACGGCTTCGTAAACCTGAAGCGCGGTCGCGGCCTCAAGGAGCGATGTTTCAACATATTGGCCCTTCCCGGTTCGATGCCGGGCTTGGAGCGCTGCGAGAACTCCGATCGTAATGTTGAGGCCCGCCGCGAGATCGCAGATGGGAATGGGCAAGCGATGCGGGGGCCCGTCTCGTGGGCCAGTGATGGACATCAGGCCGGAGAGCCCTTGCGCCATGACATCGAACCCTCCGCGTTCGGCAAGCGGACCCGTTTGGCCGTAACCAGACACCGATCCGTATATCAATCGAGGAAACTTCAATTGCAGGCTCTTGAAGTCGAGCCCGAGCCGCGTCATTGCTCCAGGCCGGAAGCTTTCAAGGAGAATGTCGGCGCTGGCAACGAGGTCGAGGAAAGTATCTTTGTCGGTTGAAGCCTTGAGATTCAAAGTGATGCTGCGCTTGTTTCGATTCCACATCATGAAGGGGGCGCTCTCCCCCTCTACGAACGGTGGAACGCGGCGGACATCCTCGCCTTGCGGAGGCTCAACCTTGATCACGTCCGCGCCGTTGTCGGCGAGATACATTGTTGCGATCGGCCCCGCCAACATCTGCGTCAAGTCTATGACGCGTATTCCGTTCAACGATCCCGGCATTTGTCGAACTCCGGCCGTGCTACCCACATCTGCGGTTACCGACCCTGAAAGACGGGTACGCGCTTTTCGAGGAAAGCCCGTCGGCCCTCCGTAAAGTCTGCACTTTCCCAACAGGCTTGCTCGCGTTGCGCACAGCCTTCGAGATCACGCTCCCCTGACACATCGAAAGCGGTTTCGAGGGCGTGCTTCGCCGAAGCAATCGTGAGCGGCGCGTTCGCCGCGATCCGACCCGCCAATCCCGTCACGGTCGCGTTCAATTCTTTGCGGGATACGAGATCGTCAATCAATCCGAAACGGAGTGCCTGCTCAGCGGACAGGCGATCGCCGGAAAACAAGATCCATTTTGTCTTTGAAGGTCCGACGAGCGTCGCCAGACGGTGCAGCCCCGTGTAGTTATACGGCAAACCCAATCTGGCGGCCGGCACTCCGAATGTCGCGCCTAGAGAAGCCATCCTCAAATCGCACGCAATCGCTATGGCCACGCCGGCCCCCAGGCAATAGCCAGAAATCATCGCGATCGTGGGTTTGGGAAACGACCGCACCTTTTGCAGGGCCTCGACGGCGAGTCTGTCCGGTTCAGCGGTCGAAGTCACAGTCGATTGGTCCAATTCACCAATGTCCGCGCCCGAGCAGAAGGCTGTATTCCCGCGCCCAGAGATAACGACACACCGCACTGTCGCGTCGATTTCGAACGCGCCTAGCGCGTCAACGATCGCCCGCCACATCGGCGCCGAAATGGCGTTTCTCTTGGAAGAATTATCAAGAACTATGTATCCGACACCTTTGTCGCGCGACAAGTGGATCATCCCCTTAGACTTGGGCTTCGGCTCGTCATGTTTCATTTCAGGGAACGGCATGGGTGCGCCTTCCGTAATCACTCATCTCTCGACAGTTCGCCGCTCGATTTCGAGAAGCGATGACAAGTCGATCGTCTGGTGAACATGGCGCGTTTCTTCGCTGAAGTCGGCGCCAACGGTCGGGTCGACCTTCTCGCCCGCAAGCGCTTCGTAGCAGAGGCGTAGCGCCTTCTCCCGGGCAAAGAACGGCGTCAGAGCGTCGACAACGATCTTGTAACCATATTTGGCCAGTTCAGCGATGGGCATCCCGATGGATCCCACGCCGCCGAGCATCATATAGAAAAGAGGTCCTTCGATTCGTTCCCCGATCGCGATGGCCTCCTCGGGAGATTTGGGAAGGAGCAGCAGGACGTCCGCGCCTCCGCGTTTGTAGGCCTCCGCCCGTCGTAGCGCTTCGTCCAGATTGTCGGTTCGGCACGCGTTCGTACGACCCACGAGCACGAAATCCGGGTCGCGCCGCGTATGGATCGCAACCTTGATCTTCTCCACCATGAGTTCGGTTGGAATCAGATGCTCGATTCCAATGTGGTGGTGAGCGCGTTTCGGCATGAGTTGGTCTTCTATCTCGACCGCCGCAGCTCCTACCGCCTCAATAATGGAGACAGTATTCCGTACGTGCATCGGGTCTCCCCATCCGCACTGGCCGTCGAGAATCAGTGGCGTGGCGCAAGCAGCCCGAATCTCAAGCGCCGCATGAGCCATTTGTGTCAAGGACAGGTTGGCTTCGGTCGAGGTTTTGACATAGCCCAAAGTTCCGCCGCCGAGATAGACTGCGGGGAATCCGGCCGCTTCCGCTAGCCGAGCGCTCAAAGGGTCGAGAACCAATGGGGCGACCACAGGCGCGTCCCGAGCCATTAATTCTCGCAGTCGCGCGGCCGCGGTCATATTGTTCTGTTCTCCGATCGCCGTTTGAGCGGGTCCGCCACCATCGACGGGACACGGTGCGGATAATCCCGTCATCCTCCACTTGATCGTGTGCGTGACGCCGAACTGAAGTCAACGCGACCAAATTGGGCGCCTATCGTATCCATAGGTCTCTCCCTATGGATCCGAAGTGGCGGGGCATGCATTTCTTGCTCGGAATAAGGGCAGACCCAGGATGCAAACGACGCTTTGAGTCAATCAGAGCTGAATTGCCGCGCGGAAATGCAAGACCACCCAGAAGTCGAACTGGAGAAGAACCATTGAATCAGAATCTGTTCTATAAACTTGCAGCTCGGTCACGACCTTCACGGCCCGCATTACACGTAACAGACGGAGCCACGGTGTCCTTTGGGGAACTATTTCGTCAGAGTGGACAGGTCGCTAATGCGCTCGTCGCCATGGGCGTCAAGCCGGGCGACAGAGTCGCAGTCCAGGTTGAGAAGTCGGTATCGGCGCTCGTCCTCTATCTCGCCGTATTGCGAGCCGGAGCTGTGTTCTTGCCGCTGAACACAAGTTACACTTTGAACGAGCTTACTTATTTCGTTGGAGACGCGGAGCCGACCGTGATCGTGTGCGATCCCAGCGTCGAGTGTCAGTTGGTTCTTTTGCCGGGGCTCCGCGGGGTGATCAAAACTCTGGATGCCCGCGGTTCGGGGACGCTGACGACTGCATCGTCTTCGCTAAATGATGAATTCGCAACGGTCACGAGAGACGCGGACGATCTCGCCGCGATTCTTTACACCTCAGGCACAACGGGTCGAGCCAAGGGCGCCATGCTCAGCCACGGCAACCTCATCTCGAACGCGGAAACATTACGAGAATTATGGCGTTTTCAGGCCGACGATGTACTTCTTCATGCGCTGCCGATCTACCACGCGCATGGTCTCTTCGTGGCTTCGAACGTTGCTTTGCTTGCCGGCGCTTCGATGTGGTTCCTTCCGAGGTTCAGTCCGGATGCAGTGATCGATGCGATGGCTCATTCCACGGTGATGATGGGCGTGCCAACGCACTATGTTCGGCTCCTGAAACACCCGCGTTTGCGGCAGTCCGTTCAGAGTGTCCGCCTCTTTATTTCCGGTTCGGCCCCGCTCTTGCCAGCGACGCACATCGAATGGGCGACGGCGACCGGCCACGCGATTTTGGAGCGCTATGGGATGACGGAAACCTGTATGCTGACGTCGAATCCCTATGAAGGCGACAGAATCCCCGGATCGGTAGGCCCGGCAATACCAGGGGTCGAGTTGCGCGTTGTCGATCTCGACACGGGATCGCCGTTGGATAGAAACGAGATAGGGATGATCGAGGTCAAGGGGCCAAACGTTTTTCGCGGTTATTGGCGCAGGCCGGAAATAACGGCAAAAGAATTCCGAGCGGAAGGCTACTTCGTGACGGGCGATTTGGGCAAGATCGACGAGCGAGGCTACCTCCGGATTGTAGGACGCGACAAGGATCTCGTCATAACAGGCGGACTGAACGTCTATCCCAGGGAAGTGGAGGCGGAAATTGACGCAATTCCCGATGTCGCCGAGAGCGCGGTCATAGGGATTGAGCATCCCGACTTTGGCGAGGGTGTCACGGCAGTGATTGTGCCCGCCAACGGGGCGTCCCTGAACGAGGCCGAGGTGCTCGCCCGGTTGGAGGGTCGTCTATCTAACTTCAAAAAGCCGAAGAGGATGCTGTTCGTTAACGAGTTACCCAGGAACGCGATGGGCAAGGTACAAAAAAACGTACTCCGTGAAAGATACAAGCATCTTTATACTGACAAAGCGTAGGTTCGTCAACCAACTGTACGTTGTCCTTGCTATCCACTCACGACACATCGCGGGCCTCACTCAGGCGCCTCCAATTTTCAAATGTCTCGTCCCCTAGAGAGTCAAGAAGAGACGTAAATCCCTGGATCGTTGGATATGCGCCATCGGTCGAAGACGCCAGGCCGCTTGCCAGGCCAGCATCCTTTCGCAAAATCGACATCAACGAGTCGAAACGTGCGCGGTCCGGCGTGATCGCAGCGTAGAGCGAAGATACGCCAGCGCGGTCAGCCGATACGAAATTCCTGCCGGTACTGACGTCAAGCACGCGCGCGGTCTGCGCCAAGGTCAATCCGTGCTCAAGCGCGAGCCGATATGCTTCGCCGGAAATAAAAATGTTTGCGATACATATAATATTGTTGATGATTTTCATCAATTGCGCCGATCCGGCGCGCCCACAATGGAAAAGCTGACCTCCCAACCTCATGAAAACCGGTCTGACGAATTCGATATCGGCCGTCTCGCCACCCATCATGACGGTAAGTGTTCCGTTTTCGGCGCCTACGACACCTCCGCTGATCGGGGCATCGATCACCCGGATGCCCGACTGGCTAACGCTATCTTGAATCTCCAGTATCGTAGCAATCGACACCGTGCTCATGACCGCTATGACCGGGGGACTCCCGTCCGCCAATCCTGACTGCAGGCCGCCCGGTCCGAGTACCACTTCTCGCAATTGGTGGCCCGTCGCAACGAGGATGATGACTACCTCGGAGGACGCGCATTCCGCCGCGTTCGATGTGACTCTTGCGCCGAGTTGAGCAAAGCGCGTGAGGACAGCCTCATTCTTATCACAGACAGTTAGCTTGTAACCTCCGGCCTGTATGCGGCGCGCTATGGGAGCGCCCATAGCGCCGGCTCCGATGACCGCTACGGATTGGATCACGCCGTTATCTCCAACTTTCCTTTGAGATACGACCGAAGCGCACCTAAATGGTTACGCCGCTGTCCACTGCGAGCACCTGCCCTGTGACGACCCGCGATTCGTCGGACGCGAGATAAACGGCCATATTCGCGACATCGACTGGCTCAACGAGACCGAGCAGATGCCTATCGATGTATTTTCCCATTCCTTCGCCGCTTTCCATCATCGACCTGATTCTTGACGTCAACGTTATTCCGGGAGCAATTGCATTAGCGCGGACGGAGTGGCGCGCGTAGTCCGCGGCCATTGACCTCGTCAACGCTATCACACCGCCCTTTGCGGCCGCGTAGCAGGTACGATCGGTCACAGCGGTCAGAGCCGCCATTGAGGTCATATTGATCACGGAACCACCCCCGGCCTTGAGGAGTGCGGGGATGCCATACTTGCAGCAAAGAAAGGTCCCGAACAGATCGAGCCTGATCGCGCGCCAAAATTCTTCTTCCGGCGCCTCCGTCACCGGCCCATCCGCAGACGTCGAGCCGCCTGCGACGTTGCAGATCACGTTAAGACTGCCGAATGCGTCAATCGATTTCGCAATCGCGGCGCGGACGCTGGCGCTGTCGCCAACGTCGCATTGCACGGCAATAGCTCGATGAGCCTCTTTTGCACCGTCGATCGCAAGCGTCGCCAGTTCAAGACTGAGGTCTGCCGCGGTCACAAGCGCGCCTTCCTCCAAGAAGCGCCCGCAGATCGAATTGCCGATGCCCCCTCCCGCCCCGGTAACGAAAGCGATCTTCCCGCTCAGTCTCTGCACTTCATTCTCCTGACCGCGGATAACCATAAATGCGAGGCCCAGAGGCAAGGGGATAGCCTCGGAAGCGCGCGCATTTCGAATTCACTCCGGCAAAATATCCCGGGATGACCTTAAGGAGATCCGACAATTTTCCAAGTCCATTGGACCGATGAACCAGCATAGGTACAATGGCATAACGCGTGCAATGGGCGGAGATAACGGGCGGATCATAGGACATCATCGGAACTCAGGTATACATTCCGCCTATGACCTCTAAAGGGGCTTGCGGGCTGCGAGGTCACATGCCCCGTGCTAAAGAGGTCACATGCGCCGTGCTAAATCAGGGATCTTGGACGCAATCCTGAGCGGAGATGGCGAACGTAGCGCACGGTTATTGCGTGAACATATGAACATATACCAATCCAAGGGTGGTGCTTTTCCCGGCCCGATCGGCTTAAGCCGCAGCGTCAATAACCTATTACACTCCGTGGGCATTGATCTAGCAAGTACCCTGCCGAAACTTTGATGTGGATTTCGATCCCTTTACAGTGACCCCGGCAGATGAGACTCATAGCCTCCAATAGTGAAGACAACCATATGTCGCAGAAAATAGTTCAGCCTGATCAGGATGCTCGATTAGCGGACTGGACACTCTATTCCGATCCGAATCCATTCATTCTCGTCATTGGGCCAATCTGGCAGCGAATCGGAGAAGGCCACTACGAATACGCATTCAAAGTGGCCCAATCGCACGGCAATCTATACGGCTTCGTTCACGGCGGTATGATCGCCGCCTTCGCCGACCACGTCATGGGACACGTCGCGTTCTTGATAAACAACGAGCAACCCGTCGCGACAATACACCTCGATGTGAGCTACCTTTCACCCGCGAAGCTAGACGATCTCGTTCAGTGCCGGGTCGAGGTCGTAAGGAAGACGCGATCCCTCACATTTCTGCGAGGGGATATCGTCGTCGACGCGAACTGTATAGCCACAGCGAACGCAATCTGGAAAAATATTCGAGCGTGACGCGCCGATTCTGATAGGATGAGGGCAATCCGTCGAACCTTATTTGAGCTTAGGCGAAACTGCTTATATTTCGGCGTGCAAAAATATTTCCGCACTAAACGCGGTGATCGCTAAAGATATAGCATAACGGCTATCTTTTCTCTGGTCACGAAGGTTTGAAGTTGGCACTGGCCCAGCTTCTTGCCGTACAACCGCAGCGTTCCGTAGAGAACAGGGCAATACTCGACGTTCGTTGGGAAAGTCGTATGGATGCGGACGCACGTTTGGATGTAGTCGCCGCAACCGGCAGAAACCGAATGCCGCGAGCCGGAACGGTCCGACGATTAAGCTGCCTGGTCGGTCTCGGCCAGCCTTGTGATATCATCCTCGCCGATTCCGCTTTCACGGAGCACAGCCCTCACCGCCGCCATAGTAGCCCAAGAGGTTTAAGGGAACCGAAGGCGGTCCGGCGTCTGGGCCGATCATTTCCAGCGCCCCGCTGAGCGCGATGTAATTGATGTCGTGGCCCGCGCTATGCGCCAGCGGACCGTCCTGCCCCCAGCCAGTGGCCCGCGCATAGACAAGGCTCGGACGCGCCTTCCAGCAGTCCTCGGGACCGACGCCGAGCCTCTCCATCACCCCGGGACGAAACCCTTCCAGGAGCGCGTCCGCGCCAGCGATTACTCCCATCAGCGCGGTCCTGCCGTCGACCGATTTCAGGTCCAGCGCAATGGATCTCTTGTTGCGGTTGCGCAGGTCGTACTCGGCGGGAAACTCGATCCCGAGGTCTGAAGACCCCATACGTTCGACGCGGATCACTTCGGCGCCCATGTCGCCCCAGCATCATGCCGCAAAACGGCGTGGGGCCAAGTCCGGCCATCTCGATGACCTTGATCCCAGCGAGCGGGCCAAGCTCCGTTGAAGACAGATTCAAAACACGCCCTCCGGACGCAGAGCCCCGATGGGCCTCGTCAGAACACGAACACGCCCTTGCCGCCGGCCTGCTTGTCGAACTCCCGGTAGGCCTGATCGGCCTGATCGAGATTCCATTGGTCCGTAAAGAGCCGGTCCACCTCGATGCCGCGGTCTGCGATGAATGCCGCGCAGTCCTTCATAGCGATTTCGGAGAAGGTATAGCTGCCAATGACTGTGCGCTGCTTGCCGATCAGATCTTTCATACCGTCGACGTTGAGGTTGCCGCCGACAGCAACGAGGGCGATTCTCCCCCAGGGCGCCGTGGAGCGCACGGCCTGTTGTTTCGGCGCCTCGCCGCCGGCGCAATCCATGGCGCAGGTGACACCCTTGCCACGAGTAAGCTTGCGGATTTCCTCAGTCGGGTCGAGTTGGTTGCCGTCAATCGCGTGCGCGACGCCAAAATCCTTGGATCGCTCGACACGCTCCGCGTTGATGTCGACGCCGATCACCTCGATGCCCATCGCCGCAGCGAGTTGGGCGGCCGAGAGGCCAACCGGGCCGAGCCCGAAGACCGCCAGAGTGTCGCGCGCCGAGATGCCGAGGCGGAGTAGTGCGCCCCACGCGGTGCCCGTGCCGCAGGAGATCGCGGCCCCCGTCGTGAACGAAATCCCCTCGGGCATCACGACAAGCGAATCGGTGGATGCGCGCATGTAATCGGCATGTCCCCCGTGGATGATCACGCCGTTGATAAGCGCGCCCTGGTCGCACATCTGCGTCCAGCCCGATCGGCAATGATCACAGGTTCTGCATCCCTTGTAGTGGAACACGAGTACGCGGTCGCCGACCTTGAAGAGGCTGCGGTCGACGCCGGGCCCGACTTCGGCGATTACGCCGCAGGGTTCGTGTCCGCCGATGATGGGTGAGTCCGGGTCGATCCCGCGCGAAGCGAGATCCTTGAATCCAAGCGACTTGATGACCTCAGATGGCTTGTTTCGGTAGAAGTGCAGATCGCTGCCGCACATGCCCGAAGCCTTCATCTCGATCACGACTTCGCCGTGCTCCGGAACAGGGTCGTCGAACTTTAAGATATCGACCTTCCTATCCCCCCTGAACACCATTCCGCGCATAACTTCCTCCGGTTTTTTCTGATCTGACGGCGACGCGGCGCCCTCTCCAACACAAGCCCGACTCCCGCCCATTAGGCGGATTACGACCTCGTGGCAGCGCCTGAACGGTCCGCCGCCGCATCCAGACACGCCCAGGGCTTCTGAGATCCTCTGCTCGACAATTTTCGCGCCGCTTCGTTGTGGTGGATGGGCGGGGCTGACTGCGGCGAGGGTTCTCGTCGCGAGCGTTGCGGGCTTCATGACGGTCAATCAATCGCGATGGTCGCAGCCGTTTTGTTATGGGGGATATAGGCGGGCCCGTTGGCTTGGTTGTCACTGTTTCGAATCCATCGGTGTACCTCCGACGCAAATCACGCCTGCCGGGATCCCACTATGGGCTTCGACTTTTCGACATCGCTTCCGGGATTCCCCGCGAGAGCGCGCACGACTAGATAAACGCGGAGGGTAATTGAAAGCCGCGAAGTTAAGCGCCTGCCGCCGAACCGCGGATAGTTCGACGCCCATGAGCAAGTGCTTGTTTCGGTCTTTCTCCGCGCACGGACCAACCTTTCCGCGGACTAGGCGTTAGCGACGCTCGGATGGAGTGAAAGTAAAGTCGCATTCTCACCGCTCATCTTCAATTCCGTGATTGGCTCGAAGAAGAGAACCATCCGTTCCTTGTCCAACGTGTCGCTGAGAACCATATCTTGTGTCCCTGAACGCTCCTTGAGCTGAGCAATGACCTTGCGAACGTCGTCCGTTTCGCAATGATAGATTGCGAGGTAATTGTACGCATGCGGGCCAGGGTCACGCTGGTGTTCGGAGAGTCGAAATCTTTGTGCGGCCGCGATCCCGGGAACTTTGAGAACATCGGCGAGGTGCGTATTCGTATACCAGTCGTTGTACTCGTCTTCCCGTCCGGGCGCTGGATTGGTCAGCACTATGAGATCGTATTTGGCCATTGGTCTATTCCCATTGCAATCGAGTTAGCCGGTCGCATCCCGCCGAGCGGTTCATGACATGGTGGAACGTTCATAAAAACACGACGCATCGCCGGGGTACCGAGTTCTTAGATTTTGCAGCGACGACCGCGCGCGGTGTCACAATCCGAGTTCCTTGAGTACCTGAGCCGCGATGCGGAACCCGTTCAGTCCTGCGGGCATTCCAAGATAGATCGAGACCTGAAGGAAGCACTCCCTCAATTCCTCTTTCGTCAATCCGTTCTTGATGCCGACGCGGATGTGCCCGGCAAGTTCGTCCGGCCGATTGGCCGCCGCCAGCATCCCGATGTTCAAAAGGCTTCGGCTTCGACGATCGAGGGCCTCGCGCGACCAGACGGCACCCCAACAATATTCGGTGACGAATTCCTGCATCGGCCGACTGAAGTCGCTGGCGTCGGCGAATGCCTTATCGACGGCTGCCTCGCCGACCAGTTCACGGCGGATAGCCAGGCCCCTTTCAAACATCTCGGTGGGCATCGCGTCCCTCTCGCTTCAGGCGGGGGGCAAGTCGGTGTGAAGCGGAATGACCTGCGTTCCCGCCAGTTTGTCGTAAACCTGCCCGACGGTGTCGACCTGGCTTTGCGCGCCCTTCTCGTTGATCGCGAGCTGGTACAGTTCGCGAGCGAGATTTCCGAAGAACATGGGCACGCCTGAATCCATCCCCATCTGGCAAGCTAGCCGGACATCCTTGTGTGCGAGGCCAAGTGTGAAGCCCACATTGAGCTTTCCATTCAGGACCCTGGGCCCCATCATCTTGTCGAGATACGCATTGCGGGCGCCCCCGGCCACGAGGACCTCTGTCGCGATCCGTGGGTCGACGCCATTCTTTGCGGCCAGCATGACGCCTTCGAACGACAGGAGACGCTGTGCCGTCGACATCAGATTGTTGACCAACTTGATGACGTGACCATTTCCAATGCCGCCGGCATGGAAAATGTTCGGGCTGATCGTCTGCAGGAAGGGCAGGGCGCGGTCGAACTGCCCCTGATTGGCGCCGACCATGATGGCGATCGTACCGGCTCGCGCTCCTCCGATGCCTCCGCTGACCGGGGCGTCGATCAAATCGACGCCGTGGGCCGAAAGCTCGGCGGCCATCTTGCGGGTTTCGTTCGGATCGCCTGTGGTTTGATCGATGATCAACGTTCCCGGAGTCAACGACCTGGCGAGACCTTCCGGCCCGAACAGCACCTGCCGGACATGGGCCGATGTCGGAAGGCACAGGAAGACCACCTGGCACCCTTCGCCAATCTGAGTCAGCGTCCCCGCCGTCGCTCCAAGGCTGCGCATGCGTTCGACGGCCTCGGCCGAGCGATCCTGCACAATGACCTGATGAGCCGTCGCAAGGCGCGCCGCCAGTGCACCTCCCATATTGCCGACGCCAACATAGCCAATTTTCATTGACCGTTCCCCTTCCAGACGTTCCTCCGCCGAGACTCGCCACTTTCTCTCACGCGTACTCGGTCCTCGGACATGCGTGGCGGATCGCGGGAATCACGTTCGGCCCTGCGATCGAGCCGATCGGGCAGTTGCCGCCGCGATGAGCGAAACTGACCTTCGACCTTATCCGCGCTTCGGCTCCGTCGTCATTTCAACTCTGAAACTCTCGACGATTTCGACAGCTGGCTCTGCAACAGCACGGCATCGGCGAAAGTCGATGAGTTCCAGCCTGACTGCAAGCTTTCAACGAGCGAATTCGCGGCGAACTCGGACTTGACTGACACCGTCATAGGCGTAACCTATAGCGATAAAATACAAGGAACAGGCGGGGGAAATGAATCGAGCCTCCGCTAGGGAGGCTCTCCATGAGAATTCAGGAGAAAGAATACGCCCTACTGAACCTGAAGCAGTTGTCCTATTTTTTGACGCTAGCTGAATTCGGTTCGATCTCCACCGCCGCTAGCGCGCTGAACATGTCGCAGCCCTCGTTGTCGGAGAACATCGCAAAGCTCGAAAAGCAGTTGGAAGTCCAGCTGGCGTTGCGCGGATCCCGCGGCATTCAGATGACCGAAGCCGGTATGGCCCTGGCGAAACGAGGGGGGGAAATCCTCCGAAGCGTCGAGGACATGATCGAGGAGATTCGCGGGCTCAGTGGTGAACCGCGCGGACTAGTCGCAATCGGCCTGCCTCCGTCGCTAAGCATCCTGCTTAGCGTGCCTATGCTCGAAACGATTTACAGCGAGTATCCCAATGTGCGCCTGCATGTCGCCGAGGCGATGTCGGGCGACATTCTGGAGTGGATCGCTTCCGACCGCCTGGAGTTGGGCTGCGTCTATGAGGCCTACGACAGCGCCCCTTATTCGTTTGAGCCGCTGCTGACCGAGGAGCTGTTTGTCGTGACAGCGCCGGACAACTGGGATAGCCCGATCGGCGAGGACGGCATGGCCGTCGATCCGATCAGCGCGACAAGGCTTCAGGAATTGCCGCTGGTGCTAACCAGTCTGGCGCACGGCGCTCGCAAACTGCAAGAGAAATTCGCGCGATCCGTCGGGATTCAGTTGAACGTCGTGGCGACGATCGATTCGTTACCACACATCGTGGAGATGGTGAGCCGCGCAAGCGCCTACACGATTCTGTCTCACGGAGCTGTCTTCCGCCAGGTCGCGGAGCGCAAGCTGGCGCTCGTCCGCATTCAGGAGCCGACGATGAGGCGCACCGCCTATATCGTCCGCAAGAGAGCTCGTCCGATCACGCGAGCCTGCGTGATCGTCGAATCCTGCATCACCTCGATCATCCACGAACTGGTCGATCGGTACGGGATCAAGGCGACCCTGCCTCAGAAGGCGGACAGCCAGCCCGCCGCTTAGTCGAAACCTTCGACCGCGGCGAGCAGCTGCCGTTGCCCTCGTGCGGAGCTAGCGCAACTCGAGCCGGTAAACGCGCGCTGCGGTCCCGTTGAACAGCGCGCTCTTCTCCTCAGGCGAAGAGCCGCGCACAGCATATTTCAGGGCATTCCACAGCGGTACGTAACCGCAGGATCGGCCATCGGGCGGAAAGTTGCTTTCCATCATGCAGCGGTCGCCGCCGAAGGCCTCGATCGACGTTTCGATGAACGGCTTCCAAGCGGTGGCGAGCTCCTGATAGCCGACTGTATCGGTCCGCGCTTCAAACCCGAAACCCCACACGGGCATTCCGAGGCCGCCGATTTTGCAGACCACGTTCGGCCGGCGCGCGATATCCCGGATGTCGGCGCTCCAGCGGGAAAAACCCTGACGCTTTTCCTCCTCTGTCATGTCAACCCCGACAGCACACCCCATGTGATCGAGCACGAAGGTCAGGTCCGGGAAGCGATCCACGAGCGCGGTGAGCTTCGGCAGCGACGGGTCGTAGACCGCGGCGTCGAACGTCAACCCGCGTTTTGAAAGTTCTGCGAGTCCATCGGCAAAGCGAGGGTTATCGAGAACTCCGGCAGGCGGCTTGTATGTCATGATGTAGCGAAAAGGGCGCTCGTCGGGATATTCCACCGTTACATGGCGCACGCCACGGAACCTGTCTGGCGCGACCGCCATACAGCGATCGAGGAGTTCTCCGATCCGTGCGCCGAAGGTCAGATTGGCGTGCCCCACGATCCCGGCGCAGAGCTCGCAATCGCCATATTGTTTCGTCGCGGAAAGCGCCGCGATCCCGTTGGCGACCTCGACTTCATTCAGTGGACGCATCCACTCGGGTCCGTCTTTCCGCGAGAACGATTGGGTCTCGCAGAAGACGGTGGCCATGACCTTGTGGCCAGCATAGACGTCGGCCAGAAAGTCCTCCATCATGTACCGATTGCCGGGCAGATCGAACAAGTGATGGTGGGCGTCGATGATCGGGAGATCGGGGTCGAGGATTGGCTCGTCCCGGCCTTCATGCCGCTTGGTGTTCATGATCGACGGATCCCTGCCTGTCGTCATCCCTGATATTGTTCGGGCGAAACCGGCTCCATCCAGGTGGTCGCAGCCCCGTTTTCCTCCTCTACGATGGCAATGTGGGACATCGCACTGGTGTCGCTCGCGCCGTGCCAGTGTTTCTCGCCTGGAGGAAACCACACGACGTCGCCCGACGACACTTCCTGGATGGGACCGCCCCAGCTCTGCGCCTTTCCACGACCCGACGTTATGATCAGGATCTGACCGACCGGATGCGTATGCCAAACGGTGCGCGCCCCCATTTCAAAGGTAGCGACGCCTCCGACCATTCGCGACGGAGCGCGCGCACCAAAAAGCGGGGTGCGCACGACATGGCCGGTAAAGTTTGCCGGCCCACCGAGGCTGCAGGGCAGGGTTCCATTGCGGGTAATTTCCATAGACGTCTTTCTCCTGGTTGTGATGAATTGATGGAAGGGTTGCCGAGACAACCGTCCGCATCAGGAAGACCGCACCGCGGCGGCGATGCGCTCGCGGTCCACCGCGATATCAACTCCCGCGCGTTTCAGCTGAAGCCGCAGATAGGCCCGAGAGTCTTGATCGCCCTGACCGTTGGCGACCGCGTTCTCCATGTCCTCCCGTGTTAGTGCCGACAGACGCATCGGCACGCCCAGTTCATCCGCCAGGCTACTCGCAAGCCGAACGTCCTTCAGAGCGAGTTTCAATGCGAATGCAGGCGGCTCGTAAACGCCCGGCAAAAACTGGTTCACCAGCATGAACAACGGCGATTGCCGCCCCACCATGCCGAGCCGCAGCGCCTCCCAGAAATCCAAGGGGTCCAATCCGGCCCGAACCGCCAGCGAAAATGCCTCGGCCTGCGCCTCCATGATCGTATAGCCGAGCATGTTATGTGCGAGCTTAGTCACAGTCCCGGCCCCGATCGGGCCGACGTGGCGCGCATGGGAGCAAACTGTCCGGAGCAGGGGAAGAAAGCGTTCGAGAGTTTCACCATTGCCTCCGATCCAGAGGACAAGATCGCCAGACGCCGCGCCCGCAGGCCCCCCACTGATGGGCGCATCGAAGAACGTTCCGCCCTTTGAACGCAGTTCGGCGTCCACTTTCAGTGCGAGTTCGCGCGAACTCGTCGAGAGGTCGAACAGAACGAGGCCCGCGCGCATGTGGGTCGCGACGCCGTCTCTGCCTAGCACGACCTCTTCGACCTGGAGCGGTCCCGGCAGGGAGAGAAAAATGACGTCGGCGGCTGCCGCGATTTCCGCAACCGACGCTGCCGCGCGCGCGCCTGACGAGACGAGGGGTTCGACTGCCGCAGGCGACGCGTCGTAGACGACCAAATCGGCTCCGCCCTTTAGGAGGTTGGCGGCGATCCCGCGGCCCATTCGTCCCAGGCCGACGAAGCCGATCTTTCCAGACGATATTCCCTCGGGCATATTCTTCTCCTTGCGATGATCGAACGCAAACGGCGGGTGATGTTCGAACAAAAGAGTGCGTTCGCGCGGGTGCGCTCTGCGGGTTCTCGGCAAAGACTATGACGGTCAACGTAAAACTCGATAATATATGATGCAAGAAACATTATCCTTGCCCGGGTATCGGATTTGCCTGCAAAGCTAGCTCCTCACGCGACGGCACGGTCGCAGGACCAAGGGTGGACACTATGGCGCGTTTTGATGGCAAAGTCGCTCTGATCACGGGAGGCGGAAGCGGCATCGGGGCCGCGACAGTCCGCAGGCTGTTCCAGGAAGGCGCTTCCGTAGTGGCCATCGACCTGAATGAGAAACACGCGGCTGAAACGGTGCGGACGCTCGGAGACGACAAGCGGGCGCTGGCCCTGGGGGTGGACGTCTCTAACCCGGATCAGGTTTCGGCCGCTTTCGCCGAAGCCAGAAAACGATTCGGCGAAGTCGACTTCCTGGTGAACAGCGCCGGAATCCGTGGGGTAGGCACCGTTCTCGACACCAGTCTCGAACTCATGAAACGCAACCTGGCGGTCAATCTCGAGGGCTCGTTCAACACGTGCCAGGCATTCGCGCAGGCCGCCGTCGCGAGCGGGCGAGGCGGCGCGATCGTCAACATCGCCTCTCTCGCGGGCAGCGTTGGCGTGCCGAACAGAATCTCCTACGTATCATCGAAGCACGGCGTGATCGGTCTCACGCGCGGAGCCGCGCTCGAGCTGGCTCGACACGGCGTGCGCGTTAATTGCATCGCGCCAGGCATGATCCGCACCCCGATGACTGAAGTCATGTTCCAGGATGAAGAGAATGAGAAGCGTATTCGCGCTTCTCATCCGATTGGACGCGAAGGGCAGCCTGAAGAGGTGGCGGCCGTTGTGGCATTCCTCCTGTCGGAAGACGCGAGCTTTGTTACCGGGATCGTTGTTCCTGTTGACGGTGGGTCGACGGCCGGGACCGGGTCCTTCTGAATTGAGAAGGATGTTGCACGCGCGAAGCAGGAAAAGGCTATCGCTCTCCATGACGAAAGGCGTCGAGAAAACGAGTATCAGCTCAAGATTTGGGACGTCAGCTGGCAGCCGCCGAACTTGCGCGGCGACGAGGTGCCCCGCCGCTATCCTGCCAGATGGCCAGTTCTTCAAGATGTTTGACGAGTATTTCGCCCCCGCTAACGATGTGCTTATGCATCAGCGTGCGCGCCGCCTCGACATCGCGGACCTTGAGGGCTCTGTAAATTCGCGGGTGGTAATTGAGACTGCCTTTGATCTGACCTTCCATCTTTCCGTAGAGGGAGTTTGGCAGTTGTTTGGTCATGCCGCCTAGCAAGATCGCCAGCCGCGGGGAACGGGCTGCGACATTGATCGCGCGGTGAAAACGGTGACCGAGCCGGGTGTAGAGCGGCTCGTCGTCGCTGGCGACAGCGGCCCGGTGGGCTTCCATAAGGTCGGCGATTTCCGCGAGCTGGTCTTGCGTGATTAGCTTGGCCGCCCGGGCAGCGAGTTCTCCTGCCAGAACGGCCTGTCCCCAAAATATGTCGCGCACATCCTGACGGCTGAAGCCTACCACCATGAAACCTCGCCTCGGCACAAGTCGGACGAAGCCTTCCGTCTGCAAAAGGAGCAGCCCCTCGCGTACGGGAGTGGAACTGATGCTCATCGCCTTGGCGATCGAGTCAATCCGCAAAAAGTCGCCCGTTCGCGCGCGGCCCGACATGATTAGCTCGCGTATGTAACTCGCCGCCACCTGGGACAACTGAAGCCTGGCGACATCCCTTTGCGAAGGTAGATCCATTGCGCGAGTTCCCCCAAAATCGTGGACAATGCACTATAGATGCAGGGAATGTGCAACGGTCGCAACAAAAAAACCAATACGCGTGTGATACTCGGGCGAGACGGTGAACCGCGCGTTACAAGGTGGTAGCTGTGCCGCCATCGACGGGGATGATCGCGCCTGTGATGTACGAGGCCGCGTGCGACGCGAGGAAGATCGCAGCGCCGGCCATATCGTCCGGACTCGTCAGACGCTTAAGGGGCACCTTCTCCACAACGCGGGCTACGCCCTGCTTCTCCAGTGTTCCGACCATCATCTTGCTGGGGAACATTCCCGGCGCGATGACATTCACTGTTATGTTGCGCGCAGCCAGTTGATCCGCGAGATGTATTGAGAGGTGGTGTGAAGCCGCCTTCGAGGCCGAATATGCGTAGGTTTCATGTTTCGGGATGTGGAACCCGTCGATCGAGCCGACGTTGATCACCCTTGCCGGAACAGCCTTGGTCGCCGCGCGCTCCAGCATGGGCACCAAGTCGCGAATGAGGAAGAAAAGGCCCTTGACGTTCAGGTCGAACACCTTGTCCCAACCGGACTCTGGATACTCAGCCAGGGGTGCCGCCCACACAGCGCCGGCATTGTTTATGAGGACGTCCAGCTTCTCCTCGCGAGCTCCAATTTCGCAAACGACCTCGCTGCGCCCTTCGGAGGTGGCGATATCAGCCGCGACGGGCAGGGCGATGCACGTCCCGAAGGCCGACAGCCGTTTGGCCGTTTCCTGGCAAGTTTCGATCTTGCGCGAGCAGACGTAGACTTTGGCGCCGGCTTTGACGAAGCCTTCGGCGATCGATTCGCCGATCCCACGGCCGCCGCCGGTTACCAGAACGACCTTGCCCTGGACGCCGAAGAGATAGTTAAGGATTTCCATATTGTTGTCCTCTATCAAGGCAGTCCTCCCTGAGGTGGGGGAACGTCGGAACAGTCGCGTCGCGTGTCCTTTGCTGGAACGATGGTTCCGGCGTCGACGAGTCGCTCGATCTCCTCAGGCGAGAGTACTTCGGCGGCGATTTCGCGGCTGTGCTGGCCGATGAAAGGCGCATCGAACGCGCGACCCGGGCGCTTCCCGAAGAAGCGCCACGGGGGACGGACCAGTAGGTCGTTGCCGCGCACCGGCTCCAGCAGTTCCAGCCACTGTGTTTGCGGATGCTGTGTCAGCTCCGTCAGCGTCAGGACAGGCGCGAACGGAACGTCCTGCGCGGTGAGGCGCGCTTCCCAATCGTCGCGGGTGCGCTTGCGGAACTCCTCTTCGACGATCGGCCTAAGCTCGAAATAGTTCTTTAGCCGGTCATAGTAGGTTTCAAAGCGTGGGTCGGTGATTAGATCGGGCCGTTCCATCGCCTGTGCCAACGCGCGCCAGAACTTTTCGGACGAGGACAGATGGAGCGTGATCGAGCCGCTATCGGCCGTCGCAAGACAGAAATTCTGCGCTTGCGGATGACGGGACTCCCGGGTCGGAGATTTTCCGATCTCGTGCATCTGGGTGATTGCGTCGATGGTGATGGTCGACATGGCTTCGAGGAGCGACGTCTGGACGAGGACTCCGCCATTGCTCGGATTCATACCGCGTCCGACCAGGCCCGCGAGAATGCCCATCGTCGCGGTAATTCCCGTGATTAGGTCCGCGACGCACGTTCCGGTCAGGCGAGGCGCTTCTGTATCGCTCATGATGGAGTAATAACCCCCCATGCTTTGCCCGATCGAGTCGTAGGCTGCCCGGTCGCGGTATTCGCCGCCGTCTCCAAACCCGGAGGCTGCGGAATAGACGAGGCGCGGATTGATCGCCATGCAGGCCTCGGGGCCAAGTCCGAGGGCCGCCATCTTTCCCGGTCGCGCATTTTCAATGAACACATCGTAATGCGGCAGCAGCTTCCGGATGAGCGCAACTCCATCCGGCCCTTTCAGGTCGACCGCGAGGCTGCGCTTGCCGGCGTTGTACTGGACGAAATAAGGGCTACTCACCTCGACTCCGCGCCGGAACGGGTCGCCACCCTTCGGCGGTTCGATTTTGACGACATCGGCCCCGAGCGCCGCAAGCAGGGCTCCCGCATAAGGTCCCGAAATGTAGCTGCCCGCCTCGAGGACTCGGATACCGGACAACGGCCGTTCGTTCTGCATGTTCGTCCTCTCCACCGGGGGGTCCCTCGGCTGTCCCCGCATTCCGATGCGTGCGAGACTCTAGTCAGGCGTGACGCCCGCACCCACTCTGGCCGCTGCGCGATGCAGCCCTTCGCCGAAGGCCCGTCGGAGGCAGCAGCCGCGATTGGGTACTATCGCGAACAGTAACTTGGTCGCTATCCCTCGCGATGGAATCGCGCTCCGCGATTGCCCTTGGCTTGACGGCCTATCGGAAATGGCTCTGGCAACTCGCCGGCAGACGATTCTCTGCGCTTTTCGGCGCAATTCGGCGATAACACTGCCGGCGGCGCCACAAGCCGACGGCCTTCTCGGCCGTCTTCCGGTCGAGCAGTCAAAGCCGAACACTTTGTATGATGCATGATGCTAGCCGTCATCCCTAGCAATGATTGCGATACCGCTTCGCCGCCATCGATCGACTTGGACGCCGACCAAAAGGCCGAACGATTCAGAATACTCATGGGAGCGGACGTGATGACTGTTGCGGGGGAGTACGCGCGCCACGGAGCGCTCGAAGAACGGGAACTGGCCGGCCCTCGGATGCGGGCAGTTGCGGCCACGATCTTCGGAAACTCGCTGGAATGGTTCGATTTCGCCGCCTACGCGTTTTTTGCGACGACAATTTCCGGTCACTTTTTTCCACCCGGCAATGATCTTGTTCAATTGATGAACACGTTTGCGGCGTTCGGCCTTGGATTTATCGCGCGTCCTCTTGGCGCGCTCTTCTTTGGCAGGCTGGGGGACGATCGCGGCCGAAGGCTTGCGCTCCTCATTTCAATGCCGCTTATGGGGCTCGGGACGCTAATGATAGGCCTTGCGCCGTCGTACGCATCGATCGGCATCGGCGCGCCGCTCATTCTTCTCGGGGCCAGACTCCTTCAAGGGTTTTCCGCTGGCGGCGAAGTTGGAAACGCGATGGCCTTCCTTTCTGAGTGGGCGCCGTCGGATCGCCGCGGGCTCTATACCGGCCTTCAGCAGTGCAGCGCGCTCCTCGGCACGCTTGCAGGTTCAGGATGCGCGGCCATCGTCAACGGCCTTCTTTCTGCCGATGCCCTGTCCTCATGGGGGTGGCGGCTTCCGTTTCTCGTCGGCGGCCTCGTGGTGGCGCCGCTGGGTTGGCTGCTGCGAAAAGCAGTCGACGAAACGCCGGTCTTCGAGCGCCCGGTCGGCGCCGATCCCAAGGCAGGAGCGCATCCTTCCCCATGGACGTTGGGAGCGAAAACGGTTGCTCTCTGTGCGGCATGGGTGGTGTCGTTTTATGTCTACTTGATTTACCTGCCTAGCTACCTGGCGAAGCTCACCGGCGCTTCCGCGACAACTGCCTTGTGGGCCAATACCGCCGGACTCGCCACAATGATGGTGACGATACCCCTCGCTGGAATGCTGTCCGACCGCATTGGGAGACGACCGCCCTTGCTGGTCGCGACGGTCCTCGCAATCGTCCTCCCGTTTCCGATCTTTTCCTATCTCGTGGGCGGGCCGTCCAGCTTCGGAACCTTCGCAGTCCTGATTGGAGCCGGTGCGCTTTGCGGGCTCTTTGCCGGCATTATCCCGGCGACAATGTCAGAAATGTTTCCGACCGCGGTACGCACGACCGGCGTGTCCGTGAGCTTCGGCCTTGCAACGGCAGTCTTTGGGGGATTTGCCCCCTTCATCTCAACCTGGCTGATCTCGCTAACTGGCTCCAAGATCGCGCCGGCCGGTTATCTGCTGGTCGCAGGGTTTCTCTCGCTTGCGACCCTGTTGTCGGTGAAGGAGACGGCCTACGACGATCTATAGGCCGGCCGTGTCACCGTCTGCTCGACGCTGGCCAGCGCCGTCTGACGGAAGTCCTGTTGAATTGGCGCCGGTCGAACGTCGTCACGCAACGGAACCTTAGCGCCGCGGCGCGAGCCGAGTGCTTCCGAATTGGCGGTCCCTCGCGCTGACGCTGCTAGCCTGCATTATGCAGCGCCGTGACGTTCCCGCGTCGGTCGGCGGCGCGTTCTGGTGATTTTTCGGAACCGCGCTTGCCTGTGGACGCGCCGCATCGTCTCCGGCTTTGGGCCTGAGACGGGTAGAGGAGGTTTGCGGGTTGAAGGGATGGGTTTGACGTTCGGGGCCGTTCACGCC
>Ga0209040_10000762_pt1 | contig 24954 bp, 22 predicted proteins | sample BogFormECP12_OM3_FD_188240 | JGI IMG/M metagenome (GOLD analysis project Ga0209040, IMG submission 188240) | Bog forest soil microbial communities from Calvert Island, British Columbia, Canada - ECP12_OM3 (SPAdes) (version 2) | ecosystem: Environmental > Aquatic > Freshwater > Wetlands > Bog ... | reverse complement strand
CTCCTGCCGACCAGGGCACCGATGTGCTCGACGGCGACGAGTCGCCGCTGGGCGGCGATGACCTGTCGCCGACGCCTCTGTCCGGTATGGACCTGGCCGGTCAGGATGAGGGAACCGGGCGGCGCAGGCGCTGGTTGCTGCTCGGCGCGCTCGGCGCGGCGGTGGGCCTCGCCGGTCTGGTGGCGCTGCTGGTCGTGATGGGCGGCTCTTGAAATGCAAGGGGGCCAGCGCACACAAGCCCGACGCGCCAGCGAGGGACGCTTTATCGTTTCGCGAAACGATAAAGCGTCCCTCGCTGGCGCGTCGGGCTGGTGTGCCACCCTTAGCCCGGATTATTCACCGGGATGAGGAATGCTTGGTCTCCGGATGCGTCTAACTTGTTGAGACGACAAGTGTTGACCCTCACCCGGAGACCTCTCATGAGTATACAGCCTGCCTGGCAAGAGACCCTCCCTTTCTTCGCCCCCCAAAACCTCGTTATCGAACCGTCCGCCGCCCTCCTCTCCAGTGATGCCGGCCTGCTGCCCCTGCGCCAGTTCGACCACGACCTCGGCCTCACGCAGACCTTCGCCGACGCCCTGGATGACCCCCGCGACCCCGACGCCATTGACCACACCCTGGCCGAGATGGTCCGCGCACGCGTCTACGGCATCCTCGCCGACTACGTGGACCAGAACGACCACGACACCCTGCGTCACGACCCCGTCTTCAAGCTCCTCGCCGGCCGTGCCCCAGACGCCGCGCCGCTGGCCAGCCAGCCCACCCTGTCACGCTTCGAGAACGGCGTTGCCATTGCCTCCCTCAAGCGCCTGCGCGCCGTCTTCGTCGACCAGTTCATCGCCTCCTTTGCCGCGCCGCCGCGGCAGCTAACCTTCGACCTGGACGCCGTCGACGACGCGGCCCACGGCTGCCAGCAACTCACCTTCTGGCACAACTACTACGACCAAAATCAGTACCTGCCGCTGCTCATCACTTGTGCCGACAACGACCAGTTGGTGCTGCTGTCCTTGCGGCACGGCAGCGCCCACGCCGCCCTGGGGGCCGACGACGATCTGGCCTACCTGGTCGGCCGCCTGCGGGCCGTCTGGCCCGACATCGTCCTCACGGCCCGCGCCGACGCCGCCTTCGGCATACCGGATATGTACGCTGTTTGCGAGCGTCTTCATATTCTTTACACCTTCGGCCTGACCGCCAACCGGGTCTTGCAGCGGCGCAGCGACGCCTTGCTCGCCCAGGCGGTGGCGGCCTGGGCGAGCGAACGCCAGGCGGCGCGCCTTGAGCACCGCCCGCCCCGGCCGGTGCGGCTCTTCGACGGCTTCTGGTATCGGGCCGGCAGTTGGGCCGCGGCCCGCTGGGTCGTCGTCAAGGCGGAGGCCAACGTCGAGGGCAGCAACCGCCGCTTCGTCGTGAGTAACCGCCCCGGAGCGGTGCTGCTGCCGGGGGCGACCTACGACGAGTATGCGCTGCGCGGCGAGAGCGAGAACCGCAATAAGGAGTTCAAATGTGGCCTGAGCATGGATCGGCTGAGCGACCACCGCTTCCTGGCCAATTACTTCCGGCTGTACTTGCACGCCGCCGCGCTGAACCTGCTGGTGCGGCTGCGCCGCCTGGTGGCGCTGCCCGCCCCGAGCAGCGTGGCGCCGGCCGCGGTCGCGGGCGGCAGCGCGCTAGCGCCGGTCACGGCGCTGGTCGCGGCGGCGCCGGCAGCAGCAGCGCCTGGGGACAGTGGCGCCGCGGCGGCGCTGCCGGTCGCGGCGTTAGCTGGGGAGGAGCGGGGCCGCCATTTCCGCCAGCGGCGGCAGCGTGATCCGCTGGGGGAAGGACAGCCTGGCACCTGGCGTTCGTTGTTCATCAAGGTGGCGGCCGAGGTACTGGTCAGCTGCCGGCGCATCGTGATTCGGCTCTCGTCGAGTTGGCCGCACCTGGGCCTCTATCAGCAGGTCTGTGAGCGGCTGCGCGCGCCCCGGGCAGCGGCCCCCCTGAGCAGCGGGTAACAGGCCCGACAACGCGCGCCGCAGGGGCCTGCCGGGCTGGGGGTAAGGGGGTGTTGCGCCTCGTGTCGGCTCGGAGACCAGGCACGGACCCAGGATACAGAGCAGCCAAGAGCAGCGAACGCAGAGGACACCACCTATGAATAATTCGGGTTAGGGGGCCGCGGGCTCGATCTTCTTCGCGGAGGCAGGCGATCGGCGCCACCGACCGCAACGCGGCGTTCCCAACCGGCCCCGCGTACACCCCCGCGGACGTCGCGGCCACCGTGAATGGACATGCCATCTCGGCCCGCGAGCTGAGCGAGGCCCTCTCGCAGCAGCGGCTCCCCCCCGAGCTCGCCCGCCAGTTCAGCAGAAGGGTCCTGGACAACCTCGTGGAGAAGGAGCTCCTCGAGCAGGCGGCGGACATAGTCCGGGCGAAAGAGGCCTCGCTCTCGTGCACTCTGCGACAACAGCGTATCGTAGGCGAACGCCTTGAGCTCGGTGCGGAACCAATGATCGACCGGACAGCCGAACCCCATCTTTGGCCGGTAGAGTAGTTCGCTCGGTAGATAAGGTTCCATCGCGGATTTGAACAGCGACTTGGTCTCGCCATGGGCCATCTTGAGTTGCTCGGGTATTTCTGCCGCCCATTCCATGAACACATGGTCGAGCAGCGGCGAACGAGATTCGAGCCCGTGGGCCATGCTGGCGATATCGACCTTAACCATCAGGTCGTCGGGCAGATAGGTGTGGATATCGGCCCAGTTGGCGCCGCTGACGAGACTGTCAGCCTGGGCAAAAAAAGGCTCGAGGAGATCGAGCGCGGAGCAGTCGAGCTTATCCCGCATCGCATCGCCGTAGCCGGTGGCCTTGTCCTCATCGGTAAAGTAGACGATCGTAAAGGCGTAGCGTTGGCCCGGGCGCTCTTCCGGAGCGCGGAGCAACCCGCGGATCTGGGGAATTTTGAACCGGCGCTGCAGCGCGGGCGGTGCCAGCGCAAGAGACCGCTCAAGGCCGAGCCTGCTCCACCGCGGCATACCGTCGAGGCGGGAAACATGCCGCATCGCCTTATACCGGTTGTAGCCTAGGAAGCACTCGTCGCCGCCGTCGCCATTGAGCGCGACGGTCACTTTGCGACGCGCCATCTCTGAGACGTAATAGGTCGGAATGGCGGAAGGATCCGCAAAAGGCTCGCCATAATGCCAAACCAGCCGCGGGAGTACCGCGATGGCATCGGGCTCGACAACGAGCTCCTCGTGGTCGGTCGCGTAACGCTCCGCCACCATCCTGGCATAGCGGGTCTCGTCGTACTCCTTGGCCGAAAACCCGATCGAGAACGTCTTGACGGTGCCGCTTCCTACGCGGGCCATCGTCGCGACGACTGCGGAAGAGTCGACGCCGCCCGACAGAAAAGCGCCGAGCGGCACGTCCGATATCAGACGCAACCGTACCGCCTCTTCGAGCTGCGCGAGTAGCTCGCGCCGCAGCTCAGCAGCTCGTCGAGGGCGGCGGACAGCGCGCGGCTCTGGCAGACGCCAATAGCGCACGAACTCCGGCTCGGCGAGACTGCCATCCGGCAGCGCCTCGATTACGAGGAAGTGAGCGGCCGGCAACTTGCGGATACCGGCAAAGGCGGTCTGCGGCGCCGAAACATAACCGAAGGTCAAATAACGATCGATCGCCGACAGATCCGCCGCCCGCGACCATCCCGGCCATGCGAGGACCGCCTTAATCTCGGAGCCGAACAGAAAAGCCGTGTCGGTGAGGGCGTAATATAACGGCTTTTTCCCGAGCCGATCGCGCGCCAGGATCAGGCGCCGCGAACGCTGGTCCCAAATGGCGAGCGCGAACATCCCGCGCAGCCGCGAAAATATCTTCGGCCCCCAGGCATGCCAACCATTAACGATGACTTCGGTGTCGCTGCGGCTGCGAAACGGGTAGCCGAGCGCTTCGAGCTGCAGCCGTATTTCTGCGAAGTTGTAGATCTCGCCGTTGTACGTGATCCACGCGGTTCCGTCGGCGCTCGCCATAGGCTGATGTCCGGCGGGCGAGAGGTCTATGATGGATAGTCGGGCGTGCGCGAGGCCGGCGCGGCCATCGGTCCAGACGCCTTCGTCGTCGGGTCCGCGGTGCCGCAATGTCGCGATCATCGCCCACAGCCGCGCCTCGGCTGCGCTGCGGAGGATGGTGGAATTAGCCAGAAGGAAACCGCTGATACCGCACATTTGTTATTGCCCCGGCACGTCTGGTGGCTCGAACCGTGCGAGGGCGGGCGGGTGTTGCGCGCCGGGCGACGCCGCCGGGCGCGAGATGCGCGCCACCCCGTGCCACGTCGTAATGTCGACGTAGAGCGCCTCGTAATGTTTGACGATCCGCCCGAGGTCGTACTCGCGAATGATACGCGCCCGTGCCGCAGCGCCGAGCGAGTGGCGCCCCTCCTTTCCCATCGCGATCAGCATTTTCCATGCTTCGACAAGAGCTTCCGGATCGCGCGGCGGAACCACGAACCCGGAATCCCCGAGGAGCTCGCGCGTATCGCCACTGTCTGTTGCGGCGCAAGGGAGACCGCAGGCCATCGCTTCGCCAAGCACGTTCGGAAATCCTTCACCCCAAGCGGAAGACAACGTTGCAATGTCAAAAGCTGCGTACACCGCTGGCATGTCGCAGCGCTCTCCGAGAAGCCTGACGCGATCTGTCACTCCGCGCTCTGCGATGGCTCTTGCAAGGGGACGGTTTGTCGATTCGATCCCGGGCCCGGCCAGGAGAAAGCAAACCCTTGGACACTCGGCTGCCATTGCTGTGGCGGCCGAGAAGAATGTCGAGTGATCCTTCATCGGGTGATAGCGCGCAGGGAACCCGATGACGATCGTATCTCGAGCAATACCGAGCTCCGAGCGAATTCGTCGCCGCGCCGCGAGATCGGGCGCAAACTCGACTGTGTCGAAGCCGTTCGGAATAAACTCCCACCGGCGCGGGTGATAACCGATGCTTTCGTGAAAGCGCCGACCTGCCCGCGAATTTACGATGATGCTGTCGGGCATCGCCGAGCACCGGCTCAGAATCCGGCGCACCGCGGCAGCAATCGGCGACAGGGCGATGTCCGAACAACGCAGGTTCCAAACAAGATGAGGCACTTTGCCAAGCTGCTGGGCCATCAAGCCGAAGCAATCGGCATGATAGAGCCAAGTCTGCAGGATATCGGCGCGTACCTCGCGAAGAATGCAAGCAAGCCGGAGCAAGCCGCGCGGATTCGGCATGCCGCGCCGCATGCCAAGCGATATTAGCTCGATGCCGGCCTCATTGAGAGTCGGCCCGATGGTCCCGGCATTCGTCATGCTTACGACCAGCGACCGGAACCGGTCTCGATCGGCGTGCGCTACGAGGCGAGAAAGCATCCGCTCGGCGCCCCCGGTGTCGAGCCCAGTGATCAAGTGGACAATGGTGACCATCTGCAACCCGGAAGTGTTGCGGCCGTGAGGTTTCGGGATGAACCCGTAGCCCGCGGCCCGCGGCGTCTCAATCCCACCGTCCGTTTTCCCCATGGCACGCGATACTTGACCGCAATCTGCAGCACAAGCAACATCGCGCGATCGGGCAGGCCAGCGGGCACCAGGTCGCGCCTTTGCCTGGAAGTCCCCGGCCCACCGCGCCGCCGCTGCGGCGACGGACCGCAGGGCCGGTTTGTTCGGATGCCGCACTTGGGCGGTATTATCCGCGAGTTCGACCGGTGCCTGGCGAAATTGGAAAACAGTTCTGACCACCCCAGACGATATGATTTCTCGACCGGCCGACATCGCACGGCGCATGCTGCCAATAGCTCTGCGCAGTTATCTCCGGCGCCATCTGCCGCGGCCTCCGATGAACCACCGCGTGCGCGATTCGTCTTCGTCGGCGATCGACGCAGATGTCTCTTATGCGCTAAAGGTCGGCCAGGTTCACCTGGATCTTCTCGCCGCAGAGGGCATCGAGCCGAACGGCAAGACCATCCTCGAGCTCGGGCCGGGGATCAATTTCGGCAGCGCCTTGTTGCTCGCGTGCTACGGCGCTCGGCCGATCGTCGCCGACCGGTTCTTGGCGAATTGGGATCTCGCCTACCATCCAAAATTCTACACAGCATTGCGCACGAGACTGGCGGCGCGCTGCGCGTCAGCGGATCTGAGGCCCCTCGACAGGATGCTCGAGCGCAACGGGTGCACCGATGATGACATTAGCCGCGTTTGGCGTGGTGCGGAGGATCTCCAGGGCGTTCCCGATTCGGGAGTGGATATTGTCTTTTCCAATGCTGTGCTCGAACATCTGTTTGACTTGCCGGCAGCCTGCCGGGAATTGGGCCGCGTCTCTAAGCCGTTAGCCTGGGGGTTCCATCAAGTCGATTTTCGCGACCATCTGGATTTCGCGCGGCCGCTCGAGTATCTCCTTCTCGCCGACCAGCAGTTCCGCCGGATGTTCGCAGCGCGCCACGGCGAGGGCGGCTCGCAATGGCGGCCGACGGAGATGGCTCGCCTCTTCGAGACGGCGGGTTTCGACGCCGTCCGCTTTGACATTAACATGACCGCCGAAGAGGAATATCTTCGTGAGTTCGAGCCGCGGTTGCGCGAGGCAGCTTCGCGCTACCGGAATATCCCGCTTTCCGAGCTGGGCACGCTCGGCGGACGCTTTTGTCTTCGCCGTCGCCCGTTGCGCTCGGTTCACGGAAATTGACGCCGCGATGACCTCGACGCTGGCCGTCTTCCTCGACCCGCGGCGCCATCACCACGCCTTTCTGTTTTTCGGCGATCTCGCCCGCCGTTATCGTTCGCTGATCTGGGAATTGACGAAGCGTGAGATTGCAGAGCGCTATGTGGGCCAAGTGCTGGGCATGGCCTGGGCTATCGGCCATCCGCTGATCGCCATCGCCGTGTACATCTTCGTTTTTGCCTATGTGTTCGGAATGCGGATGGGAGGGACCGCCGCAACGTCGCTCGACTATACTACCTTTTTGCTGAGCGGGCTCATTCCTTGGCTGACTTTTGCCGATATTCTGAACCGGTCATGCGGCAGTGTCACTTCCAATGCCGGCCTCGTGAAGCAAATCCTCTTCCCAGTCGAGATTCTGCCCATCAAGACGGTTACCGCAGCCCTGATCACGCAGCTGGTGGCGACTTTGGGTCTTCTCGTCTACATCCTCGCGGTCCACGGTTTTATACGGCCTCTGTCGATCGTGCTGCCGGGCATCTTCGCGATCGAGGTAATCGGATTGATCGGTCTCGCCTACGCTTTGTCTTCCTTGACAGTATTTTTTCGTGATCTCAAGGATATAATCCTGGTTCTCACCGGCATAGGCATGTACATTTCGCCGATCTTATTCAGCGAGGCCTCGGTACCGCCGGCTTTTCGAATTATCATGCTTTTCAATCCGTTCAGCTATATCGCCTGGGTCTATCAGGATGCAGTGTTCTACGGGCGCATCCTCCACCCTTGGGCGTGGCTCGTGTTTACGTTCCTCAATCTTGCCTTCTTATCCCTTGGTTTTCGACTATTTCGGATCCTGCGGCCGAGTTTCGGAGATTTTCTGTGAATGGCCGCTCGGTTGACGCGGTCGTGATCCGAGCGAGCGGCCTGTCGAAGGTATTCACGATATACAAAAAGCCGTACGATATACTTGCACGCTTGTTCTCGCGGCAGGTCCGATCCCAGGACTTCCGGGCACTGCAAGACGTCTCCTTCGAACTGCGCCGCGGCGAAGTGCTCGGGCTGGTCGGTCGGAACGGGGCAGGCAAGAGCACCTTGCTCAAGATCCTGGCCGGTACACTGACCCCGAGCGGCGGAAAAATTGAGGTTATGGGCCGTGTCAGCGCCATCCTTGAGCTTGGAACCGGGTTTAACCCCGATTTCAGTGGCCGCGAGAACATCTATCTGGGCGGTCTCTGTCTCGGCATGACGCGGGCCGAGATCGATTCGCGGATCGACGAGATCATCGATTTCAGCGAACTGCGCGACGCCATCGACCAGCCGTTCAAGACCTATTCGACGGGGATGCAGGCACGCCTCACCTTCAGCACCGTCACCACCGCCGATCCCGATCTTCTGATCGTGGATGAAGCCCTATCAGTCGGCGATGCCCGTTTCCAGCTCAAATCCTTCGGCCGATTTGAGGAGTTCCGGCGCCGCGGAAAATCGATCATTCTCGTCAGCCACAACATGAACACGATCACCGGGTTTTGCGACCGCGCGATTTTACTCGAAAGGGGGCAGGTGCTGCTGGATTCGAGCCCGATCGCGGTCTCCACATTTTATCACCGCCTACTGTTCGGGGAGGACAGCGAGGCGCATCAGGATGCAACGGCGCTTGTACGCAAGCACGGAAGGGAGCCCGCCAAGTCGTCACCGGAGATCCCGATAGCTGAGGGCGCGGACGACAGCGGCGCGATCCGGGAAATCGATGAGCTGGAGGGCCCGCCGAGCCTTCCTGATCCCGGAGAATACCGGTTCGGGACAAAAGCCGCTGAGATCTACGATTTTGGTATTTTGGATTCTCAACGGAGGCGGTCGACATTACTCGTATCGGGGCAGCCCTATCGCTGCTTTATGCGCATTGTGGCGCATCGTCCGGTCGACAATTCATGTGCCGGGTTTGTTGTGCGGTCGATCAAAGGGGTCGACCTGTTCGGCACCGATACCACTCGCATCGACGACTTTCCTGACCTGCCGCTGGCGCGGGCCGGCGATGTCATCGAACTCGCTATCGAAATCACGATGTGGTTGGGACCGGGAGAGTATTTCATGACGTTTGCGCTTGCCGATCGCGGGGGCCTCAAGCTCGACTGCCGGTTCGATGCCCTCCATTTCACGGTCATCGGCGCACCCAACATCCACACCACCTCGGTCGTCAACCTGTGCCCTTCGTTTCGAATGCGCTCGCTGCCGCGCCGCGGCGCGTCTGCTGCCCCGCCGAACGTTCCAGCCGCGGCCAGCGCCGTAATTGGGGTGGGAGGATGACAATGACCGATGCCGCGTCTGACGCGCCGCGATTTGCTTTCGGAAAAAACTGGGAGAATTTTGTCGATAAGCACTTTACCGAGGAGCGCGTACGCATCGCCCAGGAGCACCTCCTGCGATTTCTTAAGGTACCCGACCTCACCGGGAAGCGAATGCTCGACATCGGCTGCGGTTCGGGGCTGCATTCGCTTGCTGCGCTGCGCGCCAATGTCAGGGAACTCGTCAGCTTTGATTACGACTCGAATTCGGTGGCGACGACGCGAAAGCTGTACGATTTGTCCGGGCGCCCTGCACATTGGCGAATAGCCCAAGGGTCGGTCCTCGACAAAGGATATATGGATGGTCTCGGCAGCTTCGATATTGTCTACTCCTGGGGCGTGCTGCACCACACCGGGGATCAGTGGATGGCGCTTCGCTACGCCGCTGATCGCATCGCTCCGGGCGGCGTATTTTATGTGGCGCTTTATACCTCGGACGTCTTCATCGATCCGCCCGCCGAGTTCTGGCTCGATGTCAAGCGGCGGTACAATCGCAGCGGCTGGCTCGGCAAGCGCGGCGTAGAGGCCTGGTATATCGGTCGCCAGTTCCTAGGCATGCTGCGTAACCGGCAAAACCCGCTTGCTTATGCGTGGGGTTACAAACGTTCGCGGGGCATGTCCTATTACACCGATGTCAAAGACTGGGTCGGCGGTTGGCCCATGGAGTTCTCCTCCGTTCAAGAGGTCAAAGATTTCGCGCGCGATCAGCTCCACCTCGAGCTGATCGATATAACCACCGGCGAGGCTAACACCGAATACCTGTTGAGACGCGCGAAGCAAGACGCAGCAGTTTGACCGCGACGGTGCGTCTCAATCCGGGAGGAGGCTAAATCGATGTGTCTGCGTTAAGCCGCGCTCCTGGCCCTCGGACGCAGGATATACGTACGAAAATTCCGACGCGGATCTGTATTGTCCGACGTTGCCCAATAAATCGACCGGCCCGCGATCAAGAATCGACCCGTCCCCGCCGTACGAATCTCCTCCGGTGACGCGCCGCCGGGCCCGAGCAGCCGGTCGTCCTCCCACAAATCGAACTGCGCCGGCACTATCCCTGGCGGCAGACGGTTCGAGTAGTAGCAGTGGCCGTCATCCTTGCCGATACGCTCGATGCGGAAATCGCCTCCCGCGATGAACTCCAACGATTGCTCAGTGGGTTCGGCGTTTGCATCATAATGGACCATGCGCCGTCCGACGGCCGCCTTCGGCGCAAAGAATTTCATACACCCCTCACAATCAGGCAAGGGGTAGGGACCGCTAGCGCCGCGTCGCAGCGAGTGCCGGATGCGCCGGTAATTCTCACCGAACCAAGCGTCGGCGAACGACTCCACAGAGGTCGCGTAGCCGATCGGAGACTCCTGCGAGCGGCAGCAAGCCGAGAGCTGTCCGTCCAAACCGATTTCGGCATAGCTGTTCGGCGCCGTGCAGGTGAAGTGGCGGTCCGCGCCCGGTTGATCGGCGTCGATCGGATAATTCAAGGGAGCGTAAACTGCCCTGAAGACGTGCTTGCGGCTGGCAAACAAAGTTTTGCGCAGCTTGGGCTCGATCGCGTTCAAGCAAAGGCCTTCGAAATAGACCCGCAATCGATCGCTGTTGCGGGCCGTCCACGCGGCGAGGTTCTCGCGCATCCGGTCGAACTCGGCCTCCGACGGACGCTCCTCGAATGAGTCCTGGATTGGCGAATAGCGATGAAAGACGACGCTATCGACGTCTTGCTCGGCCGCCCAATCGAGCACTCTGGTAGCTTCGCCGATCGTGCGAGCAGTGAGGGTAGGATAGATCCCGACCGCCAGCTTTTGTGGATCGCGCGCAGCGAGAAACCGCGTCAACCCGGGTTCCGCCCTGGCCCAGACGCCGCCGCGTCGCACCTCGTCGAACTTGGCCCCGACCGCATCGAGCGACAGGTTCACCTCCCCGTGCTGCCGCATCAACAATTCAATGATTCGATCGGTAAACAAGGTGCCGTTGGTTTGCACCTTCAGCTCGCATCCATGTTGCGCAATGAGGCCGAGCACTCCGGTGATTTCGGGATAGAGCAGTGGGTCGCCTTGGCTGTTGAGCTCCACCGTGACGAGAAACGGGAAAAGGGTGTCCGCCACTGCCTCGACGGTCTGGAAGACCATGTGGCGCCGTCGGGTCTCCGCTTGGTCGAGGTCTTTTTGGCTGCCGCAGATCTCGCATCTGAGATTGCATTTGTTGGTCAGGGCCAGATTGGCGGTTATCGGCGGAGGGACGGTGTCGCCGCCATGCTCCAGAAAGTAATGGCCTCGCGGATGGAGACGCCACAGGTCGCAGGGATCGGTTCCGAGAGCCTGGAGGTTTTTGGCCGAATGCCACATCCGGCGCACATTATACACTGAGCGTTCGGGGACCCGAGCGGCTCTCAGTAGTTTAAACGCCATTTTCCTGATCATCGCTTGCGCCCCAAAACGTGATAGGCGCAGTTGTTGGGCTCGTGTCGGTTGAGCGTGACCGTCTCGGCGAACCCGAAGTCGCTGAACCAGTCGTGAATGGTCTCCTCCTCGACGGTCCAATTGTAGAAGGTGTTCAGCATGTCGAGGAGATTGATGGCGTTTTCCGGAGAATCCGAGATCTTATAAGCGTAGTCGAGCTTTTGTTCTGAAGTGGCAAGGTGTTGGTGGTAAAATTCTCGATTGCTGACGACGAATTCTGAATTGTGGTAAGTGGGCGCATACACCATGATGTAGAGTTCACCACCCGACTTCACGGTCTTGGCCGCGTTGGCAAACGCCACTCTCGGATCGTGGGTACACATCAGCACCCCCCAGGAAAGCGTGAAGTCGAATGCTTCGTGCAGATCCGGCCGCGTTAGCGAGATGTCGAACAGGTCCAGCTCTTCTACGTCCCCGTTGAAACGGGAGGTCGACAGCAATGCGTGGCGTGAGACATCGGTCGATTTCACCGACGCGCCGAGCGCGAGGAGGGTTCGCGTCCACCGGCCGGGGCCGCAGCCGAGATCGAGGCACCGTTTGCCGCGAAAATGGTCGATCGCAAATTTCGGCTCCAGGTAGAGCCTGCCGCCAACGTCACGCCGCGCCTCCCTGCCCGCCCGGTGCCGCCACCGCGACACCACCCCATGCAGCGGCCCGAATCGCTTTTTCGAGAGGTATTCGGTCACGCCGGTCAGCTCAAAAATGCGGTCATCGATATAGCTGTCTGCCGTCTCGACGCCCGTATGGTTGCAGAAGCCGGTCCGCTTTTCCAAAAAATAGCGCCACTGGTCGTCGAATTGCTCGCTGTACCGGGCCGGTTGATATTCACCGCTGTACGCGTCTTTCCAGATGAACCGGCGTTGGTCGAAGTGCGGGTTCATGAGCCGGGCGGCCGGCCGGACGACGGAATCAGAATCGGTCATCGCATGTCTGGAGACTTCGGGATGGGACAACTAAGGAAACCGTGGCCTGAAGCCAATCACTAAAACGCGAGTGGCTGATCGTCAGGGTATCTGCTGGGTGCGCCATCTAGCATCGGCACGGAGCCGTCGCCACGTTTTTTTACGGCGACCGCAGCGCGCTCGTACACTCCAGGGTTTTTCATGCGGTCTCCTGCCGTCGGAACCTTGTGGGTTTTGACGAGCCGCTATGATGCTGCTACCAAATCTCGGCCGATGGTCCGACAGATCCCTGGAACATACCGATGCTGAAGCCCGTGCGGTGGACCCCGGACTTGGTGAGCTGTTTCTGGGACGCACTGACCGAAACCAAGCTGCTCGATATCGGCTTTTCGAAGCTGGCGGGCAGGTATTTGTTCGAAGCGGTCAAATGGCATTTGACACCGGGTGCGCGGCATCTCGATTTTGGAGCCGGTGACGGTGACTTCGTAGAGGTATTGGTGGAGAACGGCTATCCGGCGGCAGCTTTCGAGAGTTCGGAGAGGCGGCGGCGGGCGATATTGGATCGGCTGGCCGGGAAAGCTGGGTTTCTCGGTGCGGTCGGCCCCGATACGGGCGAATCGTTCGACGCCGTATTCATGATAGAGGTGATCGAACACGTTTTGGACGAGCAGCTCCAGGCGACCCTCGGACTGGTTCGTCGCCTCCTCGCTCCCGCGGGCAGGCTCGTCGTCACCACGCCGAATAGCGAGGACCTCGACCACGCGATGTGCGTGTGTCCGACCGACGGAAGCATTTTCCACCGTTGGCAGCACGTCAGATCGTTTTCCGCAGAGTCGTTGACGGCGCTGATGGCCGAACACGGGTTCGAACCCGTAGTCGTTCATCGATTGGAGTTGTCGGATCGTATCTTCGGAGAAGGCGGAGCCGATCTCCTGCGGGATCCATTCTGGGACCACCTGTTCGAGACCGAGCGCCCCCTTTCGGTCGGGACCGGCGAAAACCTCGTATGGATCGGCGGCCATGCCGATGGCGTGCGGCGCGCCGGCAGAGGGGCGTGCCAGGCCCTTTCCGAACCCGTTCTCGCTTTGGATCTGCGCATGGCGGTTGAGCCGCGAGCGCCTGCTGGGCCCCTCGCCGCCCCGAACGGCCACAATCATGCCGTCGCGACCGAACACGTCGTCGCGGCAGGCGAGATGCGCCATATCGAAGGCCATTGCTGGTCCGCCGAGGTCGGCGCGGTTTTTGGGATCGGGGATTCGGCGGGAGAGAAACAGCGATCGCGGCTCCGGCTGTGCGAAGACGGGTTGGAACTCGGCCCAAGCCACAGCGATCCGGCAGCGATAGCAAAGGAGGGCTCCGGCCGCTTTGCTCATCGCGGCTCCGCTCTTTTCTTCGCGGCGTCGGACAATACGTCGCCCGACCGTAACGGCCGCCGCTATACCGTAAGGGGGCCATCGCCCTTCAGTCCGGGCGAGGTTTCGGTCGCACCCCTTCTCGAATGCCGTCTCGATCCGGAAGCAATCCTCGCGCATGGCGGCTATTCTTGGGCAGTCAAAACCTCCGACTTGTTTGAGGACGGCGACACGGTCGCGCGCCCGCACCGGTCTAGTCTGCACGTCTTCGAGAATGGAGTCCCGCTCGGACCTGCGCACAGCGATCATGCATCGATCCGAGAACTGGGGGGCGGCCGTTTTTCGCATTGGGGTGAGTGGCTCTATTTCTCATCATCCGAAAACCTGCCGCCGAACCGGAACGCGTGTTCCTACGCGTTGCGCGGCTCGGCGGCGCCGCAATCGGGTGGCAATCTGTGGCTCGCGATCGGCGGCCCGCATCGGCTGGGTTGGGTGCGACGGCTCGATCAACCTTGAAATCGGCGAAGCGGCGCCACTCCGGAAAGAGGGGCCACGCTGCGGCCGCGCTCTGTCTATCAATCGTCGATCATGACAAAGGCTTGGCCCGTCGGCAGGTCGATGATCGGCTCGGATTTGGCGGCAAAGAATTCGTCGATCGCCCGTCGGGCTCCCGGGCAGGTGGCGAACCCGTAATCGTCGAACAGCATCAGGCCGCCGCGATTCATCCGCGGATAGAAGAATGCCACGCTGTCCAACGTCGGCTGATGCAAATCGACATCGACGTGAACAAAGCTGAACCGCCGGTCGGCGACCTCATCATACCGCTCGGGGATCCAACCGCGCCAATAACGCAAATTGTCCAGGTCTTTGAGTCTTTCGCGAACCCGATGCTCCGGGACGCTCATGGCACCCCGCCTCCAATACGTGCCATCGATGGCCTCCGGCTGCGACAGACCCTCGAACGAATCGAACATATGGTGCAGCCGTCCCAGGAGGGCGGCATGCCGCCCGATCAGGTAGGAGCCGGCACCCTCGTATACGCCGCATTCGGCGGTATCGCCGGGCACACGCCGGCAAAGCTCGAGAATCTCCTGCAGCAAGTATTTGCGGTCGTAGCTATGGAAATTGTCCGTTGAGACATAATCGCGATAGAATCGAGCAAAATCCGGGTCTTTCAAATACATCCGTGCGAATTCGCTGAACCGGTATTCCGGATAAACCATGCCGGCTAGCGCTTCGGCCAGATCGAAACGCTTTTGCTCGGTCAGCTCCAGGCCAGCCTCCTGCCACATCGCCCGACAACGGGCGACGAACTCCTCGGTCTCCATGATTGGTCTCGTCCTTGTCTGATGAAAATAGAGGCTATCTCTCAATCCGGGTAATTGCGGTGACGCCAATCCTCTTTGCCGCATGCCTCGCACACCCAGGTTTCTCGCCGCCAAGTGCCTCGTCCCGATCCGATGAGTCCGCTGGCTTTTTTGAGCCGCAAGCTCCGCTCGCCGCAAAACAGGCAGGCCTCACCCGGACATTTTTGCAGTGCGGCCTCCAGCGCCGTTATGCGTTCTCGAAGCTCGCCTCCCAACTCCACGAGGCGCTCTCCGAGAACAGCTTCAAAATTTTTCATGCGCTCCTCGAGTTCGGCGAGTTTTTCGATTTTTCTCCGCTCATGCGCGCGCAACCGTGCCACAGGTGATGTGAACGACCGCCAAAGCTTGATGGCGACTGCTCCTGCACCAGAAGATTCCGACACCTGGAAGCCTCCAAACCGCCTTGCCTGTCTCGCGTACCAGAGGTGCGCGATGCCCTACAGCTCCAACCGCATCTACTTGCGGCTCAGCCGATTTGGCGCTAGACGCGGGGCGTTGCGAGCTGCACGCCTCCAGCTGCCTGAGCGGAATCCAAAGCTACCACTATCTCCGTGACCGACGAGAACACCGAATTTACCGGCAGGCCGGATCGCCTGTTCGGGACCGCGCCACCCGCGCTGACCGCCGGCCGGAGGTCCACTCCCGGGGGGATAAAGCTGTTCTATGCCGAGCAGCGGGAATTGCTGCTGGCCTCGCTGCATATACTGAGGATTATCGCCGGTTTGGCGTGGCATAAGGAGATCGCGCGGCGCAGGATCCCGGCTTGGGTGCGTGTGTACTTCGATTCCTGGTTCTCGCGGAAAATCAGACGAATCGCGCCGGATTCAGGCTTTTGTTTTCGCGCGCCGGGCCCCTCTCGGACAATTTCCGACGAGGACGGTGTGTCAATACTGATCTTGCTTGAAAACGACACCCCGCTGTCCGCCCCACACACACCACACAACGAAATCCGTCGCCTGGGCCAGGGCCGATACTCGCATTGGGGTCGATACATGTACTTTTCGAGCAGCGACAACACCGACCCGCGCAAAAACGGCCGAGTTTACAAGCTGGTGCAGCGCATGTGACGGCGGCCAAAGTCATCAGTGGTAGCGTTCCGCGGCACCGGCTCACTCGGGCCATTCGCGCTTGCCAGGCTATAGAGCGCGATCGTTTCGTCGAGCATCCTGTCCATATTGAAGCGGCTGCGGACGAAAGCGGGCCCGACTGCAGCGGCGCGCGTTCGAAAATCTGGATCCGCCAGTATACGGCACGCTAGTGCAGCGATTTCATCGGCATCATCGTTCGGACCGAGGAACCCGGTTTGACCTTCGAATATCGCCTCTCGGGATCCGCCGACATCGGTTGTCACGAGCGGGGTTCCGACCCATTGCGCCTCCAGTAGGACGTTCGGAAGTCCTTCACCCGCAGATGTCAGAATAAACACATCGAACAGCGAGATCGCCGACAGCACGTCCTCCCGCACCCCCGGCATCAAGAGCCGGTCGCGCAGCCCTAAGCGATTGGCTGCCTCAGTCATCCTTGATCGCATCGACCCCTGGCCGAACAGTACAAAGCGGGCCTCTGGGAAATGGCGGGCGATGATTGCCGCGACCTCGAGCCAGAACAGCGGGCGTTTTTCTTCCTCGAACCGGAAGGCCGACCCGACAACCGGCGCTGTGGGCGGGATCCGCAGCTTCAGTCGCAGCGCGGTGATTTCGGTCGGCGAACTGTGCCGCCGATCGCCGAAATCGACCGCATTGTGGATGACCCGGATATGCTCCCGTTCGAGGCCGAGCCACTGGGCGTAATCATCGGCGCCGGCTCGGCTGTTGTTGACGAAAACAACGTTCGCAAGCTCGCACAGGGCGGAATAAGCGGGGTCCATATAGGGCTGGTAGAGATTAAAATTTGTTGGGTTCAGATTGCGCCCGGAGATCAGGATTTTTGGAACTCCGGCGAGCGCTGCGGCGATCCCGGCGCGTGTGTTGCTCCAATCGAGCCAAGCGTGGACGACTTCCGGCTGCCGCACCCGGAATTCGCGGTAGAGTGCGACGATGTCGGCGAGCAGCTCGGGCGGTAGTCGATGCGCAAATTGCCTCAGCGTCCAAGTCGCCTCATCCGGTTCCATGTCGTCGAGCGTCGCTTTCCTGATCGTTTCAACGCCGATCCCGGCATCGCGCAACATCGGAAGATAAAAGTCGAATTTCTCGGGCCGTCCCGGCTCGAGCGTATCGCACAATAGCTGAACGTCGTGATATCCGCGCCGCCGCAACCCGGTCATCGTGTAGACGACCTGTCGCTCCGCCCCGCCGGGAGAAAGATTGCCGCATACCAAGATGATGCGTCCCGGCCGAGTACTCTCGCTCGGACGTGACTCTCTTAGGATTGCCCGGAATAATTGCTTATCGCAAGGTGCGGCGCCGTCTACAGGGGTTCCCCCGCGCAACATGGCAATAGGGAACCGGACCCAGCGCCGACCAGCCTTGAGTGCAATGACCCGAGTGCCGCGGCGCAATGCCTCCCTGACCATCTCCTGAGTCAATCGGCGGTACGGGCCGAGGAAATAGACGATATTGGGACCGTCGGGCAATCGCCAGTGGCCGTCTTTTCCGAAAGAGCCGACTGCCCTTTCCTGGTCAGCGTTCCGAATTGCGGACGTATACGGCAGGACAAGACCGGAAACACTGCTCGATTGCAGCAGCACCCGAGCCTCGTCGGGGCCCAGCTCGAACGGGATCGCAAGGATGATCGACAGAACACCGTGGTGATGAGCGTCGCGGATCGCGGAATCCGCGAGGCTGATGATCGGGGTCGCCGGACCACCGCCTTGGGGCATGATAATCCGGTCACGCGCCGTCATGGTTCTCTTCGTTCCGGGACCAATGACGCTGCCGCAACGCTGAGAGATGGGCGGCGTCCAGGGTTTCGTGGTCGATTAACAGTCGGGCGCCCCGCTCGAGGATCTCGCGTTGCGCTCTGAGAAGCTCGACCGCCCGGCTGAAGGTGCGGCAGATCAGGGATTTTACGACGCCGTCGATTTGCCGCGCCGTCTCCTCGCTGTAGCTGATTTGGGAGCGGTGCCCGCTGGGGCTCAATTCCTCAGAGCTGACCTGGCCGATTTCCGCCGTCATACCATAACGGGCGGCGATGTCGCGCGCGATCGCGCTTGCCCCCTGCAGATCGATGCTTCCGTATGTCGACACCTCCCCAAAAACGAGCTGCTCGGCCGCGCGTCCGGCGAGCAGCACCGTTATTTTGTTCTCGAGCTCCTGGCGCACCATTAGAAAGCGGTCCTCGGTCGGCTGCTGCATCGAACAGCTCCCCGAGCCGATATTGCGCCGCAACATCGAGATCGAGTCGACGGGAGCGCTCCCCGGCAGCGAGAGGGCGATGAGCGCGTGGCCGATCTCATGATAGGCCATGACCTCCCGTTCGTGCGCGCTCAGCGCCAGCGTTTTGGCTTCCACGCCAGCGAAGATGCGGTCTATCGCCCTGGAAAAGTCGGAGGCGGTTACGGCGTCGGCACCGCGCCGAGTGGCGAGCAGCGCCGCCTTGTTGACGAGCCGTACGAGATCGGCGCCGGTAAAACCGGGGGTCGACGCGGCCAAGACCATGAGGTCGACATCCGCAGACAGACGGATCATCCGGGTATGCAGGTGGAGAATTCTGCCGCGCGCTGGCTTGTCCGGGCAGGTCACCGGCACGGGCTCGAAGCGCCCGGCGCGCAGCAGCGCAGGATCGAGGGTATCGGGACAGTTGGTGGCCGCGAGAACCAGAACTCCCGCACCGCTGTCGAGCTGGTCGAGCGCGATCAGGAACTGGTTCAGCAACCTCCCTCTCCCGCTCGGACCGCGGTGCGCCGCGTTGATGTCGTTGCAGCACCCGAGCCTATCTAGGTCGTCGATGAACAGAATTGCGGGCGCCCGATGCCGCGCTTCCTCGAACAGATCGCGCACCGATGACGCGCCGCCCTCGATTAATTCGGCACCGTTTATGGGAAGAAACGGGACCTTCGCCTCGCCGGCTGTGGCGCGAGCGAGCAATGTCTTCCCCGTCCCCGGGGGGCCGACCAGCAACACCGCTTTGGGCATTCGCCCGCCGAGCGTGCCGCCAGCCATTGGGTCTTTGAGAAATGCGACGATCCCGAGCAGCTCCTCTTTGGCCTCGTCGGCCCCTCCTATGTCGGCATAACTGAGCGCAATCTCGGTCTCGGTAGAAATCGCCGATTGGTTTCGGCCCACCGCCGTCCAGCTGTTATGCATCAGTCTCATGCTGATACTTTAAAGCGTCCGCAACCGGTCGCGTAAGGTTCATGGTCTGTCTCTGGCGCTCGAAACCGAGAACTCAATCGGGCTTTACGTTGGTCGAGGTGCTGATCACGTTGGTGCTGTTGAGCATGGTGGCGGCAGTCGCGTTCGGAAGCCTGAGACAGGTGCTCGAAGCACGCGAGCGTCTACGACCTTATCTCGACCGGTCAAAGGAGACCACGCTCGTCGCCGGCTGGTTTCGTCAGACGGTTCAGGCCTTGATTGCCGACTATGACGACGGCAAGCATCGGTTCGCCGGTACCGCGGCCGAGATCTCGGGGCTCACCGCTTCGCCGCTGGTCGGTCCGCCGGGCACCCCGACCCCCTTTTCCTGGGTCATCAAACACGACGTGCCCCGGGACCTCACGACGCTCGAATATGGGGAAAGTTCGAAGCAACCCTTCCGAATCGCCGAATGGGCCGGTCACGAAGGCGGGTTCGCCTATTATGCCGGGGGGCAACAATGGCAAGCCGCATGGCCGCCCAGCGACCATGATCAAGGGAAGTCGATCCCACAGCTCCCGCAACTCGTCCGGCTCTCGGGGGCACCGCGTGACCTGGTCCCGATGATTATCGCCGCTCCGCGAGCCTCCGCTGCTGCTCCCCAGCCTCCGCCCGACCTGCTGGGCCACGGCTTGTTCGGCAATTGACGTTCTCTTGTGATCATCGGTTGCGCGCAGCGACCCCCGGCAGACCCTCCCGGATCGGCGGCGTCGGATCGCGAACCCGGCGATAGCCAACCTGGCGAAGATCGAACGCCGCCAACAACGTCCCTTGCTGTCCTTCGACCCGCACATTGGTCTGGTAAAGGGCGAGCTGATACAGACTCGTCCCGACAGGATATCCGACACCGTCGGCAACCGGCGTCGCCGCCGCGCTTTTCCAGCTGACCGCGTAGGACCCGAGATCGATCCTCCCCGTTTCCTGCAACATCGGATTGACGACGCTCATGACTTCGAGCGCGTTCAACGTGATCTGAACCGTCTCATTCGATTGTGCGACCCTGTTCGCCGAGTTCAACACGCCACCGACAAGAGCGAATATCGCCGCCATGGTCCCGGCCAACAGGGCAATGGCGACGAGCCCCTCCAACAGAGTGAACCCGGCTTCGGCGCTGGGAGATCGCGAAAGCAGGGCCATGATCGAATCACAGCGGCTTCGGACGGCAAAAAGGAGGATCGAGCCTATAAGTCCTTTCGCCTCCCAGGAAGGCTACGCGCGCTGTCCCGCCCGTGCATACACCGTCGTAGCGGAAGACGATCGGCGGCTCGACGGTCAAGGTCCAGCCCCGAGGTAGATCGATCGCGGCGCTGTCTGCGCTCTTGGCACTCTTGTCGGTCGAGCGCAGAAACACCGTCCGTCCGGCGTGGCGCGCTGTTTCGCCCAGACCGGCCAAGGAATCCTCCACTCGCTGTTCGTTATTTGAAAAGCCGAACCGGTCGAGCCATCCTGATATCCTCGGTAAGGTGACGCTCAGCATCAGGCCGACCACCGCGAGCGCGACGACCAGCTCGATCAGCGAAAACCCGCTCTCAGGTCGCGGGCAGGTAGCCGACCGCATCGCCGCCAGGTTTGCCAGTCGGGCCGAAGCTGTACAACGTGATCGCATTCAGATCGCGCCCGGTGGGGCCATATTGATAGGGGTTTCCCCACGGGTCGAGCGGCACCTCGCCTTCGAGGTACGGCCCGTGCCAGCGCAACCGCAGCTGCGGGTCAGTTGGCATGCGGACCAGCAAATCGAGGCCTTCTTCCGCCGAGGGATAACGCCCGATATCAAGCCGCATCGTGTCGAGCGCCGTTTTCAGCATGCGAACCTGCGTCTGCACGGTAACAACTTTTGAACCTTCCAGCCGCTCGAACAACCGAGGCCCGATCAACGCGCCAAGTAACCCGATGATAGCAAGAACAACCAAAAGTTCGAGAAGGGTGAAACCTTTGGATCCCTGGTCTTCACCCTTCCTTACCTGACACAAAGCGGGCATCACACGCTCAGATATAGTCAATGGCAGGTCACAGGACGGCGCTCTATTTGATCACAACGGAACATTATTAATGCTCGCGATCGCAGTGAACAACGAGATCACGATTACTCCTATCATGCCGCCGATCACAAGAATGGAAACCGGTTCGAGTAATGCCATCATTCGCTTGATGCGATCACGACCCTTCTGCTCGGCAAGACTGGCGGCCGATTTCAACATGTCGGCGAGCCGGCCGGATCGCTCGCCGACATTGATCAGGTTCACGAGGCTCTCGTTGAAGATTTTGTAATCCGCGAGGGCGGCGCCAAGGCCGCTGCCTCCCCGCACCGCTCGCTCGACCTGCACGAGCTGAGTCTTGAAGCTTTCGATCAACAGCGAATCGCGGGCAAGCGCAAGGCTCTGCACCAGCGGCACCCGGTTCTGCAGCAATGTTGCAAGCATCGCTGTCCAGCGACCAGCCTCTGCTTCGACAAGCATATTCCCGAGCACCGGCAGCCGAACCGCCAGCTCCCGCAGCCGAGCGCGAACGGCCGGTCTCCGCAACAACAGGACAAAGCCAGCGATCAGCAGCACCAGCAATACGGCCACGATCACGATGTTGTCGCGCATGAACAGGCCGAAGAGAAACACTCTGCGCGAAAATGGCGGCAACAACTGTACTCGACCCTTCAGCATCGCCGCAAATCGTGGCACCACGAACAAGAAAATGAACAAGGTGGCAATCACCCCCATTGCCACCAGAAACATCGGGTAGATCAGAGCATTGCGGATGTCCTTGCGAACCCGCTCGTCGAATTGCATCTGCAGGCCCGCGTCTTTGAGCGCGCCGGTCAACATGCCGGTCTGGTTGCCGGCATCGAGGAGCTGATATACGTAGGGAGGGAACGTGGTTATGTTCGCACGAACGGCATCCGGCACGCTGACGCCGCGCCGTAAGTCGCGACCGAGACCGTCCAGAGCGTCTGCGAAAATGTGGTAAACCGGCGATCGTGACGCGATATCGATCGCTTCGCTGAGACTGACCCCGGCCTCGACCAGCACCGCCAGCTCGTTTGCCAGTCGAATGTGATCCTCGGGGCTGGGCTGCCTCTTCCAGATCAGCAGGTGTCGTTTCGCCTGGGCCGCAATTGCCAATGAGAGCGGCGTCAGCCCCCGCCGTTTCAGCTCTCTGAGGGCGGCGCGCTCGTGCTCGGCAACCAGCTCCCCACTGACGCTCTGCCCCAGGCTGCTGAGTGCGCTGTAGGTGAAGGTCGGCATCGTCGCCCGATTTATAGCCCGACGGCGCCCCCGGTGACCCGATACACCTCGTCGAGACTGGTCTCGCTGCGCCATGCCTTGGCGATCCCGTCCTCGCGCAAGGTTCGCGCGCCGTGCCCCCGGGCCATATCGCCCATTTCCTGCGCCGAGACGCGCCGCAGGATGGCATCGTGAATTTCGGGGCTGACGCTGACCATTTCATAGAGGCCAAGCCGACCCTTGAACCCCGACCCGAAACACTGGCGGCATCCAATCGGGCGCCGCCAGCGAGGCTGGCCCTCGAAGATTTGCGGCGCGCGCTGCCGCAGATCCTCGATCTGCCGCTCGACGTCGCCCGTCGGATGCTCCGGTTGCGCACAATTCGGGCACAAGCGGCGGGCAAGCCGTTGCGCAACAACCAGCCGGACAGCGGAGGCGACCAGAAAGGGCTCGACCCCCATATCGACCAGCCGGGTGAAAGCGCTGAGCGAGTCGTTGGTGTGCAATGTCGAGAACACCATGTGTCCGGTCAAAGCTGCTTGCACCGCGATTTGCGCCGTCTCCAGATCTCGAATTTCGCCGATCATGATCCGGTCCGGGTCTTGCCGCAAAATCGATCGCAGGGCCCGCGCAAACGTATATCCGATGTCCGGTTGCGCGTGGACCTGACTGATTCCTCTTACCGAATATTCGACCGGGTCCTCGACTGTCACGATTTTACTCGCGCCGTCGTTGATCTCTTCGAGGGTGGCATAAAGGGTCGTCGATTTGCCGGAACCGGTCGGCCCGGTGATGAGTATTATGCCGTGCGGTTCGCGAGCCCAAAATCGGAAGCTTTCGAGATTGTCCGGGCTCATGCCGAGTCGATCCAACCGGAACTGCTGCCGCTCTTTTGGCAACAACCTCAAGACCAGCGACTCGCCCCAGGTGCTGGGCAGCGATGACACGCGGATATCTACCATCTCGCCGCTCAGGCGCAGGCTCAGGCGTCCGTCCTGCGGCAGTCTGCGCTCCGCGATGTCGAGGCCGGAGATGATCTTGATCCGTGAAGCCACCGCGTCAAACCGGTCGCGCGCCAAGGTCAACCGGGTTTGCAGGACACCGTCGAGGCGAAAGCGAACGCGAAAATCGCGTTCCGCCGGTTCCACATGAACGTCCGAGGCATGCTCTTCGAACGCTTGGGCGATCAGGCTGTTGACCAGCTCAATGACCGGCGCCTCCTCAGCCAACTCCCGCAGGTGGCTTACCTCATCGGAAAAGTTGCGCCCCTCGGCGCTACCCTGTTGCTCCACCTTCTCGATCGCGCGATCGAGCCCCTGTGAGGCCATGAGACCCCAGCGGACCGGGACGGCACCATAGGCAGCGTGCGTGAATTCCTGGAGATCGGTCATCAGCGGGTCTCTAGCTATCACCCAGAAGCCGCCGTCCGCTGCCCACGGCAGCGCCTCTTGATCGACCCACCAATCGACCGGATAGCCGGATTGCCCGATAGCGTCGAGATAGGCCGCCGCGTCGGCGGGCAGATCGTCCTCGGCGAGCACGGGAAGGCCGAGCTGCTTGCTCAGTATCGGCAATAGGCGCTCTTCGGAGAGCGCGCCGAGCCGGACGAGGATGCTCCCCAGCCTGCCGCCATAGCGCTCCTGAAATGCGATCGCGCGGGAGAGGTCGGCCTCGCCGATCAGACCCGCCTCGATCAACAGCTGGCCGATGGGCCGCACAATGCGAAAATCTCCCGGAGGGTGAAGATCTCCCGGAGGCGACCAGAGCGGCTCTGCCTCCAGGACCTGCGGGCCCGCCGGCTTCTCGGCAATGCTCAGCTGCGCTTCTGTCGAATCCATCCCGTGAGCTTTGTCGTTTTACCAATGCAGGGTCGAGGCCGGCTGCGGCATTGATTGGTAGCGGTTCTTGAACATTTCCGCCAGCCGCTCGGCGTCCTCGCCCGACTGGATGATGTAGGGGGTGATGAAGACGAAGAGTTCGCTCCGTGTTTTCATGACCTGCTGAGTGCCAAACAAAAAGCCTACGCCGGGGATGTCTTTAAGGAAGGGGACGCCGGTGTTATTGCTGCTGCTGTTTTCCATGATCAATCCACCAAGCAATACAGTAGCACCGTCTTGCAGCGACAATTGGGTGTTGACCGTGCGGTTGTTGATGACGGGGGTGCTCAGGCCCGACGTATTATTCTGTACGGCCTCGCTGACTTCCTGTTTGATCTCAAGATCGATATGGTTTCCGGCGTAAATGGTCGGTTTTACGGTGAGGATAACCCCGGTGTCCCGGTATTGTATGGTTTGCAGAATGGCGCTGGTACCGGCCTGTTGGAGTTGCGAGCTGGTTCCCTGGCTGGTGACGATCGGAACCTGCGCGCCGACCTGGATCCGCGCCTC
>Ga0209040_10000760_pt1 | contig 25002 bp, 22 predicted proteins | sample BogFormECP12_OM3_FD_188240 | JGI IMG/M metagenome (GOLD analysis project Ga0209040, IMG submission 188240) | Bog forest soil microbial communities from Calvert Island, British Columbia, Canada - ECP12_OM3 (SPAdes) (version 2) | ecosystem: Environmental > Aquatic > Freshwater > Wetlands > Bog ... | reverse complement strand
TGGCGGTTGCGGACCTAGACAACGATGGCAACGTGGACATTGTGATCGCCGATCTCGATGGCGACCCGATGATCCTGCATAACCAGGGATTGCCCGGGAAGCACTGGGTGAGCTTCGGGCTGGCCGGGACCAAGAGCAACCGGCTGGCGCTCGGTGCGCGACTGAAGCTGGTGGCCGGCGGCATGACGCAAACGGCCGAGATATTCAGCGGCGGAAGTTATCTGTCGAACCATGACTTCCGGGTGCATTTTGGACTGGGCGAGGCAACCAAGATCGACTCGCTGGAAATCCGCTGGCCCTCCGGGAAAGTGGAGACCATCACAAATCTCAAGCCTGACCGGTTCTACGCTGTGCTGGAAGGAAGCGGAATTGTGGACCGCGACAAGATCGTGCCGAAGAAGAAGTAGTCAGGCGATTGAGGCGGTGAGTTGGCGCCGGATAAAGGTCCACGCCGTTCGCACCGCGGCGGACTCAATTCGCTAAGGACGGCAGCGGCAGAAAGTAGCAGCGCGAGATGAACTCACTTCCACTTCCCACTGTGTCCGAGCCGCTCTAGTCGATCTTCAAGCCAGCCGGACACCAAAAGTGCAATAAAGAACAAGGTTTGCAGGGTGCCTCTGCTCGAAATTGCTCAAGGATGATCAAAAGAGCTTGGACACTAACTGCAACGAAGTGTCCGCCCAAAAGTAAGGTTGGCCTCGAAGGAGGGATTATCGCCGCACAGTTTTGGGCGCGGGTCCCGTCGATTCGCGAATCACGAGTTCCGGGTCGACAAGGATTCCAGCCTCATGTCCATTCCGGTTTTCGATGCGATGGATCAGCGTCTCCGCTGCCATGGCGCCGATCTTGCGCAGTGGCTGGCGGACGGTGGTAAGGCTGGGCAGGTGGTAAGCCGCTTCGCGAACGTCGTCGAAGCCGACGACTGATATGTCTTCCGGGACGCGAAGCCCGGACTCCTTAATGGCACGAATGGCTCCCACAGCAGAGATGTCGTTATAGGCGAAGAGCGCGGTGAAGGGAATCTTGCGCGCCAGTAACTCTTTGGTGGTCTTGTAGCCTTCCTGTGGCGAGGGATCGTCGGCCGACAACTGCGTGGTGAGTTCGGTTCGCAACTGGATCCCCAGTCCGCGTGCCGCTTCGGTGATGCCATGCCACCGGGCGCCCGAGTCGACGCTGAGCGGTTGGCCCTTGATGACTGCGATATCGCGGTGGCCCAATTCAGAAAGATGCCCCAGAACCAAATGGGCGGCCTTGAAGTGATCGAGGGTGATGTTGGTGACGCCTTCAATCTGCCGGTGCCCGGAAATTGCGACGGTGGGCAGCCGGGGGCTCTGATTCACGGTGGTATCAATCGTGATAAATCCCTCGGCTCCCCGGGTCAGCAGGATGTCAGAATACTGGCGCAGCAATTGCGGATCGTGATGATGCACCACCGTCACGAAGAAATATTTGCGCTCGCTGAGAGCGGCTTCAATGCCGCTGATTACGACACTGCCGTATGCATCGCCGATTTCCGCGGCGATAACGCCCACGGTGAAGGTGCGCTTCTTGCGCAGCGAACGGGCGAAGAAGTTGGGGTGGTAATTTAGCTCCAGAGCGGCCGCGATGATGCGGTCCCTGGTGTGCTGCGGGATGGCTTTCGCGTAAGGGGAATCATTCAGGACTGCGGAGACCGTGCCCTTCGTGAGTCCCAGGTGTTTAGCCAGTTCCTTGAGTGTGGTTCTGCCGTGATTAGGTGGTTTCGTGTGTCCCGGCATGCGCTCGTCACACAGACTTTGAATCTAACCACGAGTGTGCACTCTACGCAACCGGTTTTGTTAAGTGGAAGTGCATCAGTCAGGAAAAATCAGACGAATCGGTCCCATTTCGGGAGTCCGAGACCGATCAAAGAGTTGCAGGTTTGCTGCGGGGTAAAGGACCGGAAGCGGGAAAAGGGCAATCCCCAACCCAGGCATTAGGTCGGTTCAGGACTTCCAAGAAACAACGCAGCGTTGGCGATTGCTCTCAAGAGCCAGTTCAATTGCGCGCATTACACCCAGTGCCTGATCCGCGGTGACCGCCAGGGAAGAATCGCCGAGAATGGCATCCCGAATATTCTGGTAATACTGGCGGTAGTCGCCGGGTACCGTAGGGAGTTTTTCGCTGGCAAAGGAGTCACCCTGTGCCAGCAGCAGCGTTCCGAAGCTCTCCTGGGCCTCATAGCCCCAGAACTCTCCGGAAGGCTTTTCGCCGCGCTTCAGCGCGTCTTCCTGGGGATCGAGTCCGTACTTCAAATAACCACCCTGGGTCCCATGAATTACGAATCTGGGAGTTGGTGTGCTGGCTAGCATACCAGTCCGCAACAGGGCACGCATCCTTGGATAGCGCAGGACAACATCGAAGGCGTCATCGACGGATGCTCCGTCGCGCTCTATCCGCACGTCGGCGCTGATAGCTTCGGGTGGGCCGAAAAGCACCATCGCTTGGTCGATCAGGTGAGGCCCGAGATCGAAGAGGACGCCACTTCCGGGTTCGGGGCGCTCGCGCCAGGCGTTGTCTTTTAGCTGCGGACGAAACCGGTCGAAGTGCGATTCGAGGAGGACGACGCGCCCCAGTTTGCCCTCGGCGAGCAACCGTTGAAGCGTGACGAAGTCACCGTCCCAACGGCGATTCTGATAGACGGAGAGAAGGCGCTTCTTGTCGTTCGCGAGATCGACCAGTTCCGCGGCTTCGGCGTAAGTGGTCGCGAATGGCTTGTCAATGACCACGTCGCGGCCAGCGAGCAAACATTGCCTGGCAAGGTCGAAGTGCGTGGTGTTGGGCGTGGCGATGACGACCAGGCGGATGCTGTCGATTGCGAGCAGTTCATCGAGGCTGCGGACAAGGCGAGCGTCGGGGTAGGCTTGCTGTGCCTCGGAGCCGTGACGCTGCAGTATCGCGGCCAGGCGCAGACCCTCAACCGCCGCGATCACAGGTGCGTGAAACGTTCGCCCTGCAAATCCGAAACCAACCAATCCGACGTCGATCATGCCAGCCTCCGAGCACCGCTCGATTCAGAGTGAACAGCCAGTGTAATGCAAGAGGCTGTCTGGTAATCATCGCAGCCAGAGGGCCGCTGGCTTGGTACCATGACCGGTTACGAACGTCATCCGAATAATCACATATAGAGGACATTGATCCACTATGTTGCGACGCCTCCTGCTCTCCGCGGCTGTGCTCCTTACGTGTTTCAGCCTGAATGCTCAGCCAACATCACCCGCCTGGAAACGGGCGGAGCACCTCCGGCATGGCATCAACGCCAGCGAGTGGCTGGCGCAGTCCAGCGACTATAGCCCGCAGAGATTGCGCACGTTCACCACGCTCGACGATATCGCGCGGATGCACAGCATGGGGTTCGATCACGTGCGGCTGGGCGTCGACCCGGCGATCTTCAATTGCCAGGGTCCGTGGGACAAGTGTGAGCGGGTGCAGGTGCTGGATGAAGTGATTGCCAAAGCATTGTCGCAGGACCTGGCTGTGATCCTCGACATTCACCCCAGCGATGAGTACAAGCGCCAGCTGGCGAGCAGCGACAACGCGGTCGATAAGTTTATGGCGTTGTGGAACCAGATCGCGACATACTACGCAAAGATGGACCCGCAGCGGGTATTCTTCGAGATCCTTAATGAGCCGGAGGTTGGTGTTTACCGTTGGGCTGGAATTCAGCAAAGCCTGGTGAGCACAATCCGGCGCGATGCGCCAACGCACACCATCATCGTCACTTGCGGCGAGTATTCCAATGCCGACGACCTGGCGCGCATGCCGCAGGTAGCCGACGACAACATCATCGTAAATTTCCACTACTACAATCCGCACATTTTCACGCATCAGGGCGCGTCGTGGGGCGAAGGCTACTGGGCCAGCGTGCGGCAAGTGCCGTTTCCGGGTACTTCGGAACTGGTTGCAGCGGCCATCGCGAAGCAGTCGGATGAGTTCGCGCGCTGGAAGCTGACGCAATACGGGCTGGAGCACTGGGACGCGCAGCACGTTGCGGGTGAGATCCAATTCGCTGCGGAGTGGGCCAAGCGGCGGAACGCGCCGCTCACTTGCAATGAGTTCGGAGTCTATCGCAACTACTCCAATCCCCAAGACCGGTTGGGCTGGCTGGAAGCGGTTCGCACCGCGCTGGAACAGAACAAAATCGGCTGGACGATGTGGGATTATCAGGGCGGCTTCGGGGTAGTGACCAAGAGCAACGGAACCACCACCGCGGATGAGGGCGTGCTGCGCGCGCTGGGATTGCAGCCACACTAACGATCGTATTTGGCGGATGAAGGAGAGAACTTGACGCAGCTGCCCGCAGTGAAATGGATGGATCGGCGATGATACAACTGGCTATCTTCATACTGCTCCTTTTTGGTTATGCGCTGGTGTCGCGGCGTCTTGAGCGAACCATCCTGACTGCGCCCATCGTGTTCACTGTCGCAGGAATGTTCATGTTTCGCGCGCTGCCGGCGATCCGTGAAGCCGGGTTCAACGCGAACATTTTTCTCCGCTTGGCGGAAGTCGGTTTGGTTTTGCTGCTCTTCACCGACGCCAGCCGCACCGACTTTAAGCTCCTCCGAAGCATCGGAAACCTGCCGATACGTTTGTTGACCACCGGCATGTTGCTCACGATCTTTCTCGGCACAGTTGCCGCTCGCCTGGTGTTTCCGGACCTTTCTCTTTGGGAAGCGGGAATCCTTGCGGCCATTCTCGCCCCCACCGACGCCGGGCTGGGACAGGTGATTGTCAACAGCCCGCGGGTGCCGCCGCGCATCCGCCAGGCACTCAACGTCGAGGCCGGTCTCAACGATGGGCTTTCCGTCCCGTTCCTCCTTTTCTTTATGACGCTCGCCGCCGCCAAGATCGAAGGTGGAGCGGAGAGCTTGGCGCAGTTCATCGGGGAACAGCTTGGCTTAGGCTTGGTGGTTGGCGCGGCAATTGGCCTTGCCGGCGGAGGGTTGCTGGGGTGGGCGCGACGCCGGGAGTGGGTGTCGGAGCCGTTTCGGCAAGTTGGAGTGGTCGCGTTGCCGCTGCTTTGCCTGGTGATTTCCGAATTGGTCGGCGCAAGCATGTTCATTGCGTCATTCGTCGCAGGCCTGACCATGCAGGTGGGGTTCAAGGATGCCGGGAAGGATAGCGTCGAGCTTGCCGAGGAATGGGGACAACTGTTCAACCTCGCCGTATTCTTTCTGTTTGGAACGGCGGTGGTGAAGGATTGGCCGGAGTTCACGTTGACATCGGTTCTGTATGCGGTCCTCAGCCTTACCGTAGTGCGGATGGTTCCGGTAGCGATATCGCTCATCGGCACACGTCTGAGCCCGTCCACGGTGATCTTCATGGGCTGGTTCGGCCCGCGAGGGTTGGCGTCTATCGTGCTAGGCCTGGTGTACTTGGAAGAGGGACTTTATCTGCCTGGGGAGAGCACAACTCGGCTGGCGGTGATCGTGACCGTGGCGCTCAGCATCTTCGCTCATGGACTCAGCGCGACACCGGGAATCAACCTGTACGCTCGTAAGGTCGCGGCACTCGGACCTGATGCGCCGGAACATCGGGAAGTTGGACCATAATCACATGCACATTGGCGGGCGAGAGCTACGCATTGTATTCTCAGACCGTGACCGCTCCTTTGAAAGCCAAACGCTCGCCCACTCCTGGCCTTCTGTTCGGACTGGTGGTCACGCTCGCAGCCGTGGTGGCGTATACGGGCTACATCACCTACCAGATCAAGGGACTGCGAGATCTGCAAAGCAACATCATCGACCGCAACCGTAAAGACTCGCTGCAACTGTTGCGCATCCAGAACGACCTCAACCTGCTGGGGATCGCTATGCGCGACATGCTTGACAACACCGAGCCGTATCCGCTGAGCGCATGGGCGGGGCAGTTCCAGCGCATCCGACAGGATCTTGACGATGCCATGCGGCGCGAATCGGGGTTGTCAGTAGCCTATCGCACGGCTGAACAAAGAAACTACATCGAAGACCTGATGAAGCAGTTCTGGGGAGCGGCGGACCACATGTTCGCGCTGGCCTCGTCAGGCAACGAAGCCGAGGCCCGCCGCCAGATTCGCGTGTCCTTGCAGGCGCACCAGGCGGCCTTAAGCATTGCGGTGGCCCGCCAGCTTGTCGCCAACAACGAAGCCGAACAACAGGCCGGGGAGCGCATACAGGAGATTTACTTTCGCGTACAGCGGCAGGTGCTGCTGTTCCTGCTGGCAACGCTGGTTCCCATTGTGCTTACCAGCTTGTATCTGATTCGGTCGAACCGGTTGCTCTTCCAGCGCCTGTCTGACTTGTCGGAACAACGCAGCGAACTGGCACAGAAACTGATTGCCACGCAGGAGTCAACTCTGCTGCACATTTCTCGGGAGTTGCATGATGAGTTCGGACAGATCCTCACCGCCATCGGATCCATGCTTCGGCGGGCTGGGCGGCAGGCTCCGGAAGGATCGCCACTGCGCGCCGACCTGGTGGAGGTGTCGGAGATTGCGCAGTCGACACTCGACAAGGTGCGTAGCCTCTCGCAGGCGCTGCATCCGGTCACGCTGGAGGAGGGGGGACTGGAAAGCACTGTGGACTGGTATCTCCCCGTGGTAGAACGGCAGAACGGAATCGTCATACACTACAGCAACATGGGCACGTCTTTCCCGGTCGAAAGCCGTGTGGGCATTCATGTGTATCGCGTGTTGCAGGAGGCCCTCAACAACGCCACGCGGCACTCGGGTACAAAAGAGATATGGGTCAGGCTGAGGTTCCGCGAACAATCGCTGGAATTGGATGTCGAGGACCATGGCAGCGGGTTTCACTCCAACGGCAAGCGGGGCATTGGGCTGGTGGCGATGCGGGAACGCGCCGAGTTGCTGAATGGGAAACTGGAATTTCTTCACCCACACGGTGGTGGAACGCTGGTGCGGCTTTCGGTTCCGAAAGAACCCGCCGAGGTTCGCGTATAGGAGCACATGTCAGAAAAAATCTCAGTCCTGCTGGTTGACGATCACGCGCTGGTACGCCGGGGGTTCCGACGCATGTTGGAAGATGAGGAAGACATCGTCGTCAAGGGAGAGGCCAGCGACGGCGAGGAGGCTGTGCGCATGGCACAGCAACTGCACCCCAAGGTGATCGTGATGGATTGCGCCCTGCCCGGCATCAGCGGACTGGTGGCGACGCGGCAAATCCTCGAGCATAATCCCAAGGCGGCTGTGCTGATGCTGAGCATGCACTCGGAAGATACGTGGGTGCGACAGGCCCTCGACGCTGGCGCGCGTGGCTACATGCTGAAGAACGCGGTCGATATGGAATTAGTCACGGCGATCCGGCGGGTGGCGGCGGGCGAAGAGGTGCTTGATCCTCAGATCGCGCGTCGCGCTACGCTCAAGGGCGAACGCGTGACGGGACTAACTGTCCGCGAACTTGAGATACTGCAACTCATTGTGGGCGGCCTGTCCAACAAGGAGATTGCGGCGCAGCTCAACCTGAGCGCGAATACTGTCGCGGTACATCGCGCCAACATCATGGACGCGTTGGGAATTCATAAAACCGCCGAATTGGTGGTGTACGCGATCCGTAACGGGCTGGTTACCATCCCCTAGAATCCTAGGCTTAAGTGACTTATTATCTGTGACTTAAAGGAAAGCACGAACGTGCCCCTTCGGTCGCCAAAAGACGCCGCAAAATTAGTACATTCGGGCTATTGCGCCGCTTAGTGGGCGCAAGCTATCTTGGATTTGCGAGGCTGGCTCAACCATTCGGAAGTCTCGTGCTCCTCTGGAGTAAGTTGCGAGTCGTATGGCCCCACCCCATGTCGACTCTTAATTTGCTCCAAATTTTTTTGTCCTGTCGCGGATCCTCCTGCACTGCGTTCCCGGTTTGTACGACTCCCGACAGTTCATTGTCCGCTGATTCTCGCCGCGTCCTGTGATCACGTCGCGAAAACGATTACGATCGCTGATGGTGCACCGCAACCGCGGCGCCAGCAATAACCATTTAGTACACATGATCGCCGATTGTGAACTATAATTTGGGCGCCCGGGAGCTACGCGCTTCGGGCCACATCTATGCGATCTCATCTGCTGTTTGCAGTGCTCGCTCTGGCGACGATTTGTAACGGTCAGAACAATCCTCAGCGGCCGCCGATTACCGGCATCTCTCACGTCGCGTTCTACAGCAGCAATCTTGCGGCAGGGAAAGAATTTTATGCCGGTCTGTTGGGACTGGCCACGGACCCAGCGCGGCCCAACGCGTATCACGTCGGAGTGCAATCGGTGGAACTGGAGCCGCTGCCGGCGAATCACGGACCCAACCTGATTGCTCACGTAGCCTTCGCGACTCCTGACGCAGATGGCGTACGCAGCTATCTCGCGAGTCATGGGGTGACGGTGCCAGCGCACGTTAACACGGGTGGCGACGGCACAATTTGGTTTGCGATGAAAGACCCGGAGGGGAATCCCATCGAGTTCGTGCAAACCCGTCCGGGTCTTACCACGCGGACGGCTGAGGTTCCGATCTCGAAGGTCATGATTCATGCAGGTTTCGTGGTGCATGACTGCGCGGCGGAGGACAAGTTTTACAAAGATTTGCTCGGGTTCCATCTTTATTGGCAAGGCGGCATGAAGGACGACGAGACGGACTGGGTAGACATGCAAGTCCCGGAAGGCACGCAATGGCTGGAGTACATGCTGGTGCGGGGAACGGAGCAGCCGTCGCCCAAGGTGCTGGGAGTTTTGAATCACATTGCGCTGGGCGTTCCAGAGATGAGCGAGGCCGCTCGTCTGCTGAAGACGCGTGGCTGGAAGCCGACTGACAACGAGAAAGAACAGATCGGCAAAGACGGTAAGTGGCAGTTGAATTTGTACGATCCCGACGGGACACGGGTTGAATTGATGGAATTCACTCCCGTGCAAACACCGTGCTGCGCTCCTTACACGGGCCAGCATCCGCACTGAGATGGCGTAGAAAATCTAACATAGCGAGGACAGGTGGTCATGATCACAAGACGCAATTTCCTGCAATTATCTGCCGCTGGACTTGGCACGCTGGCGCTGTCGGACCTGGCTTTCGCCGCCATCAAGCCCTTTCCCGTCGGTGTGCAGCTCTACACGGTGCGCGACCAGGTGGAACAAGGCCTGGGCGCTGTCCTGGCCCACATCAGCATGATCGGCTACAAGGAAGTCGAGACCTACTGGAACGTATATTCGCATCCGGCGAAAAAGCTGCGGAGCATGATCGTTGACAACGGGCTGTCCGTGCCTAGCGGCCACTTCGACTACGACGGCCTGGAGTCGAAACTCGATTACGCCAAAGAACTCGGCGTGCAATACATGATCTGTCCCATGCTTCCCAAGGACATGTGGACCTCCGCCGACGGGTTCAAGAAAGCGGCTGAGCAGTTCAACAAGTGGGGCGAAACGATACACGGAATGGGAATGCAGTTCGGCTTCCACAATCACAACTATGAATTCCAGAAGTTCGGCAACACCACGGGCTTCGACATCCTCACCCAGACCGCCGATCCCAAGCTGGTGTGCCTGGAAATGGACTGCTACTGGATCACGCAGGCGGGACAGGACCCGGTCGCGATGCTGAAGAAGTACGGCAGCCGCATCCAACTGCTTCATCTTAAGGACCGCCAGTCCGGCTTCCCGACGACGCAAATGTTGAGTCCCGATGCAGAGCACATGACCGAGGTCGGCAGCGGTACCATCAACTGGAAGGCGGTGATTGAAACCGCTCAGCAGACTGGCGTGAAACACTTTTTTGTCGAGCGCGACAACGGCAGCACCCCGCCTTTTGAGAGCCTGCGCATCAGCTACAACTACCTGAGCAAACTGATGGCGTAATGGATTGAAAGCTTCCCCCCGCGACCGCAGCGTAAAGCGTGGCGCGGGCGCTCTTTCGCGCACGGACAGGTTCCTCGACATGCTGCAGAGATTCTCCGGCTTTCCCGGCGTACTGTGCCTCGCGTTTCTGCCGGTACTCTTGTCAGCGGCCGACAGCAAGCCAACCCTGCTGGTTGACGCCGATCATCGCCCATCCATCAGCCTCGACGGCGACTGGCATGCGATCGTCGATCCCTACGACAACGGGTATCTCGATTTCCGCATGCAACCCCGTCCCGATGGCTACTTTCTCGACGAGAAGCCCGGGACGAGCGACCATCCTGGTCGAGTACGACTTTGCGAAGTCGGCGACGCTGATGTGCTTGCGCTGGTCGGGCAAATCCGTGAATGTTACGCCATTGATTCAAGATGTACCTCGTGAGTGCAACCCGATCGAAAGCACATATACACTAAGTCGGGCATGGAGTTATCTCAGATTGACCTCTGTCCGATGATGCGGAGAACCGCAGCGCTGAGCGGTTACGGCTGGTCAGCGACCCATAGCGGAGGGACTCTCCGGCGGATATGGGGTTGACGCCGCACCGAGAATCAGTCCCGAGTTAGGATTCTGAACCAGCACGATGGCGCGCAGGCTTTGCTTCTTCCATTCGGATTTGGCAGGAAGATTCACGGTCTTATCGAACTTGCCGCTGGAGGTGGTGCCCAGCGGCCTCAGCTCCCTGACCACGGCGCTGTGTTTAAGAGTACGTCCACCGTTCTCACCGCCATGGACATTGGTGGTTAAATCGTCTTCCGTGACCGCGAGTACGACTTGGAGCTTTGAGCCGGCCGCATCGTCAACCGTGACTTGCAGCTTTTCGGGCGACACGAGACGCAGCGACACTGCCGCGGGCTTGGGGGTCTTCGCCGCTTCCAGGATCATCTGTTCCACGGCACGAGGGTTGTTACCTGAGGCCTGCAAGTGCCCGTCGATCACGATTTGCGGCGTGTACGGTGTCGCCAAATGGAGTTCCCTTGTGTAGTCGTACTGCCGTTGCGTGTACGTAGGCCCGGAGAACCGGTCCGTCCAGCCCCCATCGTTCCAGTATTCGACGTGCTCCTCGAGGAGGATGAGGGTTGCAACGCCTGTATCGCGCTTGTGGCTCAAGGTGGTTAGCATGGCGTCCGCTGGCGGACAGCTCGAGCAGCCTTCGGAGGTGAAGAGCTCGACCACTACAGGTTGCTGCGCCCACGCTGGCAATGGGGGGAAGGCGAGACATGTCATCATAAGCAGGATGGCGGCTGGGACCAGGAATGCCTTCTTGAACATATTCCGTAAGATGCCCGAGTCCTGATTTGGTTACGAAGCTTTCGCAGACTGCAACGATCGTGATCGGAACTGACGCGAGCGACGCGGACTTTGGCTTCAGTGCAGGCATGCCGCCAAACGGCTGGACGCAAACGAGCCCACCCGGCGCATAAGCCTTTCGATTGCATATTCTGTGTAACCAGCGATAATAAACTCCAGAGAAGATTACCCGAGAGGCGGAATGGATTCGTGGTTCATCCGGTATGCGTTGCTTTGCATCGCTGCCATCCCCTTTATTTACTATGTCATCGCCCTTTTCAGCGCGTGGCGGTTCTTTAGCCGTTCGGCGGATCAGGCTTCCGCGAAATCCACTTTCACTCCGCCGGTCAGCATTCTGAAGCCAGTGCGGGGGCTCGATCCCGATGCCTACGACAATTTTGCCAGCTTCTGCCGGCAGGACTATCCGGAATACGAAATCGTGTTCTGTGTAGGTGACCGCTCGGACCCGGTGCTGCCGACCATCGAAAAGGTGATGGCTGACTTTCCTGAGCGAACCATTCGCGTACTCTACGGTTCTGGCCGCGAGGCTACGAACGATAAAGTTGCGAAACTGGCGCGACTCGCCAAAGAGGCGCGATACGAGATTCTGGTCATCAATGACAGCGATGTGCGCGCGGAACCTGGATATCTGCGGACGGTGGTAGCGCCGCTCGCGGATCCGACGGTGGGCGCCGTGACTTGCTTCTATGCATCTGCGGAAGAAAAGACTCTGGTGCAAAAGCTGCAAACGGTTGGCATGTATTCCGATTTCTACGCCGGAATCGTGGTGGCATGGCAGCTTGATGGGGTGAAGTTCGCGCTCGGACCTACGATCGCCACCTCGCGGGCGCGTCTGGCCGGATTCGGTGGTTACGAGATGATCGAGAACCGTCCGGCCGACGACCTGTTGGTCGGGAGACTGATTGCCGAACAAGGGTACGAAGTGAAACTGATTCCATACTCCGTGCTGACGGTCGCAGACTTCCAGTCACTGCGTGACTTGTTTCTCAAGCGCCTGCGATGGATCGTCGTCATGCGCCACATGCGGCCGTGGGGACACTTCGGACTCATTTTCACTTTGGGACTGCCATGGTCCCTGGCGGCTGTCGCAATCTCCCCTACCGCTGCGGTGGCCGGCATTTTCCTGGGAACCTATCTTGGCCTGCGCATCGCCATGACGCTGCAGATTGCATCCTGGGGGCTCAAGCAACCTATCCCATGGCGGGGCCTGGCGTTGATTCCGGTTTGGGACGCCATGGCATTCGTGATCTGGCTGGCAAGCTTTACACGCAGCACAATTCGCTGGCGCGATCGCGACTACTACATCCGAGACGGCGAGCTTGTCCCCGTGGCTGCCAACGCGGCCGGCAACTAGACCAGTTTCCCACTTAGTGTAATGGGTAGAGCCGCGCTTTAGCGCGGCGTCAACGCGCTCTAACAACTTCGCCGAGCCGGCTTCAGCCGGCGGCACCTATGTTGCGCCCCGGCTACACCATTAACTAGACCGCTCTGAAACAGGGACGGCCGGCAAAGCTGTCGTTACACCAGACTCTTGTCCAGCACTGCGTGAGGCTGCGGTTTTTCCGCGTGCCGATCATTGCGGGCGTTGCGCCAATTCACCGTCGGCAGGAACTGCGACGGGTCGATGCGGTCCTTGTAACGAATCGCGATGTTGATCAGCGAATCCAGCAAGGAATTTGACAACAAGTGGGGTTCCAAGCCCAGCTTGAGCAGGCTTGAGTGTTTCGCGTTGTAATAGTGGCTTTCAGCCTCGACTCGCGGATCGGGCAGGTGCTCGATCTGCACTTTCAGTCCCAGTTCCTCTCCGCTTTTCTTCACCATTTGAGCGAGTTCCAGCACATTGAATTGTTCGGTGAACTGATTGAACACACGGAATTCGCCGGGCTTGGCAGGGTTGAGACACGCGATTTCGACGCATCGAACGGTATCGCGAATATCGAGGAAGCCGCGCGTCTGGCCTCCCTTACCGTACACGGTAAGCGGATATCCCAGCGCAGCCTGGGCGCAGAAGCGATTCAGCACCGTACCGAAAACTTCGTCATAGTCGAACCGGTTGATGAGGGCCTCGTCCATCGCGACCTCATCGCTCACCGTTCCATACACCACTCCCTGGTTGAGATCGGTCGCGCGGATACCCCACGCCTTGCAGGTGAATGCAATGTTGTGGCTGTCATGCACCTTGGAAAGGTGATAGAAGGAGCCGGCCTGCTTGGGGAAGGGGAGTACGTCCTTGCGGCCGTTGTGTTCAATCGTGATGTAGCCTTCCTCAATGTCGATATTGGGCGTGCCATATTCGCCCATGGTGCCGAGCTTTACCAGGTGGCAGTCGGGAACGAATTCGCGGATCGCGTAGAGAATGTTCAGGGTCCCGATCACGTTATTGGTCTGGGTGAAGACCGCATGCTTGCGGTCGATCATCGAGTAGGGAGCGGAGCGCTGCTCGGCAAAGTGGACAATCGCATCCGGCCCGAAGGAGGTGACCATCGAGGAGAGGAACTCATAATCGGTAACATCGCCCACGAAGGACTCAATGGTGTTGCCCGTGAGTTGCTGCCAAACCGCCAGGCGCTCGGCCAAGGGACGAATTGGGGTGAGAGTTTGCGCTCCTAGTTCATGGTCCCATTGCCGACGCGCAAAGTTGTCGACGATCGCGACGGAATATCCCTTGCGGGAAAGGTAGAGAGCGGTCGCCCAACCACAGAAACCGTCCCCTCCCAGTACGGCGATTTTCATAATCTTTCTCCTCGGAATATGGCCGATCCAGGCCGTTCGGAAAACTGATCAGTACTATTAGAGTGCCCTATTTCCCACCTTAGTTGCAAGAAACGCCAACGGAACCTCACTTCTTGGCCCCGAATGACGAAAAATCACGGTCGGGCTTCTTGGGTTGCGATGGGATGATTGGTCAGGAGGGCCTTCCCGCCGCTATCCGTTACCCTGTGCAGATTCTCGGACCCAACCAAACCCCGCAGACGAGGCACCGCCGAATCTCGGACAACTATGTATTTCACCTCCGGCTGTCCCCAGAGTTCCCGAAATTTGGCATCGTCGATGAACACATCGGCTGCGCCGGGGGCGTAGGAGCCGTACAAAAGGTTATTGAAGCGACCGTTTAGCAGCAGCGCCGAGCGACTGGTGTAGAAAAACACTGAAGAAAACCAGTAATAGTGGTGGTCGACGATCAGCGTGCCCTGAGGGGATCGATTCAGGACCTCCGCGATGGATCGTGACGAAAGGAAGGGATCGAAGTCGACCATCGCCAGGCGCGCTGCGTGAAAAAACAAGACCATCATCAACGCGGCAGCGAGGAATGCCTGCCGGCTTCGCGCTCGAAGTGTTCCGAGCGTTCCAACGCAAAAGGCGAATGCGGCGGTTGCGAGAGGAAAGCGAAGATACGCAAACGATTGCAGCGTAAGGTCTTCCATGTGGCCCAGCGACAGAGTGTAGGCCCCCGGGTGCGAGCTGAGTGCGGACGAGATATCCCCTGCCACAGGGACATTGCGCACCGCTATGAGGACTGCGATGGCTGCGGCAGCGGCGCATCCTGTGATTACGGTCAAGGCACGGGTGCCTCGCATAATCCACACACCTCCCGCCGCGATCGCCGAACCCAGCAACAACGCCATCGCTGGATAACAAGGCATTGAATAATACTCTTGCGTAGACGAGAAGGTGAAGAAAATCAGGATGAAGGCGATCCAGCACAGGGCTAGAAGACGCGTCTTACCGGCGCGATCCGCAGGTTTGTAGGACAGTTTAGCCACCGCGGGAAAATAGACGCTCCACGGGAATAGCCAGACCAAGTGAAACAGCCAAAAGTAGAGGCGGGGCACCGTGTTGTAGTCGCGGGGATAGCGCAAGTTCAGGAAGCGTAGCAACTGCTCGTTGATGAAGAAAAACCAGAGGAACCCGTGGTACTCCCCGGGGACGCTGCGCAGCGTGAAGTCGAAATAAGGGGGATTGCGCAGCGTTGCCAGGACATGCCAAGGAACGGCGATGACGAGAATGATCAGCGTCCCCGTGAATGGGTGAAGGCGTTTCCATGTCCTGGCCGAAAGAAGCTGTCGTGTGATGGCCAGGTAAATCAAACCGGCAGCCACCGGGAAGACGACTCCAATCAGGCTCTTCAGCAGCAGGCCCGTGCCCAGGCTTGCGGCGAGAATGTACGCCCATGCCCGGGGATGCGGTTCGTCCTCGTCGAGTGCGCGAAGCAATGCCCACATCGTCAGGGCGATGGTAAGCGTGAGCATGACGTCGGGGATGAGCACGCGGGTGAACAGCCACAACCCGATGCAGGTGGACATGCACAGGCCGGCGTAGAATCCTGCGCGTTTGCCGAATGCCCAAACTCCAATCGCTGCGGTAAGCCAGCACAGCGCGATCGCTGACAATGCTATCGGAATGCGGGCAGCCCAGTCGTGCACTCCAAAGATCTTGTACGAGATGGCGATCAGCCAGTAGATGAGCGGCGCCTTTTCCAGATAAATGACGCCATCGAGGCGCGCCGTGACCCAGTCGCCCGAAGTTAGCATGTTACGCGCGATCTGCGCCTGGACCGCGTCCACATCATCTTGCAGCGAGGGCGGAGAGATGATGCAGCCGAGATAAATCGCCGCGGCACACAGAACAACGATGAGGTAGACAACCCAATTTCCCCGGCCTGACAGAGCGTTTTTTGGACTGAGGAGACGGTCAGAGGGCGTTGTTGTCTGCCTGTCGATAACAGGTCGATTGCGGACGGGGTTGCTTAAATTATTGGGGCGAGTCTGGTGTCCAGAAGGCATCGAAGAATGTCAAGCGCCAGATAGCAAGCAAAGGCAACAAATCGCAAGCGCTGATGGCACTATATCAACGATGAACGCGCGCATCCATCCGGGGAGGAGCCGTGTTATAGCATGGTTCTATGATCCTTCGTCATTCGCCGCAACCTGTAAGTGCGGGAGCCTGATGGAATCTCACAAGCGGCTCCAATTCAAGACGTTCGTCATGATCCTGATCATGATTATTGCCGGTCCCCTGGGTAACGTGCTGCTGGGCAAAGGGATGCATAGCGTCGGAGCTACGTCAATTGGCTCGGCCTCTGACTTGGTTCACGTCGTCGGGCGAGTGTTCGCCACGAGTGCGATTTGGCTGGGTGTGGCGTCGCTCCTGACATTCTTTGTCGCCAACATTCTGGTGCTGTCGTGGGCGGACTATAGTTTCGTACAGCCTGCCTCATCGATGGCCTATGGCGTGGTCGCCTTGCTGTCAGTTTTCGTGCTGGGAGAAACGGTTTCGCCGCTAAGATGGGCGGGGATTGCCATTATCTGTCTGGGTGTCTTTATCGTAGGCCGAACCAACCCGCGCACAACGGAGCATCGCTAGCCGTGCTCAAGTTCATCTACTTTTTTATGATTGTCGTGGCGGGTACTGCCGGAGAGCTCTGTGTCTCGCGGGCGATGAAGGAAACGGGCGAAGTCAAAGACTTCCGCCCGGCGGCTGTCGTGAAAGTTATCCTGCGTGCCTTACGGGTGAAGTGGATGGGGATTGGCCTTGGGCTCATGACCCTGGCGTTCTTCTCGTTGCTGGCGGTTCTGTCGATCGAGAAAGTCAGTTTTGTCGTTCCGGTCACAGCACTGAGCTACGTTGCCGGCGCTCTGGGCGGCATGTTTTTCCTCGGGGAACGCATCAGTCGGCGGCGGTGGACCGGAATCGTGCTGGTGTGTATCGGTGTCACCCTGGTGTTCTTGGGAAAGGGGTAAAAGTCGATGTCGCACCTGGGGGCAAAGCCCACGCCCCGGATGATCGTGGGCGTAACGAAGAGCATGGACTTCGGCGAGTTTCTCGCGCAGGCATTTGCTGCGTTTCGCGCCGACAAGGTGCGCGCCACCATGACGGCTCTGGGCATGGTGATCGGAACCAGCTCGCTGATTCTGGTCGTGACGATCGCGTTGTCGGGGAAGGAATACGTGCTCGCCCAGATCGAAAATATCGGCACCAACCTGGTGTGGGCGGAGTACGAGGGCTTGGTCAATGCCGGTACAAATGCGTCGGTTCGCGACTACCTGACGATGGATGACATGGCGGCCGCCCAGCAACAGGTGCCGGAGATTAAGGCGGCCACGCCGGTGCTCAATCTTCATGAGCGCATAGCTGCAAGGGGTGGTAAGGAACTCGACATCCTGGTACTCGGAGTGGATCCGAGCTACGAGCAGGTCCGGCGGATGCGGGTGGTGACCGGGAGATTCTTCGACGATCAGGACTCCGAACTTTTCAACAAGGTGTGCCTGATCACGCAGAAATTCGCCGAGACTCATTACGGCGGGAGCGAGTTGGCGTTGGGGCAGGGGATTAAGATCATGGGCCTGCCCTTTGTGGTCATCGGAACCTTTCGCGAAAGCATGGAAACGTTCGGTCGGTCGGAGATTCAGGACGACACGATCCTCATACCTTACACGGTGGCGCGTCGCCTGGCCGGCACTAAGTCGATTAACCAGATCTATTTCACGATGTACAACAGCGACAGCGTGCCCGCCGGCACGCAGGAGATTCTGCGGGTAATCAAATCGCGGCATCGTCCGGAATCGGAGTACAAGGTCGATAACCTCACGGACGTGCTCCAGGTCGCCGAAAAAACTGCCAACGCATTTACGCTCATCCTCCTGCTGTTTGCCGTCGTCACGCTGATCGTGGGTGGAGTGGGCATCATGAACATCATGCTTGCGACCGTCAGCGCGCGTATTCGGGAAATCGGCATCCGCAAAGCCGTGGGAGCGACCCGGATTGAGATTGAATTACAGTTTCTGACGGAGGCGGTGCTCATCTCACTGGTCGGTGGAATCGTGGGAACGGTGCTGGGCCTGGCCGTTCCGTTCTCACTGCGACTCTTCACTGATTTCTACATGCCGATACCTTTTCTGGCTGCGCTGATCGCCATCGCCGTCTCATGTTCGGTCGGCATCGGGTTTGGAACGCTTCCCGCCAAATTGGCCGCCAAACTGGATCCCATCGAATCCTTAAGATTCGAGTAACTCCGTACCGGCAGAGCGACTGCGGTAAGGTGAGGAAACCGTCGCTAGCCCAACTCAGTGGGCAGATCGGACGGGACTCGACGGCCTCTTTGTCGGCACGATGGCCGGTTTTGACTTGGTGGTTCCGCTACCATTAGATCGATTGTCGCCGTTGGAGGAGCCAAAGAGAAAGTCCTCGATTCCATCGATTTGCCGGTCCGCGTCGTGGTACCCGATGTCAATCAGAGCGCGCGTGTATTTTGGAGTGAACAGCAAGTAGCTCATCACATCGGAGCACGCTGCCGCATCCCTTCCCAAGCCGTTCACAAAGTACTGGATCAGATACGGCATATCTTTCTGGTGCTGCCGCGCCAGTTCTGACAGATCAACCGAAGGCGTGATGAGGAATGTAGCCAGCGGTCGCATCTTCTCGCAACCCTCAATCCCAGCTTGGGTGATCTGGCCTTCGCGCAGCAGCTTATTCAGGCGCTCAAGGTGTTCGATATCCGTGGCAAGGTGGTCCAGGAACATCACGTTAAAGATGACTCCCATGACTTGTGCCAACGAGGGTTCGGTGTCGTTCGAGGCTTCTTCCTGATGTTCGAGACTTTGGCCGCGGGCCCCAATACCAAATACTCGCTCCGCACCCAGGCGAATGATTGGACTAAGTGGCTGTTGAAGGCGCAAACAACCGTCACCGAAAAATGCCATGCCTCGCGCCGTTTTGAGCCGTACTGGTTGAAAGACCAGGGGAATCGCTGCCGACGCGCAAACGTGGTCGGTCGTGATCTTCGTTGCCAGCGTGACCCGCCGGCTTCGATTCCACATGGGGTGGCCTTTCACTCCTTGAATGAAGAGGTAGCTTTTGCCCGAGTTGTAGTTCGTCGCCGAGATGGCCAGCGCGTAGAGATGTCCGCGCTTGATGTTCTCCTGGATTCGGTCGCAGTCAAGATGTGCCTTGAGAAAGTGGCGCAGTGGGCTCGCATCCAGCAACGACCGCGCATTACCTCCGCCAAGAACTGCTCCAAACGAGAGATCCATGATCCAGGTAATCGAATTACGGGCCTGGGAAAAAACATCGCAGCGGAAAATATCGGAGGGTCTGAGTTCAGCCCAGAGCTTCGCAAGAATTTTGGTGGCGATGGAAAACTCGTCACAACCAACCGCCAGAGCACATCCATTCACCGCTCCCGCGGATGAACCTCCTATGATCGGGAAGGGATTGCCATGCGTTTGGACACTCTTCAACTCACCAATGCGCTGGAGAACACCGGCCTGATATGCACCGCGAGCACCACCGCCTGTCATTACTAGACCGAGCGCGTTGTCCATAACATTTCCCTCTCGAACAGTACCATTCACCATTCCGATTGTACGACCAAGGAGCTGCGGGCGGTCAAGTTGCGATCGCAAACCATCAACGGATAGCTTTTCTGATAAACGATCGTGCTGACGAATTCTGGGTCGTAGGTTACTGCAGAGTGGTCACAACACTTGCGACCGAGCCTGGAGTGCTCCAGTCGGGGAAGCCGCGAGTGCGTTTTGGCGCTGATTCGCTCTTCACTTCGAAGCGTCGTAGCAGCTACTGCGTCGTGTCCGCGCATGGTGTCATCTCGTGCACGAGCGCCTGGGTAACTAGCAAGTCAAATTCCCAGGACGTTTCGCTGCCGATGCAACGGCACGTCCTGGGTCACTCAACATCCATCCTAACTTTCCCGTAGTGGCGAAAGAGGACTAACGCTGTCTTCAGTTCCTGACGGCTATGCCGTCACTGGAATGACGCGCGATTTCGGCTTCCGCATCGTGTGCTTCACGTGCCGTGCGCCCTTGACTGGGGATTTCTTCATTTCCGGACGCTTAGTCACGGACTCGATCACAGCCTTCTCAGCCTCGACGAAGCTCTTGAAGCCTTCGCGAGTAAGATCCGGAATATCCCGGTAAGGAACTGCCGGCATCATCTTCGCTGCGGCTCCGGCTACCTTCAGGCTGACGTGGATCTGCCGCGCTGCTACGTCCATCAGCTTCTTCTGGGCCTCGATGAAGGAATCTGCCGCTTCACGCGCCAGTTCAGTCAACTCGGTCTTCTTGGCCTTACTCACCGGCGTTTCCTTGCCGTTGGTCACCTTGGATGTCTCCTCGGCAACAACATGGAGGAACTTCTTCTGGGCCTGCACGAAGTTTTCCAGTCCCTCGCGAGCGAGTTCAACGACACTTTCTCCTTCATACATGTCGCCGGCTTTGACGGCGGCGAGACGACCATGCACCTGCTTGCTGGCGGTCTTGAGGTACTCCAGCTGCATCTCGACGAAGGTGTCGACACTGCGGCGAATGGTCTCGACCAGAGCATCGGCGACGACAAATCCGCCGACCCGCTCTTTGATGCCGGTCGCCAGGATCTCACTTTCCTTTTGGGCGAGTCCGAGAATCAGTTTCTGACTCTCAATGAAGTTCGCCAGTCCCTCTCCTGCGAATTCCTGGACAACCGCCACGGGACGAAAATCAGGCGCTGTCAGCTTCTCGCGCAGGACGTCGATGACCGTTCCGTTCTGGCGCATTGCCAGATCAACCAGGATTCGTTGCGTAGCAAAGAAATTCTCAACTCCCTGCTGCACCCATCCCGACAGTAGATTAACAAAGGACGACTCCCGAGCTTGGGGAGCGGACTTAAGATCTTGCTTCATAATTTCCTCCTCGTTTGCTGCACTGCAGCATCCAAGTTCAATCTAGTATTCCGCTGCATGAATGTCAAGATATAAGTCGGAATATTGCGATGCAGCAGACAGGAAAACCAGCGAAGGCGGCCGCGGCCGTCATGGTGCGCTGCGGAAACTGCAGATTTTGAAGCACTTGCGCTGGCCGGGTATCCGAAGGCAAGCGAATCGCTATGCGGCCCGAAATGGGAAAGACGCCGGTTTGTCAGAGCGCTGACTGCAATCCGCTCCCCGATTTCACACGATGGAGTGGTCTCAAGTACTGTGACGGTAGATCTACTTGCGCTGAGCACTGTCGGGGAATCGGGGAGCGTCGCAGTAGCGCACATCATTAGTCCAAGTCCTCCATTAACGATTTCGTCATGTCCTTGACATTCAGGTAACCCGCAGTTCACGATGCGACAAGGTCAGGCGCTGATGGCAGAGACGGTGAGTGTCGTGCAGTTAAAGCAGGAAACCCTTGAGGCTTTCCTGTCTTACACTCGCGATGCCGAAGCAGGCATGGAGGCGAGCTTGAAGGGAAGCGCTCCTTTCTTGTGGTCAGACGAGAATGCTGACCGTGCCCGTCGCGTCCGCAAAGGAAACTTTGTAGCACGGCTATGGTCGGGTCAGTCGCCGGTTCAAATTCCGAACGGTCTAATCCACGACTGGATCGCGGCTGCATCCATTCCCGGAACCACCGTCGAAAAGATCCTGGCCCTGGTGCAGGACTACGACAACCACAAAAACGTCTATAAGCCTGACGTGATGGACTCGCGGCTCATCAGCCATAACGGAAATGATTTCGAGATCTACCTGCGACTTCTGAAGAAGAAGATCATCACCGTCGTGTTAGACACCAATCACGATGTGCACTACCAGCGCGTGGGAGATGATCAGTGGTTCTGCCGGTCCTATACGACGCGCATCGCCGAAGTGGACGATGCCGGCACCGCGAAGGAGAAAGTGTATCCGCCCGACACCGGATACGGGTTCTTATGGCGCCTGTATTCCTACTGGAAATTCATGGGGAAAGGAGACGGGGTAATTGTTGAATGTCGCGCCATCTCGTTGAGCCGAGACATACCACTTGGATTGGGATGGATCATTGAGCCAATCGTCAAGAATCTTCCACGAGAGTCGCTCATCAATACACTCAAAGACACTCGGCAGGCTTTGACGGCCAGCGCTTAATCGGCTCGATTTTGTTTCCTACGAACTGGACTTCGCAAGAAGATTTCAATCGCCGGAATGAGCCAGCGCTTCCTGGGGAACCGTTATGGCCGTGGGCGGCGCGCCGGATGCGAGCGGGAAGGGAACTGCTGTCTTGGCGGCAACCGCCCGACGCCTTGGTTTTCCAGGTTTCGGTGAAGGAACGACCTTCGCTCTCGACCTCGCCGGCCGCGCAGCAGGCGCAGCGGTAACCTTCCTGCGTTTAGCAGCCTGCGGCAACGCTGCGACTTTGGCCTTCGTAATTGAGACTTTCGTCCTGGGTGACTTCCCAAGTGCAGCCGCACGCAATTCCTTGAAACTCGCGCGCAAGAGCCCCTCAAAGCGATCGATGTCAGGCACTGCGTGAACGTCTCCGCCAAAGCCAAAGTACGCGGTACCGTCATAACTGAGGATGGCAACGTTGACTCCCATCTCGCCGCCGATCGGAACGTACGGGTAACTGCGCAGCATCTTATGACCAAGCAGATAGAGCGGCTGCTGCGGTCCGGGAACATTTGTGCAGATCATGTTGCAGAGGCTGAGAGGCAATTGAGACGCTAATGGCGCCAAAACCGCCTGCAGAGGAAGCGGTATCTTCGACAGTACGGTGCCACACAGGCCAACCAATTCCGTTACACCGACGCCCCTGAGAAAGACCATTTTTTCGCTCACTTTGGCGAGTAGCCTTCGAGGATCGCGAACATCGAGGGGGATATTGATGGGCAAGAAAGTAATGCGGTTTCCCAATTCGCTGACGTCGCCGTTGCTGCGGACGTTCACGGGAACGATGAGTCTCAGGTGGCGTCCTCTGACTTTCGCGCCATGCAATTCAACGTAGCGGCGGACCGTCGAGGTCACCACGGTGAGCACGACATCGTTCACTGTGCCCCCACAGTTCTCACGAATGGCCTTGATGTCGGCCATCGGAATTTCACCCCACGCGATTTTTTGCGGACCACGGCAGACTTTGTTGAAGGGCAGCCGGTCCGAGGGCGTAGCCAGTTCCGGCATTAGGCGGATCAACTCCTCGGTCTGGCCTTTGGCGGCGGCTGCCAGCAGCTCTCGAGCAATGTTCACCACCTCGGTCTGCGCGGTAAGGGCCCCTTGCACCAACGACTGGTAATTCTTCAGCAAGCCGTCGAGGAGCAGCGCAACCGAGTCAGTTGTTTGCGACTCTGCGCTCCGTTGCTTGCTGGGCGGCACGTTTCGCGGAGTCGGGGTCGTATCCAGCAAGGCATTCATTATCTCAACGCCGGAGATTCCGTCAGCCATGGAGTGATGGAGGCGGATTACAAGACCGGTGCGGTTTCCCTTGAGCCCTCGCGCCAGTGTGAGGTCCCACAAAGGCCGCTCCCGGTTTAGCGTCGAGCTGATGATGTTCGCAGCCACTGCCTTGAGATCGGTATCCGTCCCTCCCTTGAGGACCACCTGGTAAACGTGATTCCGGATGTCAAAGTTGGGATCGAGCTCCCAAGTTGGCAGGCTGGAGTTGAAAGACGGGAACACCGCACGCTGCTTATAGGGAGGAATGAGATTCAGCCTCGACTCGACATGCTTTGTGAAAGCTCGCAGCGAGATCGCACCCTCGAACTCGCAAGTGCAGGCTATATTCAGCGGCTGACCCTCGCGTTCCAAATACAGGAAGAACGTGTCGCCCCACGACAGCGAATTATTTCGGCACGCTTGTAACATAGTGTTCCCCTTATCAAACGAAGTCGGCACGTGATTACGACCCTCACGAATGTCGATCCACACTTCCGCCATTGATGATCCGGCACCGGCGAGTCAACGCGCTTCTGGCCAACGGTCGATATTACGATCCCACGATTCGTCCACCAGTTCTGTGAGACTTGTCACAATCCGCTTGTTCTTTTCAGCGATGGATTGCCGGTTGTGCCGGGGATACTGGCTGTGGTCAATCGGGGCCTCTGGCTGAGATGGCGTAATATTGAGTTTGGTGGCGATCATCACCAGGGTTGGTGCTGGTGGTCACATCGTCGATGTCCAAGCTGGATGTAATAAAGTCTTAAGGTGAAGTTTCCAGGATAGGGGTTCGAAGGAGTACACAATATGCAATCAGATCGAGGGCTCGAGACTTACTTGCACTACGGTCGATCACTCGCCAACTCTGGCGCAGCCGGAATGCGCACCGGCCGGGACGCGTATCTGAACGGCAAGCCTCTGGGCGCAGTCCTGACGCAACAAGCGCGCGCATCCCTGGGTCTGGCGGCCATCGGAGCATGTGCCGGACTTCTGCAATGCCTGGTGTCCGGCCGCCGTCGACGCATCCCCACGAGCATTGCGTTGGGTGTCGCAGGCAGCGCAATTGGATTCTTCGCGGGATTCACCTGGAAGACTCGCGACCTCACGGGAAGCATGGTACATGCCGCCGCCAAGAACATGGGCGTGGTCCGGGACGAGCACTGGCTCGAGCGTCATCCGATTGATTACGCGTAGGCATTAGCACTGGAAGAATCCCAAGGGCCGAAGCAGCGCTCGCGCGCTGCTTTGTTATTTCAGACACCGCAACGACCGCCCAAGGCCACCGCAGTGCAACTCTCAAGCATCAATTTGCAGATCAACTGGCGGCAGGTACGTGCGGTCGACGGCCGTTGTGCGCTTTTTATTAGTGGGTTGTGATGCGCCTCACAGACTGTCCGGCTGTAGGGAAGGAATAATCGTCCTTGTCAGCGGGGCAGCAATAGCAACCTGGCATCGATCATTCTCCCAGAGACGTCGATTATCCATGATGCCAAGCAGAAGTAGCCGCGAATGGCGGAGGCAGCCCATCTGGCTGGGGACCCCGCAGTAGACAGCGTGCGATACATGTAGCCTTCCGAACGACTACTCATGGGAGTGCCGCTGCAAACTGTGGGTATGCCGTTCTGCATGCATGTGCTGCTGACCGGCTTCCCGAAGCGCTAG
>Ga0209040_10000759_pt1 | contig 25010 bp, 23 predicted proteins | sample BogFormECP12_OM3_FD_188240 | JGI IMG/M metagenome (GOLD analysis project Ga0209040, IMG submission 188240) | Bog forest soil microbial communities from Calvert Island, British Columbia, Canada - ECP12_OM3 (SPAdes) (version 2) | ecosystem: Environmental > Aquatic > Freshwater > Wetlands > Bog ... | reverse complement strand
ATGCCGCCCGCGACCCCGTCACCTGCGCGTACTGGAGCAAGCCGGCAGGGGCTGCCACCAGTTCACTGAGCCTGCTTTCCGGCTCCGCGCTGCCGGTGCCCGACGCGGTACGCACCCTCGACCTCGTCGGCTCCGCCAACGGAGCGGACCGCGTTGCCCTGGTACCGGGCACCGGCTACTTCACCCAGACCGTGGGCGGCGGAGCGTCCGCGCCCACCGCCGGGTCGTTGTTCTGGGTCTCCGACACTGGGGTGCGCTACGGCATCGACACCGAGGCTGAGAATGGACCGGGGGCTGCCGGACACGGCAAAACGATTGAGGCCCTTGGTCTGACGCCGCCCGCGGTGCCCATCCCGTGGTCGATGCTGTCGTTGTTCGCGACCGGCCCGACGCTATCGCGCGCCGACGCGCTGCTGGCGCACGACGGCTTGGCGCCCGACAGCCGGCCCGGCCACCCGGCGGCGGCTGAAGGGGGGCCCCGATGAGCCGGCTGATCTTCGAAGCGCGCCGCCGGCTGGCGCCACCAAGTACTCGCAAAGGCACCATCAGCATCGAGGTGCCCCCTGAGCTGCCGCGGGTGATTCCGCCGTCGCTGCTGCGGCGTGCGATGCCCTTCCTGATCGTGATCCTCATCGTCGGCATGGTCGTCGCGCTGGTCGCCACCGGGATGCGGGTGATTTCCCCGCAGACTCTGTTCTTCCCGTTCGTGCTGCTGCTGGCGGCAACCGCGCTCTACCGCGGCGGCGGAAACAAGATGCGGACCGAGGAGGTCGACGCCGAGCGGGCCGACTACCTGCGTTACCTGTCGGTGGTCCGGGACAACATTCGGACCCAGGCCACCAAGCAGCGCGCGGCCGCGGAGTGGTCCCATCCGGACCCGGCGGCACTGGCATCGGTGCCCGGATCCCGCCGCCAGTGGGAGCGTGACCCGCACGACTCCGACTTCCTGGTGCTGCGCCTCGGGCGGCACCAGGTGCCCCTGGACACCGCGTTGCGGGTCAACGACACCGCCGACGAGATCGACTTGGAACCGGTGTCGCACAGTGCATTACGCAGTCTGCTCGACACCCAGCGCACCGTCCGCGACGTGCCGACGGGAATCGACGTGACCAAAGTCTCGCGGATAACCGTCCTGGGTGAGGACGATGCGGTGCGCGCGGCATTGCGCGCCTGGATCGCTCAGGCGGTGACCTGGCACGACCCCACGGTGCTGGGCGTGGCGCTGGCCACCCGCGATCTGGAGAACCGGGACTGGTCCTGGCTGAAATGGTTGCCGCACGCCGACATTCCCGGCCGGCTCGACGGCGTCGGCCCCGCCCGCCACCTGTCGACCGACCCCGACGAGCTGGCATCGCTGTTGGGTTCGGCGCTCGTTGATCGCCCCGCGTTCACCGGCGGGCCGGCCGATGCGTTGCGGCACTTGCTGATCGTGGTCGACGACCCCGACTACGACCTGAACGCCTCGACGCTGGCGGCGGGCCGGGCAGGGGTCACCGTCGTGCATCGCTCGAACACACCGCCGCACCGCGAACAGTATTCGGATCCCGAAAAGCCGATCCTGCGCGTCGCGCGCGGTGCCATCGAACGCTGGCAAACCGGCGGCTGGCAGCCCTACATCGACACCGCCGACCAGCTCGGTGCTGACGAGGCCGCCCACCTGGCCCGCCGACTGTCGCGGTGGGACTCCAACCCGACGCACACCGGGCTGCGCTCGGCGGCCACCCGCGGCGCCACGTTCAACACGCTGCTGGGAATCCCGGACGCGTCGCAGTTGGATGTGCCCGCACTGTGGGCGCCCCGTAGCCGCGACGACGAGTTGCGTGTACCGATCGGTGTCACCGCGACCGGCGAGCCGCTCATGTTCGACCTCAAGGACGAAGCCGAGGGCGGAATGGGTCCGCACGGCCTGATGATCGGCATGACCGGCTCGGGCAAGTCGCAGACGCTGATGTCGATCCTGTTGTCGCTGTTGACAACTCATTCGGCGGAGCGGCTGATCGTCATCTACGCCGACTTCAAGGGTGAGGCCGGTGCCGACAGCTTCCGGAACTTCCCGCAGGTTGTCGCGGTGATCTCGAACATGGCCGAGAAGAAGTCGCTGGCCGAACGGTTCGCCGACACCCTTCGCGGTGAGGTGGCCCGACGCGAAGTGCTGCTGCGCGAAGCGGGCCGCCGGGTTCAGGGCAGCGCCTTCAACTCGGTGACCGAGTACGAGAATGCGGCGGCAGGACATGACTTGCCACCGATACCAACGCTATTCGTGGTCGCTGACGAGTTCACCCTGATGCTGGCCGATCACCCGGAATACGCGGAGCTGTTCGACTACGTGGCACGCAAAGGCCGCTCGTTCCGCATCCACATCCTGTTCGCCTCTCAGACGCTGGATGTCGGCAAGATCAAAGACATCGACAAGAACACCTCCTACCGGATCGGGTTGAAGGTGGCCAGTCCCAGTGTTTCCCGCCAGATCATCGGTGTGGAGGACGCCTATCACATCGAGTCCGGCAAAGAGCACAAAGGCGTGGGCTTCTTGGTACCCGCTCCCGGTGCGACGCCGATCAAGTTCCGCAGTACCTATGTCGACGGCATCTACGATCCTCCGCAGACAGCTAAAGCGATTGTGGTGCAATCTATTCCGGAGCCAAAGCTGTTCACCGCGGCAGCGGTGGAACCGGATCAGCCCACGGTGATACCCCGCGGTGAGGATGACGAATCGGCGGGACCGCCGCGCAAGCTGATCGCAACCATCGGCGAGCAGTTGGCACGCTACGGGCCACGGGCACCGCGGCTGTGGCTGCCGCCGCTGGACGAACCGATCCCGTTGACCGAGCTGCTGGCTCGCGCCGGTTTGCCGCAACGGCAGTGGCGCTGGCCACTCGGTGAGATCGACAAACCATTCGAGATGCGTCGCGATCCGCTGATATTCGACGCGGCGTCATCGGCCGGAAACATGGTCATCCACGGCGGCGCCAAGTCAGGCAAATCGACCGCGCTGCAAACATTTATCATGTCAGCCGCCAGCCTGCACTCGCCGCGCGAGGTCACGTTCTACTGCCTGGACTACGGCGGCGGGCAGCTGCGGGTGCTGCAGGATCTGGCGCACGTCGGCAGCGTCGCGTCGGCACTGGAACCCGAACGCATCCGCCGCACCTTCGGCGAGCTGGAGCAACTCCTGCTGTCCCGGCAGCAACGTGAGGCATTCCGGGGCCGGGGTGGCAACGGTCACGGGAACGGTTCGGCTTCCGACGATGGCTTCGGCGAGGTGTTCCTTGTCATCGATAACCTCTACGCTTTCGGCCGCGACAACACCGACCAGTTCAATACGCGCAATCCATTGCTGGCCAAGGTAACTGAGCTGGTCAACATAGGCCTGGCCTACGGCATCCACGTGATCATCACGACGCCGAGCTGGCTGGAGGTGCCGCTGGCGATGCGCGACGGCCTGGGGCTGCGACTTGAGCTAAGGCTGCACGACGCGCGAGACAGCAACGTGCGGGTGGTCGGCGCGCTGCGCCGCCCGGCCGAATCCGTCCCGTATGACCAGCCGGGCCGCGGATTGACCATGGCCGCAGAGCATTTCCTGTTCGCCGCTCCCGAACTGGACCAGATAGCAGCGATCAACGCCCGCCACCCCGGCGTGGTCGCGCCGCCGGTGCGGTTGCTACCCACCAACCTCGCACCCGAGGCGGTCGGCGCACTCTATCGGGGCCCGGACCGGGTGGTCATCGGCCAGCGCGAAGAAGATCTGGCGCCGGTGCTACTCGACTTCGCCGAGAACCCGCTGCTGATGGTCTTCGGTGACAGCAAGTCGGGAAAGACCACACTGCTGCGCCACCTCATCCGCACCATCCGCGAGAACTCCACTCCCGACCGGGTGGCATTCACCGTGCTGGACCGCCGGTTACACCTCGTCGACGAGCCCTTGTTCCCCGACAACGAATACACCCCAAACGTCGACCGGATCATCCCGGCGATGCTCGGGCTGGCCAACCTCATCGAGTCGCGGCGCCCGCCGGCGGGCTTGTCGCCTGCCGAGCTGTCCCGGTGGAGCTATCAGGGCCACACCCACTACCTGATCATCGACGACGTCGACCAGATACCGGATTCGCCGATGATGAGCGGCCCGCACGTCGGACAGCGGCCTTGGTCTCCCCTCGTCGGTCTGCTCTCGCAGGCCGGCGATCTGGGGCTGCGGGTGATCGTCACGGCGCGCGCCACTGGATCGGGGCACGCGCTGATGACTAGCCCGTTGTTGCGCCGCTTCAACGATCTGCAAGCGACCACGTTGATGTTGGCGGGCAATCCGGCCGACAGCGGCAAGATCCGGGGGCAGCGATTTGGCCGGTTGCCTGCCGGACGGGCGATTCTGTTGGGCGACAGTGATAGTCCGACGTATGTGCAGTTGGTAAACCCGCTGGCCGATGAGGCCGCGGTGGTTAACGAAACGCAACAGAAGGGGTAGTTGTCATGACGTTGCGAGTGGTTCCCGAGGGCCTGGCCGCGACCAGCGCGGCGGTGGAGGCGCTGACGGCGCGGCTGGCGGCCGCGCACGCGGCTGCGGCTCCGCTGATTACCGCGGTGGTGCCGCCTGCGGCGGATCCGGTGTCGCTGCAGACCGCCGCCGGGTTCAGCGCCCAGGGCGAGGAGCACGAGGCTATGGCGGCCCAGGGCGTTGAAGAGCTGGGACGCGCGGGTGTGGGTGTGGGCGAGGCCGGCGCGAGTTATCTCGCCGGTGACGCCGCAGCGGCCGCGACGTATGGGATCGCGGGCGCCTGAGGATGAGCGCGCCCATCTGGATTGCTTCGCCGCCGGAAGTGCATTCGGCGTTGCTGAGCTCGGGTCCGGGACCGGGGCCGCTGCTTGCGGCCGCCGGCGCATGGACCTCGCTCAGCACCGAATATGGTTCGGCAGCAGCGGAACTCAGTGGGCTTTTGGGGGCGGTGCAGGCGGGGGCGTGGCAGGGGCCGAGTGCCGAGCGGTATGTGGCTGCGCACCTGCCGTATGTGGCGTGGTTGCAGCAGGCCAGCCTCGACAGTGCGGGGGTGGCCGCTCAGCACGAGGCCGCGGCGGTCGCTTACACCAGCGCGTTGGTAGCGATGCCGACGTTGGTTGAGTTGGCGACCAACCATGTCATTCATGGGGTCTTGACAGCGACGAATTTCTTTGGGATCAATACCATCCCGATCGCACTCAATGAAGCTGACTACGTGCGGATGTGGGTGCAGGCCGCGACCACCATGGGTCTTTATCACGCGGTGTCGGGTGTGGCACTGGCCTCGGCACCGCGCACCACGGCGGCGCCGATTGTGCTCACACCGGGGGCCGGCGAGGCGGAAGCGGCAGCCGGCGGGGCCCAGAGCGGCGCGCTGGCACCAGCCGCCGACTCAGGTTCGTTGCTGAACAACTCGAACATCCTCACCGAATTCCTTGAGGCCTACGTAAAGGCGCTGCCCGGCGGAGACATGATCTGGCAGTTCCTGCAGAATCCCGGCACCGAGATTCAGCAGATTTTCGTTGATTTTTCGACCAATCCGGCGGCGGCGCTGGTTACCTGGGGACCGTTGCTTTTCGCGCTGGGGTATCAGGCGTTCTTTGAGCCGGTCGGGTGGGGCACGTGGGGGACCCTGCTGAGTTCGCCCGCCTGGCTGGCACCGCTGCTCGTCACTGGAGTCGCGTATTTGGGTTTGCTCGGTCTACTCCAACTAGACGCCATTCCCGACGTCGCTCCCGCGCAGGCGCCGGCTCCGGGCGTTGCCGAACAGCACGGCTGGCCGGCCGCCGGAGTTAGCTCTACCGTTGCGAGTCCCGCATCAGGAGCACCGGCGTCCGCGTCTGCCGCGGGTGCCGGTGCGGGTGCCGCGCCGGCGCCGGCGCCGATCACCGGGAGTTTTTCCTACGTGGTGGGCGTTGGCGGCGATCCGGGGGAGGACTTCGGGCCAACGGTGGCCGGCCGTGGTGGTGTCAAGGCGCCGGCGGCGACCATCCGGGCGCCGGGTGCGATGGCCGCGAGTAGTGCCACGGAACGGGCGCGGCGGCGTCGGCGGGCCGCAATGCACGACTATGGGGACGAATTCGTGGATATGGATTCCGATATCGGCGTCGTCCCCGATTACGACCCACAGGCTTCGGATCAGGGGGCTGGGACTCTTGGGTTTGCCGGGACCGCGCACAAAGACAGCCAAGTGCGGGCGGCGGGGTTGACGATGTTGGCCGGCAACGGGTTCGGTGGCGGGCCAGCGATGCCGATGGTGCCGGGTACCTGGGAGTCGGGCTCGGAGAGGCCGGAGGAGCCGGTAGGGCCGGGGAGAGGGGGCCGGGACGGTTAGCAAGATAGTTCGCAGCGTGCTGATGAGTAACCGAAATCTGAAGGGAGAGAAAATATCATGAGTCTTTTAGATGCTCATATCCCGCAGCTGGTAGCCACGCAGTCGGCGTTTGCCGCCAAGGCGGGGTTGATGCGCAGCACGATCAGCCAAGCCGAGCAGGAGGCCATGTCTGCGCAGGCGTTTCACGTCGGCGAGTCGTCGATGGCATTCCAGGCCGCCCACGCCCGCTTTGTCGAGGTAGCGGCCAGGATCAACACCTTGCTGGACATCGCGCAGGCGAATTTGGGTGACGCCGCAGGTACGTATGTGGCCACCGACGCCGCGGCAGCGTCGACCTACACCGGCTTCTGAGGGTTCTGACCCGACCAAACTGGTTAACACCGAAAGGACTTCAAGATGTCGCAGATCATGTACAACTACCCGGCTATGCTCGGCCACGCCGGTGACATGTCGGGCTATGCCGGCACTTTGCAGGGGCTGGGTGCCGATATCGCCAGCGAGCAGGCCGCGCTGTCCAATGCCTGGCAGGGCGATACGGGTATGACGTATCAGACCTGGCAGGCGCAGTGGAACCAGGCCATGGACGACCTGGTGCGGGCCTATCAGGCGATGGCCAACACCCACGAAGCCAACACCATGGCCATGATGGCCCGTGATTCGGCCGAAGCCGCCAAATGGGGCGGCTAGGCCGTGCCCGGATGACCTTAGATGAACGCAGAACCTAACGCGGTCGAGCTGACCGTCGATCACGCGTGGTTCATCGCTGAAACCGTTGGGGCGGGCAGCTTTCCGTGGGTGCTGGCGATCACCACGCCCTACTGCGATGCCGCGCAGCGGAACGCGTTCTTCGAACGTCAGAGGGCCGAGCTGGCCCGGATGGGACTGTTGTCGGCAGACGGCGCCATCAACCCGGCCGTCGCCGACTGGATCAGAGCGGTGTGCTTTCCGGACCGATGGCTCGAGCTGCGCTACCTCGGCCCCACCTCGGCAAGCGGCGCCGGCGAGCTGCTGCGCGGCATCGTTGCGCAGCGTGGCGGTACCACTGGTAGGACTCCCAAGACAGTGGTCGCGTTGCGTAGCGCGCAGCTGATCACCTTCACCGCAATGGATATCGATGATCCCCGGGCGCTGGTTCCCATCCTTTGTGTCGGGCTGGCGCAGCGGCCGCCGGCACGGTTCGACGAGTTCAGCATGCCGACGCGCGTGGGCGCCCGCGCCGACGAGCGGCTGCGGTCCGGCACGTCGCTGGGGGAAGTCCTTGACTACCTGGGGATTCCGCCGTCGGCACGACCGGTGGTGGAGTCCGTGTTCTCCGGCCCGCGCAGCTACGTTGAGGTCGTCGCCGGCTGCCGCCGTGACGGGCAGCATGCCGGCACCGAGGTGGGGATGAGCATTGTCGACACCACCGCGGGCCGGATACTGGTCAGCCCGTCCCGGGCATTCGACGGCGAGTGGGTGTCGACGTTCAGCCCCGGGACACCCTTCGCCATCGCCGTAGCGATCGAACAACTGACCGCCGGCTTGCCCGACGGCCAATGGTTCCCCAGCCAGCGGCTGGCCCGAGATTTCTCTGCCCAAGCCATATGAGAAGAAATTAGATAGAGAAGAGAGCACGATGTTCCAGGATTCGAGGGCCCGGTGACGTCCGGCGCTGTCATGCCGATCGTCCGCGTCGCGATACTCGCGGACAGCAGGTTGACGGAGATGGCCCTTCCCACAGAATTGCCGCTGCGGGAAATCCTGCCTGCGCTAGAGCGTTTGGTGGTCCCCGCCGCCCAAAATGGAGATGACGGTGGCTCCGGTACCGGCGGCGCGGCTTCCCGTTTGAGCCTGGCGCCCATCGGTGGGTCGCCGTTCAGCCTGGACGCCAGCCTGGACACCGTCGGAGTCGTCGACGGTGATCTGCTTGCGTTGCAGCCGGTGCCCCCCGGTCCGGCCGCGCCCGGCATCGTCGAGGACATCGCCGACGCGGCGATGATCTTCTCGACCTCCCGGCGCAAGCCTTGGGGCACAACGAATATCCAGCGTGGGGCGCTCGCCGCGGCGATCGCCGTGGCACTCGCGGCCACCGGCCTGGGAGTCACCTACCGGGTGACCACGGGCGCACTGGTCGGGCTGGTCGCGGTGAGCGCGATCGCGGCGGTCACCGCGATCGCCGGATTGTTCATCACGCAGAGTTCGGAACGCACCGGCATGGCGCTGTCGGCCGCGGCGTTGGTGCCTATTGGCGCCGCCTTGGCGTTGGCGGTACCCGGACGATTCGGGCCGGCGCAGCTGGTGCTGGCCGCCGCCGGCGTCACCGCATGGTCGGTGATCGCCCTGCTGGTTCCGGGCCCTGAACGCGAGCGCGTCGTCGGCTTCTTCACCGCGGTCGCGGTGGTCGGGGCCGGTGTGGCGCTGGCCGCCGGTGCCGAACTGCTTTGGCAACTACCGATATTGACCATCGGCTGCGGGCTGATCGTGGCGGCGCTGCTGGTTACCATCCAGGCGGCTCAGCTGTCCGCGCTGTGGGCACGCTTCCCGTTGCCGGTCATCCCGGCGCCGGGCGATCCCACCCCCTCGGCGCCGTCATTACGGGTGCTTGAGGACTTCCCGCGGCGGGTGCGGATCAGCGACGCACATCAGGGCGGTTTCATCGCGGCCGCGGTTGGGCTAAGCGTCCTGGGATCGGTCGCGATCGCGCTGCGCCCCGAGGCGCTGAGTGGTGTGGGCTGGTACGTGGTGGCGGCAACCGCGGCTGCGTCCATCCTGCGCGCCCGGGTGTGGGATTCGGCCGTGTGCAAGGCCTGGCTGCTCGCTCAGCCCTACCTGGTCGCCGGTGTCCTGCTGGTGTTCTACACCGCGACGGGGCGCTACGCCGCTGCTCTGGGCGCGGTATTGGTGCTCAGCGTGCTCGTGCTGGTATGGGTGGTGGCCGCGCTGAACCCGCGCATCGCGTCTCCGGAGAGCTATTCGCTGCCGCTGCGCCGGCTGCTGGGCTTTCTCGCCTCAGGCATCGATGCTTCGCTGATCCCCGTCATGGCGTATCTGGTCGGTTTGTTCAGCTGGGTACTCAATCGATGATGCGAGCCGGGCCTCGAACCGGGTTAGCCTGCCTCACAGCAGCTTTCGCTGCTGCGGTTTGGACGGCTCCGCCGGCACTCGCAATCAGCCCGCCGGCGGTCGACCCAGGCGTGCCGCCGCCCAGCGGAAGCCCTGGCCCCGTGCAGCCGATGGAACAACGCGGCCCGTGCGACACCTCCGGAATCATCCCGGGTTCCGATCCAGGCGTAATGACGCCCAGTCAAGCGATGCTGAATCTTCCGGCGGCGTGGCAGTTTTCCCGCGGCGATGGCCAGCTGGTGGCGGTCATCGACACCGGCGTCCGGCCCGGCCCACGACTGCCCAACGTCGATCCCGGCGGGGATTTCGTGGAGACCACCGACGGCCTGACCGACTGCGACGGGCACGGAACCCTGGTTGCCGGCATCATCGCCGGCCAGCCCGCCCCGTCTGGTGAGGACGGGTTCTCGGGAGTCGCGCCAGCAGCGCGGGTGCTGTCGATCAGGGTGACATCCGCGAAGTTCTCGCCACGGTTGCCTGGCGGCGATCCGATGCTCGCGCAGGCGTCCCTCGAGGTGGCCACTCTGAGCCGGGCCATCGTGCATGCGGCCGATGCCGGCGCCCGGGTGATCAACATCTCCGCGATAACCTGCCTGCCCGCCGATCGGCCTATCGATCAGGCCGCGCTGGGCGCGGCGATCCGATACGCGGCGGTGGACAAGGACGCGGTGATCGTGGCCGCCGCGGGCAACACCGGGCCGACCGGATCGGTCGCCGGCGGAACGTCCTGTGAGTCCAACGCGCTCACCGATCTGGGCCGCCCCGACGACCAGCGGAACTGGGCGAGCGTCACGTCGGTCTCCATCCCGTCGTGGTGGCAGCCGTACGTGCTGTCGGCGGCCTCCCTGACACCGGATGGGCAGCCGTCGAAATTCACCATGGCCGGGCCGTGGGTCGGTATCGCGGCGCCCGGTGAAAACATCGTCTCGGCCAGCAACCGCGACGGTGGCGGCCTGGCCAACGGCCTGCCCGACGAGCACCAGCAACAGATCCCCCTGAGCGGCACCAGCTACTCGGCCGGCTACGTGTCGGGCGTGGCGGCGCTGGTGCGCAGCAAATATCCCGGGATGACCGCCACACAGGTGGTGCACCGGATCACCGCCACCGCGCACAACGGCGCGCGAGCGCCCTCCAACGTCGTCGGCGCCGGCACCGTGGATCCGGTGGCAGCCCTGACCTGGGAGCTGCCCGCCAGCCCCGAAACAAATATGGTGCCGGCAAAGCCGGTCGTCCCTCCGCCGGCACCGGCACCAAAGGACAACACCCCGCGGACAGTGGCGTTCATCGGCAGCGCGGTGCTGGCCTTGGTTGTCGCGGCCGTTGCAGCGACCGTCGCGATCGCCGCGCGGCGGCGAAAGGAGCCCACCTCGTGAGCACGCACCGATCGACGCCCAGCCCTTTCTGGCCAACGAGCGGGAGACTCACTCTGGCGCTGCTGGCCGTTGTGCCGGCGGTGATGGCGTACCCCTGGCGGTCGACGCGCGACTACTGGGTGCTCGGCATCGCCGTGGTCGTTGTGATCCTGCTGTTCGGCTGGTGGGGTGGACTGCACTTCACGACGATCGCGCGCCGCCGGCTGGCGATGATGCGCCGCCGCGGCGGCTGGGTCCCCGAATCCGGCGTTCAAACCGGCCGCGCAGCGCGGACCACCGCGCTGCTTCGGGTCGGGCCGCCGGCCGACGACCAGGACGTGCTCCCGCTGCCGCTGATCGCCGGGTATCTGAACTGCTACGGCATTCGCGCCGACTCGATCCGAATCACCAGCCGCGTCAACGCATTCGGTGCTTGCCAGACCTGGATCGCGCTGACGGTATCGGCCGCCGAAAACCTGGCGGCGCTGCAGGCGCGCTCGGCGCGGATCCCGTTGCAGGAGACCACCCAGGTCGCGGTGCGGCGGCTCGCCGACCACCTGCGCGAGATCGGTTGGGAGGCCGGCATGGTCGGGCCCGACGACGTCCCCGGTTTGCTCGAGCCCGCCGGACGCGAGACGTGGCGCGGAGTGCAGCAGGGCTCGGGTTACGTTGCGGCATACCGGGTCAGCGCGGATGACGCGCTGCCTGACACTCTGGACGCGATCCGATCACATCAGGCGCGCGTGACCTGGACCGCGCTGGAGATCGCCGGCGCGGGGGGGTCAGGAGCCCGCCATACGGTCGCCGTCGCATGCGCGTTGCTGACCGATGCGCCGCCCGAAGCCGCGGCGCCGCTGCCCGGCCTGATCCCGCAACGCGGAAACCACCAGCCGGCACTGATGGCGATGGATCTGTTGTCCACCCAACGGCTCGACGGACACATGGATGCGCCCGCCGACTTGCTGACGCGCTTGGACTGGCCCACTCCGCCCGCCGGGGCCCATCGGGCACCGCTGACCGAAGCGGCTAAAACATGAAGTCGTGCAGGAACGGGGTCATGCGCCGCAGGTAGTCCAGCTGGCTCACGTGCACCAGGTGACTGCCCGGGAACCAGTGCAGTGCGCAGTGATCCCAATGCTCCCAGAGCATTGCGGCCTGGTCCGGTGGAGCCATCCGATCGCCCAGGCCGGTGATGATCATCCGACGGTCCTTGGGGACCACCGGCAGATAGTTCAGCGGACAGTGGTAGAACATTCCGGCGTTTAACTCGCCACTGTTGATGTTGGTGAGCCGCAGGCCCAGCCTCACCATCGTGTTGGCCGGGAACCATTCCTGGAACAACTTTGCCGGTTTGACGACCGGGCAGTTGGGGATCACGGCCTCGAGCCGGTCTTCGACGGTGGCCAGCAGCGCGGAGGTGTAACCGCCCAGCGAAATCCCGGTCAGTGCAACGCGTTCCACACCGGTATGGCGCAGATAATCCACGATGGAACGGAAGTCGTGCACGGCCTGGGCCATCGACTCGGCGAAACCGCTGAGCCCGCTGGCGAAGTAGCCGAAACCGCTGAAGGGCGAGAGCTTTTCGGCCCGTCGCCCGTGAAACGGCAACGTGTACAACAGCACGTCGTAGCCCGACCGGTAATACCACGGCAGCGAGAAGAACAGGCCATTGAGCAGGTACGACGAACCCATGAAACCGTGGATGACGCACAGCGTTGGACGTGGTCCGTCGTCATGGCGCCAGTGCTGCGCACGCACGATGTTGTTGGAGGTAAATGCGCGCCACTGCTTTCGCATCGCGGGGTTGATCGCGGTGAAGCTGCTGCGGAACGCGATGTTGTCGACGGTCCCGTTGGCGACCCACTCCGCGAGCAGGCTGGCCTGGCGTGACCGGACATCGGGCAATTCGGCGGGAGCCGGAAACGACTTCGCCACGTCGTGCTCGGCTGCCAGCTCGGCGTAGAAGCCCAAATTGCGGCGCTCGCCGCCCGGGTGGCGCATGGCGTGGGCGACAACGGCCGGCGCCACGGTCGTGGAGAGCACCGATGCGGCCGCGGTCCGCAGCGCCAGATCGCCGATCGCGGATACGTCGACCACCACGCGCTGACGGGGCGATAGGGCCGAACGGGAGGGTAATACTTGAGCGTCGGCCGGTACATCTGCACCCAGGGCGCCCGGCACGTCCGGGACGGGAATCGACATCTCCGACATGATCGTCACTCGGCCTTTCTGGCGGGGCGGTCCCACGACACTGCCATCGGCAGCACAGCCTGCGAACGCCGATGGTATCCCGCCGGCACCCGGGAACCAGGCGTAATACGGTTTGTCTATATCAGCGGACTCGCGACGGTGTTGATCAGGAGGATCGATATGTGGGATCCCGACGTCTATCTGGCCTTTGCCGACGATCGCAGCCGTCCGTTCTACGACTTGTTGTCACGGGTGGGTATCGAGCGGGCACGCCGGGTCGTCGACCTCGGTTGCGGCCCGGGCCACCTGACAAAGTACCTGGCAAAACGCTGGCCGGACGCGGTGATCGAGGCAATGGACAGCTCGCCGGAGATGGTCGCCGCCGCCCGCGAACGCGGAATCGACGCCACCGTCGGTGACTTGCGGACGTGGAAGCCCAAGCCCGATACCGACGTGGTGGTCAGCAACGCGGCCATGCATTGGGTGCCCGAGCACACCGACTTGCTGGTCCGGTGGGCCGGGGAGCTGGCACCCGGATCGTGGATGGCTATCCAGATTCCGGGCAACTTCGAGACGCCGTCGCACGCCACGGTGCGCGCGTTGGCCCGCCGTGAACCGTACGCAAAGGTCATGCGCGACATACCGTTCCGAGTCGGAGCGGTGGTTCATCCGCCGACCCAATACACCAACCTGCTGATGGATGCCGGATGCAAGGTCGACGTTTGGGAGACCACATACCTGCACCAGCTGACCGGCGAGCACCCGGTGCTGGAATGGATCACCGGAACCGCGCTGGTCCCGGTCCGCGAGCGGCTCGACGATAAAGGTTGGGAGCAGTTTCGCCAGGAACTCATCCCGCTGCTGGACGACGCCTACCCGGCTCGGGCCGACGGTACGACGATCTTCCCCTTCCGGCGCGTGTTCATCGTCGCCGAGGTCGGTGGCACACGCCGCTCAGGTGGGTAGCCCCTGCAGCCGCGCATCCTCGCGGTATCGGTCGACCCACTCGTCGGAGCGCTGGTCGGCCTGCCGTTCCAGCATCGGTGGGGGCGCCAGCTCCGGATCCTGCCCGAGTGCCTCAAGAATGTGGCCGACGATCGCGGTCAGATTGCGCCACAACACGGGGTATGGGATATCGATCGGTGTGATGGACTCCTCGGCGAACCAAGCGCGCCAGCTGGTTTCCTGATCGCGCAGGTTCTTGACGATGTGGGCGATGGCGCCGGCGTGGTAGACGGCTTGCGAGCCGCGGTCAGGGTCTGGGTGACCCCGCCAAACCTGGGTCTGCACGGCGCGCCAGAACGACACCGCCTGCGACACCACGTCCGGCCGGTAGACGTGCACGTACACGGGCTCGCTGCCAATCACAGCGCGGATCGCCGCGCGCAGGCCGTCGCCAGAGCATTCGGGCAGTTGCGACGCCCGCTCCTGCAACAGCGCCGTCTGGTTCCACATCAACTTGCCGCCCCAGATACCGTTGGGGGTGCGGCCGGAACTGCGGATGTGCTCTCGCCAGACAACCGGAGTCGCGGTGTCCGGCGTACCGCGGTGCACCAGCGGATCGAGCAATCGCAAGATCGACTCGTCGTCGATGCCGGCAAACCATTCCCGCGGCTGAGGCGCCATTCCGGTGTCCGGCAGGTATTGGAAGAACTCTTGTGGTTCCCCGGCGCATCCCGTCGCGCGCAGCGACTCCACCAGCAAGGTGCTGCCGCTGCGCTGCGTGGCGACTACCAGATACGACGTCGCAAGACAGGACACCGGATGAGCGTAACCGCAAGTCATCGTGGTCGTGTTCGTACGAATTAGCTTCACGCTGAACACAAGCGTTTGTTGCTCGGGGAATTTACTCCTCGATGCCGCGGTCGACGGCAAGCGCCGACCGGCTGGTCGGCGCCGTGTGCTGGATGCGTAGATACGTTTCGGTATAGCGCTTCGCGACACGGGTACCGGCAAACTCCGACGGTATTACGTCGCCGGTCCGGTGGCGCCAGTCGTGCAGCCGGAGCGCCAGTTCGACTGCGATCGCGGCTATGCCCTGGCCGTGGGCGCCGGCCAGCAGGTTGTTGGTCTCGGTCGGATCTGTTCGCAGATCGTAGAGTTCGCGCTGCGGACGCGGCGACTTGGCGGACGGCGCGACAGCCAGGCCGGACGGGCTTTTCTCGATGTCCCACGGCAGGTCCAGCAGTGGCCGGGGCACATAATTCTCGATGTAGCTGTATTCCTTTGTGCGGATGGCGCGAATGGGATCGAAGGCGTCGTGATAGGTCTTCGTGGTGTACACGTGATCGCGCACCGGATCGGTTTGGGTATCCGGCGCAAGCAGGCTGTGCGCATGCGACACGCCCTCGATGTCCGCGGGCACGTCGATTCCCAGCAGGTCCAGCAGCGTCGGGACCAGGTCGACGCCGCTGAACAGCTCGTCGTAGACGCGAGGTGCCACCGTCCGGTTGGTGGGCGGACGGACGAGCATGGCGATGCCCGTTCCGGCGTCGTACAGCGTGGATTTCGCGCGGGGGAACGCCGGGCCGTGATCTGTGAGGAACACCACCCAGGTAGTGGCGTCCAGTCCGGTCTCAGCCAGCGTGTCCAGCAGCCGGCCGACCGCTGCGTCGGCCGTGGCGATGGACCCGTAGAAGCCGGCCCAATCCTGGCGCACCTCGGGAGTATCGGGCAGGTAGTCAGGAAGGTCGACGGCCGTGATGTCGACCGGTTCGTAGCGCTCGTGCGGGTAGGGCCGGTGGACTTCGAAGAACCCGGCCGTCAACAGGAATGGGCGTCCGCAACGTTGCGGGGCGCCCTCCCGCAGCCACCGCTGGGCTTTGTCCACCACGTATTCGCAGTAGGAGTTCGACACGTCAAACTCGTCGTATCCCAGCCGCTTCGGGTAGGACGTCTCGTGCTGCATGCCGAAAAGAGCTGAGTAACAACCTGATTCGGACAATAGATGCGGAAGGGTGCGCACTCCGGCACGGTATTCCCAGCCGTGGTGTGCCAGGCCGACGAGCCCATTGCTTTGCGGGTAGCGACCGGTGAACAGTGATCCGCGTGACGGTGAGCACAGCGGCGCGGTGGCATGGGCTCTGGTGAACAAGATGCCCTCGGCGGCAAGCCGGTCCAGCCGCGGGCTACAGACGTCCGGGTGGCCGTAGGCACCGAGATAGCGTCCCAAGTCGTGCCAGTGGACGATCAGCACATTTTCTAGTTTGTTGTTCTGTTGTGAGTCCTTTGCCACACCTTCACCGTCGTTTCCGTCACCCCGATCGGCGACGATACCGCAGCCGAATGCCACGTGCGTCGCATTGACGCGGCGGCTGAGACAATCGCTGGACACAATGGTGAGGTACACGGTATGGACACGGTGATAACCGGTCTGGGGCTGCTGGAGTCGCCGCGTTGGCACGACGGGCGGCTGTGGGTGGCGGATTGGACGGCCGGGCTGATCCGCGCGATTCGCCCCACGGGTTCCGTCGAGGTCGTACTTGAGCACCGTTCGTTGCCAATGTGTTTCGACTTCCTGCCGCACCTGCCAGCAAACGAGGGTTTGGTGCTGACGTCGAGTTCTCAGCGGGCGCTGCTTCGGCTGTCGGAGCACGGCACGCTGACCCGGTATGCCGACCTGTCGGCGCTATCGCCGTACGGCTGCAACGACATCGTGATCGACGGCCGTGGCAACACCTACGTCAACAACGTCAATTTCGACTTCGCTGCGGGGCCGCCCGCCGGTGCCCACGCACCCGGATTTGTGGCCCTCGTCACACCGGATCGACGCGCTCAATTGGTCGCCGACGATCTGGCGTTTCCCAACGGGATGGCCGTCACCGCGGACAACGCCACGCTCATCGTCGCTGAGTCCTACCGGCACCGGCTGACCGCCTTCGACATCGGTGCCGACGGGTCGCTGTCGAATCGGCGGGTCTGGGCAGAGGTGGGTGGGCACTCACCCGACGGCATCTGCCTCGACCGCGACGGCGCCGCCTGGTACGCCGACGTGGGCGATCGCTGCTGTGTGCGGGTCGCCCGGGGCGGCGAGGTCTTGCAGCGGGTCGAACTCGATCGCGGCGCGTTTGCCTGCATGCTCGGCGGGGCGGACGGCTCCACCCTCTTCGTGGCCGCCGCGCACTGGCCCGGGCCGCGACATTTGATGAATTACACCGAATGGGACGGCATGGTGGTGCGTGTTTCCGGGCCCGCCCCTTCGGCGGGGTGGCCGGGCGCCCCATCCAGCGGTGGTTGAGCCCACCCGTTCTCGGTGACGAATTCCGCCAGCGGTCGCGCGAAAGCCCAGCCGTCCAATTCCAGCGCCGGCCGATCCGGAAAGTCGGGCACCGGGCCAAGACATAGGATGGCCACCGGGTCGGCATCGGCCGGCATGGCCAGCAGCGCCGCCAACTGTCGCGGGTCGAATAGCGACACCCAGCCCATCCCGAGACCTTCGGACCGTGCCGCCAGCCACAGGTTCTGGATCGCGCAGGACACCGACGCGAGGTCCATCTGCGGTAGCGTGCGCCGGCCGAAGACATGCCTCTGGCGGTCGTCGCACAGCGCTACCACGAGGAGCTCGGCGCATTCGAGAATGCCCTCGACCTTGAGCCGCAAGAATTCCTCGGCGCGCGGTCCCAGCGCTTGCGCGGTGAGGGCGCGCTCTTCGTCGACCAAGGCGTGGATGCGGCCGCGGAGCTGCCGATCGGTGATCCGGATGAAGCGCCACGGCTGCATCAGACCGACGCTGGGAGCGGCGTGCGCGGCTTGCAACAAGCGCGCCAGCACATCCTCGGGCACCACACCACCGGGCACGAACCGGCGCATGTCTCGCCGTTCGGAGATCACGCGATACACGGCCCGGCGCTCGTGCGGCGTGAACACGTGGTCGGTCACACAACCATCGTAGAAAGCCGAGGTTGCCGTTAGCGTGAATCGTGTCGACTTTGCGAATAAGAGAACAAGAGGAATGGGGAGTGCCCGGTGAAATTTCCCGAAGTACTCGACCAGCTGCCCAACGACCGCACTGTGCGGCGTGTCTACGGGGAGCCCCATGTGACGCCGGACGGCGTCACCGTGATCCCGGTCGGCAGAATCAAGGAAGGCCGGGACAAGCGTCGACCCGGCAGTGCCCAGGGTGAGGACGCCGACCGGGCTTACGGCTTCGTCGGGGTGCCGATCGGTGTGTTCGTCGTCCAGGGAGATGACGCTTATTGGGTGCCGGCCTTCGATGCCAACCCGATTGCGCTGATCGGAGTGCTCACCGGCCTGCTGGCCGCAGTGATAGCCAGCCTGGCGGTGCTCCGTCAGCCGCCGTGGCCGCGGATCACGATCACGGACTGTAGGTGACGCCGACCGCGCGGAAGACGTATTCCGGGGGCACATCGAAGGCCAGTGACCGGCGCGGCAGGCGGGTCAGTACATCTTCGGGGATGGCGTCTTTGTAGTGCAGCGAGAGCTGGCCGCTGAACTTCGCGTCGACGTTGGCGACGTCGAGCTCGAGTTGTAGGCCCGTCGACGAGATCTCGGCCGCCGCGGCACCCGCCTGCGCCTCGTCCCAGCGCACGTCGATGGCGCGGCCGGCCAACTTCGGCACCACCGAAAGCGTCGCCAGCGCTCGCTGTGCGGTGAACGCCAGCGAACCCACGTAGCTGCCGACACTGTGCGAGGCCCGCAGCCCGGGGATGATGCCGCTGAACCGACGGGTGACCGCGACGTACTCGGCAAGATAGATGAGTCCCTCCGCTTCGACCTGAGCACGCAGGTCGGCGGGTAGCTTGCCGATGCCGAACAACTTGCGAACAAAGACCGCCATCAGGCCAGTATGACCGCGGGCCCGATGACCGGTGCGTCATCACGGTGCGGTGACCTAACCGCGTCTGAACCTTTACTTGACCCCGACGTGAGATCCGTCTGACCATTGAACAATGCGCCGATTGGTTGCTCTGCTGTGCGCTGCCGCGTGCCTGGGTTTCGCGTCGGTGGCGCTCGCTCCGGCCAGCGGCGCTGCCGGCAGCCCGTGGTTCGCGAACTCGGTTGGCAATGCCACGCAAGTGGTTTCGGTGGTGAGCACCGGCGGATCGAACGCAAGAATGGATATCTACCAGCGCACCGCCACGGGTTGGCAGGCGCTCAAGACCGGGATTCCCACCCACGTCGGTTCGGCGGGCATGGCGCCGCAGGCCAAGAGCGGGGTCCCGGCCACCCCGATGGGTGTCTACAGCCTCGACTCCGCCTTCGGCACTGCGCCGAATCCCGGCGGCGGACTGCCGTACACACAAGTCGGGCCGAACCACTGGTGGAGCGGCGACGACCACAGCCCCACCTTCAACACCATGCAGGTATGCCAGAGGTCGCAGTGCCCGTTCAGCACGGCCGACAGCGAGAACCTGCAGATCCCGCAGTACAAGCACGCGGTGGTGATGGGCGTCAACAAGAACAAGGTTCCGGGCGGCGGTGCGGCATTTTTCTTCCATACCACCGACGGCGGCCCCACCGAGGGGTGCGTGGCGATCGACGATGCCACGCTGGTGCAGGTCATCCGCTGGCTGCAACCCGGTGCGGTGATCGCGATTACCAAGTAGCCAAAGCGCGACCGGGATTGACCTTAAAGTCCATGCCCGCCAACGACATTGTCGCGTCGTAGGTTCTGTCGTAGCCGGTGACGCTGATCTTCCAACCGGCGTCGGTGCGTCGATATTGGTCGCGGTAGAAGGCCGCGCCGATCAGCATGAAGTCGTATTCGGCAACGATGACCCGGTCCTGCAGATACCAACTGCCCGAGGCGGTGTCGCCGGTCACCGTGACCTCGGGATGGGTCACCCGGTGTTCGGTGATGACGTTGGGGCCGAGAGCTTTGCGCATGTAGTCGACCAGGTCGGCACGGTTGGTGAAGTGCAACTCCTCACCGAGCGAGGGTCCGTAGTCGGCCTTGATGTCCTCGGCCAGCGTGTCGGCGTAGTCGTCCCAGTGTTTGGTGTCCAGCGCGCGCAAGTACCGGTACTTGAGTCGCTTGATCGCTTCGATATCGGCGGCGTGATCATGGGGGCTCATCACGTCATTGCAGCACACGCGTGACCATGTCGATCAGCGCGCGTCGTTCCCGGCTCCAGTCGATGGAGGTTCCGGTGATCATCTGCGCCAGCACCACACCCCGCAACGTGGCCCAGATTACCTCGGCCACACCAGCTTTCGAGGGATCCTCGGTTATCAGCCGACCGAGCTGGCCGATCGCCGAGTTCATTTCGAGTAGATGGCGCCGCGAGGACTCGCCCGGGCCGCCGCGGGTTGCGCGCAGGATCTCGAAGGCCGCCATCGAGGTCGGACTGCTATAGCAGCTCCAGGCTTTGTCGACGACGACCTCGATGCGCTCTCGCAGCGGTAGTTCGCTGACGTCGGCCGACGACAGGCTGTTGACCAGCCCGGCCACCCCGGCGTCGACGACGGACTTCAGCAGGCCGTCGCGGTCGCCGAAGTGATACTGGATGACTCCCCACGTCACGCCTGCGCGTTCGGCCACATGCTTGGCGGTCGCGGCGGCGAACCCTTCCTCCATGATGCAGCGGACCGTCTCGTCGATGATTTTCGCCCGCGTGTCATCACCGCGTTTGCGCGGAGCGCTGGTGCGCCGGGTGGGAGCGATAGACATTGTTGACTTTATAACATAGTCACGACTATTTTTGGAGCCGTGAGCCAATCCCGGTACGCGCGGTTGTCCCGTCCGGAGCTAGCCGTCCTGGTACCCGAACTGCTGCTGATCGGGCAAATGATCGACCGCTCCGGCATGGCCTGGTGCATCAAGGAGTTCGGCCACGCCGAGATGCTGCAGATCGCCATCGAGGAGTGGGCGGGCGCCAGCCCCGTCTACACCAGGCGCATGCAGCGGGCGCTGAACTTCGAGGGTGACGATGTGCCCACCATCTTCAAGGGCCTCCAGCTCGACATCGGTGCTCCGCCGCAATACATGGATTTTCGGTACACCATCCACGACCGCTGGCACGGCGAATTCCACCTCGACCACTGCGGCGCGCTGGTCGACGTCGAGCCGATGGGTGACAATTACGTCTTCGGCATGTGCCACACCATCGAGGATCCGACGTTCGACGCCACCGCGGTGGCGACCAATCCGCACGCGCAGGTGCGTCCCATCCACCGGCCGCCGCGGACGCCGGCGGATCGGCATCCGCACTGTGCCTGGACCGTCACCATCGATGAGTCCTACCCAGCGGTCAAGGGCATCCCTGCGCTGGACCTTGTTCGTGAAACACAAGCTGCGACATGGGAGCTCGATCCCGTCGACCGGTCCGGCGAGGGGCGGGCGGATTACTCGGGTCCCGTGCTGTCCGATTTCGACTTCGGCGCGTTCTCGCACTCGGCGCTGGTCCGGATGGCCGACGAGGTCTGCTTGCAGATGCAGCTGCTCAACTTGTCGTTCGCGATCGCGGTCCGGGAGCGAGCCGCCGACGCCGAATTGGTCGTCTCGGTAAACACGCGCCAGCTGACCGGCGTGGCCGGGCTTGGCGCGGAACGCATTCAGCGCGCGCTGGGGTTACCCGGTGGGATCGATGGCGTGTTGCGGGCGTTCGAGTTGCACCCGCTGCTCAACCCGGCCGGTTATGTGGTGGCGGAGACGGAATCGGGCCGGGTGATCGTGCACCGGTCGCCGGCCCATGACGACCGCGCGTGGATTTCGCTGTGCTCACCCGAATCCGTGCAACCGTTGCAGGCGATCGCCACCGCTGTCGACCCGCATATCGAGGTTCGGGTCAGCGGTACGGATACCGACTGGACCGCTGAGCTGGTGGAAAGCGACACCGCGGCAATCGAACTACCCGAGGTGAAGGTGGCGAAGTTCAGTCGTGGCTCCACATTCGAGTTCGAGCCGAGGCGTTCGCTGCCACTGACCGTGGTGTGACTCGACGCACGTTGTCAAGGAGATGCCGGTACCGTTTCGATGACGACACGGCATCGACCGGATACCAATGAGGTTGTGACCGGGCTGAATACAGGCCGACGGCGGCTATGGTTAACGCTGGCCACCGACCCCTATAGACGAAAGTATTCGCTCTATGTACGACCCACTAGGGTTGTCGATCGGGACCACGAACCTGGTCGCTGCGCGCAATGAAACACCGCCGGTTACTCGCCGCGCTGTACTGACGCTTTATCCGCACTGCGCACCGAAAATCGGTCTGCCCGAAGAGGATCCGAGCCTAACCGAGCCGGGCGTGCTGATGAGCGGCTTCGTGGAGCGCATCGGTGACTCGGTGGCGCTGGTGTCTAGCGACGGGTCCGCTCACGACCCCGACCTGTTGATGGTTGAGGCCCTGGACGCGATGGTGGTCGCTGCCGGTGCCGATACCGGGTCGTCGGAAATCTCGATTGCCGTTCCCGCGTACTGGAAACCGGGAACGATACAGGCGCTGCGCAGCGGTTTACGGACGCATGTGGGCTTCGTTCGCAGCGGCATGGCACCGCGCCTGGTCTCGGATGCGGTCGCGTCGCTGACCGCGGCGAACTCCGAGCTGGGCCTCCCCGACGAGGGTGTGGTCGGGCTGCTCGACTTCGGTGGCGGCGGTACGTCTGCCACCCTGCTGGAGACCGCGGGTGATTTCGAACCCGTCAGCGCCACAATGCGTTGCGTGGAATTTTCGGGTGACGAGATCGACCAGGCGTTGCTGCTTCGTGTCTTCGAGGAGCTGGGCCACGGCAGCGGTATCGACCCGGCCAGTACCGCCGCGGTCGGGGAACTCCGCCAACTTAGGGAGCACTGCCGTGCGGCTAAAGAGCGGTTGTCGACGGACGCCGCCACCGAATTGGCCGCTGAGCTTGGGGGGCGCCGGTGCGGCATGCAGGTGACTCGAGACGAGCTTGAAGACCTGATACAGGACCGGCTGACGGGTTTCATCTACGCGTTTGACGACATGCTGCGGCGCAACAAGAAGTGCTGGGCGGACCTTGCGGCAGTGGTGGCGGTCGGCGGCGGCGCCAGTATCCCGCTTGTCAATCAACGTCTTTCGATGCACGGCCGCACACCGGTCTTGACCGTGTCGCAGCCTGCGCTCGCGGCGGCGACCGGCGCGTTGGCGCTGGCCTCGCGTGGGGAAGCGCTGGATATGCGGACACGGACGTCCATCGGCCTGCTGACCGCTGCCGCCGGCAGCGACGTCATCGAACTGCCGGCCGGCGATGTGCTGGTGATCGACCACGATGCTGCGACCGATCGCGAGTTGGCCTGGTCGCAGACCGAATTTCCGGGCGACGTGCGGGTGCGGTTCGCCGATGACTCCTACGACGAAGACGGTCCTTCCGGCTGGTCGATGCGCCTGAACCTGCTCGATCCACCCAGAGAACGGTCGTGGCGCCGGCTTCGGCTGTCGCAGTTGGTCGTCGGCTTGTGCGCGCTGGTGGCCATGACCGCGATAGGCGGTGTGGCATACACGTTGGCCGGCATAGAAAACCGCCAGGCCCCCGTCGTGCCCACCATCGCGCCCGTGCCGTTGCCGCCGGTCAGCTCCGTAATGCCCAGTCCCGTCCCACCGCCTCCGTCACCCGCGCCGGTTCCCAGTGTCGCGCCGGTCCCCAGCAGTGCGCCGCCACCGCCACCGCCACCGCCACCGCCGTCGCCGCCGCCACCGCCACCGCCACCGCCGGCGGTTGTGACCACCGAGCCGCCGCCGGTGGTAACCCACACCCATCAACCGCCGCCGCCGTCGACGACTCAGCCGCCGATCACGACGGCCATGACGACGACGCCTCCTCCGCCGCCGCCGTCGACGACGACGCCTCCGCCGCCGCCGACCACCACCACGACGACGGTGCCGATGACGACGGAGTGGATCCGCGTGCCGCTACTCCCGGTGCCGATACCGGTTCCTGTGCCACAGAGCCAGGTCCCCCAAGCTCCGCAGTATCAGCCTCCCCAGGCTCCGCAATATCCGTACCCGGGTGGGCAGTATCCGGGCGGGCAGTATCCGGGCGGCGTACAGAACCCGTTCCAGTCCCCGGGCTATTAGCGCCCGCCCAGCCGCCGGGGTCTTAGGCCCTGGGCGAATGCGCGTGGCGGATGGCTTCGACTGAGCGCACACTGGGCAATATCGGTACTAGCTGCAGGGAGGTCGCGTGAGCGAGTACGGTGCGTTCGGATTTGATCCCGAGGACTTTGATCGAGTGATCCGTGAGGGCAGCGAGGGAGTGCGCGACGCGTTCGAGCGGATCGGCAAGTTTTTCGGTGGTCCCGGCGCTCGGACGGGTTGGTCGGCGTTCTTCGAGGACCTGTCACGCCGGCCGCGCTCCGGGCCGGAAACCGCAGGTGAGGCCGGTGATGGGGTGTGGGCCATCTACACCATGGACGGCGACGGCGGCGCCCGCGTCGAACAGGTCTATGCCACCGAACTCGACGCGCTGCGGGCCAACAAAACCAATGTTGATCCGAAGCGTAAGGTGCGCTTCCTGCCGTACGGCATTGCGGTCAGCGTCCTCGACGATCCGGAAGAGCCGACGTAACCCGACTTGCGGCATACTCAGATGAATAGTGACTGCAACATCGCTGGTGTGCCACGTATGCGGGGCGGAGCCGCGCAAGGGTGCGCGGTTCTGTGACGCCTGCGGCTCTGCACTGACGCTGGTCGTTGACCCGGCCGAATACAAACAGGTGACGGTCCTGTTCGCCGACGTGGTGCGGTCGATGGATATCGCCGCGGCTCTCGGTCCGGAGCGGCTGCGCGAGGTGGTGACCGAGCTGGTCGACCGGGCGGTGGCGGCGGTACAGCGCTATGGCGGCACCGTGGACAAGTTCACCGGCGACGGGATCATGGCGCTCTTCGGCGCGCCACTCGCATTGGAGCACCACGCCTATCGCGCGTGCCTCGCGGCTCTGGAGATACAGCAAGTTTCTCGGCAAGTGGCTGTTGAGGTCGCACGCCGAGACGGGCTCGATTTGCGGGTGCGCGTCGGCCTGAATTCCGGTCAGCATCCCGGGCCGCTGCGCTGGGCCGCCGTGGAGGCGGGAAAATGGGCCCGCGTTCGTCTGGGACCCCGTAATTTCCTTGATGCCGTG
>Ga0209040_10000758_pt1 | contig 25010 bp, 23 predicted proteins | sample BogFormECP12_OM3_FD_188240 | JGI IMG/M metagenome (GOLD analysis project Ga0209040, IMG submission 188240) | Bog forest soil microbial communities from Calvert Island, British Columbia, Canada - ECP12_OM3 (SPAdes) (version 2) | ecosystem: Environmental > Aquatic > Freshwater > Wetlands > Bog ... | reverse complement strand
ACCGGCTCGACGGTGGTCGGCAAGCGGATCATGGAAAAGGGTGCGGCCACCATGAAGCGGCTGTTCCTGGAGCTCGGTGGCAAGTCGGCCACCATCGTCCTCGAGGACGCCGACTTCGGGCTGGCCTGTGCGATCGGCATCGCGCCCTGCATGCACGCCGGGCAGGGTTGCGCCAACCCCACTCGGATGCTCCTGCCCCGGTCACGCTACGAAGAAGGTGTGGCGATCCTCAAGAGCATCTATGAGAACATCACGTGTGGCGACCCGCAGGATCCCGGGACGTTGTGCGGCCCGCTGATCTCGGAAAGGCAGTTCGAGCGGGTGCGGGGCTACATCAAGAAGGGCGTCGAAGAGGGCGCCACAGCGCTCGTCGGCGGGCCCGACGCGCCCACCGGTTTCGACAAGGGGTATTACGTCCGGCCAACGCTTTTCACCGACGTCGACAACAAGATGACCATCGCCCAGGAGGAGATCTTCGGCCCGGTGCTAGCGGTCATCCCGTTCGACGACGAGGAAGACGCGATCCGGATCGCCAACGACAGCGTGTACGGATTGGCCGGCAACGTGATGTCGGGCTCGCTGGAACATTCGCTGGCGGTGGCCCGCCGAATCAAGGCCGGCTTCATGGGCGTCAACGGCGGCGCACCGTACGGCGCCGACACTCCGTTCGGCGGCTACAAGGAAAGCGGCGTGGGCCGGCAGAACGGTGTCGCCGGTTTCGACCAGTACACCGAGATCAAGTCGGTCGGTTATCCCGCCGGCTAGGAAGGGCGGCGCGCCTGAACCGGTGCGCTCTGCTCGTCCGCAATAAAGCAGCCACGGGCTACCTTGTTTCCGTGACCAAGGCCCGCAGGTTGTCGATTCAGTATGCGATCGGGCTCGCATTTGCTCACCTGCTGGCGGTCGGTGATGCCGCCGCCATTGTGATACCGCTCCACGACCGAATAGGTACGGGAGCGTACGCATACTTCGGCGCAAAGAACATGATAATTGCGGCGATCCTTGTCGTGTTGGGAGCCGCCGGCGTCGCTGTTGGCGGCGCCGTGATTATCGCTCCGGTACTGCGGTGGTTTGTTCAGGGCCGGCAACCTAATCCAGATGAGCGACGCACAGCGACGAGACTCGTCAGGCGACAATCGCTGATCTTGGCCGCAACGTGGGCTGCAAGCGGCGTGATTTTCCTCGCGCTGAACCTTGACGGCGGTGTGGCGCTTGCGGTCGCAACCCTGCTGGCGGTCGTGCTCGGCGGCAGTGCGGCAGCAGGCCTCAGCCTTCTGCTTACTCAGCGCTCTCTTCGGCCAATCTTCGTTGCAGCGACCCAAGGCTCTGAAGGTGTGGTGATAGCTCCACGCGTGCTCACTCGACTTGTGGGCATGTGGTTAATGGGCTGTGGGCTGCCCTGCGCGGCAATCGCGGCTCTAATCGTGATCCGTTCCAACGGTTGGATTATTCAGAAGACGGCGTCGGTGGAGATGCCCATTCTGGTGGTCACACTTGCCGCGGTGCTACTGGGACTGCCAATCATGATCCTGACATCCCGGTCGATATCCGACCCGGTGCGAGAGGTCGTCGACGCGATGGCGCAGGTCCAGCAGGGCCGTATTGACACCTTCGTCGGAGTCTATGAGCGCTCTGAAATCGGGCGTCTGCAAAGCGGGTTCAACCGGATGGTTGCCGGGATAGCCGAGCGTGACCGGTTGCAGGATTTGTTCGGCCGTCACGTCGGGGAAGATGTGGCCCGCCGCGCGCTCGACGGTGGCGCATCGCTGTCAGGAGACGTGCGGGAGGCGGCGATCCTTTTCATCGACCTGGTGGACTCGACGAAACTGGCGGCGAGTCGCCCGCCACGAGAGGTCGCCGAGGTGCTCAACGATTTCTTCCGAATCGTTGTCAGCGCCGTGGACGAACGACACGGTTTTATCAACAAATTCCAGGGAGACGCCGCGTTGGCCGTCTTCGGGGTGCCGCTGCCCTCAGACGGCGCGGTGTCAGCGGCGTTGGCCACCGCCCGCAGCCTGCGGAGCCAACTCCGTCGGCTGGCTGTCGTCGATTTCGGGATAGGTGTTTCGGCCGGGCCGGTCTTCGCCGGAAACATCGGCGCCGAAAACCGCTATGAATACACCGTCGTCGGCGACGCGGTCAACGAGGCCGCGCGGCTGGCCGATTTCGCCAAAACGTTGGACCGGCGGATCGGGTGTTCAGCCGCTGCGATAGATCGTGCCGATGCGGCCGAGCGCCGGCACTGGGTCGCAAGTGGCGACACCGTCCTGCGGGGCCGCTCCGAACCCACCCATATCTGGACTCCAGGGGCCGAAGACTAGGCAGCTTATCCACCGCTGTCTTGACCTGAACAAATTCCTGGTTTACCGCGGTCACCTGCGGCTGCTTTAACCATGGGCCTGGTTGCAGCGCATGCCGTATGGCTTACAGTTGTCGGGTCGGTCGGGCGTGATCGTCCGAGTATTGGTGTCACCCGGAGGGCGCAAGCATCGCTATGTCCATTCCCCGATATCCGGGCGACATCACCCGCGAGTGGCTCTCGGCGGTACTGAGCAGTGGCGACACCCCGGTGCGCGTCTCGGACGTGGACGTGGCCGCTATCGGCACCGGACAGACCGGGGCGACCTATCGGGTGTCGGTCAGCTACGCGAGCAATGCGGGTGGATTGCCGGATACCTTTGTGATCAAACTGCCTGCTCAGGACGACACCGTGCGCGATCGGGTGACCATCGGGTACCGCAGTGAATGCGCCTTCTACGACGGGGTCGCCGACCGGGTACGGGTACCGACGCCGGAGTGCTTCTACTGCGAGATCAGCGACGACGCCCTTGACTATGCCCTGCTGCTGGCCGATCAGGCGCCCGCGGTGCAGGGCGACCAAATCGCGGGCTGCGGTGAGCAGGAGGCGCGGCTGGCCGTCATCGCGGTGGCCGGCCTGCACGGGCCCAGCTGGTGTGATCCGGTCTGGCTTGATTTCACAGGGATTGCCTTCACCCGACCCGACGAAGCATCGGCCAAAGGTCTCGGCGAGGTCGCACGGATGAGCGCCGACATCACTCTGGACAAGCTCGGTGATCGCATGAGCGCAGCCGACCGGGAGACCTTCACTGCCGCAATGGGTTTGGTAGCGCCCTGGCTGCTAGCTGAGCGGGATCGATTTGCCTTGCTGCACGGCGACTACCGCCTCGACAACATGCTGTTCTATCCGGACGCCAGCAGGGTCACGGTGGTGGATTGGCAGACGCTCGGCGTAGGGCTGCCCGCAAGGGATCTCGCCTACTTCACCGCCACCAGCCTCAAGCCGGAACTGCGCTCGGCCATCGAGCAAAACCTTGTGGAGGATTACCACCGAGCTCTCTGCGGCTACGGCGTGACCGGCTACGATCGCGAAACATGCTGGCGCGACTACCGCCTCGGCATGCCGCAGGCGCTGCTGATCTCAGCGTTGGGATTCGCGTTCGCCACCGCCACCGACCGCGGTGACGACATGGTGCTCACCATGTTGGCCCGGGGCTGCGAGGCCATCCGTGACCTCGGCACGCTCGAGCTCATCCCGTGACCCGCGCCACGACGCGAATCAGTATTGCGTGGAGCCTTGATCGACCGAGATCGCCGCGGCGGTGACGTTTCGTGATTCGTCGCTGGCCAACCAGCACACCGCGTCCGCGATGTCTTCGGGCTGTGCCACCCAATTCGGCAGAAACGGCGTGAGCACATTCGCCAACTGCGGATAGGTTTCGGTCGCCCTGGCTACCGCGGCGACCATCTCCCCGCTGCCCATCGCGGAGTTGACCGGACCGGGGTGCACGCTGTTCACCCGGATCGAATGCCTGCCCAGCTCGGCGGCGAACGCGCGAGCCATCCCGGTCACGGCGTGCTTGCTGGCGGTGTAATGCACCATGAACGGCTGCATCTTGATGCCGGCTGCGGAGCTGATCAGGATGATGGACCCGCCGCGACCGCCGTCGATGATCTTCTGTGCGCCGGCCATGACCGTGTTCCACGTTCCCGTCACGTTGACGTCCATCACGTCCCGAAACGATTCGGGAGTGATCTCGTTCCACGCCTGTGGAGCCGAGATGCCGGCGTTGGCGACGATGATGTCCAGCCGCCCGAGCTTGGTTACCGCGTCGTTCACCGCCTCGCTCAGACCGTCGAAGTCACGAATATCGATCGCTGAAGCCACAATTCGACGGTTGGCGGCTTCGACGAGCCTTGCGGTTTCGGCGAGGTCCTCTGGGGTTGCCGGGTCGTAGGGCACACAGGACGGAAGCTTGCCCGCGATGTCGACGGCGATGATGTCGGCGCCCTCGCGGGCCATGCGGACAGCGTGCGCGCGGCCCTGGCCCCGTGCCGCTCCGGTGATGAGTGCCACCTTGCCTGTCAGCCGGCCGCTCATGTGCGCTCCATATCGTAAACGTCACTGTAACGCGAACGACAATACGTTACAGCTTGCGCTGCGCCGCCTTGACCAGGTTCGACCCGATGATCAGCCGTTGAATCTCGCTGGTCCCCTCATAGAGCCGCAACAGCCGAACGTCGCGATAAATGCGTTCCACCGGCACTTCGCGCATGTATCCGCTCCCGCCGTGAATCTGGACGGCGAGGTCCGCGACCTTGCCGGCCATTTCGGTGCAGAACACCTTCGCTGCCGACGGCGCGATCCGCCGGTCCTGGTCGGTGATCCACAGCCGGGCCGCGTCACGGACGAGGGCGCGGCCGGCCATCACCCCGGTCTGCTGGTCCGCGAGCATCGCCTGCACGAGTTGGAAGTTCCCGATCGGGGTACCGCCCTGCGTGGCGGTGGCCGCGTACGTCACGGATTCGTCCAGTGCCCGCTGAGCGGTTCCCACGGCGAGTGCGGCGATGTGGATCCGCCCGCGTGCCAGAGAGGTCATCGCCGCCCGATAGCCGATTTCCTCACTGCCGCCGACCAGCGCGCCGGCCGGGACACGCACATCGGTGAAGCGCACGTCGGCGGTCCAGGCGCCTTCCTGTCCCATCTTGGCGTCCTTGGCCCCGACCTCCACACCGGCGGTGTCCGCGGGAACCAGGAAGACGGCGATGCCCGGTCCGGCGTTGTCGGCGGGGCGGGTCCGGGCGAAGACCACGAACAAATCCGCGACCGGTGCGTTGGTGATGAACCGCTTCTCGCCGGAGATCATCCAATCTGCGCCGTCCCGAATGGCCTTGGTGCGCAACCCTGCCGGGTTGGATCCCGCCCCGGGTTCGGTCAGCGCGAACGAGGCGACCTTTCCGGATGCCAGCGCTTGCAGCCAGCGGGCCTTCTGCTCATCGGTGCCAAATCCGACCAGGACTTGACCGGCGATGCCGTTGTTGGTGCCGAACATCGAGCGAAGCGCCAGCGAGGTGTAGCCCAACTCCATCGCCAGCTCGACGTCTTGGGTGATATCGAGCCCGAGTCCGCCCCACTCCTGCGGAATGGCATACCCGAACAAACCCATGTTCTTGGCCTGGTCGCGTAGATCATCCGGCACTCGGTCGGTGGCAAGAATTTCCTGCTCCCGTGGGACGACCACAGTGCGGACGAACTGCCGGGTCTGCGCGAGGATCTGCTGAAAGTCGTCGTCGTCGACGACCGCAGTAGACATGAATCAACGCTCCTTCCGGGCAACGTGATGGCGGCTAACTCGCGCGATCATATATGAAATACGATGTGTGATGATGTCTCGGGTTCGGGGTCTAGAAGGAAGACGGTGATCAGGTGTCGTTGTTGAAGGGTCAGACCGCAGTTGTCACCGGCGGTGCCCAAGGTCTGGGTTTCGCCATAGCGCAACGGTTCGTTGCCGAAGGGGCACGGATAGTGCTCGGTGACGTGAATCTCGAGGCAACCGAGTCCGCGGCGACGCAGCTCGGCGGCGATAACGTCGCCGTGGCGGTCAGCTGCGATGTGACTTCCGCGGCCGACGTCGACGCCCTGGTCGCCGCCGCCGTCGACCGATTCGGCGGGCTGGACATCATGGTCAACAACGCCGGCATCACCCGCGACGCGACGATGCGCAAAATGACCGAAGAGCAGTTCGATCAGGTAATCGCCGTGCATCTGAAGGGAACCTGGAACGGGCTTCGCAAGGCCGCAGCGATCATGCGGGAGAACAAGCGCGGGGCGATCGTGAACATGTCGTCGATCTCCGGAAAGGTCGGCATGGTCGGCCAGACCAACTATTCGGCGGCCAAGGCCGGCATCGTCGGCATGACCAAGGCGGCTGCCAAGGAACTCGCCCATCTCGGTGTTCGGGTCAACGCGATCCAGCCAGGGCTGATCAGGTCGGCGATGACAGAGGCCATGCCGCAACGGATCTGGGACGAGAAGCTGGCCGAGATACCGATGGGACGAGCCGGCGAGCCCGAAGAGGTCGCTAAGGTCGCACTGTTCCTCGCGAGCGATCTGTCGTCATACATGACCGGAGCCGTCCTCGAGGTGACCGGCGGGAGGCACCTATGAGCACGCGCGAGGCTGTCATCTGTGAGCCGGTTCGGACGCCGATCGGCCGGTATGGCGGAATGTTCAAGTCGCAGAACGCCGTCGACCTCGGCGTCGCCGCCCTCACCGGGCTGCTCGACCGAACCGGCATCCCACCCGAATCGGTGCAGGACGTCATCCTCGGGCACTGCTACCCCAGCAGCGAGGCGCCGGCGATCGGACGTGTGGTCGCACTCGACTCCGGGCTGCCGGTAACGGTGCCCGGCATGCAGGTTGATCGTCGTTGTGGGTCGGGCCTGCAGGCGGTGATCCAGGCGTGTCTGCAAGTGCGCGCCGGCGACAGTGATCTCGCTGTCGCAGGGGGTGCGGAGAGCATGAGCAACGTCGTCTTCTATTCGACCGACATGCGCTGGGGCGGTGCCCGCGGTGGTGTGCGGGTGCACGACGGGCTGGCCCGCGGACGAAGCACCGCCGGCGGTCGTCACTATCCGGTGCCCGGCGGGATGTTGGAGACCGCGGAGAATCTGCGGCGCCAATACGGCATCTCGCGGCAAGAGCAGGACGAACTCGCGGTGTCGTCGCACCAGCGGGCAGTGGCCGCGCAGAAGGACGGCATTCTGGCCGAAGAGATCATTCCGGTTACGGTGCGCAGCCGGCGGGGCGAGGAGCTGATCGACACCGACGAGCACCCGCGCACCGACACCACGGTCGAATCGCTGAGCAAGCTCAAACCCGTTCTGCTAGAGCACGATCCAGATGCGACGGTGACCGCTGGAAACTCCAGCGGACAAAACGATGCGGCATCCATGTGTCTGGTGACGACGCCAGAGAAGGCTGGCGAACTCGGCCTGACCCCACTGGTCCGGCTGGTGTCGTGGGGCGTCGCGGCCGTGGCGCCCGACGTGATGGGCATCGGCCCGGTACCGGCCACCGAGGTCGCCCTCGCCAAGGCGGGACTGCAAATGAGCGACATCGACGTCATCGAACTCAACGAGGCATTCGCCGCGCAAGCTCTGGCGGTAATGCGGGAGTGGGATTTCGGCGCCACCGACCGGGAACGGACGAACGTGCATGGCTCGGGAATCTCGCTGGGTCATCCGGTCGGTGCGACCGGCGGCAGGATGCTGGCCACGCTGGCCCGCGAGCTCACTCGGCGGGACGCGCGCTACGGGCTGGAAACCATGTGCATCGGTGGCGGACAAGGTCTTGCCGCGGTCTTTGAACGGGTCGGGTCGCAGTGACCATGCCGTTGGCCGACCTCACCGTCGTCGAAGTTTCCAGCTACGTCGCAGCGCCGCTGTGCGGCTTGACGTTGAGCCAACTGGGCGCCGAGGTGATACGTGTCGACCCGATCGGCGGCGCATCCGATGTCCGTCGCTGGCCACTGGCCGCAAGCGGGACGTCGATCTACTGGACCGGTCTGAATAAGGGAAAGCGTTCGGCCACAATCGATTTGCGCTCACCCGACGGACAGGAGCTGATTCGGCGGCTGATTGTCGAGGGCGACGGCGTCGTGGTGACCAATGCTGCGGGCTTGTCCTGGTTGTCATTTGAACAGCTCGCCGCGACACGCGCCGACGTGATCCATGTCCAGTTGCTTGGCCGCGGCGACGGCTCCACCGGTGTGGACTACACGGTCAACGCGGCAACCGGATTTCCGTTGGTCACCGGGCCGGCGAACCAGGCCGGCCCGATCAATCATGTGCTGCCGGCCTGGGATGTGTGCTGTGGCCTGTATGCCGCGCTTGCCGTTGTCGCCGCGGTGCGTCGCCGAGACCAGTCCGGAGTCGGCGCCAAAATCAGCATCGCGCTGGAAGATGTCGCGCTGGCCACCGCGGGCAACCTGGGATGGTTGACCGAGCCGCAGGTGAACGGCACCGAACGCCAACGGCTGGGCAACGCGATCTATGGCCAGTACGGCCAGGATTTCACCAGTCGCGACGGCGTCGGATTCATGGTTGTCACGCTGACGAAAAGGCACTTTCACGACCTCGTCGAGGTATCGGGAACCGGCGCAGCCGTTTCGGCGCTCGCCGAGTCGCTGGACGCGGACTTCAGCGACGAGGGCGAGCGCTATCGGTACCGCGACGTGCTGAGCGGACTATTCGCGACCTGGTTCGCCGATCACACCGCCGAGGAGATCACCGATGCGCTGTCGGGCACGAGCGTGTTGTTCGAGCGCTACCGGACTTTCGCGCAGGTTGCCGAAGACGAACGGGTGACCGCGAATCCGCTGTTTTCTCGGCTGCACCAAGACGGCCTCGGCGACTATCTTGCGCCGGGGAACCCGGCCGTCTTCGATGGTGGCTATCTCGCGGCCGAACCGGCGCCCAGACTCGGCGGCGACACCGCCGACGTGCTCTCCGCGCGGTTGGGTTTGAGCGCAGCCGACGTCACACGACTGACCAGTGCTAAAACGATCGCCTGCTGACTAAGGAGATGGGCGCCGCATGACCAAACTCGCCGAGACGGTCGGCCTCACCGAATTCCAGACCGAGATCATCGCTACGGTACGACAATTCGTCGAGAAGGAAGTCATTCCCAACGCACCGGAGCTGGAACGCACCGACACTTATCCGCAGGCGATCGTCGATCACATGCGGGAGATGGGCCTATTCGGCCTGATGATCCCGCAGGAGTACGACGGCTTGGGTGAATCGCTGCTGACCTACGCCTTGTGCGTGGAAGAATTGGCACGCGGGTGGATGAGCATCTCGGGGGTGCTCAATACCCATTTCATCGTCGCCTACATGCTGCGTCGGCACGGCACCGACGCGCAGAAGCAACGCCTGTTGCCGCGCATGGCAGTCGGCGAGGTTCGCGGTGCATTCTCGATGTCCGAACCAGAGCTGGGCTCCGACGTCGCCGCGATCCGCACCCGCGCCGCTCTCAACGCCGACGGCACTTACACCATCAACGGCCAGAAGATGTGGCTGACCAATGGCGGCAGCTCGACCTTGGTGGCGGCGTTGGTTCGCACCGACGAGGGCGCCGACACACCGCACCGCAATCTGACCGCATTCCTCATCGAGAAGCCGACCGGCTTCGGCGAGGTGAAACCCGGTCTGCTGATACCGGGCAAGATCGACAAGTTGGGCTACAAGGGGATTGACACCACCGAGCTCATCTTCGACGGATACGTGACCGGCGCCGACGACGTCCTGGGTGGTACCCCGGGGCAGGGTTTCTACCAGATGATGGACGGTATCGAGGTTGGACGGGTCAACGTGTCGGCCAGGGCTTGCGGAGTGGCCGTACGCGCGTTCGAGCTCGCCGTGCGTTATGCCCAGCAGCGTCATACCTTCGGCAGGCCGATCGCCGAACACCAGGCCATCGCATTTCAAATCGCCGAAATGGCAACGAAAGTCGAGGCGGCACATCTGATGATGGTCAATGCCGCCCGACTGAAGGATTCCGGTGAGCGTAACGACGTCGCCGCGGGCATGGCGAAGTACCTCGCCAGTGAATTCTGTTCGGAGGTCACTCAGCAGAGCTTTCGCATCCACGGCGGCTACGGGTACTCCAAGGAGTATGAAATCGAACGGCTGATGCGCGACGCCCCGTTTCTGCTCATCGGCGAGGGGACCAGCGAGATACAGAAGTCCATCATCAGCAAGCGCTTGCTCGCCGAGTACCGGATCTGACGGTGAGCGTTCCGGATTTCGCCGCGCGTCCGCAGCTCTCGGAAGATGTTGCTCGCTTTGTCCGTAAGCGGATCTTCGACGGCACCTACTCCGCCGGCGAGTACGTCCGGCTGGATCAGTTGGCTGCGGAGTTAGGGATCAGCGTCACGCCGGTGCGTGAGGCTCTCTTCGAACTCCGTGCCGAGGGCCTGCTCGCCCAGCAGCCGCGCCGTGGCTTCGTGGTGCTACCGGTGACTGGACGAGATCTCACTGATGTGGCCAACGTCCAGGCGCATGTCGGTGGCGAGCTTGCCGCGCGGGCCGCGACCAACATCGACGACATCCAGCTACGCGAGCTCAAGGAGATCCAGGCCCAGCTGGAGGAAGCCTATGCCGGTGGCGACGACGAACGAACCGTTCGGCTCAATCATGAGTTTCACCGGGCGATCAACGTTGCCGCCGACTCGCCGAAGCTGGCACAGTTGATGTCGCAAATCACCCGCTACGCACCGGAATCCGTGTTTCCCACCATCGCGGGCTGGCCGCACCAATCGATAAAAGACCATCGACGGGTGGTGGCGGCGCTGGCCAAACACGACAGCGAGCTTGCCCGCAAAACCATGTCGGAACACCTGGCCGCAGGTGCGGCTCCGCTGATCAACCACCTAGTCGAGCATGGCGTGGTCGAACCGGGCGACGGTTCGTCCCCTCGAGCCCGAGGCTAGCCGGCGGGCCTAGCGGTCACGGCAGAAAAACGATGCGTTTGTCTGCGTCGAGCGGCTGTGTCCATGCGGTGGCGACGTCGCTCAGTGGGATGGTTTGGGTGCGGACGTCGAACGCTCCCTCGCTGACGGCCTTGGCGATGTTGGGGATTTCCTTGCGGAAGTCGTGGCCGGATACCGATCCGATGCCGCTCCCGACGATCTGCAGGCGGGTTGATCGTAGTGCAGCGGAGGGGATTTCGGCACCGGGTCCGGCCATCGAGCCGATTTGGATCCAGACGAGTTCTTTGCCGCGGTCGCGTCGGTGCGTGACGAGGTCGACCATGCCTTTGGCGGTGGGTTCGCCCCACAGGTAGTCGATGACCACGTCGACATCGCCGGCCCGGTCGAGTTGGTCGAGGGTGAGCACACGGTCGGCGCCGAGCGCGGTGAGTTCGTCGAGCCGCTGGGGATTTCGGCCGGCGCCGATGACCTCGTTGGCGCCGAACCGTTTGGCGACTTGTATTGCCATGCGTCCGGCGCTGCCGGTAGCGCCGAGGATCAGCACGCTCGATCCCCGCTTGAAGTGGACACGGTGCCGCAGCGCGACCCAGGAGGACATCACGGAGTTGATCGCAGCTGCCACCGCCACCGGGTCGGCGTGTTTGGGCAACGCTACGCTGCGGTCTTTTTCAACGATCGTCCGTTGCGCCATGGTGCCCAGCGTGGTGTCGTCCAGCAGGGCGTAGTAGAGGGTGCCTTTCGCGTCCCGGACCACCGCGTCGATGCCCGGCACCAGCGGAAACTGGCCGGTGCTGCTGTAGTGCGATCCATTCGCCTGGGAACGCACCTGCGGATGCAATGCCGCGGCGACGACGTCGACGACCAGTTCATCCCCTTGTGCGGTGACCGGGTCTGGGAAGTCCTCGTAGTGCGGTGCCTGGTCGAACGCAGTCACAACTGCTGCTTTCATCGCGGCCTTCCTCTCATTCTTCCCGCATGCCCGACTGGTGATTGTAAAAATAGATGCTAGTACGAATTATTATAGTTGGCAATGCGAAGTAGTTAAGGTATCGTTTCAGTCATGACTCCCGACCCCAGCGGCGGCCAAGACCACCTCGGCGATCTACGAGATGCGTTGGTACAGATTTCTTTTGCGCTGATGGCCGCCCTCACGGAGGTTGCAGCCGAACATGACTTGTCGCTGACGCAACTGAGGGTTTTGGGCATCCTGCGTGATCGTGAGCCGACGATGGCCAACCTGGCGACCTTTACCGGTCTGGAGCGCTCCACGGTCAGCGGACTCATCGACCGCGCGAGCCAGCGTGGGTTGGTCGTGAGGGCCGCCGACCCCGTCGACGGCCGTTCGGTGCGGGTAAGTCTCACCGCGCAAGCTCGCAGTTTGGTACCCGAGGTCACGGCGGCGATCGGTGACCGGATCAAGCCGTTGATCGGTCAGCTGAGTACCGGCGAGCAGAAGCGTCTCACCTCGCTACTCACCAAAGCGCTCGGCTCATGACGCCCCGCCGGCCAGTAACTCGCGCAGCCGCCGGGCATCGACCTTGCCGGTCGGACCGCGCGGAATCACGTCGTCAGAGTCGACGAGCAGCCACAGTTTGGGCACCTTGAACGAGCTGAGCAGCTTGCGGGCGGATCCACGGAGCTCCTCGGCGGATTTCCTAGTGGTCTCGCACACCACCACCGCACCGACCTGATCTCCTTGCGCGCCAGGAACATTGATGACGAAGGCGTTGTCGACGCCGTCGATTTCCCGCAGCGCCTGCGCTACCTCGGTGGGATAGACGGTGGCACCGCTGACTTTGAACATGTCGTCGGATCGGCCGTGATAGAACAGGAAACCATCGTCGTCGAACTGGCCAAGGTCACCGGTGGGGTAGAACCCGTCAGAGGTGAACAGGTCGCCGCGGCTGCGCCGGCATATCCCGCGAAGGGTGTGCGGTCCCCGAAGCTCGACCATCCCAATGGTTCCCGCCGAAGCCGGCTGTCCGGTGTCGGGGTCGGTGATCCGGACCTCCATTCCGGGGAACGGCTTGCCGCAGCTGCCCCAGGCGGAGTGCGGCATATCGGTGTCGGCGGGGTAGCCGCAGTAGGGTCCGAAAGCTTCGGTCATGCCGAATAGTGTCGCCCGCGCACCGGGCTTCCCACGTTGCTCGGGGGGTAGCAGCGCTTCCAGACTGCCGGGGCGCAGCGCCGACAAATCCGTCTCGGGGCGGGACGGATGGCGCGCCAGGGCCTCGGCCTGATCGGGCCAGCCCCGGAACAGCGTCACCCGTTCACGCTCCAACAGGCGCAGCGTGGTCTCTGGTTCAGGGATTTCTTCGGTCACCAGGGTGGCATCGGCCAGCAGCGCTGAGAGCACGCCAGTGCCGAAGCCACCCACCCAGAAAAACGGCATCGGCAGATACAGCCGGGTGTCGGAATCGATGCAACGACTTGCCAGGCCCGATGCGACGGCGCCCAGCGCACTGCCATGTGAATGGATGACGCCCTTGGGCGGGCCGCTGGTGCCGGAGGTGAACATGATGACCATCGGATCGCTGGGTGTCACCGTCGCTGCCAGCGCGTCGACGATAGCTGAGGTCGACTCGCGGGCCTTGGGCTCCGCTAACTGATCGGCCACCCAAACCTGGCGCAGCGCAGGAAGTTCGGGATGCTGCAACGTGCCGCCCAAATCGCGCACATCGAGAACCGAGCGGAGGTCGTCAAGGTATCGGTGGCCGCGAAACTCCTCCACACTGACCAGGAACTGCACGGACGCGGCCTGCAGTTGCGCCACCAATTCCCGTGCCTGCAACAGCGTGCTCAGCGGAACCAGCACCGCGCCGATCCGGGTAACCGCGATCGCGATCTGCACCCAGCGGACACCGTTGGGCATGATCAGCCCGACTCGTGTGCCTTTGACGATCCCGGCTTCGATGAGCGCCGCCGCCAAATCACGTGTGTTTACGTCAAGTTCGTGGTAGCTGAGCCGACCGGCAGGGTCGATCACCATCGGTTTGACCCCGCCGCGGGCGGAGCGAAGCCTGACCAGCTCGTCTATGGTGCGGCCGGTCGGCACCTCATCCGGCATCGAACACTCGCCTCAATTGCCGCATATCGACTTTGCCGCTGGCCAAAAGCGGAACCTCGGCTGCGGGTAGGGCCGCGAACCGCTTGGGGATCTTGTACGCCGAGAGTTCCGCCGCGAGCTTGCGTCGAAGCGCGGTCTCGTCGAAGTGGTCGCCGTTTTCCAGCGCGACGACGGCGGCGACCAGCTGTCCGCGCTCGGCGTCAGGGATGCCGAGTACGTGAGCCACGGCGCCGCCGGTGACCTTGGCGATCGCCTGCTCCACCTCGGCGGGCGAGACGTTCGCGCCTGCGGTCTTGATCATCGAACCCGGGCGGCGAATGTAGTAGACGAATCCGTCACGGTCGGCGGCAACCAGGTCACCGGTGTGGAACCAGCCGTCAGCGTCGAAACATTCTTCCCGGCTGCGTTTGTAGTACCGCTGCATCAGGCACGGCCCGCGGATGCACAGCTCTCCGAGTGCGCCGTCCTCGACCGGCGTTCCGGTCGAGGGTTCGACGATCTTGGTTTCCAAGCCTGGTGCGGGCTTGCCGAACGAGCCACGCCGGTGCTCCGGCTGGTCGCTCTCGTCGCCGCTGATCAGGACCACGCTGCCGGCCTCGGTCGATCCGAGCATGTTGTGCCGCAACTCCGGATCAGCCGGCCGCGCCTCGGGCGCCATAATCGGATACAGGTTGCCGCGCCGCATCGACGAGACGTCGCGTCCGTCAAAACTCGGGTGTCGCGCCAGGTGCGCGATCCCGGCAGCAAAACCGTTGGTGATGGTTGGCCTTTCGGCCTCGAGCAAATCGAGCGTCTGGCCGGAATCTTCGGCGTTGGAGCACACCAGTGTCGATCCGGCGAGCAACGTGCCAAGCAAAGCGAACCCGAATCCTCCGATCCAGAAGAACGGCGAATTGCAGAACAGCTTGTCGGCGGCGGTCAGGCCCCGGATCGCGTTGAGATTTCTCTGGTGGTTGAGCAGCGCGGCGTGGGTATGCACCACCCCCTTGGGAGCGCTGGTTGTGCCCGACGTGTGGACGATCGACAGCGGATCCGAGCCGTCGACGTCGTCTTCCATCGCCGCCAGCAATTTTTCATCGACGGTCCCGGCCAGCCGACAGGGGCGTACGACATCGAAGATCACATGTCGCAATTGCGGTGCGGCGGTGTCGAATAGCCGATCATCTCCGTCGAGGCTCGAACCGGACAGCAGGTCGGTGAGCTGCTGCACATAGTCGTGAGAGCGGTAGGACGGCGCGGCAAGGAGAATCTCGGTGTCGCTGTTGACCAGCTGGTCGCGTAGCTCCCGAGTGGTCGCGAACGTGGAAAACGGAACAACGACGGCGCCGACTCGCGCGGCCGCCAGCATGCCGACGACAAATGCCACGCCGTTGGGGTAAAGCAATCCGACATGGCTGCCCTTACCGGCGCCGAGCGCGACGAGCCCACGCGCCAATTGCGCGGAGCGACGGTCGGCTTCGGCATAACTGGTGCGCTCGGTGTCGCAAATCAGCAGCGGATGATCACCTCTGCCGCGGGCTTGCTGGCGCAGGATCTCGCCGACCGTTGGCGAGTCACTCGGCATGGTCGCCCTGCGCCGCGGAGACGGCGTCGCTGAAGAAGCGCCGGACCGCGCTCAGGTCCGGTTTGCCTGACGGTGTTCTCGGGAGTCGGTCGACGACGACGATGTCGGTGGGAATCTCGTAGCGCGCCAACCGCGTCCGCAGAAAGTCGGCGAGTCGACCGACGTCCACGGATGCTGGCTCTCGCAGTTCCACCATCGCGACCGGCGTCTCCCCGAGGCGTTCGTCGTGCCGCCCGACCACCGCAGCACCTGCCACCGCGGGATGGCTCTCCAGCGCCGTCCGTACATCATCGGGCATCACTTTGAAGCCGCCGCGGATGATCGCCTGATCGGCTCGGCCGATGATCCACAAGAAGCCGTCGGCATCGATGCGTGCCATGTCGGTGGTGCGCATCCACTGCCCGGAAGGTCCCAGCTGTCCGGGCTTGACCTCGAGCAACCCGACCTGGTCGGGCTCGAGCGGGGTGCCGTCGTCGCCGACCACCCGCAATTGGGTCCCGGGGTTGGCGCGCCCGACGCTGCCGCGCTTAGCCTGCCAATACTTCTGGTGGTCGGGCAACGTCCAGCCCGCGACGCCGCCGCCGAATTCGGTTGCCGCATAGGAAGTCAGGACCGGAATTCCATATTTTACGGTGAACGCGTCGGCGTCTTCAGCGGACAGCGGCGCGGTACCCGAAGTCACCGCACGGATACTCGCCAAATCCTCCCGACCCAGGTCGGAATGCAACACCATTCGCAGCGCGGCCGGCACCAGCGATACCGTGCGTGGTCGATACCTGCGCACCGCCTCGGTCCAGCGGCTGAGCTCGAATCGCTCCAGCAGCACAAACGGTCGCCCCTCGGCGACACATTGCAGTACCCGGAACACCCCGCCGATATGAACCAGCGGCGAGTTGACGATCGCGACACCACGACGCAGCTCCGTCGGCGCCGCCGACCGGTCATCCTCCGGACCCATCACGCTGTGCGCCAGCATGTCGTAAGTGAGGTCCACGCGTTTGGGTGGTCCGGTCGTTCCACTGGTCAGCATCCGCACCGCGACGCCGGGCCGCACATCGTTGCCGGTGCAAGCCTCGTCGCCCGCAACAACTTTCGGCGCGGCGGCAAGGTCCGAGATTGACATCACTGCCGTGGCGGACGGCCTGTCCAGCGTCGCCAGGTCGCCGGGCTCGCCGACGATCAACGGGAGTCTCAGCTGGTTGACGTCGGCTTGGGTGCGCTCATCGCCGCGGGCCGGGTTGATGACGACGACCGTCGCTCCGGACTGCAGCACGCCGAGCAGGGTGGCCACCTGCACCGGACGATTCCGCAGGAGGATGCCGATCTGCCGGTGTTGGTTGCCATCACCAACGAGCGAACAGATCCGGTCGGCCAGCGCGCCCAGCTCGCCCCATGACACCCATCGGCCCTCATACTCCAGAGCCGGCGCATTGGGCTCCAAGCCCAGAACGTCGGCGATGCGCCGACTGAGCGGATGCGCTGTCACCGGATCCTCGGATCCGGCGCGGGGTCATTGGGACCTCGGCCGCGTGCCGCCAGCTCGGCGGTCCCGATCGGATTTCCCAGCCGGGTGTAGATCAGGCCTTGATCCAGTGCCGCCCGGTAGGGCTTGTCCAGCGATTCCCAGATCGCCTTGACCGTGCCCTGGGTGGCCGACGGCGGCTTGGCTGCAATCGTCGCGGCGATCTCATGCGCACGGCTCCACAACCGTTCGGGGGAGACCACTTCCGACACCAACCCGATCCGAAGGGCGGTGTCGGCACCGACCCGTTCGTCATTACCCATCAGGGCTATTCGCAACGTTTCGCCCAGGCCGACTTTGCGCATCAGCCCGATCGGCTCCAACGCGCAGACCAGCCCCGCCGACACGTGGGAGTCGAAAAAGGTGGCGTCGGTCGAGCAGATGACCACATCGGACTCGTTGATGAAGTAGAACGCGCCCGCGGTGCAGATACCTTGCACCGCGCATACCACCGGTTTCCACATCTTCTGCCATTTCGGGCTGAGTGCTTCGCCGGGATCCTCGTGATTCCAAATGTTCTCGGGTTGACCGTAAGGTGTCTTGATGTCGAGTCCGGCACTGAACGCCCGGCTACCGGCAGCGCGCAGCACCACGGCATTGACCGAATCGTCCGACTTGACGATCCGCCAAGCCCGGGTCATCTCGTCACACATCGTTCGGTTGAAAGCGTTGAGCTGGTCGGGCCGGTTCAAGGTGATAGTGGCGACCCGGTCGGCGCCGTCCACCTGGAGCTGGATCGTCTGGAAGCTCATCGGCACTGCCATTCCGGTGGTCGCTTTTCGACGAACGCCTTGGGCCCCTCGAGGGAATCCTCGGTGTGCAGGTTGCGTTCGCGGAATGCTTCGGCCAGCATCTCGGCTTCGTGCAGCGGTAGGTCGAGGCCCTTGAGAATGGCCAGCCGGGTAGCACGGACGGCAAGGGGCGCATTGGAGTTGACGATGTCGGCGATCTCGTGGGCGCGTTCCAGCAGACGGTCGTGCTCGACGATCTCGCTGATCAAGCCGAGCTCGTATGCCCGCTGGGCGCTCATCCGCTCATGCTTGCCGATCAAAGCCATGCGCAGCGCGATCGAGCGCGGTAGCACTCGGGCCACCCGGACCACCTCACGTGCGGCCACCAGGCCGATGCTGACATGCGGGTCGAAGAACGTCGCGTTGTCGGACGCGATGACGATGTCGCCAGTGGTGACCCAATCGAGTCCCGCGCCACAACAGATTCCGTTGATCGCGGCGAGCACCGGTTTGGCCATCGTGCGAAAGGGCGGAGTGCCTTCTTGTGGTGCCTCCCACTGTTCGTAAGTGGACAGATAGGGCCGCTCGTTGATCACCTTCCCGTCACCGGGAATCGCCTTGACATCAGCGCCGGTACAGAACGCCCGGCCGGTGCCGGTGACGATGAGAATCCATACCGCGTCGTCGTTTTCGGCCTCGCTGTATGCGCTGCGCAGCTCGGTGACCATGTGCGGGCTGAGTGCGTTGAGGGCGTCGGGCCGATTCAAGGTGATCGTGGCCTTGTGTCCGTCGACTTCGTACTTGATGGTGTCGTATGACCGTGCAGAGCTTGCAGACATCAGCGTTCCTTGTTGTTAAGTGTCATCGGCCATGGAACTGCGGCGGGCGTCGTTCACGGAATGCGGCCAGGCCCTCTTTGAAATCCTTGGTTCGACAGGAGAGTTCAAGGTCGAAGAGTTCTTGCGTCATCGACTGGCTCAGCGTCGCATGCTGGCCGTAATGGAGGGCTTGCTTGGTCAGGCCGAGCGCCACCGTGGGCCCGGCGGCCAATCGTTCCAGCAGTTCCTCGCTGGCGTCGTCGAGCTCTGTCGGGCTGACGGCTCGGTGGATCAAACCCCAGTCCGCGGCATCTGTTGCGCTGACTTTGTCGCCGAGCAGCAGCATCTGCTTTGCACGGGCCAGCCCGATCAGCCGGGGGAGTAGCCAGGTTGCACCGGAGTCCGGGCCGAAACCGCGGGCGACAAATGGCTCCCAGAACACCGCGTCGGTCGCAGCCACAGTGAAGTCGGCGGCGAGTGCCAGGTTGCACCCGAGGCCGACGGCGAATCCCCGGACGCGGCAGACGACCGGCAAGTGGATGCTGTGCACCAGTTCGATCACGCGATGGGCGGCGTGCGGAATGCGGCGAACGAGATCGCCGGTGCGGGGCCGCGAGTCGCCGCCGCTGTTGGTGGCAACCCAGTCGGCGCCCGCACAGAAGTGATCGCCCACGCCCTGGATATGGATGGCCCGCACCGTGTCATCGGTGGCGGCGCCGGTCAGCACGGCGACGAAGGTCTCGATCATGTTATGACTCAACGCATTGCGCTGCGAGGGCCGATCGAGCGTGAGCCGCAGCACCGCGCCGTCACGGCTCGTGGTGAGCGAGCCGTCGTCGGCTGTGGAGTCCAGGTCATGACTCACCGTCGAACCCGCCCTTTCCCGCCGATATGGTTACCCCTACAGTAGGCTATACAATTGCTGCGCTGTATAACTTAGCAAGGAAAGCTCGGCGACGGAACAGCTGCATGGGGAAGAGGGCCTATGGGCGAACAACAAACGGGGGCTGTTCCCGCGCGGCCCGGCTCGCGATTCGGCGAAGCGCCGCTCGCCCAGACCGTCGTCGCCGCAGGCGCCATCCGCCGACTCAGCTCGCTGCTGCTATCCCTGGAACATGCCCACCCGACGGTGGACGCGATCCTGACGCAGATCAGCGATTGGGAACGCGAGCTGAGCGCGGCGGTTCCGCCGGACAGCGCCCCTCGAATCGGTTCCGACGACGATGGCTGCCGGCGCATCTATCTCGACCACGCGACCGACATCGGTGCGTTCAACCCCTGCTTTCCGGAATACCATTTCGACCACTTCGACGCCGAGACCGCGTCCGGCCGCGTCGCCTTTCCGCTGGTCTACGAAGGCCCGCCGGGATTGGTTCACGGCGGCTTCCTCGCGGTGTTTTTCGACTGCGTCATGCAGCACCAGAACTGCCTTGCGGGACTCTCCGGCAAGACCCGTTCGCTCAAGGTCACTTTCCGCCGTCCCACGCCCGTACTGACCGACCTACGTTTCGACATTGCGCGCTCCGAGGTAGAGCGCGGGATCACGTCGACGGCCCGGTTGCTGCTCGACGACGAGGTGCTATGCATCGGTGAGGTCAACACACTGGCGCAGACGCCGGACAAGTTGACCGGGTTTCGATTCGGCAAGCGACGAGCCGAGCAGACCTGACGTGGCTTCGCAGCGTTTTCGTCAACCCCGCGTCGCGGAAATCGTCGCCTCGAAGTTGCGGGACGACATCCTGTCCGGCCGCCTGAAGGAAGGCGATGTGTTGCCTTCTCAGGAACGCCTTTTCGGTGAATTCGGCGTGAGCCCACCCGCGTTGCGAGAGGCAATCCACATCCTGGAGACCGACGGACTGATCTCGGTGCGTCGCGGCAATGTCGGTGGAGCGGTCATCCACCGGCCGACGGTCGAGCGGACCGCGCACATGATCAGCATGGTTCTGCAGGCCAGGTCCGCGACACCGGTGGACGTCAGCGAGGCGCTGATGCATCTCGAGCCGATCTGCGCGGGGATGTGCGCCGCCCGCGACGACCGGATGACCGAAGTGGTGCCATATCTGCAGCAGGAAATCGATTTCCAGACAGCGCAATTCGACGACGTCTCTCAGTATGTCACGAATGCCCGCCGATTTCATGAAACGCTGGTCTCCCGATGCGGCAACGAGCCGATGATCCTGCTGATCGGCTCGCTGGAGCTGATCTGGTCTGCGCACGAGTCTTCGGTGTGGGACGACGACGGCGAACCGGCGCCGATGCTGGACAAGACCAGGCGAGCCGCGCTGCGTGACCATCAGCGCCTGCTCGACGCTATCCGCGATGGCAATCCGGCCAGGGCGGCCCGGCTGGCACAGGATCACCTGGCCGCGGCTCGCCGCAAGACGCTTGCCTTCGGCCCTGACAAAACCATTGAGGCGAAGCTGATGTCGGATATCGGTTCGCGACTGGACTCGCGATTCCGACACAACGGCCGACCCTCCCCCGCAAGCGGGTGGGGGTACCCCCAGCCGCGCAGCGGCGATGGGGCGTACGCCCAGAGCAGGAAGGAGTCCGGCGCATGACGGTTTCGGACGCTTCAGATGATCGGGTGCTGTTCGAAGTCGAACCCGAAAAACGAATCGCCACGATCACGTTGAACAACCCCAAACAGCGCAACTCCTACGACGCCGCCATGCGTGACGCCCTCGCCCGCTGTCTGGACCGGGTAGCCGAAGACGACGATCTCACCGTGGTGCTGCTGCGTGGAGCGGACGGGGTTTTCAGCACCGGGGCGGACATGAACAACGCCTACGGCTGGTACGGCGAGCAGGGCGCCCAAGAAGTCAAAAGCCGTCCCAGTCAACGTCGCCGGCTCACGGTCGACCGTAAGTCGTTCGGCTTCTACCACAACCTCATGGGCTTCCCGAAGGTCACCGTGGGAGAGATCAGCGGCTACGCGCTCGGCGGCGGGTTCGAGATCGCATTGATGACCGACATCTCGGTGATCGCACGCAACGCGAAGATCGGCATGCCCGCCACCCGTTTCCTCGGGCCCGCGCTGGGCAGCCTGCACATGTTCTTCCATCGGTTGGGCCCGGTGCTGGCGCGGCGCCTTTTGCTGACCGGCGACATCATCGAGGCCGGTGAAATCGAGCACCTGGGAATCTTCACCGACACTTGCGATCCCGGCCTGGTTGCGGCCCGGGCCAGGTACTGGGCGGAGAAGGCCGCGAAAATGCCGGCCGACGGCGTCGTGATCGCCAAAGAGGCTTTTCGCCTTGTCGAGCAGAGCCAGGCCTACCAGGGTGAAGAAGTGGCCAGCTATCTGTTCCACGCGTTCGGAACCAACCTGCAATTCGCGCCGGGGGAGTTCAACTTCGTCAAGACGCGAGCGCAGCACGGCACGAAAGAGGCGTTTCGGCTTCGGGATGAGCATTTCAACGTGCCTGAACCCGAGTCGCCTTAACGGTCTTCGCTGGCGCTAGCGCGCTTCCTTGGCCCGTCCACGGGAGGGGCTCGACTTGGTCGACTTACGTTGACGAGCAGTCGATTTCGACCCCTGCTCAATCAGCTGACTGGCGTGGTCGAGGATGCAGTCCAAGCCGTATTCGAAGTTGTTGTCGTCGGGGGCGCCGATGTGGTGGCCCTTACTGGTCATTTGGGCCAGCAGGGGCGTGGTCTCGGGATCGATGACCATCGCGTCCTCGATTGTGCGGGCTCCGTTCTCCGTCGCCTGGTTCTTCTCCTGAAGCCGATGCAGTACCACCGAACCTCGCACGTGAACCGAAACCGCGGAGTAGGTGTCGAAGGCTTCTTCCGGCGACAATCCCGCCTCGACCAGACCGCCGATTGCCTTCTCGATCTCCTGAACTCCGAGGCGGGCCGCTCTGGGACTAAGCGCCGACCTGATCAAAATCAGGTCGCACAGTATCGGGTTGCCCATGAAGGTTTTCCGCATCGAACGAGCGTGATTGCGCAGCGTCTCGCGCCAGTCTTTGGCTTCGACGTAAGGAGTGGCGAACACATACTTGCGCAAGGCGCGGTCGGTCATCGCGTTGAGCAGATCGTCCTTCTTACGGAAGTACCAGTAAATGCTGGTGACCCCCACGCCGAGATGCTTGCCGAGCAGCGGCATGCTCAGGTTGTCGATCGACACCTGCTCTGCGAGCTCGAACGCGCCGCTGATGATGTCATCGGGATTGATGGACCCGCGTTCGCGTCGCTGACGCTTCTCGGCGGTTGCTTGCTTGGCCACTGCGGGCACCTCCATCAAGATCCATGCTGCGCATGCCGTTCCGGCCCCGCGGCCGGTGGAGTCGAATCTACCGTCAGTTGCCCGGTGATCTGCGGTAACGCAGCCGTGTCGCCGTCCCCGTCTGCTACTGTAATACCTATCGTAAACTTTTTGATACGCATGGCGGCAAGCGAAAGATAACCGGGCATTTGCCATGGATTTAGGGCTGACAAACGCCACCGCAGTCGTCGTCGGCGGTGGCCGCGGCATGGGGCTAGCCGCCGCGCGCTGCCTAGCGGACGACGGCGCCCGCGTCGCGATCGTCGCCCGGTCCCGGGCTGACCTCGATCGCGCGGCCGCAGACTTGACTGATCGCGGCAGCCCCGATGCCCTTGGGCTGGTGGCCGACATCGTCGATGCCGATCAAGTCAACGGTGTATTCGCCGAGCTCGGTGACCGATGGAATGGCGAACTCAACGTGCTCATCAACGCGGTCGGGCCGGGCGCGGTCGGCAGCTTCGAAGACCTGACCGACGAGCAGTGGCGCCAGGCTTTCGACGACGGCGTGATGGGCATGGTGCGCTCCGTGCGTTCGGCTCTTCCGCTACTTCGGAAGGCGGCGTGGGCGCGGATCGTCAACTTTTCGGCGCACTCGACCCAGCGTCAAAGCGTCATACTGCCGGCGTACACCGCGGCCAAAGCGGCGCTGACGAGCATTTCCAAAAACTTGTCGCTGTTGCTGGCCAAGGACGAGATCCTGGTCAACGTGGTCTCCCCGGGCAGCATCGCGTCCGAGTCGCTGGTCGGCTGGGCCAAGTCGGTCGGGGTCGACGGTGATAACCCCTACCAGTTGATGGATGCCATTGCCAAGCACTTCGGGCATCCGGCCCACCTGCCACGAGCCGGGCTGCCAGACGAAATGGGTTCAGTTGTGGCGTTTTTGGCATCGCGTCGCAACTCATACATGACCGGGGCGAATATCAACGTCGACGGCGGTTCGGACTTCACCTGACCGTCGCTGACTGGGAAGGAGTCGATGATGGCCACGGCGAGCGAGGCACGTCCTTGGGCGCGCAGCGTTTTGCGGGGAATCGGCGATTCTCTGTACACACCGTTCTGCGGCACCGACGGTGACGACATCGACTGGGACGCATATCGGACGCTGGTTCGTTACTGCGTCAGCGATCTCGGGCACCCGATGTTGTGGTGCACCAGCGGCATCGCGGAGTTCTGGTCATTGACGCTCGACGAACGAAAGCGCCTGCTGGAGGTGGCGATCGAGGAAGCCAGAGCCGCCAACCCGGACATCGTGGTGCAGGCCTGCACAGCCGCCATGTCGGCCAAGGACTGCCTGGATCTCACCCTGCACGCTCAGCGCGCCGGCGCCGACATCGCCTATATCCAGACGCCGATGATGGAGGCTCACGGCGGCGAAGGCGTGCTGCGGTTCTTCAAATACATCGGTCAGCGCACGGATATTGCTCTGGGCATGTTCAATTCGCCTGCTTCGGGATACGTACTGACGGCGGCCGAAGGCGCGCGCATCTACGACGAGGTCCCCGCGGTCTGCGCTACGAAGGAGGGCGCGTTCCGTCCGGCGAACAGCCGTCTGTTGCACGAGTTGGCGCCCGGCCTGGTGATCTGGGAGTGCGAAAAGACGGTGTACCGGGCCGGATGGCTGCGCGACGGGATCGTCTGCCCGGCCCAATTGGGCACCGCCGGGTACTTGTTCGAGACCCCCCAGCGGCCGCTGCTCTCCGAGTATTGGGACTTGGTGTGCAACGACAAGCTCATCGAGGCGATGGACTACGGCCGCGAATCGGGTCTCGACCAACTCGAAATCGACCTCGGATCGTGGTTCACCTGCTATCCCGGTCGGGCCGATTACTTCACGCATTGGGGCGGCGCGTTCAAATACGCCGCGTCGGTACTCGGCCTGCCGATCGGCGGCTATCCGCATTCCCGGCCGCCGCAGGCCAAGTTGCCGCCCGAGGCCAAGGCTCAGATCGAAAACGCCTATCGGCGCCTCGGGCTCGTGGATGCCTCGCCGGCGGCGCGAACGGCGTTGACATCACATGTCGGGCAGTGAATTTTGGCTGCTCGCGCCCCATCGCGCGGTGGACGACGGCAGTTGCGGAATGCAGTACCGATAGGTATACAGTATGGATACAAACCTCGCCGAAGTTGCTGCCTGAGATCAGTTAGGAGTGGCGCAGATGAGCCGCGCTGACGACGATGCAGAGCGCAGCGATGCGGAGGAGTGGCGCAGATGAGCCGCGCTGACGACGATGCAGAGCGCAGC
>Ga0209040_10000757_pt1 | contig 25041 bp, 19 predicted proteins | sample BogFormECP12_OM3_FD_188240 | JGI IMG/M metagenome (GOLD analysis project Ga0209040, IMG submission 188240) | Bog forest soil microbial communities from Calvert Island, British Columbia, Canada - ECP12_OM3 (SPAdes) (version 2) | ecosystem: Environmental > Aquatic > Freshwater > Wetlands > Bog ... | reverse complement strand
GACGCAGGGCCGAACGGCAACACCGTCATCTAGTCCAACCAATTCAAGTCCAAGAGTCCCGAAAGAGGGGCGGGGTTACCCCCGCCCCTCTTTCACGTCCCCGGTGAGGTGGGACTCCGACCACGACCACCCGCACCCCCCGGGGGATGCCCGCCTGGGCCCTCCCGGTGACCAGGACACTCCGCAGGGGGTCACAGGAAGCCGCGGGTCGCCGGGACGACGATCGCCTCCCGAACCCACGTACCCCCCTCCTCCACGCCTCACGGGCTCGAGCCGTTGTTGGGAGCTGGAGCGAGACGCACCAACTCGTCACCCTCCCCTCATGAGCGGCGATCGGTTCGGCTCCGCGTCGGACTACGGGTCTCGTGCCGAACCAGCTGTTCCCTTCTGGAGCGAGCCCTGGAGCTCCTTCCCGCGACATCGAGCAGCCTGGCGGATCAACGTTCGGTGAAGGCCCGGACCGGTTGCCCGTTGGTATCATTCGGCATGCGCCGAAGCTTTCTAGTCGCTCTTTTCGCGACCCCGCTTGTGGTCTTGGCAGCGTGCAGTCATCCCGACTATCTGCCCCCCCCTCCGGCACCCGGACTGGGGGTCGACCTCCAAGCCGTCGAGCACTTCTTTGATAGTCAGGGTGGTGGGATGTGGACCCCCGGGGCCTACACCGGTGGTATCGCCGGCTACGCGGCGGGATCAGCCCAAGGGCCCATCTGTCCGACGTTGATCGCCGGCACCACCAACGTGTCCCGCATCTTCGTCACCTGCCGGCTGAACGGAGCCCCGGGCGGTGTCCCGGCAGAGGAGTCTGCGATCATCAACGCCACGATCCGACACTTCGTACCGGGAGCGGCAAGTTGGGCGCAACAGACCTTGGCCGCCGCTCCACCCCCTACGGGCTCCCGAGCGCCTGCCTCCAAGACGACGTCGGACGGCAAGTCGGTCCAGATCACACATTCAGCGGACGACGTCCTCCTCGTGATCGAACCCGAGGCACTGGCAAGGTCCGACAAGAGCACCAACGGCACCACCGGACGCTAGAGGCTCCCGCCTCCAGCGGGCTGACCCCCCCGAGGCCGTCCCCTGCCTTCGGGCTCGGTCAGCTGGTGACCTACGGGCCGGAGATCGTCGGCGCGGAGTGTGCGAGGCTTGAGCCCGGCGCATCTAACGTGGGCACGAGAATCTGAGGGTGCCCGCCCGGGAGGGCGGTCCCTGCACCCGGCATCCTTCGCTCAGGTGCTTGAGGTAGCCCCGGACCGGCGACTGCGTCGGAATGACCGCGAGCGACCGCCCGAACCAGTAGCGGGCCTCGGCGTTGTGACCGTCGGCGGCCGCCAGAGCACCGAGGATGTTCAAAGCGCTGGTGTTCCACGGTTGGTTGCGCACCGCCGTCTGCGCACTGTGACGAGCCGCGGAGAAGTCCCCGGACGCCTGCTGGTAGTGGGCCAGGGTGGCCCAGAGCGACCCGTCGGTCGGATTTCGGTTCACCGCCCCCTGGCCCCACTGCAGTGCCAGGGGGAGCGTGCCGGCCACGTGACCCGCGGCGAGGGACGCGTAGAGGTTGGCGCTGACGATGGCCGGTTCCGGCCACGCGAACAGCACCGAGTTGGCCCGTCGTTCACTGTTCAGGGCGGTGTTGATCGAGGTCGACACCTGATTGAAGCCGGCCTGGTACGAGAAGTCTCCGATCAGGAGAAGGACCCCCAAGGTCCCGGCCGCGACGAGCGCTCCCACGGTGGCCGGTCGCCACCATCCCGGGGCCCGGGCGGCGGGCCAGGTCGGCGCCTCGACGGCCTGCTTCCTCGGGCTCGTCGCATCATCACCGGGACCCGGCACCCCCGTCGCAAAGGCTGCGGCGCCCAGGGCCAGGAAGGCCAGGGGAGTGACCACGAGGTCCTGGGGCTCAGCCAGCTCGACGATGAGCAGGACCACGGCGAACCCGAGCAACGGACCCCGCCGGTTCCTCAGTGCGAAGACCAACCACGCGATCAGGAGCCCGCAGCCGATCAGACCGATGGTGCTTGCGTATTCGATGACCATGTTGTGGGCGTCGAGGAAGATGACCCCGGAGCCTCCGCCGTTGCTCCGGGCGAACGAGGTGGGGACCAGGGGCGAAGTGGCCGCCTGGAACTGGTCTGGGCCCGACCCCAACAGCGGATGCGACAGGGTGGCCCGGAGGCCCAGCCACCAGTACTCCAAGCGCTGACCGAACGTGGCGCTGGTGGTCGAGCTGACCGTATGGCTCACGACCCCGACGCCGCCGGCGGCCCGCGCCACCAGCGAACCGCCGACCAGGGACGCCAGGGTCAGCCCGGCGAAGTACAGGGCCCGTCGCCACGCTTCGGGATCGGGCGCCTCCGTCCGGGCCGGTCGGGAGGTCCACACCAGGTACGCCGCCACGGCCAGGGCGAGGAGGGCGGAGAGCCGCTCGCCGGACATGCCCAGCGCGATCCCGATGGCCGTGAGCACCCACCACCACCGGCGCGGCATCTCGTTGAAGCGGGGGGCGATCAGGGCCAGCGACGCCGCGAGCAGGGCACTCAGGAACACGGGATTGCCCTGGAGCCCGTCGGGGAGCCCGGAGAAATCGGTGAAACCGATCCCGTTGAGCCCAACGAGCTGCTGGAGGATGGCCACCACGGCGTTGACCAGGGCACCGGCGATGAGCGCCAACTCGAGCCAGTGGCGGTCCTTGGCGCCGATCCCGGTCCCGAGGGCCCAGCATCCGGCAACGGCGAGCATGAAGAGCCACCCGGTGCGCTGCACGTAGAGACCGAACACGGCCAGGGTCGGCGCCGTCGCCACGACCGCCGAGACCAGTCCGATCACCACGAAGGCGATGGCGCAGCGCGACGCCCACTTCTCGGTCTCCGTACGCTCGGTCTCGGTTCGGTCGAGCGCCCGGGCGATCAGGAGGGGGAGGCCGGCGGCGCCCAGCACCAGCAGCACCGTGAACTCGGGAGGGAGGTTGGACGACGTGATTTTGGGCAGGTAGGCGATGGCGAGGAGGAACGCACCGACGGCGACGGCCTTCGCCGCACCCTCTGAGAGCTCGAGAGGGGCCCGAACGTCCGGCCGGGTGGTGGGTGGCCGGGTGCTGGGGGCGGGGCGACCCCCCCGGGACCCACCCCCACCGGGGCGGTCGCTCTTCGGGGCGACCCGCTTGGCCGTCTGCGGTGGCGTCCGGCCGCCCCCGCCGCTCTTGCTCCCGGCGCCCCCCTTGGCCGGGGGCCGAGCCGCGCCCCCCTTGGCCGAAGTTCCGGCTGCTCCGGCCTTCGGCCGGTTCGAGCCGGCCGTCTTCTTCTTACCGCCCGGAGGGCCCCCAGCGCCCGGACCCGGGCCCGACGTCTTGCCCACCCGTTCTCCCTCCGAGAGAGGAGGCCGATCCGATCAGGCGGTCGGCACCGCCCCGACGATGTTGTTCACATTCACCCCGAGGGCCGGCAACGACCCGATCTCGGCGGCGTTGCCGAAGGCGAAGATCCCACCGTCAGAACCGATGAGCCAGTACCCCTGGCCGTCGGGGGTGGGGACGATGGCCACGATGTTCGACACCGTCACCCCCAGTCCGGGCAGGGACCCGAACGACTGGGCGTCCCCGAAAGAGAACACCGAGCCGTCCTTGCCGACCAGCCAGTAGCCACCCGAGTCGTGGGTGGCGGCGATGCCGACGATCGGGGTCGGGCTGTTGCCGCCGAGGCTCCCCACGAACGGGGCGTCACCCAGTGCGTAGACCGCGCCGGTGCTGCTCACGACCCAGTACCCGAAGTCGTCGGCGGTCGGCACGATGCCCACGATGTTGTTCACGTGGACCCCGAGACCCGGGAGCGAGTTCTCGAAGGGGGCGTTCCCGAAGGCGAACACGCCACCGTCGGATCCGACCACGAAGTACCCAAGGTCGTCGGCCGTCGGCACGATCCCCACGATGTTCTTCACGTGGACCCCGATGCCGGGGAGCGAGTTCTCGAAGGGGGCGTTCCCGAAGGCGAACACCCCTCCGTCCGATCCGACCAGGAAGTAGCCCTGGTCGTTGCTGGTGGGCACGATGCCTACGATGTTGCTCACCTTCACCCCGAGACCCGGCAGGGAGCCGTAGAAGCCCTGGCCGGGGGTCCCGAAGACGAACACCCCTCCGTCCGATCCGACCAGGTCGTAGCCGGGGGGACGCGGCGGGATCACCCCGACCGCCAGGGAGGCCGTGGACGACGACGGGGTGAAATTGGGATCCCCCGAATAGGAGCCGGTGACGGTGTCCGTGCCCGTCGGGGCGCCGGCCGAGGTGCACTGGCCCGACCCCCCCGAGAGCGTCGCCGTGCACATCGGGGACCCCCCGATGCTGAAGGCGACCGAACCGGTCGGGGTCCCACCGCCGGAGGTGACGCTGGCCGAGTAGGTCACCGTCGAGCCGGCGGTGGTCGAGGTCGGGTTCACCGACACCGCGGTGCTCGACGATGCCCGGGCCACACTCAGCCCGGCGTTCCCGCTGGAGGCGATGAAGTTCGGGTCCCCCGAATAGCTGCCGGTCACGGTGTCCGCGCCCGTCGGGGCGCCGGCCGAGGTGCACTGGCCCGACCCTCCCGATAGCGTCACCGTGCACATCGGGGACCCCCCGATGGTGAAGGCCACCGAACCGGTCGGGGTCCCGCCGCCGGAGGTGACGTTCACCGAGTAGGTCACCGAGGTTCCGAAGCTGGTGGAGGTCGGGTTCACCGACACCGCCGTGCTCGACGAGTCGTAGACGCTCACCGGGGTGCTGCCCACCGAGGCGCTGAACGCGGCGTCACCGGGGTAGGAGGCGAACACCACCCCGTTGCCGCCGATCGGGGTGTTGCTGGCGGTGCAGTGGCCCGCTCCCGAGGCCAGCGCCGGCGTCGTGCACAAGGTGGTGAGACCCATGCTGAAGGTGACGGTGCCCGAGGGGGTCCCTCCCCCCGACGTCGGGTGGACGGTCGCCGAGTAGGTGACCGGGCTGCCCACCACCGACGAGGTGGGGTTGGCCGAGGCGGTGAGGGCGGTCGGGAGCTTCGTCGAGTCGAACGAGAACACCGTCAGCTCACCGGTGATCCCGCCGTTGGGGTCCCCGACGGCGGCGATCGTCCCGTCCCCCGACAGGGCGACCGAGGTCCCGAACAAGGTGCTGTTGGCGTTCGGGAACAGGGGCGTCCCCGCACCCCATACTCCCCCCTGGTAGCCGTACACGGTCGCCGTCCCGAAAGAGGCAGCGGTCGGGTCGCCGACCAGGGCCGTCGTCCCCGAGGCGGAGAGGGCGACCGAGGTCCCGAACTGGGCCGGCGTGCCCAGGGGGACCAGCGACGAGTTCGCTGACCACAATGAGGCGACGTTGGTGAAGACGGTGGCGGCGCCGGTCCCGGCCGCCCCACCCTGAGGGTCGCCGACCAGGCCGACGTCGCCGGTCTGGGAGAGCGCGAGCGAGGTGCCGAACGCCTTGGCATGGGCCGGTGGGGCCAACTGGGTGCCGGTCGACCACGACCCGCCACTGAGGGAGTACGCCGTGACCGACCCGCCGGGCACCCCGGGGTCGCCGACCAGCGCCGTCATCCCGTCGGCCGAGAGGGCCACCGAGGTGCCGAACACGCTCGTCGTCACGGGCGCCTGCAGCGAGGTGCCCGATGACCAGGTCCCCCCGCTCAGGTTGTACACCGTGGCCGCGCCGAATCCGTTGCCCCCCTCGGGGTCGCCGACCAGGATCTCGGTGCCGTTGGCCGAGACGGCGACCGAGTTGCCGAATTCGAACGCGCCCGTCGGCGGCGTGAGGGGCGTGCCGGCCGACCACAGGGCGCCGTTGTAGGTATAGACGGTCGCTGTGCCGCCGAGCCCGGTGGACACGTCGTAGGGGCCGGGATCACCGACCACCGCCGTCCTCCCGTCGGCCGAGACCGCCACCGAGGTCCCGAACTCGGCCACGACGGCCGGTGGGGCCAGCACGGTCGCCGGGCTGAGACTGGAGCCGTTGTAGGTGAACACCGACGACTGCCCGGGCCCGCCCGGAGCGCCCGGTCCCCCCGAGGAGTCTCCCTCCAGGACCGTCGCCCCGTCCGCCGAGAGGCTGACCGAGGTGCCGAGCGAGCCGGAATTCGCCGGCGGGTTGGCCGGGACCCCCAGGTCCCAGGCGCTGCCCTGCGAGGTGTAGACGGTGACCGTCCCGGTCCGGTTCAGCTGCAGGTCGGCGCCGGTCGGGTCCCCCACCAGCGCCGTGGACCCGTCGGCCGAGGCGGCCACGGCGGCGCCGAACGTGGCCGACCCGATGGGTGCCACCAGGGGGGAGCCGGCCGACCAGGAGCTGCCGCTCCCGCTGTAGGTGGTGGCGGTCCCGGTTGCCCCGCCCCCGGTCGGGTCCCCGACGACGGCCGTCGTGCCGCCGCTGCCCCCGAGGGCCACCGAGGTCCCGAAGGTGCCGGCTCCGTTCGGGCGGGCGAGCGAAGTCGGTGCGCTCCACGCGGTCCCGTTGAAGGTCTCAATGGACGCCGCACCGGTCCCCCCGCCCCCGGTCGGGTCTCCCACCAGAGCAGTCGCCCCGTCGGTCGAGAGGGCGACCGAGGTCCCGAAGTTCTTGGCGGTGGCGGGCTCGACCAGCTGGGTCCTGGTTGCCCAACTGGCTCCGGTGAACGAGTCGGCCACCCCTCGGCTCGAGGGGCCCCCCGTCGAGTCGCCAACCAGGGCCGTCGTGCCACTGGTGCCCCCCAGGGCGACCGAGGTCCCGAAGGTCTTGGCGCTGACCGGGGCCGCCAAGGAGACGGCCGTGCCCAGACCGGCGCCGTCGTAGACCGTAGCGGCGCCGAATCCGGCGCCCCCCTGGGGGTCGCCGACGAGGGCGACCGTCCCATCCGCCGACAGGGCGACCGAGGTCCCGAAGACGAAGGCCGTGCCCGGGGGGGTCAGGGCGGTCCCGGCGGACCAGCTCCCCCCACTGAGGGTGTAGACGGTTGCCGCGCCTGCGCCGTTGTCCGGGTCACCGACCAGGGCCTCGGTCCCGCTGGCCGAGAGGGCCACCGAGGTCCCGAAGGAAACCGCGCCCGCCGGCGGAGTGAGCGACGTCCCGGCGGACCATGTCCCCCCGCTCAACGTGTAGACGGTCGCTGCACCGGGCGTTGGAGTCCCTCCACCGCCGAGCGCGTCCCCGACCAGGACCGTCGACCCGTTGGAGGAGACCGCCACCGAGGTCCCGAAGGCGCCGGCGTTGAGCGGGGGGGCGAGGCCGGCCTGCTGGATCCACGGGTCGACCACCACCGGGTAGCGGGCGCCGTGGTCGTCGAAGGCGATCCGGATGCTCCGGCCCGAGGCCTCCAGGTGGGCCGGGAGGCGCCGCCCGGTGGCGTCGGTCACCGTCAGGCCCGAGTAGGTCAGCTGGACCCTCCCGCCTGGTCCGAGGAGCGAGACGCTGGTGGGACCGGTGGCCACGGGGAGCCAGGAGCCCGCCGAGGCCATGGCGACGACCACGCTGCCACCCGCCCCGGCCGGGCGATGGTCCAGGCGGAAGCCCTGCTCGATGCCGTGCGGGGTCCGCGAGTACCACACCGACGCTCCGCCCGCATCGAGGCTTCTCGGCTCCGACGAGTCGGTGCGGATCGTGCCCCCGGCCGCCCCGACCGTGTCCCGACCGACCCCGTCGGGCACGAGGGCCCAGCCGGGCACGTGGCTCCGACCGGCGCTGACGGTGAGCCGTCCCGAAGGACCGTAGGCGTAGGTGAGGTCCGCCCCCAGGGCGCCCCGCGACGGGACCGACACCGTCGCTCCCGATACCCCGGGCCCCCCGGCGCCAGCAGCATCTCCCACCTGACCAACCACGGCCCAGCCGGCGGCGGCAAGCAGGAGGGCGAGCACCAACCGGAGCGGCCAGGTCACGTCCAGACGCGCCCTCACTGTCAGGTTCCCCCCCAGCGCCACGATCACCGCTGCTCCCTCCACCCGGTCCCGGTTCTCCGCCTGGTCCGGTCGCCCTGCCGTCGGCCGGATCTCGACGAGGCGGCACCGCTCCGGCGACCCGGGGAGCCTACTTCCGGCCGCCCCGGGTCGCCAGGGCGCACGAGCGCCAGGGCGGGGTACCCGGAGGGGCGCCTACGACGCCTAGGTGACCGTGAGGACCATCTGCTGGGTAGCGATGCCGTCACGGTTCCGTGCCCGGATCGTCACGGTGTAGGGCCGTGGGACCTTCGCAGCGGGGGTTCCCCCCAGGGTCGCCGTACCGTTCTGGTGGTCGGTCAGGGTCACGCCGGCCGGGAGCCCGACCGCCGACAGGGCAGGGGTGGGGTAACCGGTCGCCGTGACGGTGATCGGTGCCATCGGGACCCCGGCGCTAACGGAACCCCCGGCGGCCGCGCTGGTGATCGCCGGTGGCTCCACGACGGTCAGTTGGACCGGTTGGCTGGCCGGGGCCAGCACGCCGTTGGTCGCGATGATCGTCACCGGGTACGCCGCCCCCGTGCCCGGTCCCGGCGTGCCCTCGAGGGCCGCCGAGCCCTTCCCGCTGTCCACCAGCCTCACCCCCCCGGGGAGCGGGGAGGTGGTGGTGATCGTCGGGGTCGGAAAACCCGAGGCGGTCGCGATGCTGGTGAAGGACACCCCGGTTCGGGCGTTGACCACGCTGCGTGTCCGCAGCGTGGGCCGGCTGTCGACGTTCAGGAGCAACTGCTGGGTGGCGGGTACCGTGATGCCGGCCGAGGCGTTCAGCGTCACCGGGTGCGCCCCGTCCTGGTGGGCCGCCGCGGAGCCGGAGATGGTCGCCGTGCAGTTCGTCACGTCGTCGGCCACGGAGAGCCCGATCGGCAGACCCTGGGCGGTGATGAGGACCGGTTCGGGGCAGGTCGTCGTGACGGTGAAGGAAAAGGGGAACCCCGTGACGGCGACCGCCGAGGCGGCGCTGGTGAACGTTGGTGCCGGTTGGGTGGACGAAGTGGTGGTCGTCGGTACCGTTGACGTCGAGGTCGAGGTGGAGGTGCTCCGGGGCGCGGGGTTGGAGCTGTGGCGGTGCGGACCTGGGGCGGTCGCCTTCGTTCCCGGCGTGGCCGTGCTGCAGGACGCGGCGAGGACGGCCAGGCCGGCTGCGAGCAGGGCGGCGAGCCTGCGCGGCCATGGACGGCCGATGTGCCCCTGGTCACCTCGGCTGGCGGCAGTTGTCGGTGCCCTGCTCACGCCGGGGGGACTCTAGCCCCGCCCCCACCGCCTCGCCGGGTCGGCGGCGCCGGATGGGGTGCGAAGGACCCTTCCCCACCAGCCAGGACGGCCTCCGCCAGTCCGAAGCCGTCGGTCCGGTGCGCTGCCCGGGGGCCGACGTGTCGTGCTAGCCGGCGGGGGGTGCCGCCGGAGGAGAGCCTGAGCCCGACAAGAGGTCCCCGGCCGACGCGGGGGCGGCCGGGGCCGAGGATTCACGGGTGAAGCGGATCGAGAGCACGACGGCGGCGGCGATGCACACCACCGCGATCAGGGCCGCCGCGGCGCCCCCCTTGTGGTAGTGACCCGTGCCGATCGCCGGGTGGCCGGGGACCCTGGCGCGATAGCCGGGGAAGAAGCTGGGGAGCGAGTGGATGGCGACCGCGAAGTACTCGATGGCGGCGATGGCCGCCAAGACACCGATGATGACCAGGACCGCCACGCCGACCCACTTCACGGCTGTGAGTATACCGAGACACGGGACGGCCGCCAGGATGGGCCGCCCGACCGTGCCTCGGCGTGGGAGCCCTGGGGGTTCCGGCCCCCGGCGAGGCCGTAGACTGCCCCGAACAGGGGGTTTGGCGATGACGACCGGGATCACCCCGACCGCGCCGCCTCCGACTGCTGGAGCCAGATGTCTCGCACCTCAGCCTTGGATCAGGTGACGCCGGTCCGGCCGGACAGCGCCGTCACCGGTACCGGGGGCGAGCCGGTGCTCGGGGCCACCCGTCCCCTCAAGGCGCCTTGACGGGCGCAGGCGACGGGGAGCGCCGAGGCCCGGCGCCCGGCGACGCGTCGGGCGGCCCGACCTCACCGGGCTCTCCGGGCGCTCCGGGCGGGCCGCCCGGCGGCGCCGACATCGCCGGCCTCACGGTGCGCGTCGGGAACGACGAGGACGCGGATGTCGCCGCCCGGCTCCACGCCGAGCAGATCACCGAAGGCTTCCTGTCGTTCCTCGGTCCCCGCTTCCTCCGCCGCCTGTACCGGCGGATCAGCCGGTCACCGGACTCCTTCCTGCTCATCGCCGACGAGGGGGGCACCGTCGTCGGGTACGTCGCCGGTTCGGCCGACGTCGGGCGCCTCTACCGCAGCTTCGTCGTGCGCGACGGCCTGCCGGCGGCACTGGGTGCCGCCGGTCGCATCGTCCGCTCCTGGCGCCGGGTGCTCGAGACGTTCCGCCACGGCTCCTCGGGCGGCGTCGGGACGGGCCGCGGGCCCGAGCTGCTGGCGATCGCCGTGGACCCGGACCAAAAGGGACGGGGGGTCGGTCGAGCCCTGGTGACCTCGTTCCTCGCCGAGGTCGCCCGCCGCGGCCACGACGCCGCCTACGTCGTGGTGGGTGCCGACAACGCCCCCGCCGTCGCCCTCTACCAGCGGGCCGGGTTCGTCACCGTCGGGCGCTTCGAGCTCCATCCCGGGGTCACGTCGTGTCTCATGCAGTTCGACCGGGCCGGCCACGGCCCGGGAGGAGCCGGGGGTGGGGCGTGAACGACCTCGAGGTCGCCGCCCTCGCCCTCGGCGTCACGGTGGTGCTGACCCCGGTCGTCATCGTCGTCGCCCGGCGCGCCGGGATCGTGGACCGCCCCGGTGCCCTCAAACCCCAGGGCGCACCGGTGCCGTACCTCGGAGGCGTGGCCGTGCTGGCGGGCACGGCGGTCGGGGCGCTGGTCGGGCGACCCCAGGTCCTGGTGCCGCTGGGCGCCGCCACCCTGCTCGGGGTGGCCGACGACTGGCTCGACCTGCCGGCCCCGGTGCGCCTCCTCGGTCAGTGCGCCGTCGGGGCCGCCGTGGTCGTGACCTGCCCGGTCCGGGCGCCCGGGCTGGCCGCCGCGCTGGGGCTGGTGGGGGTCACGGTGCTGCTGGTCAACGGGGTGAACCTCATCGACGGCCTCGACATGCTGGCCGCCGGGGTGGTGGGCGTCGGAGCCCTCGGCTTCACGCTCATGCTGCACGGCTGGGGCCGCCAGCTCGCCGTGGCGTCGGCCGGCGCCTTGGTGGGCTTCCTCTTCTACAACCGGCCCCCGGCCCGGGTCTACCTGGGCGACGGGGGCTCGTATCTGTTGGGGACCACCCTGGCCGTGCTGCTGGCCGCTGCCTGGGCACCCGGCGTGCCGGCGGTGCGGAGCATCGCCGCCCTGGCCCTCGTCGCCGTCCCGGCGGCCGAGGTGGCGTTCGCCATCGTCCGCCGGCTGCGGGCCCGCCGCTCGGTGCTGGCCGGGGACCGGGGGCATCCCTACGACCGCCTGGTCGGGCGGGGCTGGCCCCGTCCGGCCGCCAGCCTCGCCTACGTCGGCACCGAGGCGGTCATCGCCGCTGCGGCCGTGGGCGCCGCGCGCTGGGGGTCGACGACCACCGCGGTGGTGGTGGACGCCGCTGCGGCGGCGCTGCTCGTCGCCCTGGCCGCCGCGACCGGCAGCCTCACCCCGGACCGGGATGCCCTAGCGTGAGCGCCGGGTCGGTCCGCGCCACCAACCGCCGAGGAGACGTGTCGATGCCTGCCGCAGCGCCGCCTGGGTGGTGAGGGAATGAGCAGGGTCTACCTGTCGCCCCCCGACGTCGGTCCCGAGGAGCGGCGCATGGTGCTCGAGGCGATCGACTCCAACTGGATCGCCCCCCTCGGACCCGACGTGGACGCATTCGAGCGCGAGCTCGCCGAACTGGTCGGGGTCGACCACGCCGTCGCCCTCTCCAGCGGGACCGCGGCGCTCCATCTGGCCCTCCTGCTGCTCGGGGTCGGGCCCGGCGACGACGTGCTCGTTCCGTCGTTCACGTTCGTGGCGACCGCCTCCCCGGTCTGCTATCTCGGGGCCCGGCCGGTCTTCGTGGACTCCTCGCCGGGCACCTGGAACATCGACCCGGACCTCGTGGGGCGCGAGCTGGCCGAAAGGGCGCGGCACAACCAGCTCCCGGCGGCGCTCGTCGCCGTCGACCTGTACGGCCAGTCGGCGGACTACGAGCCCCTGGTCGCGCTGAGCGAGCACTACGGGATCCCGCTCGTCGAGGACGCGGCCGAGGCCCTCGGCGCCTCCCACCGCTCGCGGCCCGTCGGCTCGTTCGGCGAGGCGGCGGTGTTCTCGTTCAACGGGAACAAGATCATCACGACCAGCGGCGGCGGCATGCTGGTCACCGGATCGGCCGAGGTGGCGGCCCGGGCCCGCCACCTCGCCACCCAGGCCCGTGACCCGTTCCCCCACTACGAGCACTCCGAGCTGGGCTTCAACTACCGCCTGAGCAACCTGCTGGCCGCCCTGGGGAGGGCGCAGCTGCGCACCCTGGCCGAACGCGTCGAACGCCGGCACCAGCTCAACACCATGTACCGGGCGGGGCTCGGGGGCCTGGCGGGGATCTCGTTCATGCCCGTCGCCCCCTACGGGGAGCCCAACTACTGGCTGACCTGCATCCTGATCGACCCCCAAACCTTCGGGGCCGACCGCGAGGACCTCCGGCTCGCCCTCGAGGCCGAGGACATCGAGTCCCGGCCCCTGTGGAAGCCCCTCCACCTCCAGCCGGTCTTCGCCGGGGCGCCTGCGGTCGGGGGCGAGGTGTGTGCCGCCATCTTCGAGCACGGCCTCTGCCTGCCCAGCGGGTCGAGCCTGTCCGACACGGACCTCTCCCGGGTGGTGGAGATCATCACGGCGGCCGCCGGGTGACCCCGCCGCGCTCTCGGAGGGTCAGAACAGCTTGCGCAGGCGCCGCTCGACGCTCCGGCCGGCCGGGCCGTAGCGGAGGTCCGAGAGCCGGCTGAGCCGGGTTCGCCAGTCGAGCTCGTCTTCGAGGGTCGACCGGCCGAGCGCGATCCGGAGCAGCCTCGAGAGGAGCATGTCGGCGGTGAGCACCTCCTCGGTGCTCCGGGTGGCCAGCAGGGGCCCCATCCCCTTGTTCCACAGCATGACGGTCACCGGCGACGACGCCAGCACGTCGGCCGGCGACTGGTAGGGCGAGAGGAACCGTCGCCACCCGAACCACAGCACCGGGGCCACCATCGCGGAGGGAATGTTGGCGTAGGTGGCCTCGCGCATCAGGGGGAAGAAGGCCGCCGAGCCGAGGTCGTTCCAGGCCAGCGTGCTCCAGTCGTCCCTCGACGCCAGGGTCCGGTCCTGCCCCTCGATCCACTCGGCCAGCAGCGGTGCACCGGCGCGCCCGGCGAAGAGATTGTTGAAGAAGCGGCCCCGCACGTCCTCCCCCCACGAGGCGAGCTCGTGACCGTCGAGGTACCCGTCGAGCGCGTCGAGCCCGCGCATGGCGATGCAGTCGGCATCGATCCAGAGCCCCCCGTGGCGGTAGACGAGGCGGGTCCGCGCGTAGTCGGCGCGCTGGGCGGGCACCGCCAGGCGCGCCCAGACCGCCGGGTCGAGGTCGGGGAGCCAATCGAAGACGCTCTGCTCGTCGAGCACGTGCAGCGTCGTCCCGGGGCCCAGGTGGCGGCGGACGGTGTCCCGGCAGACCAGCAGGTAGGCCGGGCACTTTCGTCCGGGGAGGTTCTCCCAGTACATCCAGACGTGGGTGCCCGGCCCCCCGGTGGGGCCGGCCGGCTCATCGCCCAACGCTGCGCCTTGGTCCCGGGGGCCGGACCGGGTCGGGCCGACCCGGTCCGGATCGACCCGGGGCGGTCCGCCTCCCCGGTCCCCGACCGGGGGGCCTACCGGCCACCGACCACGGCCCAGAGGGAGAGGTCGAGGGAGGGGACCAGCTTCGCCAGCTCTTCGACGTCGGGGGCGAAGACGTCGGTCAGCCGGCGGACGACGTCGGCGTCGAGGCGGCCCTTGGCCTCGACCGTCCTGTTCACCGGGCGCTCGATGTCGGCGGGGCGGTGACCCGGATCGAGGCCCAGGAACCGGTAGGTCCGGGCGATCTCCTCGGCCGGCGAGCTCACGCACTTCTCGTATTGGGCGATGAGCATCTGCTCGGCCGGGAAGTGGTCCATCCAGCGGCGGAGGTTGTCGGCGTACAGGCTGTGGCCCACCGCCTCGGCCACGCTCGCCCCGACATGGTCGGCGCCGTAGCGGATGGCGCCGGCGTACCCCGAACGGAACCGCTCGATCGGATCGCGCAGGATGAGCAGGATCTTGGCGTCGGGCGCCGCTTCGGCCAGCAACGGCGGCACCCAGGGGTAGTAGAGGTAGTCGGGCGTCCACTCCCCGGTGATCGTCCCGACCCTGCGGGGGAACCACCGGTGGTACTCCTCGACGTCGGCGGGACCAAAGGCCTCGGCGCCGAAGCGGGCGAAGAAGTGGCGCTCCTTTTGGATCGGCCCGAAGAAGTAGCGGTCTCTCGGGGTGCTGAGGAGGTGCGAAACCTGCGGGTGGTTGACCAGGAGGCGCCACCACCAGGTGGTTCCCGCCTTCTGCACGCCGATGCCCACGAAGTCGGGCGGTCCGTCGACCTCACCGGGCTCGAGGCGGGGGGTGTCGTGGAAGTCGAAGCCGACCTCCCACGCGTAGTAGCGACCGAGTCGGTGCCGCAGCGCCCGCCGCACGCTCGGGGGCGCCATCTTGTGGACCTCCGGCGGAAGGTCCCTCAGGCCCTTCGCGAGCTCATCGCGCACCCCCACCCTCTAACAATGCCACACCGGTCTCGACCCCCCGCCGCCCGACGCCTGACGGGCGGGCTACCCCGATCACTCGGCGCCACGGCCCGGCCCGGCGTGGCCGGGGTGTGATTCAGCCCTGCGGCCGGGCGGCGGGCCTTGTCGCCTCGGGCGGCTTCGACGTGCCGGCCACGTGCCGGCTCAGCGCGTCGAGGAACTCGGCCGCGGCGCGACCCCACGTGCACTCGACCGCCCGCCGGCGGGCGGCCCGCTTGGCCGCGGCGAGGACGGCCGGCTCGGTCGCCAACTCGCGCAGCGCGTCGGCCGCCGCGCCGGGATCGTCGGAGGCGACCAGGCGGGCGGCGCCGCCGCAGGCCTCGGGGATCCCGCCCCGGTCCGTGGCCACCACGGCGCAGCCCGACGCCATGGCCTCGAGCACCACGAGCGGGAAGGGATCGTCCCAACGCGACAGCACACAGACGACGTCGTGGGCCCGCACGATCGTCGTGACCTCGTCCCGGTCGACGTGGGGCACGTGCCTCGCCCCCCCGGCCTGCAGCTCGGCCACGAACCCGTCGGCCCAGGCGTCGTGGGCCACCCCCGGGGTCGGTGAGAACCAGGGACTGCCCACGACGTCGAGCTCGATCCCGAGGCCCTCGGACCGCAGGCGCCGTACCGCCTCGAGCGCGACGTCGGCCCCCTTGTTGACGTCGAGGCGACCGAGACACAGGACCCGGAGCGGCACGCTCGGCTCGTCGAACCCGGGACGGGGGTGGAAGGCCACCGAGTCGACGCCGTTGTGGATGGTCACCACCTCTTCGGGATCCAGTCCCAGCCGCGGCCCGACCCTGGCCGCCAGGAAGTCGCTGACCGTGACGACGACGTCGGCCTCGTCGGCGATGCGGCGTCGACGGGGGAGCCGGTACGGCTCGTTGTGCATCCACAGCACCACGGTGGCGCCGGGAACCCAGCGCCGCAGGTGGCGGACCACGATGGGGTCGTTGTGCGCGATCACGACCTCGGGGGCCCCCGAGGCCCGTCGGAGCCGCCACCGCAGGCACGCCAGGTAGCTGGCGGTGGCCGGCCACGCCCAGCCGAAGGCGCGGTTGAGGGCCGACTCGGCCTTCCACCGGAGCTTGGCCACCGGGGTCGCCGGCCAGGGGATCTCGCCCAAAGAGACGAAGGCGGCGCCGGTCTCGGGCCGCCGGGTGCCGTCCGTCCGGGCGGCGACCGTCACCTCGTGGCCCACGGCGACCAGTTCCGCGGAGAGCGCGGCCACGACGGTGGCCACGGCCCCACCGGTCTCGGCCGAGTAGAGCTCACGGGGGGTGCAGAGCTGCCAGATCCTCACCGGGCACCTCGCGCCGGTGGTGCTGTCGCCACCCGGATGCGGGTCGATGCGGATCCGGGTCCCCTCGGCGGTGTCACAGAGACCGGAGGTTAGCGTCGGTCCCCCACCCCGGCCCGTCCGCACCGTGGCTGGTGGCACGTCGCCGGGCCGGCGGGACCCGCGCTCGGTTCACGTAGTATTCGCCGAATGGACCCAAGGCTCGAACGGGTCGGGGCGGCCCTCAAGAGCGCCGTCCTGCAGGGCCAGAACACGTGGAGCACGGAGTTCCTCAAGGCGAAGGACGACCGGTTCGCGCCGGCCTGGAAGGTGGCGAACCAGGTCCCCGGGTGGTTCACCGAGATCAACGCGGTGGCGCACTTCACGGTGATCGCCGAACTCGAGCCCCACGTCATCGTCGAGATCGGGTCGTACCTCGGCAAGAGCACCGTCTTCTACGCCAAGTGCCTCGAGGTCCTCCGCATCGAGGGCTCGGTCACCGCCATCGACCCGCACACCGGGGACCGCCAGCACCTCGAGAACCTGGGGGTCCAGAAGCTGACCAGCTTCGAGATGTTCGAGCAGCACCTGGCCACGACGAACGTGACCCAACTGGTGCGCCCGATCGTCGCCCCCTCCCACGAGGCGGCGGGGAGCTGGTCCCAGCCGATCGACTTCCTGTTCATCGACGGGTGGCACAGCTACGAGGCGGTCCTCGAGGACGGCCACGACTGGATCCCGCACCTGACCGAGCGGGGAGTGGTCGTCTTCGACGACGCCACCCGCTATCTGGACGTGCGCCGGGCGATCGACGATCTCGTGGCCGACGGGACCTGCCACCTGTACGGTGACGCCTTCGGCCAGGCATTCGCCGGGCGCCGGCCGACCCCGCCCCGATCGGTGCGCACCGTGCTCGGTGCCTACCGCCCCCTCACCCGACACCTCCCCGGCCACCGCTCGGTCCGCTAGGACCAACAACGGGCGAACCGGTCGGCCGTCGGTGCCGGGCTCCCTCGAGCACCGCCTCCACGGCATCCATCGAGCGCCCGAAGGACAGGTGCTCGACGACCCAGGTCCTCGACCGCCGGCCGAGGTCGGGGTCGGTGTTCCGCCAGTCCCTGAACCGTTCGATCGCCGCCGCCAGTCGCACCGGGTCGGCCGGGGGGACGAGCTGGTCGGGAAACCCGCGCAGGGTGGCCGAGAGGCCGCCCACGTCGGACGCCACGACGGGGGTCCCGCAGGCCATGGCCTCACCGATGACCAGCCCCTGGGTCTCGAGCCAATTGCTCGGCATCGCCACGAGGTCGGCCGCCGCCATCAGCGCCGGCACGTCGGAGCGGCGACCGAGAAAGGTGACGGGACGATCGTCCACCCCCTGCAATTCGCCCAGATAGTCCTCGTCTCTTGCCGCGCCGCACAGGACCACGTGCACCGGCTCGTTCAGCCGACGGACCGCGTCGATCAGGTAGTGGGCGCCCTTGATGCGTTCGACCCGCCCGACGTAGAGGACCATCGTCTCGTCCTCGCCGACACCGATGCCCGAACGGACCTCCCGGCGCGCCGGCGGACCCAGCGGCACGAAGCGGTCGACGTCGACCCCCAGGGGTACGGCCGTCACCCGACCGGGGTCGAGCCCGGCCACCTCGGTCCAGCGGGCCGCGGTGTCCGACGACGGGGTGATGACGGCCGAGGTCCGACCGATGAGCGAGTTGAGCCACCCGGGCTGGTGGATGGGCGGCGGGAGGTGGAGATGGGCCACGACGGCGGCGCGGTCGACGGCCCCCACCGCCAGGGCCATCGGGACGTCGCCGGCGTTGTGGACGTAGACGACCGAGGGTCGGGCCCGCATCCCGGCCACCGCCCCGTGGAGGGCCCCCAGGGTCGTCGATACCGGCGACGAGGGTGAGGGGAGCGACGCCCGGATCCGGGTGCTCGTGGCGGCAAGCTCCTCCCACTGGGGCCAGAAGTCGCCCCGACTCCGGTAGAGCAGGTGGATCTCCCAACCCCGCGCCGCCAGCTCGCCGAAGATCGCCAGCTGCGCCGACTCGGTCCCGCCGATCGACCCGAGGTGATCGGCGACGGTGAGCACGCGCTTGTCGCTCATGACCCCGGGCCCCGGTGGCACCCGCACCCTGGCCGGGGTCGGGGCCCGATCAAGCGCGCTCGGGCGCCGCGGGGTCGTTGCCGGCGCCGGTGACCACCGCCCGGGAGCCCAGGTGTCGCTCGTTCAGCGGCGTGACCGGGTAGCGGATGCCGAGGCGGCCGAACGCCCCGTCGTAGAGGCCTCGGGCGACGGCGGTCAGGCAGCGGACGCGGTCGCGCTTCTGGCGGAACAGCGCTCGTCCCAGCAGCCTCGAGACGTTGCGCGGGTAGCGCCCCGTCTTGTGCATGACGTGGAGGTGGTAATAGAGCATGTTGCGGGCCTCGTAGTAGTACTTCCACGATGGCAGGTCGCCGCCCTGGCGGATGGCGTCGTGGTGGACGACCGCCTTCTCGACGACCCGGCGGGTGAAGCCGGCCTGCGGGATCCGCCAGTGGCAGTACTCGGTGTCCTCGGCCCACCAGAAGAGATCCTCCATGGGCAGGCCGACCGCCTCGACGATCTCGCGGGCGATCAGGAACCCGCACCACGAGCCGTACCGGCCGACCGAGCCGTCCGGCTGGATGGAGATGGGCACCACGAAGGCCGAGGCCGGATCGTCGCTGGCCACGTCCCACAGGTTGGCCAGGCAGTCCGGCTCGGCGACGATGTCGTCGTCCATCAGCCAGGCATGAGTGAAGTCGCTCGTGAGGAAGTCACGGAGCGCCAGGGCCCACCCCCCGGCCGGGCCGACGTTTGTGTCGGAGCGGATCACCCGGACCGCCGTGCCGGGGGCGACGATCGATCCCGGATCGACCGGCGGGTCGCTGGCGTTGTCCACCACGACCAGCTCCTCGGGCCGCTCGTCCTGGCCAGCGATGGCCGCCACGCAGCGGGCGAGAGAACGGGGCGCGTTGTGGGAGAGCACCATCGCCACGATGCGGCGCTTCTGGCCGTCTGTCATCCCCGTACCCTCTCCGCCGATTGCCGGAGCGCCACTCGTGCGGTCGTCGATTTCGGTGATGCTACTTCGGCCCCCCGCCACCTGCGCACCGGGCCCCACGTCAAGGACCGCCGATTTCCGCTGCCGCCGTCGCCCTCGGGGTTGGGCACCCTCCTCGTCACGGGTAGTAACCTCCGCTGGGTCGTCGACTCCGTTGCGACGGTACGGCGACCCGGCAGCAGGTCGACCCGGCAGCAGAGACAGGCGCGGTGGGCTCAATGACGAATCGGGTGAAGACGACGCCGACCTCGGTGACCTCGGTCGCCTCGGAGGGCCCGGCCAAGGGCCACCGACTGCAGCCGACCTGGGGCGAGGGACCGTGGGGCGCTGGATCGCTGCGGGACCGCTTCGAGGTCGTCATGCCGCTCCTGCGGGCGGGGTCCGTGCTCGACCTCGGCTGTGCCTCGCGTTACGGGAAGCCCGACTGGCTGCACGGCCTCCTCGCCGAGGAGGTCGCCGACCTCGTGGGCATCGACATCAACGCCACCACCGTGGCCAAGCTGCAGGCCGAGGGCTACGACGTGCGCGAAGCCGACGCCCGGGACTTCGATCTGCACCAGACGTTCGACGTCGTGTTCGCCGGTGAGCTCATCGAGCACCTCGACGACGTCCGGGGGTTCCTCACCAGCGTGCGCCGGCACCTCAAGCCAGGCGGGCGGTTGGTCCTCACCACGCCGAACGCGTTCTACGTCGGGAACTTCGTCTACCGCTTCGGCGGCCACGGACAGGTCCACCCCGAGCACACTTGCTGGTACTGCGAGGACACCCTCCGCCACGTGCTGGAGGTCAACGGGTACGACGAGGTGGACATCCGCTTCACCGGGCACACGAGCCCGACCACGGCCCGCAAGCTGGCCACCTTCTCGGCCCAGCACCTGCTGCCGCCCCGGCTCGCCTACGACACGATCATCGCGGTCGCCTCCCCGGGCTGAGCGGCGGGCGGTGCCGGGCTGTCAGGCGGCCGGGCCGGCCCCCTGCCCGCCGGACCCGTAGACGGCCCCGGCCCGCCGGATGGCCCGGGCCTCCAGGCGGAAAAGCCGATTCTTGACGACCCGGTTCGGACGGTCCCAACGAGAACCGGGACGGGTGACCACCGAGATGCAGTCGAGCAACAAGACGCCACCCTCCCAGTTGACGAGCTCCTGGCCCACGCAGTGGAGGCCGGCCACCCGGCAGAGGTCGGCGAACTTGGCGGCGGTGACGCTCGGCGCCCGCCAGTGGGCCCCGCGGTAGACGCCCATCCGCATCAGGCCGAGCCGGGCCGCCGCCGGGAGCTCGTCGAAGGCGTCCTGCAGCGGGGCCAGGGCGTGGGCAGAGCGCTGGTAGGTCCCGTAGTTGGAGTGGTGGAGGAAGGCGACCCCGTCGGGCCGAAGGACCCGGGCCAGCTCGGCCAGGTACCCGGCCAGGACCTCCGCCTCCACGTGGACCAGGGAGTCGAAACTGAAGGCAAAGTCCACGGACGAGTCGTCCACCATGGGCAGAGAACACCCGTCGTTGGTCTCGAACCTTGCCCCGGGGCGGTCAGCGAAGCGCTTGCGGCAGGCCTCGACGCACTTCGGCGTGACGTCCACGCCGATCAACGAATCGCAGTGGTCGAGCAGGAACTCGGTCCACCGACCGAAACCCGGGGCGATCTCGAGGATCGTCCCGGCCGGCAGGAACCGTCGGATGCGCGGGTAGATGCAGCCGTACCACTGGGCCGTTGCGTCCCCCCAGGGCTTCGACCACGGTTCGCCGCCCTGGCCCCAGTCGTAATCCGCGTCCCACCTGTCGAGGTTCTCCTCGATGCTCGGCACCGGGTGCCTCCCCTCCTGCCGACGTCGGGTAAGAGACTAGCCGTGCCTCCCGGAGGTGATTCTGCGGTGCCGACGAGCGCATCGCCGCAGTGCCGTCGATCGGGTAGTGGGTCAGGACCCACCACCGTCGATCAGGGGAGCGGCGGAGATGGATTACCGTGGCCCGGGTGGCGTGCCCGCGCGCAGAGGAGCAGCAGCCGGTGATCGGGGACCGGCCAACCGCCCACACGTCACCGGTCGCCGTTCGGGCCGGGCGGCGATGACGGCGGAACCGGCCGGGCCCCGTCCCCTGCTCCTGGCCGGGGTGCCCCGCTCGGGGACGACCTGGGCCATGCAGGTGCTCGAGACCGACCCCGCCGTCCGGGCGCTCCTCGAGCCGGACAACGAGGGCACCTCGGCGCCGGCGGTCTGGGGCAAGCGCCGGGCCGGGCGGTTCCCGGCGCTGGGGCCGGGCGACCGCGACCCGGCCTACCGAGCCCTGTGGGCCTGGATCCTGGCCGGGGCCCCCCGGACCCCACGGCTCTCGCTCGCCGCGCAGGTCATGCGGGGCGTGCAGCGGCCTGCTCGCACCCGCTTCCTGCAGGGACGGCCGGTGCCCCTCATGCGGGTCGCCGGTGCGATGGCCAGCCACCCGAGCGCCCGCCACGATCCCGCCGCCGCGGGTCAACGGCTGATCGTCAAGTCGGTCCACGTTCCGCTGTCGGTGGGGTGGCTGGCCGCCGAATTCGAGCTCGAGGTCCTGGTCCTCCTCCGGCACCCGGGCAACGTGCTGGCGAGCTGGCTCGCCCTGGACCTCAACGAGCGGTTCGTCCACCTGGAGGACGACCCGGCCGTTCGCTCCCGCTTCCTCGACCGGTGGGGGGTGCCGCCTCCGGGACCCGAGCCGCTCGAGCGGGTCATCTGGCAGATCGGCGTGCTGACCACCGCTCTCGAGGAACAGGCCCGGTCCGCCGGCTGGACCACCCGCACCCACGAGGACCTCTGCGGTGACCCGGTGCAGGCCTACCGGAGCCTCTTCGATGATCTGGGCCTGTCGTGGAGCCCGGCCACCGCGTCCTTCCTGGCCGACAACGACCGCCGGGGCGAGGGGTTCTTCACCCAGCGGGTGGCGGCCGAGCAGCCCGACGGCTGGACCCGCCGCCTGACCGGCGAACAGGTGGCGGTGATGCGGCACGTCCTCGCGCCGTTCCCCCTGCGCACCTGGAGCGCGGACGACTTCATCCTCTCCGCCGACGGCTGAGCGTCGTCGGAGACGACCGCTGAGTCGAGGCGGGTCCGACGGTTGAGCGCCCTTCGGGGCTATGGCATCCTGCGGCGGTGACGGTTCGGCGAGAAGGGACGGACCTCCTGCGTCGGGCCTTCGTCCGGATCCCGCCGGCCCAGCGCCTGGCCATCCTGCACGGTTTGGGTCGCTACGCCCCGTGGGAGGCGAAGTTCGACTTCACGCCGCCGCTCCCGGCGCCCGGGGAGGAGACCGGGCCGCCGGACTTCGTGGGCATCGGCGTCCAGAAGGCCGGCACGACGTGGTGGTACCAGCTCCTCTCCGAGCACCCCGGCGTCTCGACCCGAGCCGACCTCCACAAGGAGCGGCACTTCTTCGACCGGTTCGGCACCAGGCCCTTCGGATCGTCGGACGTCGAGGACTACCAGGGGTGGTTCCCGAGGCGGCGCGGATCGCTCGCCGGGGAGTGGACACCCGACTACTTCACCCTCCCCTGGGTACCGCCCCTCCTGAGGGAGGCCGCCCCCGAGGCGCGCCTGCTCCTGATCCTGCGTGACCCGGTGGAGCGCTTCCGGTCCGGCCTCGCGCACCAGCAGAGCGTCGGGGTGTCTCGCGACGGCGCGACGATCGCCGATGCCGTGGAGCGTGGCTTCTACGACCGCGCACTGACCCGCTGGTTGGAGCATTTCGAGCTCGAGCAGCTGCTCGTGCTCCAGCACGAGCGGTGCATCACCGACTTCGAGGCACAGCTGGCGACGACCTTCGCCTTCCTGGGCCTCGAACCCCCGGGAGCCGACGTCGGATCCCCTCCCCGGTCGAGGACGATTGCCCCGCACCCCGCCCTCCCCGACGACGTCCGGCGCCGATTGGTGGACCTCTACGCGCCCGACGTGGTGGCGCTGGCCACGCGGCTGCCCGACGTCGACCTGGCTTCCTGGCCCAACTTCGCCCATCTGGCCGAGTAGGTGCGTGCCACCCTGAACGTGGGTCCGAGCCGCACGGTCGTCCGGCGGCCAACGAGCGGTCCGGCCAATAACCAGTCCGGCCAACGGGCAGTAGAGTGCCGAGCGAGCAACGCCGGGGCCACCAGCGTTGACCAGCAGCTCGGACTTCCCGGCCTCCGGTCCGGCGTCGGCAAGCCCGGGAACGACCGGATCGGGGGAATGGTGCCAGCGAACAGTCAGGTGTCCGATCGGGTCCAGGGCCCGGGTCATCGGGGAGTGGGCTCGGCGGTCTCCTTCGGGTCCCGCGCCGCACGCAGCGCCCGACGCCGTCTGCGTTGGCGGGTGCTGAGTTCACCACGCGTCCGCACGGCGCTCACCCGAGAGTTCCACTTCCTGTACCACATGCAGGCGACGTGGGGCGGGACGTGGCTCGACACGACCTACTTCGGAGTCCCGGTCCTGAAGAACCCGCTCGACATGTGGATCTACCAGGAGTTGCTGTACTCCCTGCGCCCGGATCTCATCATCGAGACCGGGACCTACCTCGGGGGGAGCGCGCTCTACCTGGCGCACCTCTGTGACCTGCTGGGCGGCGGGAAGGTGGTCACGATCGACACCGAGGCCCGTCCCAACCGACCCGAGCACCCACGGATCGAGTACCTGACCGGTTCGAGCACCTCGGAGGAGGTCCTCACCCGCGTCGGCCAGCTGGCGCAGGGCGCGGCCGTGACGATGGTGATCCTCGACTCCGACCATGCCCGGGACAACGTCCTCAACGAGCTCCGCTGCTACTCGCCACTCGTCACCCCGGGCAGCTACCTCATCGTCGAGGACACCAACATCATGCATCCGGTCCTGCCCACGTTCGGGCCCGGACCAATGGAGGCGGTCGACGAGTTCCTGGCCGACTCCAAGGACTTCGAGATCGACGAGAAGTGCGAGAAGTTCCTGTTCACCTTCAACCCCGGGGGATTCCTCCGGCGCCGCAAGACGTCGGAGCCCTCATGAGCCGCAGCTCGACCGGCGCCGATGCTCAGGGTGCGAACAGGTCCTCGACCCGGATCTTTCCGTAGCGTCGGTCGGGAGAGGGGGCGTAGTTCCCCGAGACGTGCTCGACCAGGCACGAGGGCTCGAGGCACTGCTCCTCGGGTCCGAGGTCGAGAACCGGGACGACGTTTCGGGAGATGAAGCCCGACGGCACGTTGTCGAAGATGGGACCCATCGCGGCGCGTTCCCGGACCAGCTGCTCCCAGGGAGGGACCGGGCTCTCGGTGCGGCTCCGCAGCGGGGACCGGGCGGGGGAGTTCCGCAGATGGTCGATGGCCAAACCGCGGTCGAGGACGTACATCCCCTGGTACGGGTTGTCCAGGTTGACGAAACGCAGGTCGGGCCCCGAGGTGCGGCCGCTCTCCGACGCGCTGAGCACCACGGACGGCCGGTACAGGTTCTGGCGGCGTGCTTGATCCACGACGTAACGGTCGCCGTTGAAGACCTCGTAGCGGACGAAGCCCGGGAGCAGGCCAAAGAGGGCCAATGGTTCGCGGAACCTGCACCAGTAGGCGAGCGACTCCCTGGTGAACCGGAGGTCGTCCTCCAGATAGACGAAGTGGGAGAAGCCCGGGTCCGACAGTGCCTGGCCGAAGAGGGCCTTGTGGGCCCACGTTAGGTAGAAGCCGTGCCGCCAGCGCAGGGTCGGCCTCCAGCCGATGGTCACGACCCGGTTGCCGTCGGTGCCCGCACCCCGGAGCGAGCGATCGTTCGCCAGCGTGCTCACCGCCGTGGGGTTCGAGGTGCCGGCGAAGTGCGCCGACAGGTGCCGGGCCGCCTGGCGGGGCTCATTCGTCAGCACCGCCACCAGCACCCGGTCGGCGTCGAGGCCGAGGAGGCTCTCGATGCACTCGGCCAGCAGCGAGGCGCGACCGCTCTCGTCACCAGCTCCCTGCGGGAAGTCCTCGGACGCCGGCGCGGAGGACGGACTGC
>Ga0209040_10000756_pt1 | contig 25044 bp, 26 predicted proteins | sample BogFormECP12_OM3_FD_188240 | JGI IMG/M metagenome (GOLD analysis project Ga0209040, IMG submission 188240) | Bog forest soil microbial communities from Calvert Island, British Columbia, Canada - ECP12_OM3 (SPAdes) (version 2) | ecosystem: Environmental > Aquatic > Freshwater > Wetlands > Bog ... | reverse complement strand
AAGAACCAATCGATCTACTTCTTCTCTTTCACCTCGACGCTGGCGATGGTGGTGTCCCATTCCAACTTGAGCGTTGCGGAGTCGCCACCGGTCTTGTCGAAGGAGATGGTGAACTGCTCAAGCGGTGACGAGCGCTGGCTGACCTTCATGTCCACCCGCGCCAGGTCTTGGCTCTGGTCGTAATTCGTGCCCCATTGTCCGGTCTGCTTGTTGATGATCAACTTCCAGCTATTCGCGCTGGGCAGAGTGTAGAGCGTGTAACTGCCGGCCGGAACATTGGCGCCGCCGATGGTCAGAGCAACGTCGGTCTTGAGGCTGCTAGCAGCGTTGGCGCCGGTGCGCCAGACCTGATCATAGGGGACGAGTCCTCCGAAGATCTTGCGCCCGCGCATCGAAGGCCGGCTGTATTGGATGGACACGGTCTTCCCGTCGGCAAACTTCAGCGTCGCCTCACCCGGAGGACTCGCAGGCTTGTTTTGTTGCGCCACCAGAATCGCTGTCAGAACGCCGATCGTGATTGTCACGAGTATCCATATAGGTTTCTTCCGCATTGCACTCTCCTCTGGAATTGCCAGTACATACCGCTCGCCGCCGTTCTATTATTCACGTCCACCCGGCGGGATACAATCTTGAGACGCATTGCGGGCGTTTGAGCCAGCAGACGAAATCCCGAGCGCAGCGAGGGAGCTCCCATGAGTGTCTTGGACGAAAAGCGTACAGAGCTGGAGCAATACGAATTCATGATGGGTGTGCCGCGGGGACGCCTCGCTGTCGCCCTCGATGTCCTGACCGATGCACTTACGATGGTAGGCCAGCACGGCGTCTACTGCCAGAGCGCGCGGCAACCTGGCAAACCGGCCATGGATGTCCAGATTGTGATGAAGGGCATCACTGATGCCAAGGAACTGATCTCCTCCGTCATGGATGAGCTGCGCGAGCGAAAGGCAGTGGACAGGGAATAGCGATCTGTAACGGAGAGGTGAAAAGCGCGGTGACGGTTGCGCTGTGCTACACTTCATCCAACCCGAGGGACGAGGATGAAAACTGTTCTGCGCAAAATGCTGTTCGTGGACTTGATTAAGGGTCTGAAGGTGACTTTTCGCAATCAGGACCCGAAAGAAGCCATCACCGAGCAGTACCCGTTGCAACGGCCAGAAATTGCTGAGCGCTTCCGCGGCGCGCCTCGCCTCAACAACAATCCCGATACCAACGAAACGCTGTGCATCGCTTGCGATCTGTGTGCGGTGGCGTGTCCCGAGAACTTGATCGTCGTGGGCAGCGAGCGCAACGAGCGGACCCGCCGCAAGGAACTCACTGAATTTACCTACGATCTAAGCCGCTGTATGTTCTGCGGCCTGTGCGAGGACGCTTGCCCGGTGGACGCGTTGGAATTGACCCAGGATTTCGAGATGGCGAATTACAGTCGCGAAGGGCTCATCTGGAACCGGGAGACGCTGGAGAAGGGGCCGCAACCGAACGCCTACCGGCGCTAGCCCACGGCTCTGATGCGCGCAGTCTCATTCTGTGTGTGCTACAGGGAGAACTGCCGGGCCGTGGAAATGCGAACCTGCGCAGAGTTTTGGATCCATCACTTCGGGGCATTATCAATCACAACGAGGAGACTACTGATGAACAAGCTGATCCGCGTACTTGCGGTACTGGCATTTGCCGCGATGTTGCTACCCAATCTGTTGCACGCTCAAGCCATGCCGGTACGGCCGTTCCACGACGGCCCGGTGTGGGACATTGCTTTTATCAAAGCCAAGCCCGGACTGGGCCTGAACTACAGGAATTGGTTGGCGACTGAATGGAAGACCGAGCATGAGGCGCTAAAGAAAGCCGGGCTGATCCTCAACTACATGGTGATTGAGACGGAGTCGCACAGCCCCAACGACTTCGATCTGATGTTGATGACTGAGTACAAGGACCTGGCCACCATGGAGGCCAATCAGGACAAGGCTGAGGCGGTGGCCAACCAGGCGTTAAACAGCAATGACCAGAAGATGATTGCCGGGTATCAGGAGCGAGCGAGCTGGCGCGAGATAATTGGGAATCGCCTGGCGCGGGAAGTCATTCTGGAACCGAAGAAGTAAGCTACTCCCACAGTGTAGGAGAAAGAAGGCGCGATTACTCGCGCCTTTTGTTCTTCGCGGAGGCGGCATGAAAGAACTATTCGAAGATCAATATCGCCGCCGCAATCACCGTCGTCCAGCGGCCGCGCTTGTCGCCTACGGCGCTCTGGGTGATGTTGGCCGTGCGTACGATTTTATTGGACAGCCGATACACCTCTTTTTTTTCGTCCCATGATTTGTCGGCGTCGAACTCGACGTCCAACGTGGTGGCCAGCATCTCGGCAGCAAGCTCTTCGGCGTAATCTCCGGCGACGTCATCGGTCTCGCCGAAGGAATGGTGTTCGCTCAAATAACCGTAAGTGCTGCGGTCGGCAGGAATGGCGACTCCGATTGAGGCGGCGGTCAGGCGGTGCGGCTCGCGAGTGGAATTCTCCGCTACCACCGCGAATGTGACTTCACCGGGAGACAGGTACTCCAGCCCATCCTTGCGGGAAATGAGCTTGCAATTGGGAGGGAAAATGGACGACACCCGAACCAGGTTCTGGGCGGCAATGCCCGCATCGCGCAGCGCCAATTCAAAAGAGGTAAGCCGCTCCCTGTGTTTCCCCACGCCTTTGGTGAGGAAAATCCGCTTAGGGACCATGTCTTTCGCCAATTTATATTCTCCCCAAAAAATGTTACGTAATCGAATCGTTAAAAATATCACACGCGCACGAAATGATTGTGTGAAAACAATATTAAAGAGCACGAATTCATAAAATTATCGCCAAGTGGTCAACGAGCCGCACTGGTTGCAGGCGCCGCCTGCTTGCGCCTCACCGCAATATCAATGAATGCTAGCGCTGCCCGGCTCAGCGCCTTGTCTTTGCGGAAAACCAGCGCCAGCTCTCGTTGAATACTGGCGTCAGATAGGACGATAGCGGCCAATGCTTTCGCTTGCAGGTCTTCCGCAACATGCGAGCGCGGGATGAATCCAATCCCTACGTCGGCAGCGACGAAGCGCTTCAGTAATTCGCTCGAGTCCAACTCCATCGAAATGATAGGTTTCAGCCTCCGCTCGTGAAATAGCGTCTCCAGCGTATCGCGGGTGCGACCCACCTTGGGCAGCAGCAGCGGATACTCCACAACGTCCGCCACTGTCGCTTTCTTTTTCGCCGCGAGCGGATGATGCGGCGGCGTGATCACGATCAGCTCGTCGCGATGGATGGGCACGACCGTCAGCCGTTTGTCCGGCACCGGCATGGAGACCACGCCAAAATCGCAAGAGTTGTCGATGATAGCCTCCAGAATCTTGTTGTGCTCCAGCCGCTTCACCCCGACGCCAACGCTTGGGTACTGACGTTTGAACTCGGCGAACACCTCCGGCAGAATGTGCAGGCAGGTGCCCTCATTGGCCGAGACCACGATCTCTCCGCGCGGCACGCGATGCATCTCCGCCAGAGCGACCAGCATGATGCGGCGCTGCTCCAGGTTCTCCTCGGCGTACTTCTGGAAGACCTTACCCGCTGCGGTCATCGCCACCTTGCCGCCGCTGCGGTCGAGCAACTTGGCTCCGACCTCCTCTTCCAGCGCGCGGATTTGCGACGAGATGGCGGGCTGAGTGCGAAAACGTCGCTCGGCAGCTCGCGAGAAGCTGCTGAGCCGGGCGACCTCCAGGAATGTTTCCAGCTGATCAAAGTCCATAAGAACAGCAATTAGCTAAGCCGCACATGAAGCGGGTCGGTCTGGCGGTCCTGCCGGCGTTGAATAACCTTGCAAATGCGGCCCATAAAGTCGATACAAGCTGGTTACGCCCACATCCGAGCTCGACAAACAGGCCACTCCCGATTCTACGCGAGCGCCGCTTTGCCCGCAGAATCATGCATTTGCAGGCTCGATAATCTTCGCTTATCGCAGCCATAAAAACATTGTATTAGCCACCTCTTCCTGCGGCACGTATTCTCTACTGTGACCTTTGGGCAATCACCCTCGGCCACGAATTTTTCCCCAACAATGCAGTTCGCAGGTGAGAATTCCTACTCCGGAAGATTGTGCCGCTCCACGCTGAAGCTGTTGGAGTCGCGGGCACGACGTTCCACAAAGTTCAAACCGCAATTCAAACCGTGGCCTCGCGGCCAGAACAGCGCGCGCGGCGATAAGGAGAATCAGAATGGCTGATACCAAGCCTGATCCGAAGGCAGTCATGGCGTTCGTCAAAGAGCATAACGTGCAAATGCTTGACCTGCGCTTCACCGATATTCCCGGTCTTTGGCACCACGTTTCCTATCCCATCGGGCAGCTCAGCGAATCGTCGTTCGAAGAAGGCTTCGGCATGGACGGCTCGTCCATCCGCGGCTGGGCGGCCATTCACGAGAGCGACATGCTGCTCATTCCCGACGCCGGCAAATACATGCTGGACTCCTTTACCGAAGCGGCCACGCTGGTGATGGTGTGCGACGTAATCGATCCCGTCACCAAGCAGCGCTATGACCGCGATCCGCGCTACATCGCCAAGAAGGCCGAGATGTATCTCGCCTCCACCGGACTGGCCGATACCGCTTACTTCGGGGCCGAGGCTGAGTTCTTTATCTTCGACAACGTTCGCTTCGACCAGAACGAGCACGAAGGCTACTACTTCATCGACGCCGAGGAGGGTCGCTGGAACTCGGGCCGCGTGGAGAACAATCTTGGCTACCGGCCGCGTTACAAGGAAGGCTACTTTCCGGTCCCGCCAACCGACCATTACCAGGACCTGCGCACCGAAATGGCGCTGACCATGCAGAGCTGCGGACTCGTCGTCGAGTGTCATCACCATGAGGTCGCGACCGGCGGCCAGACCGAGATCGACCTCAAGTTCGACTCGCTCATCAAATCAGCCGACGCGATGATGCTTTACAAGTACATCGCGAAGAACGTCGCCAACCAGTACGGCAAGACGGTGACCTTCATGCCCAAGCCGCTCTTCCAGGACAACGGCAGCGGCATGCACACTCACCAGTCGCTATGGAAGGACGGCAAGCCGCTCTTCGCCGGCGATGGTTACGCGGGCCTCTCGCAGCTCGCGCTATGGTACATCGGCGGGCTGATTAAGCACGGCCCAGCGTTGTCGGCCATCATCGCGCCTACCACCAACTCGTACAAGCGGCTGGTTCCGGGCTTCGAAGCTCCGGTGAACCTGGCGTACTCGCGGCGCAACCGCTCGGCGGCGTGCCGCATTCCGATGTACTCGGCCTCACCCAAAGCGAAGCGCGTGGAGTTCCGTCCACCGGACCCGAGCTGCAATCCGTATCTGGCGTTCTCCGCGATGCTGATGGCCGGACTCGACGGCATCGAGAACAAGATTGATCCCGGCCAGCCGCTCGACAAGGACATCTATGATCTCGGGCCGGAGGAGTTGGCGAAGGTGCCATCGATGCCGGGCTCGCTGGAGAGCGCTCTGGACGCGCTCGCTCGCGACTACCAGTTCCTGCTCAAAGGCGACGTGTTCACCGAGGAGATGCTGAACACCTACATCGACTACAAACGCGAGAAGGAAGTGAACGCCATGCGTTTGCGTCCGCATCCCTACGAGTTCCAGATGTACTACGACATCTAGGCTTTCGTTTCCAAAGCTGTCGGCGGGTGGAGCATGCTAAGCGTGCTCCACTCGCGCAGAGGCAGGAGGGTGTCCGCGTGCAAGTGCGTACCAGCCTGGCAGTGGCGTGAAGAGTGGATGAGAGTCTCGGCTCTCTGGTCAACGCCGGGCGGAAGGTTGGTTTTCCGGGCGGTCAACAAAAAGGGCCGCTAGAACGGCGGCCCTCAAGCGAAGTGTAGCGTGAATTACAGGGTTGATTCGATCTCGAACCCCCACGCTTCCAAAAGAGGCTCAGGGATGTACTTCGAGTTCTTGTTCTTCCGTGCCCATTCACGCAAACGGGTGGAACGAATGTACTGGTCGGGCTGGAGCTTGAACTCCTTTACCACCTGCTCGAACTCAGTAATAGTCGGCACAACCGGACCAATCGGTTCCGGTTTGCCCCAGTTAGGATTGCCGCGTCGCTTTGCCATAGTAGTTTCGTCCTATCTCTTAACTTATAACTTATCCGATAATTTGGATGACGTGCTGAGACCCGGTGATGCTGTGTAAACACGTGTATCTAATTGGATTCACTGTGCTTCTACAACGATTCAGGGCGCCGTGCTAGGTCTGTTCCCAAGGGCCCACACACGAAGGAGAGGGATTCCGATGTGTGTAAATGAGACGGTTTAATATACCCCGGTTCTTGCTGGGGTTCAAGCAAAAAATCCCGGCTTTGCTGCGGCTTGTTTCCGGAAGGGCACTCCTTTGCCAGACTCCTATTATCTCCTTTCTAATGAGACGGATAGCCGGAAGAGAGGCAACCCAAGAGGTTCTCGAGAGACGGCAAGCAACACTGCGTTTGGGGGCCTGTGGATAAGTTTGTCTTGTGGTTCAAAGAGAAAACGAAGCCCCAGTCACGGAAAACCGAGCGAAAGGATAGGGTAGGGCTGCCGGAACGTTAATGCCGCCAGGCGGGCGCTATTGGACTACGGTGATAGTGGCCGAGTTCGAAGTGACTCCAGTGTTAGTGGCCATAACCGTAGCCGTTCCAATCGCTACAGCGGTGGCCAATCCCGTCGAATTTATGCTCGCTACCGAACTGGGATTGGAAGTCCAGGTAGAAGTGGCGGTCACATCGCCCATCGAACCGTCCTTGTAAGTAGCGGTGGCGGTGTACTGAACCGTCATAGGCCCATTGACCCCGGCCAAGCTTAATGCCTGGGTTAGTGGAGCGATGCTGACGCTGCTGACTTGCTTGGTCGCGACCATGACGCCCGTGGTCGCGCTCACACTGCTGCTTTGGGCCTTTACGGTGGCAGTGCCCAGGGCGACTCCTTTGAGCAGGCCAGCGCTGTCGATGGTCGCTATGCTGGTAGGGTTCGTACTCCAGGTGACTGACGAAGTTACGTCTCCCGTCGTGTTATTGCCATAGGTGGCGGTGGCCGTGTACTGCTGGGTCACGCCGGGCGCCACCGTGGCGTTCTGGGGGGCAACCTGTAACGACGCGATACTCTTGGCACCCGGAAAGAATGATCCGCAGCCAGCGGAAGTCAACAGGAAAGCCAGTACCAGAGCGATCACGGGACGCGGACTAAGTTGCTGCACGACGCCTATCATATCACCGTTACAACGCTGCTAAGAGCCTCCGCAGAAGCGTGAAGCATTCGTGCGTGTTACAGTCACTGACGTTGCGCCGCTCATTGGGTTAGCTGACTGCTTGTGATTGCGAAACCCAGGGCTGAGGCAGAGCGATCGGAAATACAAACCCGCAATTCGACACTTGAAGCCACCTGTTACTGCCGATCCAATACCCGCTGCCTCGCCGGGACTCCTCCGCCAGGTCGGTTTGTTCGACGCCACCATGATCGTCATGGGTGGCATTGTCGGCGCGGGCATCTTCATCAATCCCTACGTGGTTGCGCAACAGTTGCACACCCCTGTTTTGATTCTGAGCGTTTGGGTGGCGGGCGGTGTGGTTGCCATTCTTGGTGCTTTCATTTATGCAGAGCTGGCGGCCCGCATGCCGCGCGTGGGAGGTCAGTACGCCTATCTCCGCGAAGCTTTTCATCCGATGATTGGATTTCTGTACGGGTGGGTGTTGCTGCTGGTGATTGGAGCGGGAGGCATGGCCGCCGTTACGGTCACTTTCGCGCGATACCTGCTGGAATTGACCGGATGGCAGATTAAGGAGCGGACGATTGTCGCAGTCACTCTAGCTGCGCTGACGTTGATTAACTGCATGGGTGTGCGGCTGGGCAGCCGGGTTCAAAGCATTCTGATGGTGCTGAAAATTGCGGCCATCGCGATGTTGATTGCAGCCGGGCTGTTTCTGGTGCGGGCGCCTCATCCATTGCTTCACCCGGTGCTGGATCGCCAGCCTTCGCTCGACCTCGTGACCGCAATCGGTGCAGCTATGGTTCCGGTGCTGTTTGCGTTTGGTGGCTGGCAGACGGCGAACTTCATCGCCGCTGAGGTGAAAGATCCGAAGCGGAATTTGTCGCGCGCCCTGGTGATCGGCGTGGCCGGAGTAATCGTGCTCTACGTAGGCGTGAACTTTGTCTGCGTTCGGGCGCTTGGCCCGCAAGGATTGGCAGCGACAAAAGTTCCTGCGACCTCCGTCATGCGCATTGCAATGGGCGACGCCGGGGCGCGGCTTATCGCGCTGGGCATTGCCGTTTCGACTCTGGGCTTCCTGAGCCAATCCATCCTCACCCAGCCTCGGGTTTACTTCGCCATGGCACGCGATAAGCTATTTTTCCAGAGTGTGGCGAAAGTGACCGAGCGCACACACGTCCCAGTGGTGGCCATTATCCTGCAAAGCGTGTGGACCCTGGTGGTCGCGCTTTCCGGCCGCTATGAGCAGATCCTGAACTACGTTGTGTCGATGGATTTTCTGTTCTTCGGGCTGACCGGCGCCACGCTGTTTGTATTTCGCAGAAGGGAAGGATCGATCGTTAGTGAGGGCTATCGCGTTCCCTGGCATCCGTTCACGACCGGCTTATTCGTGATGGTTTGCTGGCTGGTTGTGGCCAACACTATTTACAAATATCCGATGAACAGTCTGCTCGGAATGACAATCTTAGTGCTGGGTGTGCCAGCCTATGTATTCTGGGCTTGGAGACAGAGAGTGCAAAACGGGACGAAGTAATGCCATCGCGCACCACAAGCGGTTCGCCATACATGCAATTTGCCAAGCTACGTGCAGAGGTTAAGTACGACCTGGCGGCTAGTGGCGTGATGAGCTATCCGTTGGCGGAGCTACCCGTGCGGCTCGAAGAACTGGAGATCAACGGAACCGACGCTTACGGCTACACGCCGTTACGGGAGCGCCTGGCCAAGTTGAACGGCGTGCCCACGGAATGCGTGGTTACCGCAGCCGGGACATCGATGGCCAATCATCTTGCGCTGGCGGCGACGGTCGAGCTGGGAGACGAAGTCCTGGTCGAGCATCCGACTTATGAACTGCTGGTGAGCGTTCTCGATTATCTGGGGGCGAGCGTTCGGTACTTTAAGCGCAGAATGGAAGATGGATTTCGCATCGATCTCGAAGAGGTCGAACGCCAGATTACGCCGCGTACCAAGCTGATCGTCATCACCAACCTGCACAATCCGAGCGGCGCAATTGCGGATCAGGAGACACTTTGTGGGCTGGGAAATATCGCGAAACACGCTAATGCACTCGTGCTGGTAGATGAGGTATATCTCGAGACCCTGTTTGATCAGCGGCCGCGTCCGGCATTGCATCTCGGCGAACATTTCCTGGTGACCAGCAGTTTGACTAAAGCATACGGATTGAGCGGTCTGCGATGCGGCTGGGTTCTGGCTGCTCCCGAGTTGGCGCAGCGCATGTGGCATATTAACGACCTCTACGGCGTGAACGCCGCCCATCCTGCAGAGCTGCTGAGCGTGATCGCATTGGATAATCTGGACCGAGTAGCTGCACGCGCCAAGCACCTTCTGGAAACAAACCGGCGGACACAGGATGCCTTTCTGGCATCGCGGAGTGACCTTGAATATCATCGGCCAGAGTTCGGTACGATCATTTTTCCAAAGCTGTCGCGCGGGCGTGTAGATGAGTTGTATCGCTGGCTGACGGAACGGTACGAAACCAGTGTGGTCCCCGGAAAGTTCTTCGACATGCCGCAGCATTTCCGCGTGGGCATCGGCGGCGACCCTGAGATGACGAGAGAGGGGCTGAATCGGCTTGGGCTGGCGCTGGACGAGCTTGGGAATTCATCTCGATCCAGCTACTGAGACGGGTAACCGTAAAGCACTAACCAATCCTGCATGGTGCCGGGAGGGGGACTCGAACCCCCACAACCCTTTCGGGTCCGCGGATTTTAAGACTGACCCACCCACATCAGAAGCTACTCTAAATAAACTATTTGCAAGCACTTAGGGAAAATCGACTGTTTGGTTTTGCAGTGCGAAATGCGGCCTTTCGACGTTGTGTACATTACGTTTACGTCACGTTGATGAATACGGTAATACCGATGGCCATACTGTCCTTGAGCGAAAAGTTCTTGTATGTTTGGCCCGCACCTGAGTGAACGAACCTGGGACGATGTTTCCGAATTGACGCTTGTTGGTATGCCGGGATCGAATTGTGCGGTCTCCATAATGTCGTCGAGCTGTTCTTGCGTGAGCGTGCAATCAGATTTGTTAATCGTCCTCCGCTTCTGCCCCCGGCTGTCTGGTCTCGAGCCACATGTTCGCGGTGGTGAAGTCCGGGGACAGTCTGTTTTGTTCAATATGGAGCCACCTCACTGGCCGTACTGTTCAGTCAGCCGCTGGCAGGTAAGAATTCACCTTCGACGCACACATCGATGTGCGCAAGGTTTTGAGTCCGCAGGAGCGGACAGGATTCTTCTTGCGAACCTTACCAAGACTCTTTGAACGCACATTACCGAGTTGCTGGAACTCGTGTCTCCGTAGCTTGAATCATGAATCACTTAATCAGGAATCATGCAGTCAACCAATCAAAGTAGCCATGCGGGAAGAACCGACCGCAAAGAATGAGTTTTCGAGCTTCGCCCATCGCCGGGCCAAAAGCCGCCTGGATGTGACAGAGGTCGCTGAAGAATTCGGCCGGCCAGAAATAGCCTGCGTGCTTTGGTGAATCGGTGCTTGCCATCGCTCCCGCGGGCCTCAGGTTCTCCTTCTCGAAGTTGCGACAGAATTCAGCCGTCGTGGTTCCTTCTCGAAATACCGGACCTTCCATTCAGCGACACATACGGGTTTTACCTTGCCGGCACATTCCATTGTGATGTTCCAGGTTACGTCGGTTCCCCCGCTCGCGCGCGGCGTGACTGCGACAGGACGGATGCGCGCCCGAAGCTTCGAGCCCGCCGGAACTGCCGCCAGGAAGCGTGCATATTCCAACCCGAGACTCAACTCTATCCGAACTCCGCCAATGCGGACCGAGTGCGTGAGCATTGGGCTCATCAGCGCGAGTATGAGAAATCCATGCGCAATGATTCCGCCGAAAAATGAATTTGCTGCCTTTTCGGGATCGGTGTGGATCCATTGCCGGTCCTCGGTGGCCTCGGCAAAAAGAAGGATTCGCTCAGGTGTGACGTCGATATACTGTGTCAGCACCAAGTCGCAGCCCACCATTCCGAGAAGATCCTTTAAGGAAGGAATCTCCAGTCTGGCGGGAAGTAAATCGGCCATCGCTTTACGCCGCCTCCAGCTTATCGAGGTATTCGGTAAGTAGTCCGATGAGATGAACTCGCGCTGTCCGGTCGCTAAAATCGTGATCAGCACCAGGCACGATTTCAATTCCGATCCCCAGCGCATTCACGGTGTCGCTGAGAAGGCCCTCAATATAGCCTATCCCAACATCCGCCGGACTGTAGACGAGCATCGGGCGGACACCTCTTCTGGACAGTGCGACAAAATCCTCGCAAATGTCATTCAAGGGTGACCGCGCAACGTGTGACGGGTCTTCGGTATCTTCATTTCCCTGCCAGCCAAAAGGATGTTCGACCGCTTTGGCCTGCCTCCCGGTCTCCTGCTGGCTCAGCACCTGACTGTCAAGGGTGAGGCCGTCGTCTGGGGCCCTTTCCGGGTAAACCGAGTGCTGAACGTCGAAGAACGGTGTATTGATGAGCTGTGCACCTACAACCCGGGTATCGCGGACGGCGGCATGGAAAGCCATCCGCCCCGCCGAGCAGGGTCCAAACAAGACGAACCAATCCAAACCGCGCGCGTCCTGCAAGGCATTCATCGCGTCGATGATGTCTTTCGTGACGATGCCCCTGCGTTCGTCTTCCAAAACCGCTTCCTGCATCGAAACGGCATTCGCCGCGGAATTTTCCGCGGGTGGACTGTCACCAAGGCCGGAAAAATCGAAACGCAATGCCGGGTGACCAGCCGCGGCACATTGGCGTGCAACCTCCACGTGCAACCGGTTCGCTCCGGTGTGATGGGCCGCTCCGGGATTTATGAGAATGATGGGCAAACGGGTACCCGCCTCAGGTGGATGCCTAGGTTCTGAGAGAATCCCAAACAACCCCCCACTCCTGCCAAAGCGAAGCGGCGTCTCGCAAACCGCGTCATCTACGGCAACGGTGGGCCTCAAGCCGGGCGTGGCATCCACGCCTCTGGGGTGAGTTTTGTCAGTCCGCCTCTCTTCGCTCACTGGCTCAGAGATGTTCGACTCGCGAATCCAAGTCGCGACGCGGTCAATCACTTGCACTGGAATCTCACCCTGGTCGGGCGCCACCAGAGTTTTAGGAAGCCCCGGGATGAACTCGTGCGATGTTTCAACACCCAGCGACCGCAAGTGATTCACAAGCCGGCGTTCGCTCAACATCGCGTTGCGAGCCAGTACGAGTGCCCGCAATGCCGGAGGCTGGGAAATCGCAAGAAGATCCACGAGGCGGAGATCCCCCATTGTGGACGCCGTCAACAGGAAACCGGTAAGCTCAAGATCGGCACCTGGGGACGGCGCAGGGCTATTTCGGGCGGAGAGTTTCTTCGCGAACAGCGCCTCCCGGCAAAAATCGCCGCCGCTGTCAAACGGGCTCCACAGCGCGACGCCCCTAATGTTGCGTCCGGAGCGCTCGGCGGCAGCCGCCACCTCCAGAGTGGCGCCCAGCCGGGTTCCAAACAGGACAATTTCTTCCACTCCGGACGTTTTCGTCAGCGTTTCGATAGCTGCGTGGATACTGTCCAACCACGCGCGAACCAGCCCTGGTTCCTGATCGCCTCCTGCGGAATTTCCCGTCCCGTAGTAGTCGAATCGCATGACCCAGAGACCCTCAGACGATAAACGCTCGGCTAGTTGACGATAGCAGCGATAGATGGAATTCTGTTCTGAGCCGAATGGGTCGCACAAGATCACTCCGGTTCGGCCGTGGAACCTACCGCGAGGGCGATGCAGCCAACCAAATAGCACGTCGCTCTTGCGTCCCGCACAGGAATTGGCGATCCCCTGTTGAGCGACTCTGAAGTGTACTGGAACGGGCAGTTCGTCTGCCATTAATTCTCCCCCATCCCATGTGACACTCTGTCTTCTCCAGACTTTAGCACAGGCGGGACGTCCAACAATTCAACCTCCATTCGCAAAAATGCCGGTGGCGCTAGGACCTCGCATTACGCTACAGGCATGGCCTAAGCTCCCCTAGTGTTGTCGTATAAGAGCTCCGATTCGCTGGACCGCTCCAGTGCCCAGTTGACACTGTGGGCAATCAACCGTTGGCGAGACTCGCTGCCGGAAAATACGTGGTCGGCGTCGGGCACGGTATGGATGCTCAGGCGGCCACTCGCGGTCAACTGGCGGATCTGATCGGCCGTGGCCTGCATGAAAGGAATTGTCGCCGGGTCTTCGCCGCCGAAGATAATGCAGACCTTCCCCTCGAAGCGCGAAAGGCCGTGCGCGATTTGCTGCTTCAGGTCGCCGCTATCTTTCTGGACAACGTAGTTGCCGATTAGCCGCGCCAGCGAACGCGCGGCACCCAAATAGCCGCTCTCTGACCGCCGGATGCGTTTCCGGAATTCCCTGTCGCCGATCCTCGCCACGTTCTTCTTTAAGTGTTGTTTGGCGACTTCCTGATCCAGGCGAACCCACGGATTGACCGCGACAATACCGGTAACTCGCGGTTCCTTCCATGCATAGAGCACGGCCGCTGCCCCGCCTTCGCTGAGGCCGAAGATGGTGAAGGTCGCCAGGCCCGGCACAGTGGACTGGAAAGCGCGAATGGCGCAGGCGAGGTCTTCTCCGGTTTCCTCGACCTGAACCAGCGGACCTTCGCACCAGCCCCGGCCGCGAAAATCGAAACGCAATGCAGGGATCCCGGCGCGCGCCGCCCCGCGGCACAGATGTACTGCCTGGCGGTCGCTGCCAGTGCGTCCAATCACGACGAGCCCGTGCCGCAGAGGCAAACCTGGGGTATGTACGACGCCATAGACTCGGTTACCACTGCAAACCCACTCAATCGGTTCTTCACCCGTTCTCATTTGCGAACCTCGGAGAATATACGCACGAGGCGGAGGGCGAGCGGCTCGTAGTCCGGGACACTGCCGCGTGTGTGCGGCCAGTATGGTTTGACCGCCACGTTATGTAGATTTACGCGAATACCTGAAGACCGCCACGTTTCGATGATGCCGGCTTCAGTCGATGGCTGGGTGATCAGCCATTCTATCGGGACGGCGGGATCTGGTTGAAAAGTTCGAAGATCGACTCGGTCGATGGCGGCGACCAGTTGCGGCGTCAGGATGTATCCAGCAACTTCCAAGGACTCGCCCTCCGCAATGCGCTGGCGGAGATCGGCAGTTGTCTCGCGTCGTTCCGGCTGGCCTCGCAGTCCACTGAAGGCGACTCGCAGGCGCAGGTATTGCGTCATCATCTGTTCCCCGGAGATTACGGGCTGAAGCAGCACGATGCGCTCGGGCGGAGCAGGGCAGTCGCCGGAGATTTCGAGTGCGAGCGCCCCTCCAAGCCGCATGCCGCACAGGCTGATAGGGCCGCTACGGTTCCCACGAAGCCACTTAAGACCGGTCTGGAGACTCGACTTCCAGCAACTCCAACTAGCCTGTTCAAACTCGCCCTCGCTGTCGCCGCATCCTAGCAGATCCACTGCGAGAACACCGACGCCGGTTTCCGCGAGTCGACGAAAGCACATGGCCGTAATGGCACGTGAGTTGTAGAGCTCATGGCAGAAGGGATGTATATAGAGGACGTCGGCACGATGCGGCACGTCCGGTGCAGGGCGGAAATACATGGCCGCCAATCGACCATCCGGGTTCTCCAAAAAGAAACAGGGAAAGGCAACGGGCCTCTCGGTTACCGTGACAGGATACATTGACGGGCGCCTCGCCAAACTGTAAGATGCCGAGTAATACTCGAGCCTACCATAGGGGACTGTAGGCGGCCAACAGGCGTTTCAGCCAGGGATTATGGATTATGCGGGGGAATTGCTGGCGCCGGAATAAATAGCGAAAGATGGAGCGTTTGGCTCGACGGCTGTCGAACTACGGGGCTGGAAGTTCCAGGGTGGGGGCGGAGCGGGCGTCAGGGACCATATGCCACTAACCGAAATACTCTCGCCTCAATTGCTGATTCATCAGTTCATGGGAAAGGAACCGGATCGTGGAGATAAGGGACGAGCTGAGATCCTTCGTGTACGAAAGCATCATGTATGGGCAGAACAAAACTTTTCTGGCAGACGATAGCTCGTTTCTGAAGAGTGGCGTGATCGATTCAACCGGGATGCTGGAACTAGTGAACTACATCGAAGACCGGTTCGGATTCAAGGTGACAGACGAAGAAATAGTGGAGGCGAATCTGGGTTCGATCAACAATCTGGTGCGGTTTATCGCGAAAAAGACGGGCCGCCCTGATGGAGACCAGACTAGGCCGCCCGACACATCTGCCGGCACCTGGCTCACCTAATTGGATTTTTCTTATGGAGTGGCATAATCGAGTGGCAGATTGGGTCATTGACACTTGACTCGCGCATTGACGTTGACGGTAGCAATTCCGCGAGGGATGCACCATCTAAACCTAGAGCTGTTGCTTTCTGACGTGACCCAACCGGGTCGGTGGTCGGCTTGGATGAGACGAGATTGCAGCTTGCGAACGATCCTTTTTTTTGCGGCAAGATTTGGCGCTGAGAACGAATGGGGCACGGGACGAAAGTTCGGGTTTACGTGCCAAATCGCGAGCTTCCCTCGGCCCTTCTGGTCGGCGCAAGCTGGAGAACTGTTCGATACTATCCCAATGAGAGGGGCGATCCATTGCAGACTGAAGCGGAACGCACAACGACAGAGTGCAGTACGTTACTCATTCTGAAAGAGTTAGCCATTAAGGTCGCAGGCCTGAAGATCGCGCCGACCGAAATTCGGGACGATGCAAGTCTATTCGATGACTGCGGTCTGGATTCGACGAGCGTAGTGGATATGGTCTTTGAGATCGAGGCTGCCTTCGGCATCAATATCCCTGAAGAGGAGATCGACGCTGAACTCTTGCAAAATATAGGTAAGCTGGCGGAGTTTGTTGATGCAAAGCGAGCGGAACGCATAGCGACGGGCACCGAGTAGCGCACATTTTCGTATTGAAGAAAGCGCGGTCCTCAGGGCGCTAGCCACGCCTATGCCCGCGGATGGAAGCGAGTTAAAGCGCGCCTCGATGACCTTACACATTCCGTTCACGCGGCGCGTTTGCTGAACTGGAAGTGGTACAAGGGCTTCCTCTACCAAGCCGCGAGCTGGAAGACGGCGCGGCGTGTGGTGGCGAAAGTGGAGTTTCATGCCGGGGAGTTGTTCCCGCGAGTCGGGTTCATCGTGACCAACCTGGAAACCCCGAGCCGGGTGGTAGTGCGATTTTACAACAAGCGGGGCACGGCAGAGCAGTGGATCAAGGAGGGCAAGCAGGCCGTAAAGATGACTCGCCTCTCTTGCCATCGTTTCCGCTCGAACCAAGTACCGCTAGCGCTGAGCCTGCTGGCCTACAACCTGGGCAATTTGTGGCGGCGCCTGGCGTTGCCCAAGCGAATCGAGAACTGGTCGCTGACCAGCTTGCAGCAGCGGCTGGTGAAGACGGGCGGACGGCTGGTGAAACATGCCCGCTATTATTGGCTGTTGTTGGCGGAGAGCCATCTGACGAAACGGTTGTTTGGCGGTATGCTCCGGCGGATCGCAGTGCTGTCGCTTCCGGCGGGATAGCCGAGGTCGTGACCGGGAAATCGATCCAGAGTCAAGAGGGGACGGAGGTGTGTCTGACAAAACCGGATGGGAAGGCCGCGGCCAGCACTTGCGGAAACGGGCGTTGGGCCATACGGGGCCCTGTGCCGCGCCTCCTGGGTCCATCCAAAGGAAAAAAAGGCGCTGGAATCCCTCGATGGGTATACAGTGTGGTGCTGTTGGGAGCTAAAACGGAAATTCCGGTTTAGAAGTTAACCAAGCGAGGATCAGGATGGCCACAACTTCGGTAGCTCCCAAGACCAAACTCACGGGCGGAAGCTTTCTGCTCGAAGAACACAACCTCAACGACCTCTTCACCCCCGAAGATTTCAACGAAGACCAGCAGATGGTTGTGAAACTGGCGGAAGAATTCGCCACCAACGAAGTCGTCCCCAACGCCGAAAAAATGGAGCACAAGGAGTGGGACGTCTGCCGCGACCTGCTCAAGAAAGCCGCGGAACAGGGCCTCACCAACGCCGACATCCCCGCCGAGTACGGGGGCGCCGATATGGACAAGGTCTCTTCGGCCATCATCTCCGACTTCATGTCGAAGTATAGCAGCTTCATGGTGACCTTGGGCGGGCACAGCGGCATCGGTACGCTGCCCATCGTCTTCTTCGGCACAGAGGAGCAGAAGAAGAAATACCTGCCCAAGCTTGCAACTGCCGAAATCGTCGGCGGGTATGCGCTTTCGGAGAGCACCAGCGGCTCCGACGCCATGAATGCCCGCACCCGCGCCGTACTTTCGCCCGACGGCAAGCACTACATCCTGAACGGCGAGAAGACGTGGATCACCAACGCCCACTTCGCCGACCTGTTCACCGTCTTCGCCAAGATCGACGGCGAGAAGTTCACCGCCTTCCTGGTCGAGAAGGACTTCCCCGGCTTCTCCGTCGGCGCGGAAGAAAAGAAACTCGGCATCCGCGGCTCGTCCACTGCGCCGCTCATCCTCAACGACTGCAAGGTGCCGGTGGAGAACGTGCTTGGGGAAATCGGTAAGGGGCATGTCATCGCCTTCAACATCCTCAATGTCGGCCGCTTCAACGTGGGCGCAAATTGCGTGGGCGGCGGACGCTCGTCGCTGGTCGGCGCCATCTCCTACGCCAAAGAGCGCAAGGCCTTCAACAAGAGCATCGCGGACTTCGGTCTCATCCGCGAGAAGCTGGCGCAAATGGCCGTCGGCATCTACGCCGGCGAGTCGATGGTGTACCGCACCGTCGGCATGATGGACACCGCTCTCGGCCTGATCGAGAAGAACCCCGAAGCCGTTCGCAAGGCCATCGAGGAATACGCCCTCGAGTGCTCCATCGTCAAGGTCTTTTGTTCGGAGATGCTCGACTTCGTCGTAGATGAGACCGTGCAGATCTACGGCGGCTACGGCTTTGTCGAAGAGTACCCTGCCGAGCGCCCTTATCGCGACTCGCGCGTCAACCGCATCTTCGATGGCACCAACGAAATCAACCGTCTGATCATCACCGGCTGGCTGCTGAAGCGTGCCATGAGCGGACGGCTTCCGCTGCGGCCGGCCATCAAGAAGACCATGGACGAGGTCATGGCGGGCCCGTCGTTCGAAGAGCCGGAGGGCGCACTGGGCGCGGAACAGAAGATCGTCAGCAACGCCAAGAAGCTTTTCATGCTCGCTGCTGGCGCGGCTTCGCAGAAGTACCAGCAGGAGATCAAGGGCGCCATCGCCGACATGGTGATCGAGACCTTCACCATGGACTCCTGCCTGCTGCGTGCGCGCAAGTTCATCGAGACACAGGGCGAGCAAAAGGCATCGCTCGTCACCCGGATGACGCAGATCTACATCGCGGGCGCCATGAATCGCATCGAGGCCTCGGCGAAGAAAGTCATCGCTGCTGTGGCGGAAAGGGACATACTGCGCACCCAGATGGCAATTGTCCGCCGCCTGGTGAAGTTCGATCCGGTGAACGTCATCGAGTTGCAGGAGCAGGTCGCCGCCCGCGTGCTTGAGAACGGCAAGTATGTGACCGTTTAGTTGGGGGGTTAACCGCAGGGGCACTAAGACCGTGAGTCCATGCGCCAAGGAACAGCCGTCGACCCTCACGCGCGGCATGTTCTTCTCTCCTCGCGGGTCGCGCGGCGATGGCGGGTCCAGCGCCCCTCCAGAAACTCGTTCGCGATATGAAGGCTTTCGACCATCTGGAAGGGACCGGAGATATTCACCGATTGATGGTTACCCGCAGCATGCTTGGCAACTCGCAGCCGAGTCGCTGATTATCGTGAGGAGGTCTAGAAAATGAGGCTCAGGCGGATCGGATCGGAGCAAGAACTGCGACTGGCACATGAATGGCTGACCGACCCCGATAACGCCGATTTTTTCGATTGGGGACGTGAAACGCTGTCATTGCTGACCTTTCGAGTCATGGTCAACAAAGCGCATGACGTGTACAGGTTGTTTACCTCAGACGATTCGGACGCTCCCATCGGACTCGCGGTCCTCAGCGGCGTAAACCAAATCCGCAAAACAGCCGACTTCTGGATAGTCCTGGGCAGCAAGACACATCGAAGCCAAGGGTACGGCGTCCGGGTGCTGAATGCCATGATGGAGTATGCTTTCGTCGATCTGGGCCTCGACGTTCTCCATGCTTTTGTAGCCGAACGCAACCGTCCTAGTCGGCGGATGTTCGAAAAAGCCGGATGGCAATTCACTGGCCGACAACGGCGCGGCCACTGGATGGATGGACGATTGGTGGACCGGCTTTTTGTCGATATTCTGCGCGAGGAATTCCGGCCCGCTGAGCCTGCCATCGATTCAAATGCAGCAGGAATAGGAACCGTTACTTAGAGCATCGGGCGCGCAGGTCGAACACCATCGGCATGCGCCCGCTGCGCCTAAGTGGGCAGCGGATTGTATCAGGGGGATCGATGTCGAATGTAGAAGGCAGGGGCTCCGCGGCCAATACGCCCACGGCGCCAATGGTTGCCGGGTACGAAGCAACCAGTGAAGTTCGCCGCCTTCTCGCGTCGGCGTTTCGCGGGGCAGCTTCGGTCGGGGACGGCCCCTTTTTATTCTTGGGGAATTTTGAGGCGGAGCGCCATTGGGACGATCCCGAGGCGGTCCATCTTCCCAGCATTTCGATGGCGTCTGATTCAGCCATTGTGAACCGGCTGGAGGAAATGGCTCTTCTGCTCGCAGGAGAGCCGGACCATGTGATCCTGCGCGAGCAGCCCGATCCGGACTTCATGGCCTATCTTTCCGAACTGGGGTTTGTCCTTCCTTCCGTAATCAGCATCGACGGCGAGGACCGCACCCTGCCGGTGTCAGAACTGATTCTGAGTACGGATTCCTTCGTGACGCGCCTGAAGGAACTGGCGCAGCGGCACCCGGGCTTGCACATATTGCCCTTTGGGAAGACGAGATTGGAGGAGGAAATTGGACAGCGCGCCGGGATTCAGGTTGCCGGTGCGCCCGCCCAACTTCTGGAAACCGTCAACTCGAAGCTGTACAGCCGGCAGATCAGTGCGGAACTTGGGCTCTCTACCATCCCCGGAGTTTCGTGCGCGACCTTCGAAGCTCTGGAACATGCCTCCGTCGAGATGTCCAACTACTTCCCGAACCGGCTCGTCCTTAAAGAGGCAATGGGCGTGTCTGGCAAGGGCCTCATTGTACTTGAGAGCCAGGAACGGCTGGAGCGAGCGCTCACCATGCTGCGCCGTAAGGTTAAGCCGGGGGTCCCATGCCGTTTTGTGCTGGAGAAGTGGATCGATAAGCTCACGGATATCAATTATCAAATATTGATCACGCCGGACGGAGGCGTTCGCTTGCTTTGTATAAAGGAAGCCGTGACCCGCCATGGCGTCCATATGGGACACTATTCTCCGTCCCTGCTGACGCCGCGCCAGCGTGAGGACTACGAGACTGCCGCAGCGGCTCTCGGCAAGCGCCTGTTCCAAAACGGGTTTGTGGGAATTGCGGGCATTGACTCGATCATCGATCAACACGGGGATGTCTACCCTGCTCTGGAAATCAACGCTCGCTTCAATATGTCCACCTACCAATTGGCGCTCGACCAGATGGTGCCCCCACAATCGACGACCGTCGTGAAGCACTATCCACTGGTGATCGGCGGTCGTGTACCGTTTTCTCGGTTACGGGCTGCGCTGGAGCCCGTACTGTTTGGTATCGATGGGCGAAGCGAAGGTGTGGGAATCATGTGCTTCGGGACTGTAAACTGCAACGTCCCGACTGCGGATTCGTCAGCCAAAGGGCGCCTGTACGTTTTCTTAACCACGAAGGAACGGAGTGCCATAGAGCAGTTGGACGCCGATGTTCAAGCCCGATTGAGGGTGTGTACAGACATCATCAACGTCAAATAAGGAGCGACTGTAATGATTTACGCAGAGGGTCACGATCTCGTCATTGGAGGAGTGAGCGCCACAGAGTTGGTCAATACTTATTCGGAGCCGCTGTACGTATACGATGCCGAGGTCATTGAAGAGCGCTGCCGGCGTTTGCGCTCCCTGCTTCCGGAACATGTCCGGCTGCTCTACTCGCTAAAAGCGAATCCCAACCTGTCGATCGTCGGGTTCCTGCGGAATTTCGTTGATGGCGCTGATGTGTCCTCCCTCCGAGAGATGTACATCGCATCCCACGCCGGGTTCAAGCCGGAGTCGATGTACTTCGTTGGTCCCTCCAAGTCGCGCGAAGAATTGTCCGAAGCGGTCCGGAGCCGTATCGGGTGCCTCGTAGTCGAATCCGAAGATGAACTGAAGCTTGCCGAGTCGATAGCACGCAGCGAGCAGGTCCTCCTACGCGCGGCACTCCGCATCAACCCCGCATTTGAAACCGCTGGATCGCGTCTGAAAATGGGTGGCACGGCCCGTCAGTTCGGCATCGACGAAGAGGAGATTGAAGGGGTCATCGAGCGGGCACGTTCGGGCGAATGGGTTTCCATTGTCGGCCTACATGCTTATGTTGGAACTCGTATCCTCGACTGGCACGTTGCGGTCCACAATACGCGCGAGATTCTCGCAATGGCTCGCCGGCTTCAGGACAGCACTCACCTGCCGCTTGAATTTGTGGACGTGGGTGGCGGGTTTGGAGTCCCCTACTACCCGAACGAAACCGAGTTCAACCTGGAAGCCTACGCGGCGGAAGCGTCCGAGGTGTTTCAGACGTATCGTGCAGCGATGCCAAGGACCACGTTCGTGATCGAACTTGGCCGTTTTCTTACCGCTGATTCGGGGGTCTATATTACTCGTGTTCGCTACGTAAAGGAGTCGCGCGGACAAAAATATGCCCTAGTCAGTGGCGGTATGAACCATCATCACGCGGCCAGCGGGGCGGGGAGTCTGGTCAAGCATAGCTTTCCGGTCGAGGTGCTGAACAAGATGGATTTGCCTAAGGACCAGACCGTGTTTGTGAGCGGCCCGCTGTGCACCCCGGCCGACTTGCTGGCGCGCGGAGTGATGCTCCCGGAAGTCGTTCCCGGCGATCTGATTGGCATCCTGAGGTCGGGAGCCTATGGTTTCACCGCGAGCCCTTTGGCCTTCATCAGTCACGAATGGCCGAGAGAAATTATGGTGTACAAAGGTCGACACTACCTTATCCGTGACATCGGCGTCGTCGATAACATTCTTCGCGGCCAGACGTTAATCGAGATCGACTGCGGAGCGGCAAGCAGAGTGCAGACGGTATCAACCACAGGCCGTGCGGCGCTTGGGGTTGCACCGGGCCACGGCTGCGAGGCAGGTGATTACGCAGACGGCGAAATTCCGTTTTGAGCCAGGCAGAAGGGCTTCCTGAATGACGATCCCAATTAACTTCAGAACAAGTCTCAAAGAGAGTCGCGATAGAGAAAGAAGGACGCTTATTACTATCGCGACTTTCTGAGCGTCGTTAAGGTCGGCTCTTAGCCAAACCGGTGCTAGGCTCTCGCAGCGCGCTGGCGTTCTGTTATGTCGCGAATGGAACCACCATTGCTGTAACTTTGATGCGATGACCTCAAACTGTGACGGGCCGGGGAGGTGAACAGGAACATGTCTTTGGCGATGCCGTCTTAGGCGGTGATCACCTGCCATTGAAATGCGCGAAACTCAGCGAGCCGACGGTACTCGCGCTCATTGGCAGTGAGCACCAGGATGCCTAGCCGCCCGGCGCTCATCGCAATTAGAGCGTCGTTGGTCAGCCGCCCCTTTCCGATTTGTTTGTAATCGTAATTTCCCCGCCAAGCGAGCCAGCACTCGGCCGGCTTGAGTCCAGTCACTGAGATTGGGCGCCAGAATCCGCTTCACCCTTTCAAAATCTCGCTCTAGCCGCTCCATCACGCGCCGCTCCCGGTCACCGGCGCCGGCGTAGAGTTCTTCGAGCACAACCGAGCTTAACCATAATGGTGCATCGGCAGCCAACCGCCGTAGGGCGAGAGCAGCATCGTTTCCCCGGCGCAGCGCGGAGATGTAAACCGAAGTGTCGAAAAGGGCGGGCCGCATCTAACCACCCAGCGTGCCGTAAACGTCCTTAATCTCAATCCCACTCTTCACAAAACGCTCCGTGGCCTGAATGGCCAATCGGTTCTTCCCATGCTCTGCAATCGCGAAGTCCAGAGCGCGCTCGATGGCCTCGGTTTCGGTTTTTGCGCGCAACGCTCTCTGGGCGCGCTTGATCTTGGCAGAGTCCAACTGAAAGTGTTTGTGAGATCGCTTGGTTGCTGTGGTCATCGAATCGCTCCTTTTTGTCGCCAGTATATCATTTATGTACATAGAAGCGAGTGCTATGTACATTACGGAGAGGCTCTGGTCCGGGCACGCCCAATTCCGTCCGGAGCCGGTCGCGTTGCGGCCAGCGACTCCCAAGCAATGTACATGGAACCCAGTAACATGTACATTGGTGGTATACTGTCTGAGGAGGAGGCGATCCAATGGCCATTGCAACCAAGCGAAGCCACAAACACTTTCAGTTGGACTCTGCCAAGATCAAGCGCGCCCAAAGGGTGTTGCATGCCAAGACGGAAACCGAAGCCATCGAGCGTGCCCTGGACTTCGCGATTGCGGAACATGAGAAGAACCGCTTGGTTCTTCAAGCGACGGAGCGCTTTATCAAGAGTGGTATTGAAATTAAGGACATCTACGGCAAGCTGGTTGGTTAGATGCAGCCCGCACTCTTCGACACTTCCATCTATATATCCGCATTGCGCCGGGGAAACGATGCTGCTCTCGCCCTACGGCGGTTGGCTGCCGACGCACCATTATGGGTAAGTTCGGTAGTGCTCGAAGAACTCTACGCCGGCGCCGGTGACCGGGAGCGGCGCGTGATGGAGCGGCTGGAACGGGATTTTGACAGGGTGAAACGAATCCTGGTACCCAATCTCAGCGACTGGACTCAAACTGGCAGAGTGTTGGCTCGCCTAGCAGCCAAGTACGGTTACGAACAAATAGGACAGGGGCGGCTGACCAACGACGCACTGATTGCGATGAGCGCCGGGCGGCAAGGCATCCGCGTACTCACCGCCAATGAGCGCGACTACCGTCGGCTCGCCGAATTTCGCGCCTTTCAGTGGCAGGTGACCACCTTCTGAGACCGCATCGTAAAAGACGCCTTCGGCTTCGCCGCCCCTGTCGTCCCAGACAACTCCAAGCGAGATGAACGAAGTCGTTCCCGCTGGCTTGAGGTTATCGCGGCAAAGTTACAGCAATGGACTCGGGCCCTGATCTCCCTGCATCCGGCAGCATGCGAAAGACGATTCTGACATTGTCCTTTCCTATCTCGACTCTCTGCACAAGAGTTCGAATCAACTCACGCCTGCGATGCCAGTCAGCGTCTGCAATGTCAGATCCGATGGTTCGCGAAAGTTCGTGAAGCCGCTCCACCGCAAGTCGCACGTGCTGCAGTTGGTCAACGTCGCCAGAGTGAGCCTGTATCTGGGCGTCAAGCTCAGCAATTTGGCTCTTGGTTCGAGCGATCCGAGATCTGAACTGATCCTTTTCGATCAGGCCCTCGGTGAAACTGTCAACGAGACGCTCCAGCGCGTGTTGTTGTTTGAGACGCCGGGTTTTGAGAGCCTCCGCGTTTTGTAACGAAGCAACAGCCTTGCCGTCCTCCTCAATCTCCCGCTCCAGACTTTCAGGGTTTCTAAGAAGGTCGCACACCTCACGCCATACCGCCGATTCCAAAAACTCAGCCTGCACCTGCCCATTGCTGCATATACGCTCGCCTCCGAAGCGGTATCCATCCGATCCACTGCATCGATAGTAACGATAGTCCTTAAGGCAGTGGCCCGGGCCTCT
>Ga0209040_10000755_pt1 | contig 25074 bp, 28 predicted proteins | sample BogFormECP12_OM3_FD_188240 | JGI IMG/M metagenome (GOLD analysis project Ga0209040, IMG submission 188240) | Bog forest soil microbial communities from Calvert Island, British Columbia, Canada - ECP12_OM3 (SPAdes) (version 2) | ecosystem: Environmental > Aquatic > Freshwater > Wetlands > Bog ... | reverse complement strand
GCAAAGGGAGGATTACGGCAACCGGCTGATCGGGGTCCATCTCCACAACCCGCAATTCCCGAAAATGGCCGAAAGCTTCGGGGCCGCCGGGGTGCGCACGACCACGCCCGACGGTCTGCGCCGGGAGTTCGCCGCCGCGCTGAAGCGGCGCGGCACGACCCTGATCGAGGTCGCAGTCGGCGAAATGCCCGATCCATGGAAGCATCTGATCCTGCCGCGCGTGCGCGGCGGCCGGTAGCCGACGGGGCCGATGTTCGACAAGACAAAACTCGAGGCATTGCGCGCCAAGTACCTCGGTGCGAAGGAAACGGAAGTGGCGCCGGCAGAGTTCAGGGAGGCGCTGTCGTTGGTGTTCGGCAGCGATTACCGCCGCGCAATGCCGTTTGCCGGTATTTCGACCCTGTTGGACTTGCCGTACCGGCCGGAGGCGCCCGACCTGCCGGACTTTGGCGGGCTCGACGTCGCGCTCGTCGGGGTGCCGATGGACCTCGGCGTCACCAATCGGGCGGGTGCCCGCCTCGGCTCCCGCGCGGTGCGTGATATCGAGCGCATCGGTCCCTACAACCACGTGCTCGGTGTCGTCCCGCGGGCCGAGTGTAAGGCGGCCGATGTCGGCGACGTGCCAATGCGCTCGCGCTTCAGCCTCGACAGCTGCATCGAGGACATCGAGACATTCTACCGGCGCATCCAGGCGGCCGGGGTATGCCCGCTGTCGGTTGGCGGCGATCATTCGATCACCTATCCGATCCTGAAGGCATTGGGGCACGAGCGCCCGGTCGGCCTCGTCCATATCGATGCCCATTGCGACACGATGGGCGAGATCGACGGGTCGAAGTTCCACCACGGGGGCCCGTTTCGTCAGGCGGTGCTCGCCGGCGTGCTCGACCCCGAACGCACGATCCAGATCGGCATCCGCGGCCCGGCCGAGATATTTTGGGGCTTCTCGTACGAATCCGGGATGACCGTGCTGCACATCGAGGATGTTGACCGGATCGGCATCGACGGCGTCGTGGAGAAGGCGCGACAGGTCGTCGGCGACGGCCCAACCTACATCTCGTTCGACGTCGACGGCCTCGACCCCGCCTTTACTCCAGGCACCGGCACGCCCGAGGCGGGGGGCCTCACTCCGCGCGAAGCCCAGGCGATCCTGCACGGCCTCAACGGCATCGACATCGTCGGGGGCGATGTGGTCGAGGTCGCCCCGCAATACGACCCGACCACCAACACCGCAATGGTCGGCGCGCAGATGCTGTTCGAAATCTTCTCGCTGATGGTGCTCGCCCCAAGTCTCGCGCGGCGTTGAATTTCCATTTCAGCTATTTCCGGCTAGGCGGCAGCAGCGGATGCGTTACACGAAGACCGCGCTGCTCGTGTTCGGGTTCGGCCTGCTGCTCGGTCTCGGCGTCATTGCCGCCGAAATCAAATCGCTCGAGCCCGTCGCCAGCGGGCTGATGGCGCTCGGCATTGCCGCGATCCCGGTTGGCATGATCGCGGACTGGCGGCGCGCCACCAAGACTGCGGCGGGCACGCCGAGACGGGGCGCCAAGACTGTGGCGGGCCGGGCCTCGCGCACCGCTCGCCGCCCGCGAAAATCGGCGCCACCGAAGCGATAGGGTGACGCCGGCGCATCTGTCGTACTAGGATCGCCGTACTAGGATCGGCGCCGGAGCACGCGGCGAGCGACGCCGGCAACCTGATACGGGAGAAGACGTGATGGCGAAGAAGAAGATAGCGATCGTCGGCGCGGGAGCGGTCGGCTGCTATGCCGGGGCGCATATGGTGCAGGCGGGCGAAGACGTGACGTTCATCGACCCCTGGCCGGAGCATGTCGAGGCAATGCGCGGCGACGGGCTGCGGATCACCCATATCCGCGATGTCGAGCCGTTCACCGTCAAGCCGCGCGCATTGCACCTGACCGAGGCCCAGCAGCTCGCCAAGGAGGCGCCGATCGACATCGCTTTCGTCTGCATGAAATCCTACGACACCGCCTGGGCGACGGCGCTGATCAAACAATACCTCGCGCCTGGCGGGTACGTCGTCTCATTGCAGAACTGCATGAACGAAGAGACCATCGCCGGCATTGTAGGCTGGGGCAAGACATTGGGCTCGATCGCCAGCTCGATCACGGTCGAACTGCACGCACCCGGCCAAGTGCGCCGGGCTGCGGGCAAGTCCGGCTCGCGTCACACCGTCTTCCGCGTCGGCGAGGTGCATGGCCGGATCACCGACCGTGCCAAGGAGGTTTGCAAGCTGGTCAGCTCTGCCGACAGCGCCCTGGTAACTGAGAACCTGTGGGGCGAACGCTGGTCGAAGCTCGTCACCAACGTCATGGGCAACGGGCTGTCGGCCTGCACGGGCATGATCAGCCGCGACATGATCAAGAATGACGCGATCCGTCATTTCTCGAACCGGCTGGGCAGCGAGGCGATCCGCGTCGGGCAGGCGCTCGGCTACACCTTCGATGAAGTCAGCCACATGGACCCGGAGACTTTGGCCCGCGCCGGCGAAGGGGATCCGACGGCGCAGAAAGAGATCGACGATCACCGTCTCGCCGAGGCCAATCGCCCCGGCGGCGGCGAGCATCGCCCGTCGATGGGCCAGGACATGGTCAAGGGGCGGCGCACCGAGATCCAGTTTCTCAACGGCTTTATCGTACGCGAGGGCGTGAAGGTCGGGATCTCGGCACCCACAAACGCGGTGCTGACCGACATCGTCACCCGGGTCGAACGCGGCGAATTGAAGCCCGATCCGAAGCACATCACCGATCTGCGGCTGAACTGAGGTCGAGACCGAAGACCCTCACCCACCAGCCCTTGCGGGCTGGTTCCCACTCTCCCGCATTGCGTCGCATTGCGGGAGAGGGTGCCGAGCGGAGCGAGGCGGGTGAGGGCCGGCGTCACCGGGAGGGATGTCTTGCTGGCCCTGGTCAATACCCCCAACGGTACTGCGCCGGTCGAATTGCGCGAGGTGCCTGACCCGCAGCCGGCGGCGAACGAGGCGCTGGTCGAGGTGCGCGCCTTCTCGCTGAACCGCGGCGAATTGCGGCTGTTCCAGACCCGCCCGGAAGGCTGGCGGCCCGGCCAGGACATCAGCGGGGTGGTCGTGCAACCGGCCGCCGACGGCAGCGGCCCCAAGGCCGGGGCGCGGGTCGTCGCGCTGACCGACAACGCCGGCTGGGCGCAGCGCGCCGCTGCGCCGATCCACCGGATGGCGGCGTTGCCGGACAATGTCCGCTTCGAGGATGCCGCGGCGTTGCCGGTCGCCGGTTTGACCGCACTGCGCACATTGCGCCATGGCGCACCACTCCTCGGCAAACAGGTGCTGGTCACCGGCGCGGCGGGTGGCGTCGGCCACCTCGCGACGCAGATTGCCGCGCGGTCCGGGGCGCGTGTGACCGCCGTCGTCGGCAGCCCGGAACGCGGACGGCATCTGCGCGGCGCCGAAGAGGTCATCGAAGACATCGACGAGGCGCAAGGGCGGTTCGCGCTGATCCTCGAATCCGCAGGTGGGCCCTCGCTCGCCGCGGCGATTGCGCATATCGACGCGAAGGGAACGATTGTCGTCTTCGGCAATTCGTCGGGCGAGCCGACGCCGATCAGCTTCCGCGACTTCGCCGAGCACCCGAACGCCCGCATGCAGAGCTTTTCTTATTTCACATCGGAAGCCGAGGAGCGTTTTGCGCTGGACCTCGCGTTGCTCGTCTCGCTCGTCGCCGACGGGTCATTGAAGCCGCAGCTCGTAGAGGCGAGCTGGCGCGACATCGCCCAGATCGGCCCGCGACTGCGTGACCGGCATATCCCCGGCAAGGCCGTATTTCGCATCGATTGAACGGAGGAGAACCAATGACGATCAAGGTAGGAGACAAGGTCCCGTCGGTGACGTTGCGCTATCTGACCCCGGAAGGCGTCAAAGCCGTCAGCTCCGACGAATTCTTTGCCGGGAAAAAGGTCGCGTTGTTCGCGGTCCCGGGCGCCTATACGCGGACGTGCTCGCAGCGTCATCTGCCGGGCTACGTCACGCAGGCCGCCGAGATCAAGGCCAAGGGGGTCGACACGATCGCCTGCATCGCGGTCAACGACCCCTTTGTCATGGGCGCCTGGGGCAAGGAGCACAGTTGCGACGGCAACATCGTGATGCTGGGCGACGGCAGCGGCGAATTCACCCGCACCATCGGGCTCGAGCTCGACCGTATGAAGGAAGGCATGGGGATGCGCTCGCAGCGTTACTCGATGCTGGTCGATGACGGCATCGTCAAGGCGTTGCACGTCGAAGAACCGGGTGTATTCGACGTCTCCAGTGCCGAGGCGATGCTGAAAGCGCTCTGACGCGCAATGCAGTACGGCGCCCTCGCCGCCGCCCTCGTGGCGGTACTTGCCGCATTTCCCGCCGTGGCACAGCAGCCGTGGTCGCCACTGCCGCGCCCGGCAGACAGCGGCAAGCCGGTCATTTTCGATCCGCAGTTTTCCGCGAAGGCGGACGATGACCGGCGTCTCGGCTGCGCGCTCGGATCGCAGTGCCGATGGCAGCTGTTGGGCGTGATACAGAACAATGGGGCCGTTGAGCTGCGGGCTACTGCGTTGACCTGGTGAGTTTCGCGGCGGTGACGAACCCCCGCGCCTTGTCGAGATCTTTGCCGCGGCCGTCGGCCCGGTCGGTCTTGGTCTTCGAATCGACGCCTGCCGGCCGCACGGCGGCAATAGCCGCGGCGACATTGTCGGCGTCGAGCCCGCCGGCAAGAATGGCGGGCACTCCCGCCTCGCCGACAATGCGTCGGCTGATGCCCCAGTCGTGCACGCGGCCGCGGGCGCCGATCTGCCTGTCGCCGGGATCATGGCTGTCGAGCAGCAGGAAATCGGCGACCCCCCGATAGTCCTTGGCGCATTTGACGATCGCTTCGTCGACCATCGGGATCGCTCGCATGATCCGGACATCGGGGAATGCAGTCTTGATCGCCTGCGTGTCACCAACCGAAAACAGCTCGACGGCCGCCCCGATATGGATGATGTCCGGCCGGGTTTGCTTGATGACCCGCGCAATCTCGGCGCGATCTGCCGAGAGCGACAGCGCCACTCGTTTCGCGCCCGGCGGCAGCGCGGCGAAGATCGCGGCGACGCGGGCCGCCGGAAGCTCGCGCGGAAACGCCCCGTCGCCGACTAGAACCCCGATGTGGTCGACCCCGAGCGCCGCCAGAGCGACGGCTTCTGCGGGTGTCTGAACCTCGTAAATCTGCACCAGCATCGCCCCGAGCCTAGTCCTCGGTTGCGTTCATAAGATGCATAAAGCCGGCGGAGCCAGCTCGACGACGAATGGCACCGCTGGCTGTCTTTGCTTTTTTTGCAGCGAAACCTCAGCCATCGAAATCGCGTTTCCCGCAGAAATCTGACCGCCGACGGTCCGGTGAACAAAAAAACAACAAATCGCCCCGCTTGATGAGATCGGCATGCGAAGGCCGTGCCCGTGCGGCATGGATCCCTGCCTGCGCCGGGAAGACGAGGAGAGGGATGCTGGGGTGTGGAGCCTGACGCGGATCGCGCGGTCGTCCCCGACATCATCGAGGATACGATCGAGGCTGTCCCACATCTCCACCGAGATCGCATTGAGCCGTGCCGGATTGTTGAGGACGATACGGGCAACCGCTCCCTCTTTGCGCAAGATGAGCTTATCGTTATCCATGCCAACGGTTCTCCTATGGCTCGACCGACCTCGCCTGCATATTGCATTCTGTCCGCCGATCCCGGCACTGCTTTGAGGCCCGACATGCCACCCGACGACATCAATGCCTTTGTGCCGGGTCCGCGCGTCCATATCGAGGGCCGGACCGGCGGGCCGCTTTCCGGCCTGACCTTCGCGGCCAAGGATCTGTTCGATGTCGCGGGCCACCCGACCGGCGGCGGCAACCCCGATTGGGGGCGGTCGAACCCGGTGCCGACGCGGCATGCCTGGGCCGTGCAGCGGCTGCTCGACGCCGGAGCGACATTGATCGGGAAGACGATCACCGACGAGGTCTCGCTCGGCATCGTCGGCGAGAATGCGTTTTATGGGACGCCGGTCAACCCGCGGGCGCCGGGCCGGGTGCCCGGCGGCTCCTCGTCGGGATCGGCAGCCGCAGTCGCCGCTGGGATTTGCGACACCGCCCTCGGGACCGATACCGGCGGCTCGGTGCGGGTGCCGTCGAGCTTCTGCGGGCTCTACGGCATCCGGCCGACGCATGGGCGGCTTCCCGTCGCGGGGATGATCCCCCAGGCGCCGAGCTCAGACACGACCGGTTGGTTGGCACGCGATGCCGCCACTTTTGCCACGGTATCGAGCGTCATGCTCGACGAAGCCATCTCGGCGGCATTGCCGAGCACGCTGGTTGTCGCGGTCGACGCCTTCTCTTTCGCCGATCCGGAGGTCGGCGCGGCATTGCAGCCGATGGTCGAGCGGCTGCAAGCACTGGTCGGCGAGGTGCGGGAGGAGGTCATGGCGCCGGCGGGCATCGTGCAATGGGCGCGGGCGCAGCGCACCTTGCAGCCCTCCGAGGCCTGGCTGACCTTCAAGGATTGGATCGAACGGGAGAACCCGCGTTTCGCCTATAGCGTCGCGCGGAACATCTTCACGGGATCGCAAATCCCCGATAGCGAGCGCCAATGGGCCCAACTGGTACGGCACGAGGCGCGCGGCCGGATGCGTCACCTGCTGATGCCCGGCACGATCCTCTGCCTTCCGACGACGCCGTTCCCGGCGCCCAAGCGCGGCGAGCCGCTTTCGGTCGCAAGCGCCCAGCGCGACCGCATTCTGTGCCTGTGCGCCCATGGCGGGCTGACCGGCGTGCCGCAAGTCAGCATTCCCGGCGCGACGGTGAGCGGCTTACCGATCGGCCTGTCGATCGTCGGCGGCGGCGGGACGGATGCGACACTGGTAGCGACGGCGGCCGCCCTCGCTATGGGATAACCAACGGCCTCCAAAACCTCCAGTTTCTTTGAGTGCCCCTCATCAGGCGGTCGCCTCGGCGCGATGCTCAGCACCCCTTATGGCCGGATGCTGGCGTTCAAGATCCTGCTGTTCGTTGCGACGGTGGTTGTGGCACTGATCAACCGCTTCGGCCTTGCACTGGGGATCGCCAGCGGACCCGGCGCTCTCCAAACACCGAGCCGTCTGCACTTTCTGGCAGCTACCCTTGAGTGAGTCGAGCAGCCGCCCCTGTGACAGAGCCCAGGATGTTGGGTCGCGTTCACGACCTCGTGACGACCTTCGGTAATCGTTAAAATTCAATTGCGCCCTGCGGCAAAGAGGCTCAACGTTAACTGATTAAAGGGGCGGAGCGGGTCTCCGATAGGGAGGGCTGGAATGAGATATTTGTCCCCGGTACTAGGCTTGGTGGTCGTCCTGGTGCTTCAGGCCCCCGGTGCCCAAGCGACACCGATGACATTTGTGGGCCATCTCAGTGGTGCAAACGAGAATCCCGTCGTGATTACACCAGCGACGGGCCTGGCGACGGTAATCCTGGATCCGACGGCGCAAACGCTACAGGTCAATGTGAGTTTCAGCGGCTTGACGTCCCTCACCACGGCCGCCCACATTCATTGCTGCGCGCCGTTGGGCACCAACGTCATGGTCGCGACGACTGTTCCCGCATTTCCTGGGTTCCCTATCGTCGCAAATGGGATGGGAGTGACCTCGGGCGACTACCACTCGATGGTTTTGAGTCTCCTGGACGCGGGGACGTACAACCCGGCTTTCGTCACCACGGAAGGTGGTCTTGGTCAGGCCGAGACGGCGCTAATTAACGGGATTGAGAACGGCCTGACCTATTTGAATGTCCACACACAGACAAACCCAGGTGGGGAAATTCGCAGCCAGCTGGAGCCGGCACCAGAGCCGGCCAGTCTGGCCATTCTTGGTTCGGCGCTGCTTAGTTTTGGCGTGATTCGGCGTCGTCGCCTAGGGTGAGACGTTCGTCCAGGCTGTGACCTCGATCCAGGTGCTCTGGTAGGTGGCGCCTTCGCCGATATCGGTAAACCTGTCGGAGCACAACATATTGACCGTCCCGGCCAGCGTCTCGCCATCGGGGCGTTGCCCGGGGACAAGCACGACGCCGGGCTGAACCTCGTCGCTGACTTTGAGGACGAGCCCGACCGAGCCACGGTCGTTGAACAGGCGCACACGCTGACCGTCGCGGAGATGGCGTGTCCCGGCCTCTTCCGGGTGCAGGATGCAGCAGGGCGGGCCCTCGCGCCGGCGCAGGAACGACACGCCGGAAAAGGCGGTGTGGCTCTGGAAATAGCCGGGGGCGGTCAGCAGGCGCAGCGGCCAGCGCGCCGCCTCCCGTTCTTCTTCGGGATCGGGCTGCCAGTCCGGCATCGGCGGCAGACCTTGGGCGGCAAGCGCCTCCGAATAAAACTCCAGTTTCCCCGAGGGGGTGCGGAATCGCTGAGCACCCTCAGGCGCCAGACGGATCGGTCCGGCGTCGCGGACTCGACCGGGGTCGACCGCGGCGACCGGTCCGCGGCTGCCACGCAGCATCTCGCCGAGGATCTCGCTCTGCGACATGCGGAAGACCGGATCCGCGAGCCCCAGCCGCTCGGCGAGCGCCTGAGCGAGCCGGAAATTGGACCAGGCTTCGCCCTGCGGCGCGACCGCACGCGGCGCGTATTGCAGATAGTAGGTTCCATAGGCGCGGAAGAGGTCTTCGGTCTCGAGGTAGGTCGCCGCCGGCAACACGATGTCGGCATAGCGCGCCGTGACCGACAGGAACGGGTCGTGGACCACTGTAAAGAGATCGTCGCGGGCGAGGCCGCGGCGGACCTTGCCGGCGTCGGGGCAGGTGACAGCCGGATTGTTGGCGGCGATGAACAAGGCCCGGATCGGCGGGTCTTCGAGTGCGAGCAATGCTTCGCCGAGGCGCAGGTGGTTGACGGTGCGGGTTTCTGTGGGTCCGGAGGGTTTGCGCACGACATCGTAGTCGAGCTCGCAGGAAGCGGCGGTCAGAAGCAACGCGCCGCCGCCTGTTCTGGCATAGGCGCCGGTCACGCCCGGCAACAGCGCCACGGCGCGCAATGCCTGGCCACCCCGGGCGAGCCGCGTCATGCCTTCGCCGAGACGGATGAAGGATGCCTTGGCGGCGCCATAGAGCGCTGCGAGGCGCTCGATATCCGCGACCGGGAGACCGGTGATGGCAGCGGCGTGTTCAGGCGAGAAGCGCGGCAAGACCTCGCGCTCGAGGCGCTCGAAACCGAGCGTGTGCTGCGCGATGTAGTCGCGGTCGCACAGCCCGTCGCGCACCAGGATGTGCATGACGGCAAGCGCCAGTGCCGCGTCGGTGCCGATGCGGATCGGCAGGTGCCAATCGGCGAGCCGCGCCGTCCGGCTGCGCCCCGGATCGATGACAACGAGTTGTACGCCGCGCCGGCGTGCCGCCTCGACTTTCGCCCAGAAATGGACGTTGGTCGCGACGAGGTCGGCGCCCCAGGAGATGACGAGATCCGAGTGCACGACCGATTCCGGGTCGGTGCCGCCGATCGGGCCCACCGTCATGTCCCAGGCCGTCTCGCAGCAGGTGTCGCACACCGTGCCGGCGCCCAGCCGGCTCGTGCCGAGCGCGTGAAAGAGGCCGTTGACGATACCGCGATTCATCTGGCCCTGATGGGCGCTATAGGCATAGCCGAGCAATGCAAGCGGCCCGGATTCGGCGATTATCGCCCGCCAGCGAGCGACGATCTCGTCGAGCGCCTCGTCCCAGCCGATTGGTGTGAACCTGCCTTCGCCCTTGGCGCCGACCCGGTGCAGCGGCGTCGCGAGGCGCTCGGGCGAGTGGACCAGCTCGGCGTCGCGGTTGACCTTAGCGCAGGCAAAACCGGCGGTGAAGGGCTGATCGGGGTCGCCCTGGATCCGGATGATCCGACCATCCTCGACATATGCCAACAGCGAGCACATGTCGGGACAGTCGTGCGCGCAAACCACTCGGATCGTCTCCAATCCTATCTCCACCGGAAGCCAAGGACGGCGAACATAGCGGCGGCGTCGCTCGGCCCCGCGCAACGCAGCGAGTGCCGGAGCGGCGGCTCGGGTGGGGCTCCGGCATGTCTTTAAATGTTTTATGCGGAACAAATTTGTCGAAAGCGCGTCCGAGCGCCGTCAACCATCGGTAGAGTTGCAGTCAGCTCGATGGCATGGCTGAAATTTAACGGCCGCCGATCGATTCGGCGATCAAGAGCGGCTCCTCGGTGGCGACCCGATCGCCGATTTTGACCTCGATCTTCCATACCTTTCCGCCATTACTGTCCTTCTGTGCATTTCCGGTGTTTGCCTTTAAGCGTCGCCTAACTTAAAGGAGCCCTCCGATGTCCCAGCCTCTCATCGTTTCGATCCCGCACAGGCTCGGCCGGCAAGAGGCAAAGCGCCGGCTCGACAGCGGGATCAGCCGCCTGCGCCCGGAACTCGCCGGCCTCGTCAGCACGCTCGACTACAGCTGGGACCAGGATCGCCTCAATTTTATCGCGTCGGCAATGTGGCAGACGATCACCGGTGCGATCGAGGTGCTGGACGATGTGGTCCGCATCGAGATCGACCTGCCATGGATGATGCGCCTGCTCGCCGACACCATCGCCAATCGGGTACGCGGGCATGGTGTCGCAATGCTGGAAAAACCGCCGGGCGAAGCCTAGGAAAGCGCCACGCTGGAGGGGGCTACGAGTCCTGGGAACTTGGCGAGCCGACCAGACAAATCTCGTCACCGGGTTTGAGGATGCCCGCTGCAGGCACCCGAACGGCTCGGCCGGCGGCAAATCATCGGGCCGCCGCGGTGGCGAAGACGGTAAAGCCCTGCTTTTCGAACAGCCGCGCGGCTGACGGCGAACGCAGAATCATCGCAAATGCCTCGGCGTCGGGGTTGGTCGAGCTCGCGACAAGCGCCATCGGATAGATGATCGGCGGGTGCGTATCGGCTGGGAACGTGGCGAGGACCTTGACACCCGATTCCGCGGCGGCGTCGGTCTTGTAGACGATGCCAAGCGGGCATTCTCCGCGCGAGACCAGCAGCAGGGCAGCGCGCACATTCTCTGCCGGAGCAATCCGATCGGCTACAGCAGACCACACACCGAGCTTCTCGAGCGCTGCTTTACCGTACTTGCCGGCCGGAACGCTGTTGGTGTCTGCCATCGCCAGCCGGCCGTTGCCGAGCAGCGAAGCGAGCGGAAAGTTTGGGCCGATCGTAATCGAAGCCGTGCTGTTGGCCGGCGCGATCAGCACGATGCTGTTGCCGAGCAGGTTGACGCGGCTCGCGGGTTTGATGAGCTTGCGTTCGGCCAGATAATCCATCCAATCGAGATCGGCGGAAATAAAGATGTCGGCGGGCGCGGCTGCCTCAATTTGCTTGGCCAAGGTCGAACTCGCAGCGTAAGAAATCTTCACGTACTTGCCGGCATCGCGCTCGTACTGTGTCTGTATGTCGTCGAGAGCATTCTTCAAGCTCGCGGCTGCGAATATGACGACATCGCGCGGCTGTGCCTCGGCGGGGCCGATCGGCAGAAGCCATCCGCTCACGCCGAAACTCACGATCGCGCCGAGCAGCCATCGGCGACGCGCCTGAGTTGAAGATGCCATTTTGCTATTCCGATGGGTCCGCTATGCTGCTGGCATCGCGATATCCGATAGGATAGATCGACCCGAGCGCCGCGGCAAAGGGTTTTGCCGCCGCGTCAAAGCGCGCCGCCCGGCCCTCGCAATTCCAATTCCAAAGGAGTGTCTCATGAAGCTCAGCGCCCGCAATCAGCTCAAGGGCAAGATCGTCACGGTGACCAAAGGTCAGACGACGGCGCATGTTCGCATCGATATCGGCGGCGGGGTCATCGTCACTTCGTCGATCACCAACGAGGCGGTGGACGATCTCGCCCTCAAAGTCGGCGACGATGCATTGGCGGTCATCAAGGCGTCGGACGTGATGGTCGGTAAGTGAGGCGACGCAGCCTCTTCGGCCTCGGTGCCGGCGCGCTCGCCGCGCTGGCATGGCCGTCGTGGCGTGTTGACGCAAAGTCCTTTACCGACTCCGCCGGCCGCCGGGTCGAGGTCCCGGACCAGGTGCGGCGGGTCTTTCCGGCCGGGCCGCCGGCCTCGGTCACCCTCTATACGATCGCACCCGAGAAGATGCTGGGATGGACCCGGGAAATCGACGTCGAGGCGCGGCCGTTCCTGCCGCAGCGTTATGCCGCCCTGCCGGAATTGGGCCGGCTCACTGGGCGCGGCAACACGGTCAATCTCGAAAATGTCGTCGGGCTCGCGCCGGACCTGGTCCTCGATGTCGGCACCACGACGGCCACCTATGTCTCGCTCGCAGACCGCGTGCAGGAGCAGACACATATTCCGGCTGTGCTGATCGGCGGGCGCCTCGCCGATACTGCCGAAACATTGCGCACCCTCGGCGCACTGCTGGACGCTCGGGATCGCGCCGAGGCGCTCGCCGGCTATGCCGCGTCAGTGATTGCCGAAGTCCGCAAACAGACTTCAATAACCCCATCGGCTGACCGGCCGAGCATTTACATCGCGAGGGGTCCGCACGGCCTCGAAAGTGCCGTCGCCGGTTCGATCGGCAGCGAGGTCGTCGATCTCGTCGGCGCGAGGAATGTCGTCGGCAAGGATACCGGCCCGCGCACGATCGTCGATATCTCGCCGGAGCAGATCCTCGCTTGGCAGCCCGACGTGATCTTGACCATCGACCGGCGGTTTCACGCTGCGATCCGCACCGACCCGGTCTGGCGCGAGGTCAAGGCGGTGCAGACCGGCCACATCCATTTTGTACCCGATCTGCCGTTCTCATGGCTCGACAATCCGCCAGCGCCCAATCGGCTGATCGGGCTGCTATGGCTCGGCAATCTACTTTATCCTGCGGCTTTCCCGCAGGATATCCGCGCCGAGGCCCGCCGCTTTTATGCCCTCTTCTACCAGCAGGAGCCGAGCGACGCCCAGCTCGACAGACTTTTCGCGGAGCCGCCGCCGGGTTGACCTTCCGGCAGCTCTTGGCTGTCAGGCGGCGGTCACCGGTGCGGTATTGGCTCTGGTGGTGCTCGTTGCCATCGCCATCATTGTCGGACCGTACCGGATCGCTCCAGCGGATCTAATTGCCTTCGCGATCGCCAAGTTGACCGGTGCCGCCTCGCCGCTGCCGGCGTCGGCCGAAGCCGTGATCCTGCAGATCCGCTTGCCGCGGATATTTGCGGCGGCGGCCATCGGCGCGGCGCTCGCCGCCTCGGGAGCAGCCTATCAGTCGCTGTTCCGCAACCCGCTGGTTTCATCCGACATCCTCGGCGTCTCGTCTGGCGCAGCGCTCGGCGCGGCAATCGGCATCTTCCTTTCGTTGCCGATCGTAGCGATCGAAGCGACATCATTTTGCGGCGGGCTGCTGGCGGTATCGCTCGTCTACGGGATTGCCGCAGCAATCCCGGGCCGCGACGCAGTGCTGGTCCTGGTCCTTGCCGGCGTTGTCATCGGCGCGTTGTTTGGTGCGGGTGTCGGTCTGTTGAAGTTCCTCGCCGACCCATACAACCAGCTGCCGGCGATCACCTTCTGGCTGCTGGGCAGCCTGGCGGCGACAAGCCCGGCCGATCTGTCGAGCCTGCTGCCGGCCGTGGTGATCGGCCTGGTGCCCCTTGGCCTATTGCGCTGGCGCATCGACGTGATGACATTGGGAGACGAGGAAGCAACCGCACTTGGGGTCAACACGCGGGTGCTGCGCATTATCGTGATCGCCGCGGCGACCTTGATGACCTCGGCTGCGGTCGCGGCGAGCGGCATCATCGGTTGGGTCGGTCTCGTGGTGCCGCATCTGACGCGACTTATCGTCGGGCCGGCCTTCTCGCGTCTGATGCCTGTCAGCGCCCTTTTCGGCGCCTGCTATCTGCTCGCCGTCGATACGGTGGCGCGCACTTTGGGCACTGTCGAACTGCCGCTCGGCGTGTTGACGGCGGCGCTCGGCACGCCGGTGTTCTTGTGGCTCCTCGCCTTCAGCAGACGCCCGGCATGGTCGTGAGCGTGCCGTGCCTATCGGTCGAGGATCTGAGCTACGGCTATCCGGGGCACGCGGTTGGACAGCATGTCAATTTCACCGTTGCTGCCGGTGAGGTGCTTTGTGTGCTCGGGCGCAATGGCGAAGGCAAATCGACATTGTTCAAGACGATCCTCGGCCTGCTAACCCCTCTCGCCGGTGCGGTGCGCGTGGATGGCGAGCCTACGTCGAGCTGGAATGCGCGCCGACGGGCCCTGACCTTCGGGTATGTGCCGCAGAGCGGCGCCGGCGCCTTCCCCTTTACCGTGGGCGAGATCGTGTTGATGGGGCGCAGCGCGCATCGCGGTGCCTTTACGGCTCCTTCGACCACCGATCGCCAAGCCGCGGCAATGGCAATCAACACCCTGGGCATTGAGCATCTCGCCGAACGCGAATGGGTACGGGTCAGCGGCGGCGAGCGGCAGCTCGCGTTGGTCGCCCGCGCCCTCGCACAGGAGCCCCGGATTCTGGTTCTCGACGAGCCGACTGCGAGCCTCGATTTCGGCAACCAGCTACGGGTTCTCGACGCCGTCCGTAACCTCGCCGAGACCCGCGCGCTGACCGTGCTGCTATCGACCCACCACCCGGAGCAGGCTTTCGCCTGCGCCGACAAGGTTGCGGTGCTGGCCGCTGGAGAGCTGTTGCGGCTTGGGCCGCCGGCTGAGGTCATCACCGCCGAGACATTGCGCGCGTGCTATTCGGTCGATGTCGCGGTTCTGCCGGTGGCGGATGGTCGGTACCGCGTCTGCGTGCCGCGTCTCTACCTGGGCTGATGATCGCTACAGCGGCGTCGCCCTGCGAAAAGGTGACCCGCTTGGCGATCTTTGATGGCTTTTCCGGCTGGGGCTTGACGCCCTGGGTGAAGAAATCGCTATCGGAGCGGCGGCGCATTCCTCGGCCATCGCCGACTCGGCGGCGATCGCCGGTGAGAGGGCCCCCACCGTAGCCACGGCATGACTTTCGTAAAGCCCTTTGCCCCGCGAACCATGTGGGATTTGACGGACGCTGAGATTTCCGGTCTCAATAGGCATTGCAGTACGAGGCGGGACGATGGGGTCCACCAGGTGGCGAGGGCGCGGCTCACCCTTCGAGTAGATCTCGGCGAGGATCGGGCGATCGGTCCCGGCAAGATCAGGCTGCTGGAGGCGATCCGCGATACTGGATCGATCACCCAGGCCGGCATCTCGCTCGGCATGTCCTATCGTCGGGCGTGGCTCCTGGTAGACGACATGAACACCTGCTTTCGTGAGCCGGTGATCAGCGCCCAGGCCGGCGGATCGCATGGTGGCGGTGCTGCGCTGACGACGTTTGGCGCCAGGTTGATAGACCAATATCGCGCCATCGAGGCCGAGGCGCACACAGCAACTGCCTCCCGGCTAAACGAGCTCGAAGTGGCTTGCAGAGGGGTCGAGCAGCTCCCGACCGAACGAAAATCTGATTTCCCGCCGCGCCGCCGCTCAATCGCCCGTTAGCCAAAACCACGATCTCGATCGAACGCCGGGTCAGCCGGCTATCGCGGGCGCCGGACCTCGAACCCGCGAGCTGGCCAAGCGGTGCTGGGAAAAACGGCTGGAAGCTTATTGCGAAAAATTTAGGCAAGAATAAGCGTCGGCTTGGTTCTGCATCTCACCGGAGATGACAGAGAGAAAGCTGATAATGCGTCCCCCCCATTGACGATATATTTCTAGGAATATATCGTTCGACCGTACCCAACCGGCCGTCGGGGAGAGGGACGCACAGGATGAGAGCGACACGTTCGATCGGGTGGGCCAGCGTCCTTGGTTTTGGACTGCTCGTGGTTGCTGCGCGGCCGGCCGAGTCGGTGCCGACAACCGAGTTCAGCGTAACCGGCGATGTCGTGGCGCCGGCGAGCTATACGTTTTCGAGCTTGCAGCCGTTGCCGGCCACGACGGAGACGGTCACCTTCCAGACCGGGGGCGGCCCGCAGACAGGTACTTTCACCGGCCCCACCCTGTGGTCCTTGCTGAACACGGTGGGATTGCAGACCCCGGCGGTTAAGAATGGTGTGCTGCGGCAGTATGTCGTCGCCACGGCTAGTGACGGCTACAGCGCATTGTTCTCGCTGGGCGAGCTCGCCCCGCAATTCGGCGGCGCCAATCCGCAGGACCTCGTCGCTTACCAGCAGAACGGCGCGCCGCTCGGCTCGACCGGCTTTGCCCGGATCGTCGCGGCGAAGGACAATTTCGGCGGGCGCTACGTTTCCAACTTGGTCAGCCTCGAAGTGATCGATGCTGTCGTCCCCGAGCCTGGATCCTGGTTGCTGTTCGCATCAAGCTTGATCGGGATGGCGCTATTGCGCCGCCTGACGGCTATCACGGAGTAGGCGAAGATGCCGCGCCCTGTGCATGGGCGCCCGCATGTCTCGGTGGCTGTCGGAGGGTAACTCGCCAGCTTTGCCCGATTTTAACATTTAGGGTCATCATTAAGGAATCGCGGTCGGCTGTGGCGCGCCGAAACAGGCTCGACTGATCGCAACCAGCGGTCAGGTCGCTTTCGGGGGTTGCCACGACGCCTCTATCGTGATAGGTAATCTTGCGGTATTTCCATTTTTCGTCAAGGTACGCTTTGCCGAACCCTATCGATCAGCGCCGTTCCGCCGCCTCGGGAGGAGCGGGTCGCCATTCCGACCTGCCTATCACTTTGCGTAGCCGGGAAATTTTCTCGAGCCGGCTGGTGCTCCCTCTCAATTGCGAACGTCTGGCTCAAATGCCCTCGTTTGAGGTCCGCGAAGCAGTCGAGCGGTCGAATGCCGGTGTTCTCGGTTTCCTGCTTCAAGGCGTTGACCTCGAAGCCATGCCACGCCGCGCCGATGAGCGGTTGGCCGAGGCGCTCGCGCCAGTCCGTATAAAGCTCGACATGCTGATCGAAATGCTCGGGAGACTTTCTTACCGCGATATCGAGCTGCCGCCCTTGTGTGAAGTGGAGCTGAACCCCAACCAGATAGTTTGGCGTTCCCCGCAGCCGCGGCAGCCGGGGGATTGGTTGCGGATCGCGCTTTATTTTCACCCGACATTCCGTGAGCCCGTCATCGTTTTTGCCAAAGTGGCGAGCTGCGTCGAACATGGTCCGGGTCAAGGCTGTCGCATCGAAGCGGACCTGATCGAAATGGCGGAAAATACAGGCGAAAACCTGGCGCGACTGGCCCTTCTCACGCAGCGCCATCAGCCGACCCGGCAACCCGTCCGAACCATCGCAAAGAGGGAAACATGATTCCGATAATCGCCGCGGTGGCGGGCGTGCTCTCCGCGTTGTCCTCAATCTCTACTCTCGAAAATACTCCGGCGCCCGCCGCATCCGACTCCGTCCAACCGAATGGCGCGGGTGCACCGGCCGTCGCTTTTTCCGACACGCTTAACACGGCGCTCAAGCGCGTCGACGATGCGATTTCCTCGGCGAACGACAAAGCGACGGCGTTCGCCGCCGGCAATCAGGACGTCTCGCTGAGTGACGTTATGATCTCGCTCGAGCAAGCGAACCTCGCGCTGCAGGCGGCGGCCGCGGTCCGTGAAAAGATCGTCGCCGCCTATACAAACGTCATGAACATGCCGGTCTGATCGGGCCCGTGGGTGATCAGTGGCCTTTCTCGATCTAGCAGGAGGATTGCGAAGGAGTGTTCTGGACCGGATCCGGCCGGTCCTGAACGGCACCGGGCGAACTCCTCTCATAGCCGGTGCCGCCTTGGCAGCCACGGCCCTCTTCATGATCGTCCTGTGGTCCTCGGATACGTCCTATTCGGTCCTGTACGCCGGGCTGTCTGGAGAAGAGGGTGGCCGCACGATCGCCGAGCTGCAGAAGCTCAATATTCCTTATCGGATCACCGAGGGCGGCCGTGTCATCCTTGTACCGGCCGCCGATGCCGGCCAGGCGCGTCTGCAGCTGGCGGCTCGCGGGGTACCGAAGCAGGACGGCGATCACTGGGCGCTCCTCGACAACGAGAGCTTGGGAGTGAGCCCATTCGTCGAGCAAGTCCATTATGTGCGGGCAATCGAGACTGCACTAGCTCGCACCGTGAGGGATGTCGACGGCGTCGTGTCCGCCACGGTCAAGCTGGCGCTGCCAAAGCAGACGGATTTCCTAGCTGATGCTCCCAAGCCGAGCGCAGCGGTGATGATTCGGCTGCGGCCGGGGGGCCAGCTGACGACGGCGCAGGTCGACGGCCTGGCCGGACTGGTCGCTGCGAGCGTTCCCGGCCTTACGCGCGAGAATGTGACCCTGGTCGATCAGAGCGGCAAGGTCCTCAATCCAAACGGCAAGGAGGTGCTGCAAGAGGTCCCGCAGCAGCTCGAGATAACCCGCGAAGTTGCGCGCCGATATGAAGGCGCGATTACCGATTTGCTGGCGCCGGTATTGGGGCGCGGGAATTTTCGCGTCTCGGCTGACGCCGATATCGACTTTTCCCAATCCAAAGAAAGTTTGGTCAAATACGGCGACAGCCATGTGTTGAGCCAGGACGAGGCGATCCACCCACGACCGCCCAATAACGAGCAGGCAATCGGCATACCCGGGGCGCTATCGAACCGCCGGCCTGAAACACCGACCGCGGCGAGCACGCAAACCCGTCAACCACCTGCAGCCACGTCGACCCAATCCGCAGCCACGTCGACCCAATCGGCAGCACCCGCGCCGGACACCCCTGATAAGCCCGAGTCGGCGCCGTCACCGCCAGACAGTCACCGGACTACCAACTACAACATCGATCGAACGGTGCAATACCTGGAGCATCCTTCTTGGAAGCTGCGGGCGATCAACATCGCCGTCCTGATCAACAATCCTTCAGGTAACCCTCTGCCGGCTGAGCGAATTCAATCGGTCAACACACTCGTTGCCTCGGCAATCGGCATCGGCGAGAACCGGCGCGTTAGCGTGGTCGACCTTCCCTTCGCCGAAGAAGGCGCCACCGCGGCCGAACCAACTCCGCCGTGGTGGAGGCAACGATGGATGATCACCGTAGAGCAGAACTCGCTGTTAGCGCTGGCGGGACTGTTTGTGCTGTTGGGCGGCGTATTGCCTTTGATGCGGCGTATCGGCGTAAACCCCGCCTCGATCGCGAAGCAGAGTGCCAACGGGGATATTTCGACGCCTTTGGGCAGCTCCATCCCCCTCGCGCCCAATGACAACGTGCGAGTCCGGCGCGAACTTGCGACGAGCTCCCCCTCTGGGTCGGGGGACGCGCTCGGTGTCGAGACTGACTCCGTTCGGCTGTTGGTAGCCACTGACCCTGCACGAACGGCCCAGGTGATCAAGGAGTGGATAGCACGTGACAGAACCAGCAACAAACGCGCCAGTTGATCTGACCGACATCGAAAAGTCGGCTGTGGTGATGATGTTAATCGGTCAAGAGAACGCAGCACAGGTCGTTAAATTTCTCTCGCAGCCAGAGATCAATCGCCTATCGCTGGCGATGAGCCAGATTTCCATGGTTCCAAAGAATACCGTTGCATCGGTGCTACGCGAATTTGCCGATCTGATGCGACACGACGGTTCGCTCGGCGTCGGGGGCGAGGAGTATGTCCGCGAAGTTCTAGAAAAGGCTCTGGGCGCAGATAAGGCGGACCACCTTCTGGGGCGGCTGAAACAGGGCGGCTATGCCGCCGGCATCGACGCGGTCAAATGGCAGGATCCGCGTGACCTCGCCGAAATGATCAAGACGGAACACCCACAGATCGTCGCAATGATCTCGGCCTATTTGGAGCCGGAGCAGGCGCAGGCGCTAATGCAGCATCTTCCCGACGAGCTGGTCGAGCAGGTCATCCCCCGCCTGGCGGTGCTTGATGCGCTGCCACCCACCGCGATTGAGGAGTTGAGCGAGTCGCTCGAGCACCTGTTGGCCGGGGAGCCTCAACAAGCCCGCGTCTCCGTCGGAGGAGTAGACGTAGCCGCCAAGATCCTCAACCGAATCGGAGGCCCTCGGGCCGGGCGCGTATTGAGCACGATCGGCAGTGTCGACCCTGAATTGGCACAAGTCCTTACCGATCGGATGTTTGTCTTCGAGGATCTATTCGAAATCGACGATCGGAGCTTCCAGATTCTGCTGCGGACAGTGGATCAAAAGCTGCTGGTTTCGGCGCTGAAAGGAGCCGCTCCCGGGTTGCAGGACAAGGTGTTGCGCAATCTCTCGCAGCGCGCGGCGCAGATGCTCCGCGAGGAGATCGAGGCACGTGGGCCCATGCGCCTTGCCGAAATCGAAGCAGCAAAGAAAGAAATCTTGGGGGCGGCACAGGCTCTCGAACGCGAGGGAAAGATCATGCTTCGGACCCAATCGGCCGATCTCGTCTCTTAAGAGGTCGGTGCAATGTCCTCACTGCGCGTCGTTGGAGCCAATCGTACGACTGAGCCGGATCGCCGCGGCCCGGCTGCGCAGGCGAATAGCCCCTCAGGCACAACGGGCTTCCCGGAGACGCTCGGCAGCGCGTCCAACGCCTTGGAGAGGCCGCAGACTGGGCAGGCCGGTTCCCTCACGACGCCTGAGACGCAGCAAGCGCTTCCCGCACAGAACACGAACAGGGGCTCGCAACGACACTCGCCGCATGAGAAATCTCCCGGGGGCCAGGGTGTTGCGGTAACTGATCCTATCGTGGCGCCCGTGGCTGATCCAGCTACCCAATCACTGGCGGAAAACTCTGCCATCCCGCTTGAACCGAATCGCGACGCGCCGCCAGAAACAGTTCTCCCGTGGCGTGGTTCAGGTGCCGGTGGCCAGAACGTGACAGCGGCACCAATTGCAAACGAAGGAGGGCGCCGTCTTCCGACGCGCCGCGGACCCGAGGAGACCGGCGCCACCCATACGCTCGGTGCTGCTGGCCCCAATTTAACGGGGGCTACATCTGGTGGACAATTCGCTGCGGGTTCCTCTCCAGAGGGGGACAGTAACGGTCACCCGATGGTTTCACGCGTAGCTGACGAAGTCCGCCTGGCTGTTCTGGCGGGCGCTGGGGCGAATCCGGACGTCACCCGCGAAACCTCCCAAGAGCAAACCATCGCGCCGGATGGCTCAGATACATCCGCGGCGGCCCATGCCGACCCCGCCTCGCTCTCCGCTGACCCCGCAACTTTAGCAGTTTCGGATATTTCCGGTCTGAGTTTCTCTTTCTCCGACCTGTCGGCGATGAACCCAATTCCAGACGCATTAGAGCGGTCGCTGGTGATAGCTGCGCGGCTAGTTTCAGACGATAACGACATCACTGCACCTTTTCGGTCTGCTCCTCGAAGCAGCGACGATTTTCATCTGACGGCCTCGCCCGGCCTTGTGGCGAATGCGCCTACTTCCATGGCAGGGAACACCGCCTCGGCCGGATCGCCAGTCGGTAATTCCCCAGCTTCCGCAGCGGCGAATCTTTCGCCAACGGACCTCTCAGCCCAGCTGTTCCACCACGTCGTCGGATCGGCCGAGGCCGGGGGCCGGGAGGTCGTTCTGCAGCTCCATCCGCCCGAACTCGGAGATTTGACCGTTCGCGTTCTCGTAACCGGTCGTGGGGTTTCGGCGTGGTTTGCGTCACCGCAAATCCCGGTGCAGCAGGCGATAAGCCAGGCGATCGGGCAGCTTCAAACCGATCTCGGGAATGCCGGCTACAATCTCACTGGCGCGTGGGTTGGCGCCGATGCGGGGAGCACGAGGGAACGGGACGCACGCTCGCTGGTGCCGCAGCAGCGAGGTGCAGTCGACAGCCCCAGCTCGGAGGGGTCGACGGGCCTCCCGACTTTATCAGCCGCCTCTGGCGTGAGCATCTATGTCTGATCAATCGAGTCACGCGTCATCTGTCCGCCGGTATGTCTTTTACAACGAGCATCGGCCTTCACGCGCGTGGATGCCGACACTCGAAATGATCAACGAACGATTTTCCCAATTTCTTCGCACGGCGCTCCTTCAGCACCTGCGTCCCCCGGTGGAGGTAACGCCGCCAAATCCGATCCAGCTGCTCAAGCACGGCGACCTCATGGATCGGCTCGCAGTGCCGAGTCACCTCACGATCGTCAATTTCAAGCCGCTGCGCGGAACAATCCTGTTCGTGGTCGACGCCCGACTTGTCAGCTGGATTATCGAGAGCCGCTTCGGTGGGGACGGGCGGTTCCCGATTTCGACAAGCAACCGGGAATTTTCTCCCTTTGAGCAAAAATCGACGCGTCGCGTAGTCCAAACGGTGGTCGACCAGTTTGCTCTAGCCTGGCAGCCGATAGCCAGCTTCGAGCCGCATATCGTGCGTCGTGAGGCCAATCCGCAATTTGCCGGCATCGCGAACGCGGGCGACCAGATCATTGTCAGCCCCTTTGATGTACGGGTCGGCCAGGGCGGCGGAAAGCTTACTATTTGCACTCCTTACGTCATGCTGGAGCCTTTGCATGACCAATTGGTCAGCGACATCGTCAAAGAAACAATCGATCACGACCCGCGCTGGCACGAAGCCCTGACGATCGGCGTCGGACGGGCAACGATGGTGCTCAACGTGGAACTCGCGAATGTCGAGGTGACAGTGGGCGATCTGTTGGGACTGCGCCCCGGCAGCCTTTTCGACATCGACCGGCCCGAAAGCGTAACGGTCGAGGCGAACGGGGTGCCGATGTTTCGCGGTCGCTGGGGCAAGCGTGGCCGAAAAATCGGTGTGAGGATAGAGGAGCGGCTGCAGTTGGCTGCCGAGCTCCTCGCATCTGCGCGACCAGAGGAGAAAAAGGCTGGTGGCGATGTCGAGCAGTGATCCGTCCCGGGGTGTCGCTCCAGAATCCGGAGCATCGGCTGCGCCCTCTGGCGAAGCAGGGTCGCCGTTTCCGACGCTGGACCTGCAAGGGGAACCCCCGGATACCGTGGCGGAATTTGACGAGCTTACGGAGGCGGCGCGGTTCGATGTGGTACTCGACATTCCCGTGCGCCTCTCGGTCGAGCTGGGACGAACGGAGATACCCATCCGAGATGTCGTGAATCTCGGGCGCGGTTCGGTGATCGAGCTTGACGGCAGCCCTGGCGCACCACTGGATGTCCGCGTCAACGGTGTGTTGATCGGGCGCGGCGAAGTTGTCGTCATCAATGAAGAGCGGCTCGGCCTGCGTTTCGTCGAGGTTGTCAGTCAGGCGGAGCGCGTAAGGCGGCTGAGGTAAGAGTTAGCAGATGGTAACGCTATCCCAGTCCGCGCAGGGAGCAATGCTGACAATATTTTACGTTGCAGGTCCGATCCTCGCCGTCATTTTGGCGATTGGCGTCCTCGTAGGTGTGTTTCTCGCGGCGACGCAAATCAACGAACCGACCATCAGCTTTGTTCCGAAGTTTCTCGGCACTGTATTAGCCCTGGCTCTGCTCGGCCCCTGGCTGCTCCGCCAGCTCGAGACTTTCACCATCGTCGTATTGACTGGGCTGCCCCGGATGTTGCAGTGACCAATCAGACGGCGCAAACCGCTGTCGGGCTAAACCTTTACGCGCTGCGGCGGCACCTGCCCTCGCTGGCCGGACCGTGCGCGTTTGTGCTCGTTCTGGCGATGATGGTCCTGCCGCTCCCACCCTTTGCGCTCGACATTCTGTTTACCTTTAACATCTCATTCGCCTTGATGATCCTGTTGGCCTCTCTGTACACAACAAAGCCGACGGATTTCTCCGCATTTCCGACGCTCCTTCTATTGACGACCTTGCTGCGGCTGTCACTCAACGTAGCCGCCGCCCGGGTCATCCTGCTGGATGGCTACCTAGGATCGGGCGCGGCGGGCCGCGTCATCGAATCTTTCGGTGCGTTCGTCGTCGGCGGTAACTACGCTGTCGGGATCGCCGTATTCGCGATCCTGGTCATCATCAACTTCGTGGTGATCACCAAAGGCGCGGGACGCATTGCCGAAGTGGCGGCGCGTTTCGTGCTCGATGGCATGCCCGGCAAGCAGATGGCGATCGATGCCGATCTCAACGCCGGCCTTATCAACCAGGAAGAGGCGACGCGCCGCCGCCAGGATGTCTCGCACGAGGCTGATTTTTTCGGCGCGATGGATGGTGCGAGCAAATTCGTGCGCGGTGATGCCGTCGCGGCGATGTTGATACTGTTTATTAACCTGATCGGCGGCCTTGTTATCGGCATATGGCAGCACAGCCTGAGCCTCGGCGAGGCCGGTCAGACCTACACGCTACTGACGATCGGCGACGGGCTGGTCGCCCAGATCCCCGCCCTTGTCATCTCTTCCGCAGCAGGCGTCATCGTGAGCCGGGTTTCAACCGGACACGACGTCGGCAATCAGGTGATAAACCAGCTCGCGGCCTTTCCCAAGGCATGGTGGCTCGCGGCTGGCATTGTCGGACTGTTCGGAATTATTCCGGGCATGCCGCATCTGCCGTTCCTGATCTTTGCCCCGCTGTTGGGAGCCGGCGGCTGGTGGCTCGGACGCGAACAGGGACGCGAAGCACAGCGAAAGGCCGCGCCCCCGCCCCAGCCGGCGGAAGCCGGGGAAATCGATATTGGGGTCGTCGAGCTGGTCCAGCCTTTGGAGGTTCAAGTCGGGTACCGGCTGGTCGGTCTCGTCAGCCAGGAGCGCGACGGCGGATTGCTGCGACGCCTGCGCGCCGTGCGTCGACAGGTGTCTCGCGAATTTGGATTTCTCGTCCCCGTCGTCCACGTGCGCGATAACCCGGACCTTCAATCCTCCAGTTACCGGATCCTCGTCTATGGGGTCGAAAAAGCTGCCGGGGAGGTACATCCGGATAAGCTCCTTGCGATGCCCGCGGGGAATAAGACCGAAGAGATCCAGGGCATCCCGTCCCGTGATCCGGTGTTTGGCCGGCCCGCCAAGTGGATCATGCCGACGATGGCGGAGCAGGCCCGCGCTGCCGGATATACCGTTTTCGATTCGCCCGTCATCGTCGCCACCCATTTCGAGCGTGTCGTCGACGACAACATCGAGACTTTGTTCGGGCGTGCCGAGTTGGACGCGCTGTTGGGATTTTTCGCCAAGCAGGTACCAAAGCTCGTCGAAGAGCTCACGCCCAAACTCCTGCCCTTGACGATAGTGCACAGCGTCTTGTGTGGGCTGCTTGCCGAACGCGTGCCCATTCGTGATCTGCGGAATATTGTCGG
>Ga0209040_10000754_pt1 | contig 25087 bp, 20 predicted proteins | sample BogFormECP12_OM3_FD_188240 | JGI IMG/M metagenome (GOLD analysis project Ga0209040, IMG submission 188240) | Bog forest soil microbial communities from Calvert Island, British Columbia, Canada - ECP12_OM3 (SPAdes) (version 2) | ecosystem: Environmental > Aquatic > Freshwater > Wetlands > Bog ... | reverse complement strand
GCCCTGGATGCGACAAAAATACAACTCCTTCATGGATTATCCTGCCCTTGCGAGGAAGCTTCGCAGTGCTGCGACGCCGGAGCTTGCAATTCTGATTCAAGATGTACTACGCCGCCGCAGTGAACTAGCGGCTTACGCGCGGCGAGAAATCTATCGCGAACTGGCCGCGTATTTACAAAGCGAAATCTCCCGATTTCCAGACGAACTGATTGAGAGGCTCAGTGATGAACAGTACTTGATCAATGCGTCGGGGATCTTATTTGGAGATCAGCTGCGCTCTCGAGCTCAGTCTTACCGTTGTCCAACTTAGACAACGTGTGCCCATTCAGTAATTAGAAGGAGATTTTTGAACGCCTCTGGGACTAGTGTGGCCCACCAAACGCACGTAGCGCGTGTGCGACGGGATCCAGTTCGCGGGTAGTCGGCAAAGCGGAAGTTGTCTAGAAACGGGCTTCGGGGAAATCGATGGATGATGTCCTTGAAGCCGACTTCAGGGGAATCAGCGAGATTTCATTTGTCCGATTACAGACTTGTGGCCCGGCATAACTTCCTGTTTGCCCGTGACTCGGGCAAGGCCTGTCAAGCGTTGATCTCGCCCTGCAGCAGTAGAACCTACCCCACCATGGGTGCGATAATTTCGGTAACGAATCCTCCTGCAACTTATGAAGCGCCACGTCCTCATGTACGGGTTGATCGGTGGAATCTTGATTGCTCTGCTCCGGTGGACTGAGTATCAGTTCCTGGTCGTCGAACATTCCATCGAAATCTACGGCGGACTGATCGCCGCGACCTTTGCCGTTCTTGGCATCTGGCTTGGCCTCAAGCTGACAGCAAAACGCCAGACAATTGTTGTGAGGGAGGTCCGCGTCCCTGCCGAGGGACCGTTCATCCCTGACGAAAGAAAACGCGAGGACCTCCATATCACTCGCCGTGAGCTTGAGATCCTTGAACTGATCGCCCAGGGCCTGAGCAACCGCGAAATCGCCGAGAAGCTTTTTGTGAGCGAGAGCACGGTGAAGACCCATTCCAGCCGTGTTTTCGACAAACTCGGGGCGAGACGAAGAACGCAAGCGGTGCAACTCGGCAAGGAATTCGGCCTTCTCCCCTGATTTACTCGTGCACGAGCACGGTTCGCGCCAATCACCACTCCCCCAAATGAATGATTTTTCTCTCCGCCGCCAAAATCAGCCAAAAGGATGACGACACCGACCCCGCCTCATGCGGTATGTTGAGCGGCGGCTCAATACGAGCGACACGAAGTTTATGAAAACATGAACTTCTTGAAAAAAGGAGCGAACATGAAGTCTCTGAATTCGATGAAGGTCTTTGTCGTAGGTGCTCTGTCGATCGGCTTGTTTTCAAGCACTGCGCTAATTCCCGCAACTGCCCAGGAACTCCCCCGGGTCTACGACGCCTCCATGCCACGTGACCAGCAGATCACACTCGCTGAAAGCGCCGCTCCGGCCGAGGTATCAAGTAAAGCCACAGTTTATGTTCTCGGCCCCAAAGGCTACGAGAAAGCGCGCGAAGGCACTAACGGCTTCAGTTGTTTTGTTGGCCGGCATTTCGTAAAGCCCGCAGAAACAACCATTGAGCCGCAGTGCTTCGACGCCGAAGGCAGCCGCACTCTCATGCTTGTCTACATGCACGGTGAAGAGCTGCGCACAAACGGCAAGTCCGAGGCCGAAATCAAGGCAGACGTCGCCAACGGATATAAGGAAGGCCGTTACCAGTATCCCAGCAAACCGGGGTTCCTCTACATGATGTCCAGCCAGAACCGCTTGAGGGCGATCCCCGAGCATGGCACTGGCATTTTCCCTCCGCACTTGATGTTTTATGCGCCGAACATGACAACGAAAGACATCGGGTTCGACGCTGAACCGAACCTCGATTATCTTGGGATGACTCACCCCGGAGCAGGCGATAACCTGATCGTAGTTATCCCAATGGCATCCAAGTCGCCAGCTGACATGGCTGGTCGCTGAGCCCGTATGAGCATGGGGCCGGCATCATACGTGGAAAGGTCAGGATCGGATAAAAGACATTACAAGGATATGAGAAAGATCATCATCACCTTCGGGCTGATTTCCGGTGCTATCTCCTCGCTGATGATGATAGCGATAGTGACCTTTGGCGACAGGATTGGCTTCGATCGCGGCGCGATCATCGGCAACACCTCGATCGTGCTCTCGTTCTTGATGGTGTTTTTCGGCATCCGAACCTACCGGGACAACATCGGCGATGGTCAGATTACCTTTTTAAAGGCTTTTGCCGTCGGCCTCTCCATTACGCTTATATCCTGCATCTTCTATGTCGTAACCTGGGAAGTGATCTACTACAACTTCCTGCCTGGTTTCTGGGACGCATATGGCGCTCATTTGGTTCAGAAGCTCACCGCCTCGGGGGCGAGCCCGGCAGCCGTCCAGGAAAAACTTCAGCAGGTCAGAAAATACAAAGAGATGTACAAAAACCCATTCTTCAATGCAGTGCTCACGTTCATTCATCCCTTCCCGATTGGGCTCGTCATCACGCTGTTCTCCGCGTTGGTCCTGAGGCGAAAGCCACAACCGCAACCCGGGCAATCACCCTTGTCGGAATCCTGAAGCTGTTCCCGCGGCTTCGCCCTAGGGTCGTCGTTGGCACTCGTGAGTAAACCGCCGATAGCCGATCCGCCCGTCTTTGTAGGGCCGGTTTTGTTAACCTTCGCATGGTGACGTTTGCGCCATGGCAGCGACTCGAATTCACCACAACCGGACAACTTCCCTGTAGTCGGCTAACCGGAAGCTGTCCAGAAACGGGCTTCGAGGAAGTCAGCCGGATTGGCACTGAGAAGTCGGCTTCCCGCTAGCGATGGCTTGCCGATCATACTTACATAAGCCTGAGTTAAGGCAAATCTGAATGTTGAAGTCGCAGTCGACCTTTTCGTGCAAAGTTGGGCAAGCGGCCCGCGCGAACCTAGGTCGGGCACTGCACTCACTTTTTTGCATGGAGGAGAGCGACGGACCGTTTTTCGTCGATCAGGTGGCGGCGGCCATCCTCACTGGTGGTTGCGCCTTGCCTGATGAGTTCGATGACCTGCGCCGGTGTGAGCGCTGGGTCAAGGGCAAATAATTTGGCCGCGAGATTCACCACGTTCGGAGACGCCATCGAAGTACCGGACAACCTTAGCTTTGCGCCGCCGGGAACATAGCTTTCGACGTTATAACCGTCGGCGTCGACAAGCACTGTGGCTCCATAGCTGGTGAATGAAGTCTCATCGCCAGCCTGATTCACCGCACCGACCGCAATTAGGTTGGGAAGATGCAGCGAGGCCGGGACGTCGTCGATGAAACCGCTATCGCTGTCGCTATTACCCGCAGCGGTGACAAAGAGCGTGTTCGGTGCATTCTTGATTGCAGTCTCGATGGCGGCACGCCAAATCGAGTAAAGTTCGGCAGCCCGCTTCTTACGTTCGGTGGGATCGGCGCCGCCTCCAGTCTTGGAAATCCAGGTCTCGAACTCCTGCGGCTCATCTCCCCAGCTCATGTTCACGACGCGCACATTGCGGCGACGGAAGTAGTCGGACATCTGCTGGAAGTCAGCGCCAAGCTGATGAGCCCATTCGGCTGTGGGAGCAAACGGCAACTCAGGCAACTCATCATTAAACCGGGCGACCACGAGGCGCGCGGCGGCATTACCACGCGCCGCGATTCCGGCGCAGTGCGTCCCGTGAATATAGAATCCCAGCCATTTATCCAACTCGAAAAGTTGATGGATCTGCTCCGGAGATAGCGTATTGAACCTTTTCTGCGCCGCATCCGCAGCGGGCGAGTCGATCCCATTTTCAATGTCCCAACGCCCTTGTCGAAGTTCTTGGAATTCCGGATACTCTTTTTGCTGCTCGGGGGTAAGCGGATACAGCCAGGATGTGGATGGGCGTCCACGGTCGTCAAATGCAAGGCCGTGCGTTCCGCTAGCGGTCGGCTTTGGATCAGTAAACAACTGATTGGGGAAGATCGAAACATCGATTCCGGAGTCCCAAATCGCGACCAACACGGGAGAAAGATTCTGATCCTTGGTAAGCGTAACTTCACGGGCGGCCCAGATATCCGCCTTAACCATGTTGTGAGCTGTGATGTACTGCTTCAGAACCTGGGCGCGGGCGGGAAACAATGGAATCGACGTTTGCAAGTCATTTCGTGTGGAGATCAACTCCCACGCTTCCCCATTATCCAGTGCACCTGACTTCTGGACTGCAGGGTCGAGGTCAGTCATCAGGTAGGCAACCGCAACTGGTTTCGTGTAGAGCCGGGATCCGGCATAATCTTCTTTCGCGTCATCCTGCACGACGTCCCATGGCAGTGAGTCAATCGCCTCGCCGTAATGCTTGGTGAAAGCCTCTTCGTAAGCAGGTCCCCGGGTGGTGTGGGTCTCGATGGCGGCTTGCAACATCGCTTGCGGGAAACGGAAGGCGATGAGCTTGGCCGCGGGCTTCTCCTGCAAAGAGCGCAGGGTATCTATTGTCTGCAGTGCTGCCTGGTCTTCGCCGGCCAGTTGCTGTAAATCGAGCTTGGCCGAAAGCAGAGTTCGCAGTGTAGCTTTGTCGTCGATAGCGTAATCGCGAAAGATTGTGTCGAGGTCGGCGCGCACTTTGGCCGCAAAGGCATTGAAGGTCGCGTCCTCCGCTTGCACCAACTCAGAGGCTGGAACCGCCATCGGATAGCTGAAGCGGGGCAGGTCGGCTTGACTGTTTACTTTCTTCTTCTCGCGCGATTGTGAGTACGCTGAGGTAGCGAGGAGTAATAGCAGCAGGCAGGCAATCCTAAAAGCGATCTGACGACGATCCAGCATAGGCGACCTCAGGCGAAACCGAGACTCACAATTTGAAGAAGTCTAGTGACCGCGGCAGAAGCCTGTCAATTCTTTGGCGCATCTCTCGCCAGTCGGAAGTAGTTCATTCGCGGCATCCGAAGATTAATGCCGGGAAGTCGGCTTATCGGAAGTCAGGGCGATTTGATCCGGTGTTTAGAGATAGGTGTTGTCGGCGCTATTACACTGAGCGTTGGAGTTAGAAGAGGGCCAAGAAAATTGCCAGAAAGTAACGTTGCCCCGTTGGGCATAATCGAGCAGGCGCTCGTCGGCTTTTCTTCTACTCGCACTAATGCCAGACGGGGCCGTTCTTCTCGCCCGCGTTTATCTTAATCGCTGAAAAGCTTTATCGCCTGCTTTAAGAGTGTTGGCTGCCGGCGTCGAACCGCACGGTTGTCCCTAGCTCACCTCGCTGGTCATGATGAATAGCGGCTTCATCTCGAAGCTCTTGTAATGCGGGCGCAGGCGGTCGACATTATATTGTTCTTTCACATTGACGATTTTTTTTGAGGCAGTCACGGTGTCGATGGGCAGGTTGTCGTAACGGCCGTTCCTGAGGACGACCAGGCGCCCGTGGATCTTTCCCAATAACAAATCGAGGGCAAGATTGCCATACGCCATGGGGACGATGGAGTCGATGGCATCGGGATCGCCGCAGCGGACAAGATAACCGAGCTTTTGGTTGATGACGTCGATGGTTTTTCCCTTGTTATATTTCGGGGAGAGCTCCTTCAGCTTTTCTGAGACCAGGTCTCCGATGCCGCCAAGTTTCTTGTGGCCGAAGGCGTCGGTGGTCTCCGCTTCGAAAACCATTTCGCCGCCCTGGAACATGGCGCCTTCGGAAACCAGAACAACGGAATAGTGGCTGGGGTTCTTCTGGCGGTCAGAAACCAACAACTCCGTGAGCCGCTCGATATCGAATTTATGCTCTGGGATCACGCAGCGGTTTGCGGCCCCGGCCATCGTCGGCAGCATGGCGGTGAACCCGGCGTAACGGCCGAAAACTTCGAGGACCATGAAGCGCTCGTGGGATCCCGCACTGGTGCGCAGGCTGTTGGTCATGGAAATTGTGCGGGTCACGCAGGTGCTGAAGCCGATGCAGTAGTCTGTGCCTGGGACGTCGTTGTCCATGGTTTTTGGAATGGCGACTACCTTGACGCCTTCCTGATAAAGCCGAACGCCGTAGCTCAGCGTGTCATCGCCGCCGATCGGGATGAGGTAGTCGATGCCCAGCCAATCCAGATTCTTCAAGACCTCTGGAGTCAGATCGTTCTTCTCGGCGTTGAAAGCGGACTGAAGATGAACCGGAACACTAGACTTCTTCACCTTGCTGGGGTTGGTGCGCGAGGTGTGCAGGAACGTGCCGCCAGTACGGCCGGTGCGGTTGACCAGGTCCTCGGACAGCGTCTGGAAATTCTCGCTGTTGTCGTAGTCTTTTTCGCGAACGATGTCGACCAAGCCAGCCCAGCCACGACGGATGCCAATCACTTCACATCCCTCACGCAGCGCGCGAATGGTCACAGCGCGGATTGCGGGGTTCAGGCCGGGGACGTCGCCGCCACCCGTGAGTATTCCGATCACACCCTTTTTAGTCTTCACTTTTGCTCCCTCGTGTTCGTAGACAAATGGGATCCGTCGCGAACGATGGCTTTTCTCATCAACAGATACTGCTTCTCGATTGTTTGGAACTGCGTTCTGGAGAGGCAGAGGTCAGGATCACATTCCATGGCACACGAAGGTGCGCGGCGGTGTCAGTGACACGAGTCACATTCGATCGCGCCAGCAAGAATGCTGCTCAAGCGCGAATCGATAGGGCAGATGACGACCATCGAAAATTTGCATACAGCGGCCGTTAAGACAGTAATGTGCCGGCCTACTACGTGGCGTAGTCAACACCGATACAATCGCGTGTAAACTAGTTCCCTGCCTTAGCAGCGAGCTGAAACCGACGGTAATGGATAGTTAGTAGAGGAAATTGGGAGCCATGACAAAAACTGGGGCGCAGATTCTGTGGGAATGCCTGGAACGCGAGGGCGTGACCCACGTCTTCGGATATCCTGGCGGCGCGATCTTGCCGGCCTACGATGCCTTGAAGTACAGCAAGATCCATCACGTCCTGGTGCGGCACGAGCAGGGTGCCACGCACATGGCCGACGGGTATGCGCGCGCCAGCGGACGAACCGGCGTAGCGGTGGCAACTTCCGGTCCAGGCGCTACGAACATGGTCACTGGCATCGCCACGGCCATGCTGGATTCTTCCCCTATCGTTTGTATCACCGGTCAGGTCGGCAGCAAGCTGATTGGCTCCGACGCGTTTCAGGAGACCGACATCACCGGTATCACGCTACCGATTACCAAGCATAATTATCTGGTGACGCGGGCCGACGAACTTGCCCGGACGTTGCGCGAGGCTTTCTATGTGGCCGCCTCAGGCCGCCCAGGACCAGTTCTGGTGGATATTACGAAGGATGCGCAACAGTCCTCTTGCGAGTTCGACTGGGAGGCGGCGAAGCCGCAATTGCCGGGCTATCGGCCTGATCTTTCGCCGGCTCCTAAGGAGTACGAACAGGCGCTGGAGTTAGTCCACAAGTCGAAACGGCCGGTGATCTTGTTGGGGCACGGCGCAATTGTATCTGGCGCGATGCGCGAGGTGCGCGACTTCGCGGAGCGTGCTGGAATCCCTGTTGCGCTTACCCTGCTTGGCCTGGGCGCGTTTCCGGCCTCTCATCCGCTGAATCTGGGCATGATGGGAATGCACGGCGAAGCGTGGGTCAACCACACCATTCAGGAGGCCGACCTGCTCATCGCGCTCGGCATGCGCTTCGACGACCGGGTGACGGGAAACTTAAAAACCTACGCACCGAATGCCAAGAAGATACATGTCGAGATCGATCCCGCGGAGATCAATAAGAATGTGAAGGTGGATGTTGCGCTGGTGGGCGATCTTCGCGAAGTTCTCCATGCTATGTTGCCAAAAGTTGAATCCTTGGATCGTAGCGAGTGGCTGGATTTTATCGATCGCTTGAAGGGTGACTCTGCCGTCCGCGATATTCAAAATCTGCCGGATAGTGGTCATCTTTATGCCGCCCACGTGATCAACGATCTTTGGCGGGAGGCGCGCGGCAGCAACACCATAGTGGTGACCGATGTGGGCCAGCATCAGATGTGGGAAGCGCAATACTACAAGCACGAAGATCCGCGTTCGCTGATCACCTCTGGAGGCCTGGGGACGATGGGATTCGCCCTGCCAGCGGCTATTGGAGCGAAGGTCGCGCGACCGGAGGCGGAGGTCTGGGTCGTGGTGGGAGATGGCGGCTTTCAAATGACAATGTGTGAACTCGCGGCGATCGTGCAGGAGAATCTCAAGATCAACATTGCCATCATCAACAACGGCTTTCTGGGGATGGTGCGGCAGTGGCAGGAGTTTTTCTACGAGCGCAACTACCAGGCTACGCCACTGCTGAATCCGGACTTCGCCAAGATTGCCGCCGCCTACGGCATTCGCAATGCAACGGTCACGGAGCGCTCCCAGGTCGTACCGGCGGTTCAGGCGGCCCGGCAGCACGATGGACCCATGCTGATTAATTTCCACGTAGAACAGGAAGATACCGTTTATCCCATGGTCGCGGCGGGCGCTGCTCTGCATGAGATGATCCGGCGGCCGAGTCCTATCGTGGAGACGGCTGCTGACGAGTAATCCAATATGCTGAACACCTACGTGGTATACGTTGAGAACAAGCCAGGCGTGTTGACTCGTGTGGCGTCGCTGTTTCGCCGCCGCGCCTTCAACATCGACTCACTCACCGTTGGGCGAACGGAAAAGCCGGAAGTGTCGCGCATGACCATCACGGTCGATGCCGACTACGACCAGGCGCGCCGGATCGAAGCCAATCTGTACAAACTGGTAAATGTTTTGCTCGTGGAAAATATCACGACCGTTCCGGCAATCGTACGTGATTTGGCGATGATCAAGGTTGCGGCCACGCATGAGGCTCGCTCCCACGTTTTGGAACTGGCCAGCGTTTTCCGCGCGCGGGTGGTGGATGTTGCGCCCGAGTCTCTGATCATCGAAATTACGGGCGGCGAAGACAAGATCGATGGGCTGCTGGAAGTGCTTCGTCCTTATGGCGTTTTGGAAATGGTGCGCACCGGCATCGTAGCCATGCGACGCGGAAATAAATCGTCGGTTGCGGTTTCATCCTCGGAAGAACCGGCACAGTCGGTGGCAGATGACGACCTCTCGCAATCGGTGTAATGCGAGATAATTTTTGTTCGAAAGGAATCATTATGGCAACCATGTATCACGAGGAGTCGGCTGATCTGGCATTAATTCGCGGGAAGAAAGTAGCCATCATCGGCTACGGATCGCAGGGGCACGCTCACGCGCTCAACTTGAGAGACAGCGGGGTACAAGTCCGCGTTGGCCTTCCGAAAGAAAGCGAGTCCCGAACCAAGGCCGAAGCGGCCGGTCTGAAGGTGTCCTCCGTCAGTGACGCCGCCGCATGGGCGGACGTCATCATGATTCTCGTGCCGGATACAGCGCAGCCTGCTGTCTACAAACGCGATATTGCTCCGCATTTGTCGGCTGGGAAAACATTGATGTTTGCCCATGGCTTCAACATTCGCTTCAAGACAATTACTCCTCCTGCGAATATCGATGTTTCCATGGTTGCGCCCAAAGCGCCGGGACACCGCGTGCGCGAAGTATTCGTAGAAGGCGGTGGCACGCCCGCGCTGTTGGCGGTGCACCAGGACGCCAGTGGAAGCGCAAAACAGCTTGCGCTCTCCTATGCGAAAGCAATTGGAGGAACGCGTGCCGGCGTAATCGAGACTACTTTCACCGAAGAAACCGAGACCGATCTTTTCGGCGAGCAGGCCGTATTATGCGGCGGAGCCAGCGCGCTGGTAAAAGCCGGCTTTGAGACACTGGTGGAAGCAGGTTATCAGCCGGAGATTGCTTACTTCGAATGTTTGCATGAATTAAAGCTCATCGTTGACCTGATGTATCGCGGCGGTCTCAACTACATGCGCTACTCCATCAGCGACACGGCGGAGCACGGAGACTACACGGGCGGTCCGCGCATCGTTACTGACCAGACAAGGCAGGCGATGAAGCAGCTGCTGAAGGAAATTCAGGACGGAACTTATGCGCGAAACTGGATTGCGGAAAACGAATCAGGACGCGAGTGGTTTGAAACCACCCGCCAGCGCGAGCAGGAGCACGAGATCGAACGCGTGGGTGAACGCTTGCGAGGCATGATGAAGTTCCTCGATCCGGTGACCGTGAAGCAAAGCAGAAAACGACCGCCAGTGCCTGCTTAAGTAGCTTGGATGCCGGCGCTTTTCTTGCCGGGTGCGGAAAGAGAATCTGATTGTGAGTAGTCCGCTCGCAAGAACCCCGGAGCAGGCGCTCCGGGGTTTTTCAATTGGAGTGCTGAGTTTACGCAGCGAGCGCATGCACGAAGTGCTCACAAACGGCGGTCTCAAGTTTGTGATAGCTCACCTTCACCGGAGTGGTCAGAAATGGTTTCAGAATCTCCAAAACTTTGGGATAGAACTCTCTCTCATAGCGCTCTGCGTCCGCCTTGGTGGTCCACAGGCTGATGGCAATCACTTTTTCCTCCTTCATCTTCTCCGGGAAAAAGGGGAGAATCTCAAGGAAGCCAGTCTGCTTTTTGAGGATGGGAAGGACTTCATTCTTCAGGATCTTCACCATCTCTTCTTTCTTTTCCATTTTCACTTCGCAGTCAAGAATCCGAGCAAACATGGGAGTGTTCCTTTCGTTGTGGGATTTAAAACAAGTTCCACGCGGGGGCCCTCGGTTGAACGAGGCTTACAGTGCTTCCCTAAAGTACCGGGAGCTCGGGCCGAGGCAGAAGATAGCACAGTCGGATTTAAGAATGCAGTGATGTTTGACTGCCAGCCCTGTGGTTTACTTCACAGTGTCCGGCTCCAACTGAGAGTACCGAGCCTTCCTACGAACCAAGGCAGTCACTTAGAACGGATATGGAGCGGAATCTCGACAGATTGTGATCTGCATCACACCGGCCTCGCTAGAAATACTTTCCTGATTTCCGGTAAGCATATGATAATGAATCACTTCCTACATATCACAGTGCACCTTTACAGGCCTGTCAGTTCCAGCTAGATTTAGATACCGAGAGTTGGAACCGGGAGTTCTTAGCATTGCGACCTTCATCTGATCCGAGTGGGGCGACGCCCACACTTTCGGCCCAAACCGTGACCGCCGGTCTACTTTCCGCAGATCTCCTGGAAGCACTTCCGGACGCCGTCGTAGCCGTCGATAGCGACGGAACCATTGTTCAAGTCAATTCACAAGCGCAAGTCCTTTTCGGCTATGCGCGTGAGGAGTTGATCGGTCAGAAAGTCGAAATTCTTGTGCCTGACAGCTATCGGGGCCAGCATCACAAACATCGCCAGGGTTTCGCGCAAACGCCGAAGACAAGGCGTATGGGAGCGGATCTGGATCTTTATGGCAGACGTCGCAATGGATCGGAATTTCCGGTGGAGATCAGTCTGAGTCCTGTCTCTGGGGAAACAGGCTGGTTCGTACTGAGCGCGATCCGCGACATCAGCGATCGCAAGAGAATTGCCGAGGAGTTGCGCAGGGCGAACGAGGAACTGCAACGGCGGACGATCGAGCAGTTGGGAGAGTATCGCTCCAGATTGGCCTCGATTATTGATTCTTCCGAGGATGCGATCCTTAGCAAGGACATGCACGGGAACATCACTAGTTGGAACAAGGGAGCTGAGCGAATCTATGGCTACGCACCCGAAGAGGTGGTTGGAAAACACATCTCCCTTCTCGTTCCCAGCGACCGCCCCGACGAAATCAGGAAGATCCTTGAGAGAATTGCGATGGGGGAAAGCGTCGAACATCACGAATCTGTGCGGGTCACCAAAGATGGGCGTCACCTTGACATGTCTCTCTCCATATCTCCCCTGCGTAACGCGATCGGCGAAGTCGTGGGAGCGTCCGTGATTGCGCGCGACATCACGGCGCAAAAGAAGGCTGAGAGCCAGCTTCGTCAGGCCCAGAAGATGGAGGCGATCGGGCGTTTGGCGGGCGGAGTGGCGCACGACTTCAACAACATTCTGGCAATCATCACTTCTTGCACGGAGTTCCTGCGCGACCGCATCGATCCCGCTGCTCCGCCGTCGGTCTATGTCGAGAACATCCGGAAGGCCACGGAGCGGGGCACGTCCTTGACCAAGCAAATGCTGGCCTTCAGCCGCACCTCGTCGATCCAGCCCCAGATCCTCGATCTCAATGAGCGGTTGAGGGAGATCAGCAAGCTCCTGCGTCCGCTGCTGGGGGATGATGTTGAGATTCTCATTGTCCCCAGATCGCCATCGGCTATCATCGAGGCAGATCCTGGCCAGCTCGACCAGATCGTAGTGAACCTCGCCGTGAACGCGCGCGATGCCATGCCTCGAGGCGGCAAGTTTATTCTCGAAACCGGTGCCGTGAACTTCGATGATGCTTTCGCCGAGCAGCAACAGGCCATGGCGGCAGGAAAGTACATCCTGCTCGCCGTCAGCGACACCGGCCACGGCATGGACGAAGCAACGGTCTCGCGCATCTTCGAGCCTTTCTTTACCACCAAGGAGCTGGGCAAAGGCACTGGCTTGGGATTGGCCACGGTGTATGGCATCGTCAAGCAGAGCGCGGGACACATCCTGGTCTATAGCGAGCCGGGCCACGGGACCACGTTCAAGATCTATCTCCCCAGCGCGGAGCATAAGATTGGGATCTCGTCCAAACCCGACGTGGAGATCGCCGGTCCGAATAGGCAAGGGAGAACCATCCTGCTGGTCGAAGACGACGAAATCATGCGCAGCCTGACTCGGCAACTGCTCCAGGAACATGGCTACACCGTAGTCGAAGCAGATGACGGAAAATCCGCGCTCGAATGGGTAGAGTCTCATCCAGGAACGATTGACCTGCTGTTGACCGACGTAGTGATGCGAAGAATGAGCGGTCCTGAATTGGCGGAACGGCTGAACAGTTCTCACCCTACGTTGAAGGTCGTATACATGTCGGGCTACACCGGGGAACTCATGGCGAATCGCGAAGTGCTGAAGCCCGGCGTAACTCTGCTTGAAAAGCCGTTTAGCCGAACCTCTCTTCTGAATACCGTTCATGCCAACCTGGGGTAAACGTTAGTACCCGTCCGGACTTCGCCCCCCAAGAACTGACAGTTTCTGGTGCCCCATAACCACGCGGCTGGTGACGAGGATCACACAGCGGTGTGGGAAAGCACCCAGCCCTCGGCACCACTTAGCCCGGGATAGAGAAATGACCCCATTTGGCGATACGAGATCAAGTTTATTGTTTTCTTATACTTATACGATCCACGGCACGACCCCTAGAGTCGCGCTCGAAGTGGCCCAGCGCTTGCCCTATGCAAAAGGTGAGCGGAGGCACTTATGGCCACACAAGCAATCAACAACCTGCAAAACAAGAACCTTTGCGATTTTCCTCCAGTCGTTGCCGGTGCGCTGGAGCAAGAGGCAGTCACCACGATGTACCCCACCGGGGCTGTCCTATTCGCGGAGGGGCAAGTTCCGCGGGGAATCTTTATTGTTCGCCGTGGCCGAGTGAAACTCTCGATCTGTGGCAGCGACGGCAGGACTCTTATTCTGCGAATCGTCGAGCCTGGTTGCCCGCTCGGAGTGGCAGCCGTTGTTTCCGGACGCCAGTATGAAGCCACCGCCGAGACCCAGGAACCAAGCGAGATCAGCTTCCTGCGCCAGAGCGATTTGCTCCGGCTTATGCGGGTTCACGGGGAACTCGCGCTGTGGGTGACCCAGCACATTAGCCAGGACTACGCCTATACCTGCCGCGAAATCCGCGACCTGATCCTTTCCGACTCAGCGACCGAAAAACTGGCGCGATTGCTGGTGGGATGGCTCGACCAGAATTCTGATTCCAAACATCCTAGCCAAATGAAGCTGGCTCTAACTCACGAGGAAATCGGCCAGATGATCGGCACGTCGCGGGAAACCGTGAGCCGGTTGTTCGCGGGCTTCAAGAAGCAGCGACTGATCCAGCAGAGCGGCTCCACTTTGGTAATCCCCAGCCGCATCGCGTTGGAATCCCTGATCACAGCGTAAAGGGTTTGACTTACTCTAGGGCCGACTTGGGTCGGCCCTTTTCTATTGTGGAGTGATCACGCGACGCTGCCGCTTACCTTCAGGGTTTGGTCTCGACTGGAGCCGAGCCGGTGTTCTCAAGCGCCTGCTCTGAGTCCTGAGGTTCATCGGGCCGTTGGATCAGGTGAGCTTTCTCCAGCGCGCGGTAATACGCCGGTCGGGAATGGCGGTAATGGTCGGCCGGGACTTTCCCATTGATCCAAGCCGTGTCCATCGGGTAGACCAGCGGATCGAAAATCACCATGTAGAAGTGCCACAGCAGAATGGAGAAGGTCGCGAGCAGGGCCTCGTAGTAATGGACGGCCGTGGCCGCATCCGACACCCACTTGGGCAAGTAGCGTAGCGTGAAATTGTTGAACCAGAGCAGACAGCCGGAGACGGTCATCACGACCGTACCCCACATGAATGCCCAGTACTCCACTTTCTCTGCGTAGTTGAATTTCGCGAAGTGAGGTTCGGTCTTCGAGAGTCCTAGATTGTAGGCGAATACTTGCAGCAGGTCTTTGGCATCTTTCAACTCGGGCAGCATCGCTTTGAGGAATAAGCGGTCGCGCCGATTCATTGCGAGGTGAATCACGTGGTAGATGGTAGAAGCGACGAGCACAACCGCCGCAGTGCGATGCACGATGCCGCGAAATGCGAAATGCCCTTCCAGCAGCAATAACGGACGCGCCCACCAGGCTTCTGGATATTTCAGTGCGAAGCCCGTGATCACCAGAGTCGGGAAGCTAAGGATCACCCCCCAATGCGCGATGCGGAAGTTGCGATTCATGCGCATGACTTGCGCGCTGGTTTCGTGTCGCGGCTGACGACGAATGAGCTTGGCGAGAAAATCCAGCAGGTTGTGCAGGATCATGAAACCCAGCGTCATCGGAATCAGGGTCAAGTAGGTCCACCGGATCCACTTCACGACGGGATGCGCCGGTCCGGTTGTAATTCGCACGTGCACGGGTCCGATGACGAATCTCTCACCCGCGCCGGCGTGACAGGTTCCACACGTTTTCGGTAGGTTCGCCGCATTCACCGTGGAGCGAGCGTCGGCCGTCCGGAAGATATTGTGTACGCCATGGCAAGAAGCACAGTTGGCCACACTCTGGGATCCGCCACGCATGGCAAGGCCGTGATAACTGTCGGCGAAAGAGGGAACCCGGTCGGCAGGCAGGTTATAACGCAGCGCGAGACGCTCATCGCTGTGGCATCGGCCGCAGGTGGTCATCGAGACACGGGCTGCGTTCACCAGGGATGCCGGTTCTTTCGGCGCCAGGATCAAATGCTCTCCGTGGCAGTCACTGCACACCGGGGCGCCAGAGACGCCGTTCTTCATGGCTTGTCCGTGCACGCTTTCCAGATACGTCTTCGCAATGTCGCTATGGCACTCTCCGCAGGTGGTCGGAATATTGAAGTGGTTGACCTTGGAGCGAGCGTCCTGCGAGGGCAAGATTCCGTGGCTCCCATGACAGTCGGAACAGGTTGCGGCTGCGCCGTCTCCATCTACGACGGCTCGCCCATGCACGCTTTGTTTATAAAGTTCGACAGGATGCGCAAATGGAATTTTATGTCGAGAAAGAAACTGCTGACTGCTGTGACAAGAGGCACACGTGTCGGGCAGGTTTTTCTTCGCAACGGTCGAAGCGGCATCACTCGAGGTTTGAATCTGGTGTATGGGTCCATGACACGAGACGCAGGTGGGTGCGTCGGGATCGCCAGCCGTGGCCGCCTGTCCGTGTATGCTCTGTTTGAACTCTTTCACTTCGTCGGCGTGGCATTGTGCGCACTTTGCCGGAGCCATCTGGGAGGCCACCGCGATTTCGTGGTGATTGCCATGGCAGGATTCGCAAGCTTCGTCGCCCAGCGCGCTGTGCACACTGTTGGGCACATGCGAGGCCTCATCCTCGTGGCAAGTTAAGCATTGAACCTTCGCCACCTTCGCCGGGTGAGGATAGTCCTTTATGGTCTGGTGGCAGTCCTTGCAGCTCAAAGTGCCGTGAACGCTGGCCGCGTGTTTGCCGGGATCAATCGAAATGCTCTTGCCCTTGTCCGAAGTCATTCCCGCCTGCCCGTGGCACGCGAGGCAGCTTTCATCCTGCTTGAGAGGAGGTGGCAAGTTCGCTTGGGCTCGAGCCCGGGCCGGTGCGAGCGCAGATACTGAAAGGACAAAAGTTACAAGAAATAGGGCTGTGTAGAAGAGACCGGATCGTTTAATGACATCCCCTGTGCCTCGCGTGGGACGCAATACGAACTTACTTCCGCTTTTCATTTCATTCCCAAATCACTCAGGACCTTTGGATTTTCTTCACCCGCCGCCAGCACTTGATGACACGAGGAACAATCGTTGGTAATGGTTTGACCATCGGCACTGGTGTGGCTGCCATCGTGGCAGCGGAAGCATCCGGGCGAGTCGTTGTGCCCAAGATTGTTGGGATGTACGCCCCAAGTTACCCGCATATCGGGGAAGATGTTGCGGAGGTAGATGTTCGCCACCTCGTCGCCCGCTTGCTGCACCAGCGTCCGCCTCGTCTCATAGAGCTGCGGGTAGTTTGTCCGATAGAAATTATTGAGTTCGTCGAGGATGCGTTCCTTCGCGACATCCCGGGCCGGATAATCCACCTTGAGAAGCTCCACTGCTTTTTTCTTGATATAGGGAAGTTCCGGGCTGATACGCCCCAGAGACATTTGTTTGTCGACTGCGTTCTCGGGCAATTCGAAAGTGTGCGTCGGACGATTGTGGCAGTCCACGCAATCCATCGTGCGATGCTCTCCCTTATCCAGTTGCAGCTGAGTTGGCTTGGCGTCGCTGGAAATAAATTCGGTAGTCTTGCCCTGATCGTCGGTGTAATACACCACTGGAATCGTCTGCCGTTCAGGATCGGTTGAAATGTAGCGGATGCGTGCGTTATCGGCGAGATGGTGACCGTGGATGCCCACGGATCCCTGCCAGGTGCGTCCACCGACTTTCAGCAGCAAGACGTCGGTCTGCGGAGTGTTTTTCTCATCATCTTTATAGCTAGTGTTCACCAGGAACTTGTCGCCGGTGAAGCGCTGCGGCCAATGGCATTGCTCACAGGTTTCACGCGCCGGGCGAAGGTACTTTACCGGCGAAGGGATGGGTCTTGAATAAGTGTGGAACGTGACTGCGGCCACTTGCCGCAATCCGGAAAGCTTCGATCGTACAAACCACCCGGCTCCGGGGCCGATATGGCACTCGACACAGGCCACGCGGGAGTGCGGAGAATTTTGATAGGCCGCGTACTCAGGCGCCATTACGGTGTGACAGGTCGTGCCGCAGAAACCGGTCGAATCCATGTACTCGACTCCGCGGTACGATGCGGTCCCAATAATCAGAAGATTCACTACGGTGGCAAAACCGACCCACTCCAGAGTGCGTCGCACCACGGGCAGGCGCAGGTCGATTGCTGGGTAGGTTCCCGGGAGAGTATGACTTCCGAGCAGACTTCGCCGTCTCAGCAAGATACCAATCGGTATCAGCAGCAACCCAACTACAAAAATACCGGGGAGAATCAGGAAGACCAGCAGACCGATGTAGGGATGTGGTGGCCCGGGGAGGAAGATGTCATAGAACCAGAAAGCAATCGTGGTAAGTGCCGTGCTCGTTGTGACCACCGCACCGATAAGAGTGACCGGATTCTGTCCCAGAAAGTAAATTGGCTGCGCCCAGTCCCGGATGCGCTCTCGCAGATTCATTGGAAACCTTCACCCCTTCATTTTGCTGCTCAGCACGCACACTTCACGCTGGGCGACGCATTGAGCGCCACGTCGGACAACTCAGCTTGCCAAAAAAGCTGGACTATTTCTTGAGAGTACGGATGTACGCCACCAAACCCTTAATCTCTTCCGGCTTGAGGGTGCCGTACTTGGGCATCTTGTTCTTGCCGTTGGTGATGATATCCGTCAGCTGGGCATCCGTCATTCCCTGGACTTCAGCAGTAGTGAAGTCGTGGGCGCCCATCTTCTTACCCATTGCCGAGCCAGTTCCATCAGCTCCGTGGCACATGGCACACTTTGACTTGAAGAGTGCCGATGCATCCTGCGCACGCGCCGATAAAGAAAAGCTTAGAAAGGCCACACATATCGCTGCAATCGTAAACACTTTAAAGTCGATTCTCTTCATCATTGAGCTCCATTTGAATTTCTCGCCACGACATCGAAAGCGAGGATACATCCAAACATGTTGCAATATTGAACTTTCTTCGTAGGCGGGTTCTGTGACCCCGGTCACAGGTGCATGTTAGTCCGGTCTTCCGAGCTGAGAATCCGAGGAACTTGCTCCCCGTGACCGCTCTCACGCCAGACTGTGACGCCGGTCACGGCGTCTCTCAGACCCGAAGACCAAAATGTCGGGTGAGGTAGGCTTATGGCAAGGGATCAACGCAACTTGCTGGACGTGTTGAAGTTCGAGCTGGAGTTCCTGGAGCAGGGCGGTTACGGACGTCTGCCGCGTGAATCCTGGCGGCCGCGGCTTGTTTTCGAAGATTCGCCCACCTGCATGAACTTTAACTCCAAAGACCGAGAACCTTGCAGCGAATGCCTCCTGATGCAATTCGTTCCCGAAGAAGCCCGCAAAGAGCAGACTCCCTGTATCCACATACCGTTGTCTATAACAGGAGAAACTCTCGAGAATTTATATCGCACGGGAACCCAGCAGGAGATCGAGGCAGCGCTTGGGGCTTGGCTACGGGCCACGATTCAACAGATCGAGGCAGAACAAGCGAAACCAGCGGCAGCTGCGAATTTAGCTCGCTAAGTCCTTCGCCGAAACAAAACCGCTTCAGTTGCCCGATCTTTGACGTCGGCTTTGCGATCGCCATCGTCGCGAGCTTACGCTGAAGTCTGCTTGCTGATTCTGATTTTGGTCTCGAAATTTTGAACCGTCGCCAGAGCTCGCGACACCAGACATAATTCCCGAGCTTTTTGCAGAAGAGTGACGGCCCGCTCCCGGCTATCCTCACTGGGAATCGTCAGACTGGGACGAAGCACAATTTCGCTAAAGCTGTAGCCGCTTCCAGTCTTCCTGACAATTCCTTCGGCCTCAACTTCCAGGTCGTTGTAGTCGAATTTCGAGCTGTCGGCGATGGCGTGGAACGTGGTGGTGTAGCAGCTCGCCACGGCGCTTATGAATAAGTCTTCGGGGGTCCACCTGCCTTCGAGGCCGCCGAACTGCGGCGGCGCGGCAAAGTGGATGGCGTTGGGGGCTGAATCAGACTTGGCGAGGCCCGTCTGGCCCGAGCTCCACCAGGCTACGACTCGGTGCTTGTGTTCATTTTCCATTCCTCACTCCCAATTGATGATTTGTTTTTGAATATAAGTGCCTTCCAGCAACTCTATGACGGATGGAAATGCCCGCGAACCAGATCGCCTACGCGCTCGCGGAAACAATTGGGTCTTGCGATTCTGTCCCCAAGAAACGATCCCCACCGTGGTCAAGGTCACGATGCATCGTGATACGAATCACATAAAGGAGTAACCGCTCGAAGCATCAGGCCCTCATGGTGGTCAGGCGACCGGTTTTGTCTTAGACTCACTCTTCTTCACATTTTTCATTTGGAGGCGACTTGGCTGGTCTGCAAAAAATATCTCCTGCACTCAAGAAGCGTTCTTCACAAATCAAACTTGTGCTCATGGACGTGGACGGAACGATGACCGATGGCAGCGTTACTCTGCTCTCGCAGACCGATGGCACCGCGCTCGAAATCAAAACCTTCGACGCACATGACGGCCAGGGCCTAACCCTTGCGCAAACCGCTGGCCTGCACACGGGATGCATCACCGGTCGCGAAAGCGCCGCACTGCTTCGCCGTGCCCACGAAATGAAGATGGATTTTATTTATATGAAGCAGCCGGTAAAGATGCCGGCCTACGAGGAAATCCTCGCCAAAGCAGGGCTTTCTGATTCGGCGGTTGCTTACATCGGTGATGATTTGCCCGACATCCCCCTAATGCGTCGAGTCGGGCTAGCCGTCGCGGTCGGCGATGCCGTCCCCGAAGTAAAACAGGCAGCGCACTACACGACGAAAGCTCTCGCCGGCCACGGCGCCGTCCGCGAAGCCATCGAACTGATTCTCAAGTCAAAAGGGATATGGGATGCGATGATCGACAAAGCGCGGGCGTGATACTGCCTTAACCTGCGGGGTCGAGATGGCCACCCGTTTCTTGCCCATTCAGTCTATGCGTACGGGACGGGAAGGAATTTAACGGCAGAGCGCGGCTCCGCCGGCGATGCCCGCATCTGCTCCGTAGTGGGCGGCAAGTAGGGGGATTTCCTGGCAATGCGAGTTCACACACCAGGTTGGGAGCCGCTCCTCTATCTCGCCGAAGAAGGGACGCAGCATCGCACCTGCACCGCCGCCAATGATCATTACGTCCGGTTCGAGTAAGTCCACGATATTACCCAGCCACACGGTCAGCAACTCGGCGGTCTCCTGCAAAACCTCCTTGGCCAGCACGTCTCCTGCCGCGTAAGCTTTGCCGACCATTTCACTGGTGATGCGGTCAACCCGCCCTCCAGACAGATCGAGAATCGTAGACGCCTTTCCGCTCTTCGCGATTTTTTCGGAAGCTCTGCGAGCGATCGCCGGGCCTGACGCGAGAATTTCGATGCAGCCCAATTTGCCGCACCCACAGCGCGGGCCGTGGTAGTCGATGGTGTTGTGACCACCTTCCGCGGCTGCGCCAGTGCGGCCGTGATAAATGCGTCCATCGAAAACGATACCGGTTCCGATTCCGGTTCCGATGGTGGCACAAAACACACTTCGATAGCCGCGCCCCGCACCCCACAAGGCTTCCGCCAGAGCAGCAGCATTGCCATCGTTGTCAACACGAACTGGTATGCAGTAGGCCTTCGATATCTCAGCTGCTAGAGGGAAATTGCGCCAGCCGGGAAGATTTGGCGGATTGATGACGATACCGGTCCGGGGATCGAGGGGGCCGGGGGCGCAAATCCCAATGCCGGCAATCGGATTGGAATGAGAATTGCTATCTGCCCGCACCGAGTCGATGGCCGAGACCACGGCAGCCAAACCGGCCGCGGCATCATTGGACACCATTGGCGTTCGCGTCTGGAAAGTTATTTCACCCGCGGCATTTACCAGACCGGCAGCGACTTTGGTGCCGCCTATGTCCACACCGATGAGGTGCCCGTCTACGGAGACTTGCGTCATGCGGTTCGCACTTGGTCCAGTCTATACCTTCTTCGACCGCGTCGCGGGCACCCTGGTTATTCGCTTACGGTTCACTCAGTTCTCAGTAGTCGTCAAGCGTCCACGTCGAACGGCCAATGGTAAACTATTTGGACAGGGATGGGCGCGTAGCTCAGTTGGTAGAGCAATGCCCTTTTAAGGCATGGGTCGAAGGTTCGAATCCTTCCGCGCTCACCAGTTTCTCTTCCATCCCATCCTTCGAAGGCGCGCCGACTTACGAAATAAAAACGGCCTCCAGGTTCAACCCTATCGCAGCACAGGATCTCTGGCTCAGCCAGAGCTGCCCGACTTTGAAATTTTTGATTTTCTCTGCAACCTATCTCCTGGGAACTCATCGAAGGTTGTACTGACGAGGAACTGAACGTATGCCCACCGCGCAAGAACAGCACTACGGTGAGAGAGAAACTCCTCAAACCTTCCGCCTGGATGTACCACTCCACAACCTTTTGACTAAGTCTCCGGCCGCGAGGCCAATCCTGCTTTCTGGAGACGGCGGAGAGAAGTTTCCCGAACCCGTTTTCCCCCAACGGCCCGACCTGCTCGCGCAGGACGACAACTATGAAGCTAACTTGGCGCTCGCCGGAGTCGGGAAGCGGCCCTGGTCCGCCCCATATGTTCTGCGAGCCATGAACGGGTGGTTGTTTCCTTACATGAAATCGCGTGTGTTGCCCGGAGCGTTTCACCCCATCATTGCCTACCTGTTTACCGAGTGGAAGTGCAATCTGGACTGTCATTACTGCTGGGCGTTCGATAACAGCGTGAAAGGCATGACCGAAGAGGTGGCGAAACGCTCGATTGACTGGCTGCATTCGACTACGTGCCGGGTGCTGGCATTCATGGGCGGCGAACCGCTGTTGCGTCCGCAACTGGTGCACAAAGCCTGTAATTACGCAGCAAAGAGGGGCTTCTGGATTTACATGCCGACCAATGCGCGATTGCTGCGTCCGGATGTGATTGACCGGCTCGCAGACTCGGGCGTGGCCATCTTCAATTTTGCTGTGGACGCGGTCGACGAGAAACCAGGGCTGCCCAAGGCGCTCACTCCGGTCCGAAAGCACTTCGATTATCTGGTGCGCAAACAGTACAAGTACGGGTACTCCGTGTTCTTCAACATCAACATCTGCCGCAATAACATGGAGGATGTAAAGCAGTTGACGGAGATTGCTCGTGATCACGGCATCGCGACCGATTATCACCTGAACGAATCACCGATGATCGAGCAAAGCCACTTCAAGCACTACGATGCGAATGACACGTTCATTTACCCGGAGCACTGGCCGCAGGTCGACGAGTTGGTCGATTGGCTCATTGAAAAAAACAAATCGGGATACAAAATGGTGAACTCAGTCAAGCGTTTGCAGGACATGAAAGATTTCATGCGAGGCAAGGTGGAACCCTGGAACTGCCGCGCCGGACAGAATTCGATCATCATACGAGTGGACGGCAGTCTGGCCCCCTGCTTCCCCATGTACTCGGCAACCCATGATTGGGGGGTCATCGAAAATCACAAGTTCGAAGTTCCGCAATTGGACGAAATGAAAAAATCGTGCCAGACGCATTGCTTTTCCACCTTGAATCATAACCTCGGTTTCTGCTACAACGACTCAAGGGTCGTTAAGTGGGTGCTCAAGCAGGCTGGCCGTGGGTTCCAAGGCGTGAGTGGCAGCTTCGCTTGACCGGGTCAAGACCTTGCCTGAGGTCTTGCAAGTTGGGGTGATAAAAGCTGGCGGAAGTTGGCGAGTAGTGCGGATTTTAGCTTGTCCGGCGCCCCCGAGACTCGTTTGTCTACGTCTCTCGCTGGTGTAAAACTTGAACCTCCTGTAACGCGCTGTGGGAGTTTCCGGTAATGTTAGATCGTAGGCTTAAGAGCAACCTGCTGGGCCTCCGCGGAGACTTGCGCGCTTCAGCTGCCAATCAAAGTTTTGTTTCCTTCCATTCCTTTTGTTTCTGTACCAGTGTCTCTTCGCTATCCGCTCGTCTGCAATCTAGAGCTCAAAATCAAAACACCGCATATGCCGGAGGAAGATAATGGCTACCCATCTCGTACAGATTGATAACGATGAGGAAATCAAACAGCGCCTGGAGGCCGAACGTGCTCGGCTGCGAAAGATTGCCGGCTTGGACCAGCCCACACATTTCCATCGCCCCGTGGAGCGAGCGTTCAAAGCCGAGGAGAGGGATCGTGTCACGATTTTATTTGGCGGATTTACTTGGAAGCACGAGGATCTGATCCGCGCCGTCTTCCAGGGTTGCGGTTATCGCTGCGAGAAGCTACCCGTCCCCAATGTCGCCGCCTTCCAGACCGGTAAAGAATTTGGCAACAACGGACAATGTAATCCCACCTACTTTACCGTAGGAAATCTGGTGCAGTATTTGCAGTTCCTCGAAAAAGAGGGGCTGTCGCGCGACAAGATTCTGAATAACTACGTGTTCTTTACGGCGGGATCGTGCGGTCCCTGCCGTTTCGGCATGTACGAGGCGGAATACCGATTTGCCTTGAAGAACGCCGGCTTCGACGGCTTCCGCGTTCTGCTCTTCAAAGACAGCGATGGGATCAAAGCGGCTTCTGGTGAGCCTGGACTGAAATTCACCATCGACTTCGGATTCGGCATGTTGAATGCCATGCACCTCGGCGACGTGATCAACGATTTGATCTATCAGATTCGGCCGTTCGAAGTGAACAAGGGTGAGACCGATCGGGTGTTCCGGGAAATGGTAGATGGGCTATGCGACGATCTCAGGAATCGTGACTCATTCGAGATTGAGCAGCGCGCTCCCAATTGGATGAAGCCGAAGTTCAAGAGCAACAAAGTGCTCAGAAACACTGCGAACGTGTTTGGCAAGATGCACGAACACATGTGGGGCAAGGACTATCTCAACGCTTTGCACACTGCGCAGGAGCGTATGGATCGCATCGAGGTGGATCGCACAAAGGTGAAGCCGGTGGTGAAAATCACAGGCGAGTTCTGGGCGCAGATCACCGAGGGCGACGGCAACTTCCACATGTTCGATTTTCTCGAGCGCGAGGGCGCCCAGGTTATCGTCGAGCCAATTGCAACCTGGGTGGCTTACCTGATGTATCAGGCAAAGGCGCACGCCATTGCGAAATGGCCGGTGAACCGCCCGCACCGAAATCCGGAGTGGTATGAACTCAAGAAGAATTTAGCTAATTATTTTGGGCTGCATAAGAAGCTGTGGGGCATCGGCTTCGGAGAGAAGGCGTGGCAGTTCTTCTACCACCGCACCATCAAGAACATGGGTGGCATTACGCATCACCTAGTGCCTCAAACGGAGCTTGCGGAGATGGCGCATCCTTTCTACAACCAATTTGCGCGCGGTGGTGAAGGCCATCTGGAAGTGGGCAAGAACGTGTACTACACCGTGCACAAGATGTGCCACATGGTGCTGGCGTTGAAGCCGTTCGGCTGCATGCCTTCTTCACAATCGGATGGAGTGCAATCGGCGGTCGTCAATAAATTCAAAGACATGATTTTCCTGCCGATTGAAACTTCCGGCGAAGGCGAAGTAAACGCTCACAGCCGCGTGCAAATGGCGTTGGGCGAAGCGAAGGTCAAGGCCAAAACCGAGTTTGAGCAGTGTCTCAAGTCAACGGGAAAGAATCTGGACCAGATCCGGGATTACATTGCGGAGCATCCCGAACTGCGGCAGCCTTTCTATCATGTGCCTCACCGTGAAGGAGTCGCAGGGACCGCGGCTCAATTCGTTCTGCATGTGAGCGATCGCATGGATAAGACCACTCAATGGAGGAAGCGTTCCCGCGTTCCAGGAATCGTTCTTCCGAACGCCGCCTAACACAGCTGTGAGCCGCCATCTTGTTTGGAGACTTG
>Ga0209040_10000752_pt1 | contig 25126 bp, 21 predicted proteins | sample BogFormECP12_OM3_FD_188240 | JGI IMG/M metagenome (GOLD analysis project Ga0209040, IMG submission 188240) | Bog forest soil microbial communities from Calvert Island, British Columbia, Canada - ECP12_OM3 (SPAdes) (version 2) | ecosystem: Environmental > Aquatic > Freshwater > Wetlands > Bog ... | reverse complement strand
GCCGCCTGCGCCACCGCCGTGCTCACCGATCCCAGCAGCATGCCGGGAAATCCGCCGCGGCCATGGCTGCCGACGACGAGGAGTTGCGAGGACTCGGCCTCTTCCAGCAGATGACGAGCCGGAGCATCCAACACAATTCGGCGCCGGACGGCAACGTCGGGATAGCGCTCTCGCCAGCCCGCCAAGCGTTCCGCCAAGGCTTCCTCCCCGACCGCTTGCTGGGCCGACCACTCAATGCTCGGAATGTCGGATACGTGCGCGTCGGACCATGCGTGCAGAGCGATTAGCTCGACACCTCGCCAGGACGCCTCGTCGAAAGCGATCGCTGTCGCCAACTCCGATGCCGGCGACCCGTCAATGCCGACCACCACCGGAAGCTGAGAAGGTTGGGAGGCAGCGGGTATTTCGTCGTGGATCACGGCCACCGGACAATGCGCATGGTGGATCAGCCCGGTACTGACCGATCCGAGCAGAACGCGACCCACCCTGCCGTGCCCGCGACAGCCCACCACAATCAGTTGCGCGTGAGTGGATAGATCGAAAAGCGCCGGACCGGTTGCCGAGAAGTACACCTCGACATTTAGTTCCGGAAGGGTCCCGTGTTGGACGGTGTCCTTGGCGAGCTCGACTGCGGCCGAGATGATCTCCTCGTCTTCTGTTTTCTGCCATTCACTGGTTGCGGACGGAGGTGGGAGAGCGTCTCCGCCCAGGGCTAGCATGCCCCACGGGGGTCTCTCGACGACATGAACGAGGCTCAGCGGAACGTTGCGCATCCCCGCTTCCTGCGCGGCCCAGCGGACCGCCATGTCCGATGACGGCGATCCGTCGACGCCGACAACGATTCCCTGATGTACAGAGCGATTGGACATTGCCGTCCTTCCTGTTGAGTGGCTTTGTTGGGCTCGTCGCTCCTGACTTTAGGAACTTGGCGGGCGACTGGCAGGAGTCATTAGTCCCGAAAATCGCGGCCGTAGGACCCTCCGCGACGGGATGAATTATCCAGCGGGGTAATCGCTTTCGTAGTTGGACGGACGGCAAAGCCGAGTTTAGTTTACTTCTCCGCGAATCGGGGATCGTGTCGCCGGCGCCGAGGGCGTCTCTCTCCGTGATGATCTGCCCGAACGCGGTATCCCCGTCTTGGGACGGTGGGTCAAACCAGGTGTCTAACTACCTGACGAACCGCGATTCGGGCAGATCTCATTATCGACTGTCGCACGGGCCGCCCGAGCGCCCTAGGGCCAAAGGTCACCTCACGTCTCGATTTCCAGACAAGTGCCGACAAATGTCCCCGGCAACGCGGGACTTCCGCCCCTACTGCCGCGTTGGGCCGAGTGGTCGAATCGTCCACGTAGCTAAACCAAAACATCAGCAGGAGGCCAGTATGAGCACCCTTCCCGTCAAACGTCAGCAGCACTCGCTGTTTCCCGAGTTCTCTGAGCTGTTCGCCGCGTTCCCGTCGTTTTCTGGACTGCGCCCAGCTTTCGACACCCGATTGATGCGGCTCGAGGATGAAATGAAGAACGGCCGCTACCAAGTACGTGCCGAGATCCCCGGCGTCGACCCGGCGAAGGACATCGACATCACCCTGCGCGACGGCCAGTTGACGATCAAAGCCGAGCGCAGCGAGAAGAAGGAATTCGACGGGTGCTCGGAGTTTTCCTACGGCTCGTTTGTCCGCACGGTGTCGCTGCCGGCCGGTGCCGACGAAGACGAAGTCAAGGCCACCTACGACAAGGGCATCCTGACAGTCTCGGTGGCCGTCACAGAATCCAAACCCGCCGAAAAGCACGTGCCGATTGCCTCGGCCAACTGACCAGATTGCGAGGCGGGCCCGCGGCAGCACACACCTTTGCTGCGGGTCCGCCCAACACCTACCGTGTCGTCTGCACCGCGGCGGCATCCGCGAGTTAGTGAGGACACGCAAATGAGTAGAGCGATCATCCTCGGCAAGGACACGCCAGATCGACTGTTCCGCAATCGTCGTGAGGCCGGCCAAGTGCTGGCGGGCCTACTGCAGGCCTACCGTGACAGACCCGACATCGTGGTCTTGGGTCTTGCCAGGGGCGGAGTGCCAGTCGCATGGGAGGTAGCAGCCGCACTGCATGCGCCGCTTGATGCATTCGTCGTGCGCAAGCTCGGCGTCCCGGGCCATGAAGAATTCGCGGCGGGCGCGCTCGCCAGTGGCGGTCGCGTTGTGCTGAACGATGACGTGGTGCGAGGTCTGCGGATCACCCCACAACAGTTGCGGGACGTCGCCGAACGTGAAGGACGTGAGCTGATCCGACGAGAAGCGGCCTATCGCGACGGTCGCCCGCCGACTGACGTGACCGGAAAGACTGTCATCCTCGTCGATGACGGGCTGGCCACCGGCGCCAGCATGTTCGCCGCGGTGCAGGCTTTGCGCGAGGCCCAACCGGCACAAATCGTGATCGCGGTGCCAGCGGCACCCGAGTCCACGTGTCGCGAATTCGCCGGCTTGGTGGACGACATGGTCTGCGCGTCCATGCCCACCCCGTTCTTGGCCGTAGGCGCATCGTTCTGGGACTTCAGCCAGGTCAGCGACGAAGAGGTTCGCACCCTGCTCGCCACCCCGACGACCGGGCCGACGCTGGCCCCCGCCGGAGAGACAGCGGCCGACGTTCTCAGGCGCGTTGCCATCGACGCCCCGGCCGGTGTACCACCACGAGAAATGTTGTCCGAGTTGATCGGCGACGCACGGATCGTGCTGATCGGCGAAAGCTCGCACGGTACTCACGAGTTCTATCAGGCCCGAGCCGAGATCACGAAGTGGCTGATTGACGAGAAAGGATTTTGTGCGGTGGCCGCCGAGGCGGACTGGCCGGACGCCTACCGGGTGAACCGGTACGTGCGCGGGCAGGGCACCGACACCTCCGCCGAAGAGGCGTTGCGCGGATTCGAGCGCTTCCCGTCGTGGATGTGGCGCAACACCGTGGTCCGTGACTTCGTCGAGTGGCTACGGGCCAACAATCGAGGCCGTAGATCGCAGCATCGCCGCCAAGCCGGTTTCTACGGCCTGGATCTCTACAGTCTCCATCGGTCGATGCACGAGGTGGTCAGCTATCTCGGCAAAATCGACCCGGTGGGCGCGGCCCGCGCGCGGGCCCGCTACGCCTGCTTCGACCACGCATCCGCCGATGATGGTCAGGCTTACGGCTTCCGGGCAGCATTCGGCGCCGGCCTGTCATGTGAAAAAGAGGCCATCGATCAGCTCGTTGACATCCAACGCAACGCGCTGGCCTACGCGCGGCGCGACGGGCTGCTTGCCGAAGACGAGCTTTTCTATGCGGAACAGAACGCGCACGTCGTGCGTGACGCCGAGCGCTACTACCGCGCGATGTTCAGCGGACGCGTCACATCCTGGATCCTGCGGGACCAGCACATGGCCCAAACGCTGCAGGCGCTGCTCGCCCACCTGGACCGCCACCCTGGCGCCGCACCAGCACGAATCGTGGTGTGGGCGCACAATTCCCATGTCGGTGACGCCCGGGCGACAGAGGTGTCCGCGGACGGTCAACTCACTTTGGGCCAACTCGTCCGTGAACGCTACGGCGACGACTGTCGGCTCATCGGGTTCAGCACCTACACCGGCGCTGTGACCGCTGCCAGCGAATGGGGAGGTGTGGCCGAGCGGAAGGTGGTTCGGCCGGCATTGCCAGGCAGCGTCGAGGAGCTGTTCCACGAGACCGGTAACCCTGCGTTCGTCGTGTCATCCGACGGCGCCGCGGGCGCGGCGTTGGACATGGTCAGATTGGGCCGCGCGATCGGCGTGATCTATTTACCGGCGACTGAAAGACAAAGCCACTACTTCCATGTCCGCCCGGCGGATCAGTTCGACGCAATGATTCACATCGAGAACACGGAGGCACTCGAGCCGCTCGAAGTGACCAGCCAATGGATTGCGGGCGAGACACCCGAAACCTACCCGACTGGCCTGTAGGGCCGGGCTTGACGAAAGCAGCACGATGAGCACACTCACATCGCCTGACGGAAACCGGGCCACGATCGTGACATTGACGATGAATCCGGCGCTCGACATCACGACCAGCGTGGACCGGGTGCGTCCCACCGACAAGCTCCGCTGTCAGGGCGCTCGGCATGATCCCGGCGGTGGCGGTATCAACGTGGCACGTATCGCAAGTGTGCTTGGTGCTTCAGTCGCCGCAGTGTTTCCAGCCGGCGGGCCGACCGGGGATGTGGTTGCCGATCTGCTTGTGGCAGAGGGCATTCCGTTTCACCGGGTCGGGACCGGCGGGCGGACGCGGGAAAGTTTCACCGTCAATGAAGAATGTAGCGGGCAGGCAGTATCGGTTTGTACTCCCCGGACCGCGGTGGACCTTCGCCGAACGGGCACAATGCGTTGACGAACTTCGCACGGTGGCCAGCTCCGCTCGGTTCGTCGTGGTGAGTGGCAGCCTACCGCCTGATGTGCCCGCCGACTTCTACGGACAGATAGCCGACGTCTGTGGTGATCTCGGGACGCGACTGATTCTGGACACGTCGGGCAGCGGCTTGCAACACATAACCTCCGGGGGTGTTCCTCCTCAAACCCAGCGTGCGAGAGCTACGTGAATGCATCGGACGTGAACTGGCTACCGAGGCAGACCAGGCCGCTGCGGCACAGGAGATAGTTCAGCGCGGACAGGCGCAGGTCGTCGTGGTGTCACTCGGTAACCGTGGTGCGCTGGTGATCACCCCTTCTGCTGCTCAACGCATTCCGGCGATCAACATGCGTTCCGGAAGTGGCGTGGACGCCGGCGACGCGATGGTCGCCGCGATTACGGTTGGCCTGAGCAGAGGATGGCCGCTGTCGAAGTCGGTTCGCTTCGGCGTCGCCGCCTGGGCCGCGATGTTGATGACCCCGTGCCGTGTGCACTCGTGGCGATGTCGAGCGCCTCTTCGGACTCGTCGCCGAGCCGGCGGATCTCAGTGCCGTGGGCAGCTAAGCTGATTGAGAAAGGAAAGGTTGATGATCGACGTATTGTCGGGCATGCCCGAGGGAGTGACCGGCATCCGGGTGTCGGGCCGGCTGCGTGGCGACGACCTGCGCGAGTTCAAGCCAGCCATGGAGAAGCTAATGAAAGCCGGCGAACTCAGGATCGTGGAGGTCATCGCGTCCGATTACGAAGGCTTCGGACCCGGCGGGTTGGTTGAGGACCTCAAGCTGGGATTCGGTGCTCTTTTCCAGCATCATGCGGCCTTTAAGCGAATCGCGGTGGTAACCGACAAGGAATGGGTTGCCCACACCCTGCATGCATTGGCGTGGATGGTTCCCGGGGAGCTTGCTCTGTTCGGTCTCGACGAGCTCGAGCGCGCCACGAAGTGGGCCGCCGGCTGACAGAAGGCTCCGGTCGGATATGCGGCTAGCGAGTCTTCGTCAGAGGGCCGGAGTGCGATACAGCGCGGCACCGGCTACGATTCCTGCACCCGCGGCGACGAGCAGAACTGGAGTGCCTGCCGGGATCCTTTCGGTTTCACGTTCCAGCGCTGCTACTAGCGAAGCCGCATGCATGCGTTCGTCGGTAGCCACGGCAATCCGTTCAACCGGTACCCCAAGCCGCGCAGCGAGTTCGGCTCGATACTGGTGGTGAGGAGGAGCGGCGATGATCACCGGAACGTCGGATGCGTCGAGCGCCGCTTCTTCGAGGCAACGCTGCGCCGCTTGCGCGCCTGCGGCGGCCAGCTCAATGTCTATTGCAGCGGATTCGCGAAAGCGCAGAACGTTGCGGGATTTATCGAAATCTATTGTTGCCCAGAAGTTTTCACCGTCATCCGGATTGTTCACCCAGTAAACCGGGCCGAGGCCGTCGTCCTGGTCGGACCACTTGCACAACAGGGCCGCGCCCACCGGCGAGAATGGGAACCGCTCACTGGCACGCCGACCCGTATCGGCGTCGCCCGCGACGACCAATGCTCGAGAGATCGTTTGTGATCCCAGGAATCCGTCCGCGATCTGCAACGCGGTCAGGACCCCGCAGGCGCCGTTGGCGATGTCGAAAGAGAATGTGCCGTGCGCATCGCTGTGCGGATCTTCCGGATTGGCGCCGATGTCGTCCTGGATGATGGCCGCCAGCGCTGGCTCACCCCTGAGGTGCAGCGACGTCTGGCGGAGCAGGTCGACGATTTGCAAGGAGTGATCCAGGACATCCGCACCGCGGTCTTCGGCCTGCACATCACGCCTTCGGGTGCGCGGCTGCGGCAACGGTTGGAGGATGCGATCGCTGAGTGCTCGGGTAGCGGTCTACGCACAATGGTGCAGTTCGTCGGCCCAGTGTCGGTTGTCGATGCAACCCTGGCAGATCACGCGGAAGCCTTCGTCCGGGCGGCCGTCGGCGATGCGACCCGCCAATCCAACGTCAGCAGGCTCAGCGTCATCGTCGAGGTCGGTGACGACCTGAGCATCAAGGTTGCCGTCGATGCGCAGGGCGTGCCAGACCAAGCCACTGCCAACAACCGCACCGAAATGCGTCGGATCGCCGAAGAGATCGGAGGCGGCCTCACGGTCGAGACCGGCCCTGCCAGCGAGACGATACTGCGCTGGTCGGCGCCGTTACCCGAATAGCGGGCCGAAGAACCGATTTCTCTGTGCGCAGCTACGATTGACGCGCGACGATTACCGGCATCCGAGCCGAGTGAGCCAATGCGGCGCTAACCGACCCCAACAACATGCCGGCGAATCCACCCCGGCCATGGCTGCCGACGACCACAAGTTGCGCCGATTCGGACTGCCTGATGAGGTGATACGTCGGATGGTCACATTCAACGACGCGTCGCACCGTCACGTCGGGGTAGCGCTCCTGCCAACCGGCCAGGCGCTCGGCGAGGATCTCCTCTGCGGCCGGCTTCATCGCCGGCCAATCGATGGCGGGAAAATCGTTCACTTCGACGTCACTCCAGACGTGCATCGCGATGAGCTCGACGCCTCGCCATGACGCCTCCTCGAAAGCGATCGCGGTCGCCAGCTCCGATACCGGCGAACCGTCAATGCCAACCAGCACCGGCGCCTCAGCGGGATGAGGCATCAGCGGGTCCTCGTCATGAATGACCGCAACCGGGCAGCGTGCGTGCCGGATCAGGCTGGAGCTCACCGATCCGAGCAAGCTGCGCGCTAAGGGCCCTCGCCCCCGGGAGCCGACGACGACCATCTGGGCCTCCTTGGACAAATCGACCAAGGTCGGAACGACGGGCGAGAACAACGGCTCGCTTTCAATCTGCGCCGGGCCACCATCCCGAGTGGTGCTCCGCGCGATCTCGACAGCGTCGTCAAGGATCTTCTGCCCCTGCTCTACTTGCCATCGCGAGAAGGCCGTCGGCGCCGGCAGTGCCGGCAGGGTGGTCCCGATGGGCCGAACGGCATGCACGAGAGTGAGACGAACATGGCGCATCGCGGCGTCACGCGCCGCCCAATCGACGGCATAATTGGAGGCAGGCGATCCGTCGACGCCGACCAAGATGCCCGAATGGCTTATCGGAGCGGACATTTGCATCTCCTCAAAGGATCGGCGGCCCACGGCCGCCGCTTGACAAAGCTGATCATTGCGAACGGTTGGTGCGCCCGCCGTCGTCGTCGACGAGGCAGCGGATGTCTCGCTCCCACTGAGCGTCCCGCATGCGGCTCGCGTGGGCACGCACAGCCCACACCACTTGTGCGGCGGCCAGGGCGACGATCAACCATCCCACAACTGCTGCCGATAATGCGTCGGCGGCTGCGCGCTCTACCGGAGTTGGTCGATTGACTCGGTTGCCATCGGCGCCGACCCAAATCTGCAGCGGCTCACCGGCTTTGACGGCGTAATCCGAGCCGAGTACGTCGGCGTGATCAATGCCGTTCACTTGCCAGCGCGCGTAAACCGTGGAGGCCGTTGTTTCAGATGACACTGCTGGTTTGCTGTCGTCAATGGCCGTGGCCACGACGGCATGTCGCGTTTGCGCCTGTTGACGGTAGTTCTGGGCCTCGGTGTCGTGAATGACCGTCCCCAGTGCCCCTGCGCATGCCGCGGCGATGACAACCAATAATACGGCCAGCGTGACGACTGCTGTTTCGATACGATCGCTGGTCCGGATGAGCGGATTGCGGCTGAAAAGCCGAAGAATCGGCCACGTCATCGGCCGGATTACAAAGCTCTGCATGGCAACCTCACCTCGGGTTATTTGCGATGTTGCATCCAGCGTCGCAATTCAGAAGTCCCGCTCTTAGGGTCCAACGTCTACAGGTGAGAGGCCCTACGGCTCCTGTCCGGTGACCGGCCTCCGGATAGCGTCATCAACGTCCACGTCGAATCAGGAGCACGCGATGAACAACACAGAGTCACCCGGACCGGTTGTCGTTGGCGTCGACGGCTCGGACGCCGCGATCGGAGCTGCCCAATGGGCAGCCAGGGAAGCCATCCATCAAGATGTTCCCCTTCGGCTCGTTCACGTCATCCAGATCACCGACGGGCCGATCGCGTCGGCGTCTGCTTATCGAGACGACGAAGAATACGCCGAAAGTTCCTTGCGCGCTGCTCGTTTGGCGGTGGAGGCGACTGGCCTGCCGGTGAAGATCGACACAGCGGTGCTGCGTGCAGATGTCGATTCTGCCCTGATCGCCGAGTCGAATAACGCGACCCTGATCTGCGTCGGATCTACGGGGATCGGTCGAGTAGCCAGCATGGTGTTCGGATCGACCGCGGCAATACTTGCCGAGTATGCGCAGTGCCCGGTGGCGATTATTCGACGCACTGAGGACGGGCCGCTTCCCGAGGCCGGTTTCATCGCGGTGGTCGTCGACGACCAACCCGGCAACGACGAGGTCATGCAATGGGCCATGGAGGAAGCCCGGGCGCGGCGGGCTCCCCTGCTCGCGCTGGGAGTCTGGCGGTGGGCGCTCTTCGAGATCGGCGATGAACAGTTCTATCGGCGCCTGGATGGCTGGTTGCGACGGTATCCCGACGTGCAGGTTGAAGTCGCCTGCACGCGCATGAGTGCGGCTCGATATCTCGAGGGCTACATTGGTGCGGTTCAACTGGTCGTGATTGGCACTCAGGATGCCAACCGGGTGCCGCAGCTGGTCGGCCCGCGAGGTTTGCCGATCTTCGCCCATGCCGACTGCTCCGTGCTGATCGTGCGGGGTAAACACCGATGAAGGCGAGTCCCTCGAGCGGCCGGGCCCGCACCGGAATATTCTGCGAGGTTCAAATCTGTGTCAGCTGTTCGCCAGCCCAGCCAGCGGCATGCGGTCGGCGTTGATTGGCAGCCTGCACCCGCTCTGATGGGATCGCGGACACGTCATGCGGTGGATTCGGTGCCGCTAGCGAGCCATGCCCGATGGCCCGGCTACGACTCGACTCGAGGCGAGGGCTGTACCCGTTCAGCAGCCGTTCGAAAGCGAGTGGATCCATTGCCGTTTGAACGGTCCCCGACCTGGCCGGGCTGATGGCCTAACGGCTTGCGTCTTTCCGAGCTGTCGCTGTACCCGTCAAGCTCTCAGCCGCAAGACTTCAGACAGCGGTCGCCGCGGTGTGGGCCGTGGTGCTTTTTCGGCGACTGGCACCACGCCCACCCGGACCAGGACTTGTGGCACGGCGTCGTGATCCATGAGCGACCGGACGAGGTCGCGGGTGGCTTCGTGCTCGGTAGAGTTTGTTACCGGGCAGGTGGCGAAGCCAGCCATAGTGCATTCCAGCAAGGTCGCGGAAAGCGCTTCGCCGGAAGCCAAAGCGTCGGCGCGACTATCGTGGTCGGTGGACAGCACCAGGATCATGGAGTGGTCTTCGGAAATCTCAGTGCGCCTTTCGGGCCGACCGACGACGGGGAACACCCGTCCGACACCAACCCGGTCGCTCTCTGCCGCCGAAACCAGGGAGCTGTGCGGGATGCCCTCTGCTGCCTCGAATGGTGCAGTCCACCAATGCAGCTCGTCGTGGTAGGACGTGTCGTACAGTCGCAACGACTCCGCCATCTGCGCCGCCTCCACCAGACGCGGACGCAAGTCTTCGGGGATGATGTTTATGTGAATGGCGCCGCCGTCGACGCTGCTGGACATCACCGGTTCGAACGACTTCCAGTCCGTTGGCGCGCTGAACGGCAGCCGGTCGGTATGACGTTCCCAGATGGCGCTGGCGCGACGCCGATCTCGTTCCGTCATATATTCGATCGGGGTGAAGTGGATCGATGCCAGGTGGTTTTGGTTGTCAAGATTGGGAAACCGATCGACATGCGCCCGCCACCCGGCGGCGGCCATCGCTACCCGCAGATGATCGAGGGCCGCGCCGCAACCGATCAACGCTTCTCGCGCCGACTGGTCGGTATCCATGACTCGACTTGGATCGAGGAATAACCGGAGTTCGCCGCTGCTGAACACCCACTGCCAGGGTTGGCTGTTGTGCTGTGACGGTGCGCGGCACGCCGACTCCACCGCAGCCTCGATGACTTCGGCTTCTACCAAAGGGGTTGTCATATCTGTACCTCCCGACCTTTACCTGCTTTCAAGGCTTGTTGGACGACGTCGGCTGCGCCAGGGCCATAAGTCCTCGATGCCACGACCCATCCTGCCATGCGCCCGATCCATGACATAGGTATTCGCTGCACAGCGTGAGCGCGGTTCCCACAACGCATTGCGTGGTGTTAAACAACAATGACCGCTGAATGCCCCATCGTCGCAAGGTAACCTGCACACGTGCTGCTGACCTCGCTGGATCCCGCCGCCGTCACCGGCGGCCGCGATATCGGCGACGCCGTCCGCATCGGCGACGTCACGCTGAGCCGCAGCGATGTCGTCGGCGCCGCGACATCAGTGGCCGAACGCGTCGGCGGAGCGGACCGGATTGCGGTCCTGGCCACACCGACCGCCGCAACCGCGTTGGCCGTCGCCGGATGCCTGATCGCCGGCGTGCCGGTGGTGCCGGTGCCCGCCGACGTCGGGCAGGCCGAGCGTCGCCACATCCTCACCGACTCCGGTGCGCAGGCCTGGCTGGGTCCGGTGCCCGACGAGCCGGAGGGCCTGCCGCACATCCCGGTACGGACGCACGCCCGTTCGTGGCACCGTCATCCCGAGCCGTCCCCGCAGGACACCGCGCTGATCATCTACACCTCGGGCACCACCGGCCCGCCCAAAGGGGTGCAGCTGAGCGGCCAGGCGATCGCCGCCGACCTGGACGCGCTCGCCGAAGCCTGGCAATGGACGTCCGAGGACACCTTGGTGCACGGGTTGCCGCTCTTCCACGTGCACGGTCTGGTGTTGGGTCTGCTCGGGTCACTGCGAGTCGGAAACCGCTTCGTACACACCGGAAAACCAACGCCGGAAGCCTACGCAGCCGCAGGCGGCACGCTGTACTTCGGTGTGCCGACGGTCTGGTCACGGGTGGTGGCTGACACGGCGGCCGCCGAGGCGCTACGGCCGGCGCGGCTGCTGGTGTCCGGCAGCGCCGGCCTGCCGGTGCCGGTATTCGACCAATTGGTCCGGCTCACCGGGCACGCGCCCGTCGAACGCTATGGCGCCACCGAGTCGCTGATCACGCTGTCCACTCGCGCCGACGGCGAGCGCCGTCCCGGCTGGGTCGGCCTGCCGCTGGCCGGCATCGAGACCCGATTGGTCGACGACGACGGTGGCCCGGTGCCGCATGACGCGGAAACGATTGGCCGGCTGCAGGTTCGCGGCCCCACCTTGTTCGACGGCTACCTGAATCGGCCGGACGCCACCGCCGAGGCGTTCGACACCGACGGTTGGTACCGCACCGGCGATGCCGCCGTCATCGACAGCGACGGTATGCATCGCATTGTGGGTCGTGAGTCGGTCGACCTGATCAAGTCCGGCGGATACCGTGTCGGCGCTGGTGAAATCGAGACGGCGCTGCTCGGGCATCCCGGGGTGGCCGAGGCGGCAGTGGTCGGGCTGCCCGACGAAGACCTGGGCCAGCGCATCGTCGCGTTCGTCGTCGGCGACGCGCAGCCGAAAGAGCTGATTGACTATGTCGCCCAGCAGCTTTCGGTGCACAAGCGGCCGCGTGAGGTGCGGATCGTGGACGCGCTGCCGCGCAACGCGATGGGCAAGGTGGTCAAGAAAGAACTGCTGACCCGCGGCTGAGAGGCAACGGCGTCCGAGTCTTTACAGCGTCTTTACAGCGCGACATCTGCCTTCGTTGTGGGCAAGGGGAGGCGCCTTCCCCTACCGTCGTTACCGTGCACCGACGCAGCCAAACACCGATGCGACGGGTGGCTGCTGCGTGTCTGGTCGGCTCGGCAATCGAGTTTTACGACTTCCTGATCTACGGCACCGCGGCGGCGCTGGTGTTTCCCACCGTGTTCTTCCCGCACCTCAGTCCCACATTGGCCACGATCGCCTCGATGGCCACATTTGCCAGTGCGTTTCTGTCTCGGCCGATCGGTGCCGCCACCTTTGGCTACTTCGGGGATCGGCTGGGCCGCAAAAAAACCCTGATCGCCACGCTGCTGATCATGGCCGTCGCCACCGTGACCGTCGGCGCGGTTCCCAGCACGGCGTCCATCGGTACCGCCGCCCCAATGATCCTGATTGCGCTGCGGCTGCTGCAAGGGTTCGCCGTCGGCGGCGAATGGGCAGGGTCGGCGTTGCTGAGCGCCGAGCACGCGCCAGCCGGCAGACGTGGCCGTTATGGCATGTTCACCCTGCTCGGCGGCGGCACCGCGGCGGTCCTCAGCGGCCTGACGTTTTTAGCCGTGAACGTCAGCATCGGTGAAGAGAGCCCCGCCTTCATGCAGTGGGGATGGCGCATACCGTTCCTGATCAGCGCCGGCCTGATCGGTATTGCCCTGTATGTGCGGCTCAGGATCGACGAAACTCCGGTGTTCGCCGCGGAAAAGGCCCGAAACCTGGTTCCCACCGCGCCGATCGCGGAGTTGCTGCGCTTGCAGCGCCGGGAGATCCTGTTGGCCGGGGGCAGCATCGTGGGCGGCTTCTGCTTCGCCTACATGGGAAACACCTACCTGACCGTGTACGCCCATTTCCATCTCGGCTACACCCGGAGCTTCATCTGGGCCGTCGGCGCGCTGGGCGGGCTGGCAAGCATCGCGTCCGTCGTGCTATCGGCCAGTCTGTCCGATCGAGTTGGGCGTCGCCGCATGATGTTGCTGGGCTGGTCGGGATGTGTGCCATGGGCGCTTGCGGTGATGCCGTTGATGGACACCCGCCAGCCCGTTCTGTACGCAATCGCCATCGTCGGCATGTCCGCGATCGCCGCGATCGGCTCCGGACCTACCGGCGCATTCATCCCCGAGCTGTTCGCCACCCGTTACCGCTACAGCGGATCGGCGTTAGCGGTCAACCTCGCCGGCCTCGTCGGCGGCGCGTTGCCGCCGTTGATCGCCGGAACATTGGAGGCAACCTACGGCAGCTGGGCGGTCGGTCCGATGCTGGCCATCCTCGCTGCGGCCAGCCTGGTGTGCACCTACCTGCTCCCCGAAACCAAGGGAACAGCGCTGCAATCCACTCTGGGTGCCGGTGTAGCAGAGATGTCTTCCTAAGGTTGAGGTGTCCGGAGGCAGCCGATAGCTCAGTCGGCGTGCTTCGGCGGTCTCGGTATCGCGGGCTGGCCAGCTGGTTCCTCGGTGAGTGCTGCGAGCGTCGGTGGGGCGCCGGTCTTGGCGGGAATGGGCGAAGCGTCCTCGGTCGGCAAGTTATCGGTGCCGGCCAGTTTGTCCGCGGCCACGCCCGCCGAGCCGGTCGCTGCTTCGCCGCTGGCGGGCTCGGGGTGGACTGCCCCCGCCGAAGAAGGCGGCGGCATGAGCACGGTGGCGGCCGGCATGCCGGCGTACGCCTCCGCCGGTCGCGGGGGTTACGGCATGGGCCCGCGCTACGGCGTCAAGCCAACCGCGATGCCCACGAAATTGCTCGTCTGACGCGCCTAGTTGGCGTGCAGGTCTTCGTTGAGCGCGATGCCGCGACCGTCGCGGGACACCACCTCGACCGCGCCGGTCACCGAGTTGCGGCGGAACAGCATGTTGCTGCTGCCGGAGAGCTCACGGGCCTTGACCGAATTGCCGTCGGGCAGAGCGACTTTGGTGCCCGCGGTGACATACAGGCCGGCTTCGATGACGCAGTCGTCACCCAGTGAAATCCCCAGTCCGGCGTTGGCGCCGAGCAGGCAGTGCTTGCCGACCGAGATCACCTCGGCGCCACCGCCGGACAGCGTTCCCATGATCGATGCGCCGCCGCCGATGTCGGAGCCATCGCCGACCACCACGCCCGCCGAGATCCGGCCCTCCACCATCGAGGCGCCCAATGTGCCTGCGTTGAAGTTCACGAAGCCCTCGTGCATCACCGTCGTTCCCGACGCCAGATGCGCGCCCAGCCGCACCCGGTCGGCGTCGGCGATGCGCACGCCGGTCGGCACCACGTAATCGACCATGCGGGGAAACTTGTCCACGCCGTACACGGCGACCGGGCCGCGGCGGCGCAGTCGCGCCCGCACGATCTCGAATCCCTCGACCGCGCAGGGCCCGTGGCTGGTCCACACCACATTGGTCAGCACCCCGAACAAGCCGTCGGCGTTCAATCCGTGCGGCGCGACCAGTCGATGCGAGAGCAAATGCAGTCGCAGGTAGGCGTCGTAGGCGTCGACGGCCTTGTCGTCCAGTGAACCGATCACGGTGCGCACCACGACGGTCTCAGTGTCACGGTCGTCGTCGCGTCCGGCCAGCGCCGCCAACTCGCCGGGGACCTCGGCCACCGATAGCCGCACCGTGCCGCTGTCACCCGATTCGATCAGTTCCGGTGCGGGGAACCAGGTGTCGAGGACCGACCCGTTGCCGGCCAACGTTGCCAGCCCAATACCCGAAGCTGCAGTCACGTGCCCCACGCTACTTTCCCGAGCCGAGCAGACGTAAAGGCCCCCAACACGCCGGTGTGAAAGGAGCTTTTACGTCTGCTCGGCCGTAGAGGTCGCCCACTAGGCTGGGTTCGTGCTGGACCTACGCGGCGACCCGATCGAGCTGACCGCAGCTCTGGTCGACATCCCCAGCGAGTCGCGGCAGGAAAAGCGCATTGCCGACGAGGTGGAAGCCGCGCTGCGGGCGCAGACGTCCGGCTTCGAGATCATCCGCAACGGCAATGCCGTGCTGGCGCGCACAGCGCTCGGTCGGCCGACTCGGGTGCTGCTGGCCGGGCATCTCGACACCGTTCCGGTCGCCGGCAACCTGCCGAGCCACCGAGACGGCGATTCGCTGCACGGCTGCGGCACCACCGACATGAAGTCCGGTGACGCGGTCTTCCTTCATCTGGCCGCCACTATCACAGCACCCACGCACGACCTGACGCTGGTGTTTTACGACTGCGAGGAAATCGAATCCGCGGCAAACGGTTTGGGGCGCATCGAACGTGAGTTACCCGACTGGCTGTCGGCCGACGTGGCGATCCTGGGTGAGCCAACCGGCGGCTACATCGAGGCAGGTTGTCAGGGCACGCTGCGGATCGTCGTCCACGCGACCGGAACCCGCGCGCATTCGGCGCGATCGTGGTTGGGCGACAACGCCATTCACAAACTTGGTGCCGTGCTGGACCGGCTGGCGGGTTATCAGGTCCGCAGTGTCGAGATCGACGGCTGCACCTACCGCGAAGGACTGTCGGCGGTGCGTATCGACGGCGGCGTTGCCGGCAACGTCATCCCCGATGCGGCGTCGGTGACGGTGAACTTCCGCTTCGCGCCCGACCGCTCGCCGGAGGCCGCGCAGCGCCATGTCCACGAGGTTTTCGCTCGCCTCGACGTGCGGATCGAGCAGACCGACCTTGCCGCCGGGGCGCTGCCCGGGCTGTCCAAGCCTGCCGCCAAGGCCTTGGTCGAGGCGGCCAACGGGCAGGTGCGGGCAAAATACGGCTGGACCGACGTGTCCCGGTTCGCCGCCAGAGGCATTCCGGCGGTCAACTACGGACCGGGAGATCCCAACTTGGCGCATACCCGCGACGAGCGGGTGGCGGTCGACCAGATCACCGCGGCGGTGGCCATGCTGCGGAGTTATCTGAGTAGCTAAGCGCGCTGCGCCTGTGCCGACGCGTCGGCGGCCGCAGGATGCATTCCCCGATCCGCTAAGTCGGCGGCCACGTCGGCCAGCGCTGCGGCATCGCCGTCGGCCAGCGCGCGGGCGTGCGCCAGCGTAAGCCTGCCGAGCACGCAGTCCACCTCGATCGACAGGCGTTCGGCCCGCTGCACGGCACGGGTGTCGCCGAGCCGCGTCGCGTCCTGCAGCGCGCGCAGTGCGATCGCGGACTGCCCGCCGCGTTCTGCGGCCTGCACGGCCTGACGGGCGGCTTCGATCGCGCCGGTCGAGTCGCCGCGAGCTGCTCTCGACCAAGCCCTGGCCAGCGCCAACTCCGGAGCGAACAGCGTCGATTTCAGGCCGTGTCGAGACTCGGCCCGGCTGAAGACCTTGGCGGCCTCGAGGTGTTCACCTTGCTGGGCGAGCGCCTGAGCAAGCAGCGTCAATGACAGCGGACCCCATGAATAGCCGGTCCGCGCCAACGGATCGGCGGCGCGGCTCAGCAGCTTGACGGCGGTGTCGAAATCACCCTGGGCGATTGCCACGTAGCCCACCAACGTCTCGCCGATCGCCCGGCCCGGCTGCTGCAGCTCGGCGAAGTCGGTGTAGCGCTGCGCCAATGCGCGGGCTTCGTCGAGCCGCCCGGCCATCAGCAGGGTGGTGATCCGGCCGAAGCCGCTGGTGAATCGGAGCAAACCGGGATGGTCGGCGGCCATCGCACGCCCGGCCAACGCCTCGACGTCGTCGAACCGGCCGGTGCGCGCTGAGCTCAGCGCCGCCGCCGACGCTGCCCATCCCACGGCCACCCCGTCGGCGTGCGGCGACGCCAACACCTCGCCTGCGATCCGCAACGCACGCAGCGGAGTGCCCGCGTTCATCGCAAAGGTCGCCGCGAGCGCGTCGAGGGTCGCCAACGCCGTCGGCGCCGAGATCCGGTTGCGCGTTGTCTGCAGAAACGCAGTGGCCCGCTCCGGCTCGCTGAGCATCCAGAACTGGTTGGCGGCTCGCGGCAGTGCCCACTCGATCAGCTTGGACTGCGACAACTGCGCGGGGTCCACCGCCTCCAGCACCGCGCCGGCTTCTCGCCCACGGCCCTGCCAGGCCAGCGCGTGCGCCAACGGAAGCCGCGCGGCCAGTCCTCCCGACCAGTCCAGAGCCGCCCGGGCGAGCTGTTCGGCGAGCTCCAACTCACCCAGCCGGAGCGCGTGTTGGGCCGCGGTCACGACGTCGGCGACTGCGCCGGGAGTGTCGCTGTCCACGGTCAGCGCCGATAGGCGCAGCTGGTCGCCGATGTGGCCGGATGGTCGAGCCGCCAGCTGTTCGACCAGCGATGTTCGTAGCGCCCGTGCGGTGGCCGGTGCCAGCGCCGCGCGGACGCGGTCGGTGTAGAGCGGATGGCCCGCGTACACCATTTCCCGCTCATCGCAAGCGATCGCGCCGGCGGTTTCCGCTTCCTCGACGGCGGGCTCGCCGGCCAGCGCCGCCAGGTCGCCGCGGTGCAGTGGTTCTGCGGCCGCGAGGTAATCCAGCACGGTGCGGACCGGCGTCGGCAGACCGGACAGATAGCCATCGATCAGGGCCGGGAGTGACACACGGTTCTCGTCGCGGCAGCGCCAGCCGCCGTCGACCTGAACCAGGCCACCGTCGCCGACGAGATGCCGCAGGTACAGCGGGTTGCCCTGACTGCGATGAAACACCTCGTCGGTGACCGCGGCATCCGGCGGCGCGCCCAGGGCCGATTCCAGCAGTGCGGCGGTCGCCGGCTCATCCAGCGGCTCGACCTCGACCACGGTCAGCAGCTCATCGGCCGACAGTGCTGCGACCGCGTCGGGCAGCTCGGTGTCGGCACGGACCGTGACGACCAGTCGCGCCGAGCGACTCAGCGCCAGTTGGTACACCAGCGTGGCCGACAGGTGGTCGAGATGGTGTGCGTCGTCGACCACGAATAGCAGCTCGCCGCCGTCAGCGGTCAGCGATTCGTGCGCGGCCCGCAGCAGCTCGGCGGGCCTGCCGGTCTCGTTGATGTCGAGCAGGGCGCGGAACGCGCCGAACGGCACGATCCGGCCGGTCGCAGTGCCCACCACCCGGCGCATGACAGTCGACGGCTTAGCCGCGGCGAACCTTTCGGCGGCACTGCCCGCAAGCAGCGTCTTGCCGGCGCCGTCGGCGCCGACCAGCACCACCCCGGACCTCTGGGGGTCGTCCAAGGTGGCCGCGATCGGTTGCAGGACGGCTTCCGCCGGCGCGGTAACCCAAGCAGTCGGCACCGCCGGATTTTATGGCGCGCACCCCTAGCGGCATGCGAATAGGCCCAAATGCACTCGGCGGCAAGGCGGTCTACTACGTCGACTAGGTCTACTAGGGTTTCGACTGTGCAATCCAAACGCGATGCACCGCAGGCGTGGGCGGTCTGTGTGTACTGCGCGTCCGGTCCCACTCACCCCGAGTTGTTGGCGTTGGCCGCCGAACTCGGCGAAGCGATCGCCGACCGGGGCTGGACTCTGGTCTGGGGCGGCGGCAACGTCTCCGCGATGGGCGCGTTGGCCACCGCCGCACGGGCCCGCGGCGCCTGGACGGTCGGCGTCATCCCCAAGATGCTGGTACGTCGCGAAGTCGCCGACACCGATGCCGACGAGCTGATCGTCACCGACACCATGCGGGAGCGCAAACAGATCATGGAGGACCGCGCCGATGCGTTCATTGCGCTGCCGGGCGGCATCGGCACGCTGGAGGAGCTGTTTGAGGCCTGGACCGGCGGGTATCTCGGTATGCACAACAAACCGGTGGTGATGCTGGACCCGGCCGGACATTTCGATGGGTTACGGGCGTGGCTGCACGGACTGGTCGACAGCGGTTATGTGTCGCAAGCCGCGCTGGACCGGCTGATGGTAGTCGACGAGGTGAGCGCGGCACTGGCGGCCTGCACACCCCGCTGAGCGGGTTAGGCTGGCCGCCATCTGTCGTCGCGCGAATCGAGGGATAACAGTGTCCGAACACGACTCCGGGGCCCGCACGTCGGTCGGGCTGATCGATATCGCGACCCGGGTGCCCGGCTTGTTGACGGACGCTCCGGTGATGATCCGCGGGGTGCTCACCGGGCTGCTGGCCCGGCCGACCTCCAAGACGTCGATCGGCAAAGTGTTCCAGGAACGCGCCGCCCGGTTCGGCGACCGGGTGTTCATCCGGTTCGGCGAGCAGCAACTGACCTACCGCGAGGCCAACGCGACCGCCAACCGCTATGCCGCGGTGCTGGCAGCGCGTGGTGTCGGTCGTGGCGACGTGGTCGGGGTCATGCTGCGCAACTCGCCCAATGCGGTGCTGATGATGCTGGCCGCGGTCAAATGCGGCGCGGTCGCCGGGATGCTCAACTACCACCAGCGCGGCGAGGTTCTCGCGTACAGCCTGGGGCTGCTGGACGCCAAAGTGCTGGTCGTTGAATCCGACTTGGTTGAGACGGTGGACGAGTGCTGCGCGCCCGGCGTCGCGCCGACGACGATCGAGGAGGTGGAGCGCCTCGCCGCCACCGCGCCCACGACCAACCCCGCGTCGGCGTCGGCGGTGCTGGCCAAAGACACCGCGTTCTACATCTTCACGTCCGGCACCACCGGGCACCCCAAGGCCAGCGTGATGACCCATCGTCGGTGGCTTGCCGCGTTGGGGGCGTTCGGCGGGCTGGGTTTGCGGCTGAAGGGTTCCGACACGTTGTACAGCTGTCTGCCGCTGTATCACAACAACGCGCTGACGGTCGCGGTCGGATCGGTGATCAACTCGGGATCGACGCTGGCGCTGGGCAAGTCGTTTTCGGCATCGAAGTTCTGGGACGAAGTGATCGCCAGCCGGGCCACGGCGTTCATCTACATCGGTGAGATCTGCCGGTATCTGCTGAACCAACCCCCCAAGCCGACCGACCGCGCCCACAAAGTGCGACTGATCGCCGGCAACGGGTTGCGCCCGGAGATCTGGGACGAATTCACCACGCGGTTCGGCATCGCGCGGGTCTGCGAGTTCTACGCGGCCAGCGAGGGCAACGTCGCGTTCATCAACATCTTCAATGTGCCTAAGTCGACCGGCGTTGCGCCGATGCCGTTGGCATACGTGGAGTACGACCCCGACACCGGCGCGCCGCTGCGCGGCGAGGATGGCCGGGTGCGACGGGTGCCCTCGGGTGAGCCCGGTCTGCTGCTCAGCCCGGTCAACCGGCTGCAACCGTTTGACGGTTACACTGATCCGACCGCGAGCGAAAAGAAGTTGGTGCGCAACGCTTTTCGTGAGGGCGACTGCTGGTTCAATACCGGTGACGTGATGAGCCCGCAGGGCATGGGCCACGCCGCCTTCGTCGACCGACTCGGCGACACCTTCCGCTGGAAGGGCGAGAACGTCGCCACCACAGAGGTGGAACGCGCGCTGGGGTCCGACAAATCCGTCGAGGAGTGCACTGTCTTCGGCGTGGAGATTCCGCGCACCGGCGGGCGCGCCGGAATGGCCGCGGTCAAGCTGCGCGACGGCGCCGAGTTCGACGGGAAAGCACTCGCCCACACCGTCTACGACCAGCTGCCGACGTATGCGCTGCCGCTGTTCCTGCGGGTGGTCGAAGCGATGGAGCACACCACCACGTTCAAGAGCCGCAAGGTGGCTCTGCGCGACGAGGCTTACGGCCGTGACATCGAGGACCCGCTGTATGTGTTGGCCGGCCGCGACGAGGGATATGTGCCGTTCTACGACGCATATCCGGACGAGGTCGCGGCCGGCAAGCGACCACAGGGCTAGTGCAGGCCAGGGCGCGACCATCTCGTCCGCCGGGGAGGCACCGGCGCGATGGTTAACGACGACCCGATACCCGGCCCCGGTAAGCATCACTGCATTAGCTGCACCGATACCCGGGCTGACTCCGGCGACCATCGCGACTAGTAACATCGGCGCGGCTTCGTCTAGCGGTGCATCCCGAGATCGAGGTGGTGGTCCTCGGCGTTTCCTACTTTATGTCGATCTCGTGGTGCTCGATGAGATGAGGCTCGGTGGACGTCCCGAGTCGCTCGCGGAATGCCTCCACGGTGTAGCCAACCACTGTTGCGTCGGTGCGGGCGCGCACGGTGGCCGAGCGGGGCATGCGGAACAACGGTCCGATCGCGCCGAAGTAGTCGCCGGGGGTGGCGACCTTGAGGAGTTCTTCGCCTCCGCCTGCGGGTTCACGCACGATTTCCAGTTCGCCTTCGGAGACGATGTAGATCAAGTCTCCAATGCTGCCCTGTTCAAACAGTACGGAGCCGGGTGTGAGACGGACGGTTTCCGGCTCTCGGTCGGTGGAGGTGAAAGGCGGCACGAGCGCGACCACGCGGTCAGCAAGTGCCAGGATCCGGGTGTCGTGGGTCGCTACCACGACGATGCGCTCACCTGTCGCCAATTCCCGGAGTAGCCGCAGCACCTCTTCCACCTGGACAAAGTCCAAGTGTGCCGTGGGTTCGTCGGCCAATATCAGCCTTGGATCCAAGGCGATCGCGCGGGCAAACGCCACCCGTTGTTGCTGACCGCCGCTTAGGTCACCCGGCCGGTGTGTCATGCGGTCCTGCAGTCCGACGCGTGTCAGCAATTCGTGGGCGCGTTCGCGCGCCACCCGTTGCGACCACCCAGCAATCCACATCGGCACCATCACGTTCTCGAGCGCGGTGAGACTTGGCACCAGATTGAACATCTGAAAGACGATGCCTACGGTGTGGCGTCGGTAGGCGATCAGCTCGCGGCGGTCTAGCGCGGTTACCTCGACATCGCCGAATTCGATGCAACCGCTAGTCGGGCTGAGGATGCCGCCCAGGCACGACAACAACGTCGTCTTTCCACATCCACTGGGGCCCAACACGATCACCAGCGATCCAGCCGTGATCTTCAGATCCAGACCGTCGATCGGGCGGATCGCGTCGCCGCCGTCGGAGTACTCGACGACGAGATCTTTGATGCGGAGATCACCCACGACTTATGGACCTCCAAACGCCAGCGCCGGGTCGACAGCCACCGCGTGGCGCAGGCCTGCCAAGCTCGCCAACAGACCGATCACCACCGCCGTCACGACCAACGACAGGAACGCCGAGGTGGTCACCACCACGAGCATCGGAAACAGCGGACCGAGCACCACCGCGAGCAGCCCACCGAGCACCGAGGCGACCAACGCGACGAGCACCGCCTGTAGCGCTAGCCCGGCGAGCACCGACTGAGTAGTGGCGCCGAGAGCTTTGAACACCGCAAAGTCGCGGGTGCGCTCCAACGCAGAGAGATAGATCAGCGATCCCACGATCAGGCCCGCCACTGCCCACAGCAGAATCGCCATGTACGACATCGCCAGGCGGGCCCCCTGCAGCGGGCGCACCATGTCATCCACCGCAGCGTGGCGATCCACGATGCGGTAGCCGTTGGGTACCTGGGCGGGTGTGCCGCGCAAGCCGATGGCGGAAATCACCGGCTGGCCGGAAAACATCAACCGCTGCGCCCCCGCGACGGTAAGGAACGCGTTGGCTTGGCCCGCGAGCGTAGTGGATTTGCCGACGAGCCCGACGATCCGCAGCATGTTCGCACCGATCTCGACTTCGTCGCCAATGGATCGCCCCAGGGTGGTCGACATGGCAACCTCGCCGGGCTTCGACGGTGCGCGCCCCGCTGCGATCGGCGGCATCCCGGATCCGCGTTCGGGCACTCCGTACACGTTCACGTTTTGCGGCGAGCGACGATCTTGCAGGATCGTGTTGCCGTAGACCACCGGGATCGCCGATTCGACGCCCGGGAGCCGGGCGATCACCCCCGTTTCTGCCTCCGGGAACCTCGACGAGCCCATGAACGGACCTACTGCGCCCGCCGCGATGATGTAGGTGTCAATGCCCAGCGAGTCGACCACATGCTGGGCCTCGACACGAAAACCGTGCGTCAGCCCGGTGATGATGAAGGTCAGCGCGAATACCATTCCGGTGCCGATGGCCGCGGTGATGAAGCGTCGCCGCCGCCACTGCAGGTCCCGCAACGCGGTGATCAACATTCGCATGCGCGCCGGCTCTCGCAGTTCACCGATGTACTCAGCATTCGAAGGAACGCCGCCGCCTGTTCGGCGGCGGCGAGATCTGGGATCGGGTATTCAATTCTTTGTAGCACGGAAGGCGGGGTCACGTGGTGATTCCGGTGGTTGAGTGTGGTCATTTGGCGTCGCTGCCTTCGTGATACGCAGATGATCTTGGGCGACCGAAGGCCGCGCCAAGCCCACACCAGAGCAACTGCTGCGACCAAGAGCCCGAAGTCGTGCAGCGCGATCTCGCGAACTTGTCGATACCAGACCTACCAGGGCGCCAATCAGATTCAGCCCGTGGTGATGCCGCAGGCGTTATTGGGCTGATTGTCTTTGCGGTTGGCCATGATTCGCCGAAGTAACGGTTAAGTGTGCCCGGACGGCTACGGTACCGTCGCGCAGTGGTGCTTGGCAGCGTCGGCGAACGTGTGCATACACTCGGTCAGGGGTGGGGGTGAAGGAAGACACGATGACCACCGCTGATGATGGGGGTCTGGTTTTTACCGGGGTGGCGCGCCAGGCGCAGCTGGTGCGCGATCGTCAGGTTTCACCGCATGAGCTGGTGGCGCTCTATCTGGAGCGGATCGCCCGACTGGACCCGTTGTTGAACGCGTTTCGCGTCGTGCTGGCCGAGCAGGCGATTGCAGAAGCAGCGCAGGTCGAGCGGCGACTGGCCGCCGGTGAGGTGTTGCCGCTGGCGGGCGTGCCGATCGCGATCAAAGACGACACCGATGTGGCGGGGGTTTCGTCGATGTGCGGCACCGCGATCGATATGGGTCCGGCGAGCACCCACAGCGCCGCTGTGCGACGCCTTCGGGCGGCCGGGGCGGTGATCATCGGCAAGACGCATTTGTCCGAGTTCGGTGGCTACCCGGTGGCCGAGTCGGCGACCTGGGGGGTTACCCGCAATCCGTGGGACCTGTACCGCACATCCGGGGGTTCCAGTGGCGGTTCGGCCGCCGCGGTGGCCGCCGGGATGGTGCCCGGGGCGACGGGCAGCGATAGCGGCGGGTCGGTTCGCATCCCGGCCGCCTGCTGCGGGCTGGTGGGTCTGAAGGGTCAACGTGGGCGCATCAGCACCAAGCAGGCACCCGAGCGGGCCTACCGGTTCCACGGGCTGAATCACATCGGGCCGCTGGCTCGCAGCGTCGCCGACGTGGCGCTGTTACACGACGCGATGACCGGCGCCGAGCCGAACGACGAGATCCCCTCACCCCCGCTGGCACCGCCATTAATAAACGCGGTGTCGCGGGCGCCGGGTCGTCTGCGGATCGCGATGTCGTTCAAGCCGGTGGTTTCCGTGCCGGTCAGCGAGGAGGTGCGCCGCCCGGTGGTGGAGACTGCCGAGTTGCTCTGCTCGCTCGGCCACGAGGTCGTAGAGCGTGACCCGGTCTATCCGCCGGCCGGGATCGCCGCCGTGCTCGCCTTATTCATGAATGGTTTCGCCCATGAAATCGACCGGCTGCCAACACCCGAGCTGCTGGAGCGTCGCATGCGAGCCGAGGCGCGTACCAGCCGGCTGATCCCCGACTGGCTGGCTCGCCGCGCTGGCCGCCGAGGGCCGCCTCACCGAGCGCTCGCTGCGTCCAATCGCCGACTGCGACGTGCTGATGACACCGGTGCTGGCGATATCGCCAGTGCGTATCGATATTTTGAAGGATTAGGGCCAACCCGGGCCATGTTGCGGCTGTTGAAGTTCATCCCGTTCACCCCGCCGCAGAACTTCACTGGGCAACCGGCCATGTCGGTTCCGGCCGGAGTCTCGGCCGACGGCCTGCCCGAAGCAGTCCATCTGGTCGGGCGACCCCACGATGCGTCCACACTCGTTTCGCTTGCGGCGCAACTGGAATCAGCGCGCGCGTGGGCCCACCACCGGCCGCGCCGTATCGCACACCAGCTTCGGGTCGACCTGTAATGGGTCATGCGGCGTCGACCATGGCGTACTTCCGGACTGTGCCACCGAACTGGGTCGACAGCTGGATGCGGCAGCCGACATCCACTACTGCAATGCTCTTTTGAACGGAAAACCCGATGGCACACGCCGTGGTAACCGGAGCAAGCGGGCTGCTGGGGGCCAAC
>Ga0209040_10000750_pt1 | contig 25138 bp, 20 predicted proteins | sample BogFormECP12_OM3_FD_188240 | JGI IMG/M metagenome (GOLD analysis project Ga0209040, IMG submission 188240) | Bog forest soil microbial communities from Calvert Island, British Columbia, Canada - ECP12_OM3 (SPAdes) (version 2) | ecosystem: Environmental > Aquatic > Freshwater > Wetlands > Bog ... | reverse complement strand
GCGGGCCTGTCCCATTACCGTCCTCCCTACGATCTTTGAAACGTCCGCGACGCCATGAAACCGGCGAATATGCAATAAGTTGCAGATATAACTCCTTACGGCTGACATGGATAGCTATAACTACATTTGTAATCAATCATTTGCGAACAATTTAGGTACTGTCCTTTAGGACAGTACCAGAATTTTGGTCTAACTTATTGATTATAAACAAACGCATGAAAAGTAATTGTGGCAAAGTCGCCAAATTACCACAGTGCCAGGAAGGTCTTGTGATGTCCCGTGCTGGTTTCGTCCCCGATCATCACATACGTCGGGAAGCCGCGCACCTCGGCCAGCATCCGCAACGATTGCGCGTCCGATGGGACGTCGAACACCCAGGTCGTTTCGTACGACTCACCCGGACGCAGACCATCCCCCATTGTGTGCGGCCTGCCGTGGGCCGCCTCCCAGGCCTTCTGCCCGCTAGCCGAGACTGGACATTGACGGCCATTGCCGTCAATCAGAGTCAGCGACGGCGGGTCCGGTTTCAGCGGACTGTCGCCCCGCCAGGGCGCAATCGTGCGCTCGTCAAAGTGCGACCGCAGCGTTACCACGTAGAACTCGCCCTCGGCGGTCGTGTCGCTGATGGTCTTCATACGCTCCACGTTCCGCACCGAGTAGGCGATGTGGCAGTCGAGTGCACAGAAAAACTTCTCGTCGCCGCGCGCCACGGTGCGGTCGTAGCTGGTGAGGGAGAAGAGCGCCAGCAACATGCCGTAACCGGCGGCGAGGGCTGCCATTGCGAGCAGCGGATACCGCACCCACGCGCGGCGCCAGAAGAAGAGCACGGCGGTGGCAATCACGAGCAGGACGGTCAGCCCCATGGTTCCTAGAAAGCACATCGCCGCCAGGTGTGGTTCGAAGTTGCCGTTGGAGTACATGAAGACCTCGCTGAAAGTACTTTGTTTAGCAAAGCATTCGGGCAAACAAAAAGGGCGGTTAGGCCCCTTTCAACCCTAATCCTTCCGCGCCGCCCGGATCACCGACTCCATCCCCGCCAGGTAGCCTTCCAGCGCCCGCCGGCCCGCGGCCGTCAGTTTGAACTCAGTGCGCGGCTGCCGCCCGACGAACGACTTGGTGCATTTCACGTACCCCGCGTTCTCGAGCTTGCGCGCGTGCACGCTGAGGTTCCCATCGGTGATCTCCAGCAGCTTCTTCAGGTCGTTAAAGCTGAGCACTTCGTTTACGGCCAGCGCACTCACGATCGCCAGGCGCACGCGCTCATGAATGACGGCGTCGAGTTTCAGGCTCTCGCCCTGCGGAACAGGCTGGCGCACGATCGCAGAGGCTCCGCGCGAAGTTGTCGACTCGCGAGTGGGTTGCTTGGGGCCGATTTGGCTCATATTTCGATTACCGAAAATAGACGTGTTCCAAGAAGTAAAGAGCAGTGAACGCCGCCACCAGAGCGAGTCCGGGAACCGCCAGACGACGTGCGATTCGCGAAGGCTGCTTCCAGTCGATGGTGAACAAAAAGAGCAATAGGGCCGGAACGATTAGCACGACTGCGATCTGGAAGATATGCGCCGCGGCTCCTTCATCCGTAGGAGCCGGATGACGGGGCTGGGTGTACCCGCTGATCACCGTAAGCAGCGCGAGCAGCGACAGTACGAAGATGACTCGGGAGCTGACGAGATTGAGCCTCTCTGAATTCATGACCACACGTCCTTCACAGAATCAGTGCCGCTTATCCACCGTGACGCCTCGCGATGTAGGCGCCGAAAACCATATGAACTATTCCGAACGCGACGGCCAACATGACATTGGCCCACCACCACGGCAATGGCAAGGCGATCGCCCCCGCGAGCACGAACACCGCACCCATCACGGGAATCGTCCGCACCGAGAACGCGCCCGCCTGCATGACGGCCACTCCGTAAAGCAGCAGCCAGACGCCCGGGATCTGGCGGACGTCGCCCGAGCGCACCAGCGCCACCGTCATTACTCCCCCCGCGAACAGCGCGGGCAGCAGACCAACGAACAGGCGCCTGCCGGGTATCGAAAGAATCGGAGTCCCGAGTCGCGTGGCCTTCCAGTGCATCGCGACCAGCGCCAGCGTGCCCGCCACCAGCGCCTCTCCCAGCCAGACCGCGAGCCAGGCATCCATCGTGGCCTGTCGCATCGCGATGGCAAATGCGACCATCGCCGTCGCCCCCATGGCACAGTACCCCCATCCCGAAACGGCGGTGAAGGTGGCGCTGCGCTCCATGGTCTGGCGGATGACCTCCAGATGCTCCAGCGCCGACGGCTCGGGCACAACTGGCGGCCTTCTCGGAATCTTCCGGCATGGGCGGGAATCGGGCACGAAAGAGAGACTACGGCGAATGATGTTCTCTGTCAAGTACTTTGTTAGGCAAAGTACGACCCAATATCTCAATCGAATCCGCGTTCCTCAAATCGCGGCGAAAGAAAAACGGCACAGCCTTTCGACTGTGCCGCCTGGATACCGGGGCTGAAGCCCCGAGGTTCGTGTGCTCCCGCTACGCTGGCCTCAAGGCCAGCGCTTCCACCTTACTTTGCCGCAACCGGCTCCGCCGCCTCCTGATGTATGGCTTCGAAGCGCAGCTTGCCGCCACCCTTCTCCACATCCACTCGGACCGTGTCGCCGTGCAACACCTCGCCGTCGAGGATCTTCATGGCCAGCGGGTCCTGCACCAGCCGCTGAATCGCGCGCTTCAGCGGGCGCGCACCATACGCTGCATCGTAGCCTTCGGTGAAGATCAGCTCCTTCGCCTTCGGCGTCAGCTCCAGCGCGATCTTCCGGGCTGCCAGAAGGTTCTGCAGGTCCCGCAGCCGCAGGTCGACGATCTTGACCAACTGCTCCTTGCCCAGGGGATTGAAGAAGATGATGTCGTCCACACGGTTCAGGAACTCCGGCTTGAAATGCGCCCGCAGGGCTTCCATCACCTGCTCGTGCGCCTCGTGCTGCTTCTCGGGAGCGGCACCGGCCTGCTGCAAATATGCGGAGCCGATGTTCGACGTCATGATCAGAATGGTGTTTTTGAAGTCAACGTGGCGTCCCTTGCCGTCGGTCAAGCGTCCGTCGTCCATGATCTGGAGGAAGACGTTGAACACGTCGGGATGCGCCTTCTCGATCTCGTCGAACAGAACTACCGCGTACGGACGCCGCCGCACGGCCTCCGTCAACTGTCCGCCCTCGTCGTAACCCACGTAGCCCGGAGGCGCGCCGATCAACCGCGAAACCGAGTGCTTCTCCATGTACTCCGACATGTCGATCCGGATCATGGCGTGCTCGTCGTCGAAGAGGAACTCGGCCAACGCTCGCGCCAGTTCGGTCTTGCCGACACCGGTGGGGCCGAGGAAGATGAACGAGCCAATCGGACGTCGCGGATCACTCAAGCCCGCCCGCGAACGTCGTATTGCGTTCGCCACGCGCGTCAAAGCATCATCCTGTCCGACTACACGCTCGCGCAGGCGATCTTCCATGGTCACCAGCTTCTGGACCTCGCCCTCGAGCATCTTCGACACCGGAATGCCGGTCCACTTGCTCACGATCTTGGCGACGTCTTCTTCGTCCACCTCTTCCTTGAGCATGCGCGACTGCTTGCCGTCCATCTGGGCGCTGAGCTGCCTGATCTCCGCTTCGAGTTTGGGCAGTTCGCCGTACTGCAACTTGGCGGCGCGCTCGAACTCGCCCTTGCGGGTGGCTTCCTGGATATCGAGTTTCAGCCGCTCCAACTGCTCCTTCTTGCCGCGCACGTTGGCGATAGTTTCCTTCTCCTGCTTCCAGCGCGCCTTCAGGGCGTTCGCGTCTTCCTTGATGTGCGCCAGCTCTTTCTCGACGACTGCCAGCCGCTCGCGCGAGTTGGAGTCGTCTTCGCGCTTCAGCGCCTGCCGCTCGATTTCAAGCTGCGTGGCGCGGCGCTCGAGCTGGTCGATCTCCGTCGGCATCGAGTCGATCTGGATGCGCAGCGAGGCTGCAGCCTCGTCGATCAAGTCGATGGCCTTGTCGGGCAGGAAGCGGTCGGAGATGTAGCGGTGCGAGAGCGTCGCCGCCGCCACAATCGCCGAGTCTTTGATGCGTACGCCGTGGTGAACTTCGTACTTCTCGCGCAGCCCGCGCAGAATCGCAATCGTGTCTTCGACATTGGGCTCGCCGACGAACACGATCTGGAAGCGGCGCTCCAACGCGGCGTCCTTTTCGATGTACTTGCGATACTCATTCAGCGTGGTTGCGCCGATGGCCCGCAATTCGCCGCGCGCCAGCGCCGGCTTCAGCATGTTCGAGGCGTCGATCGAGCCCTCGGCCGCTCCCGCGCCGACGAGCGTGTGCAGCTCGTCGATGAACAGGATGATCTGCCCTTCGGATTGCTCGATTTCCTTCAGCACGGCTTTGAGGCGGTCTTCAAACTCGCCGCGATACTTCGCTCCGGCGAGCATGGCTCCCAGGTCGAGCGAGACCACGCGCTTGTTCTTGAGTTGTTCGGGCACGTCGCCGGAAACAATGCGCTGCGCCAGGCCCTCGACGATGGCGGTCTTGCCCACGCCGGGCTCGCCGATCAGCACCGGGTTGTTCTTGGTCCGGCGCGAAAGTACCTGTACAACTCGACGCACTTCTTCGTCGCGTCCGATCACAGGATCGAGCTTGCCGCGGCGAGCCAGTTCCGTCAGGTCGCGAGCGTAACGCTCCAGCGCCTGGTACTTTGCTTCGGGATTCTGGTCCGTCACTTTCTGATTGCCACGAACGGAAGTCAGCGCGCGCAGGATGTTGTCGTAGGTCGCTCCTGCTCGCGCGAGGATCTCCTGCGCCGGATCGCGTTTGAGCTTCGTCATTCCCAGCAACAGGTGCTCGGTCGAGACGAACTCGTCTTTGAAATTCGACGCCTCTTTGAAGGCGTTTTCCAGCAACTGGTTGGCGGCGGGCGACAACGACGCCTGGGCCGCGCCTCCACCGGACACTTTGGGCAGGCGCTCAATCTGAGCTATCGCCTCGGCCTGGACCGCCGGAACCTGCAGGCCCACGCGCTCCAGCAAGGGAGCGACGATGCCCTCATGATCTTCCAGCAGCGCGGCCAGAATGTGGACAGGCTGAAGCTCAGGATTGCCGTGTTCGCTGGCGATGTCATTCCCCCGTTGCACCGCCTCCTGCGCCTTCACCGTCAATTTGTCCCATCGAATTGCCATCACGTACTCCTAATACTGCGGGCGGCCCTGAAGGGCCACCATTATGAATTGTATGAACCTAAGAATCAGATTGAACCGAAATATTTTTCGCCTGAGCCGCCAGTGGGCAAAGAAACAGGGAGGCCCGACACTGGCCGGCCTCCCCCTTGAATTTCTGTAATTGCCCGGCAATCGCGCCGGAAGCGTGATGGTTACGCCGCCTGGCCCTTCTTGGCTTCCAGGACCTTGCCTCCGATGTTCACCTTGATCTGCTTGGGCTTGGCTTCAGCGCGCTTGCCCAGCTTGATCTTCAGGACGCCATTGCTGTAGTCGGCGCTGACATCTTCGGGGTTCACCGTATTCGGCAGCGTGAACGAGCGGGTGAAGCTGCCATAGCGGCGCTCTACGCGGCGGAAATTCTCTTCTTTCTCTTCCTTCTCGAACTTGCGCTCGCCGCTCACGGTCAGAACGTTGTTCTCGACCTTGATGTCGAGGTCCTTCTCCTCAATTCCAGGTACTTCCAACTTGAGCTGGATGCTGTGCTCGTCTTCGTAAACGTCAACCGGGGGCACAAACGCACCCGCAGTCAGCGACTCTTCGCTTCCGCCTCTAGTCTGTTCTTCGAACAGGCGATTCAGGCGGCTTTGCAGAGTGTTCAATTCACGGAAAGGCTCCCAACGAGTTAACACGGTCATAATCATCAACCTCCAAAACGGGTAAGAAATGTGGTGGTCGCATGACCACTCGCCAATTTTGATGCTTAGATTAGCGTAAAAGAATCATAAAATCTTAGTGTATTGTTGTCAAGCTAAAACAAGAGGAATTTCGGTAATCGCTAGGCTACCTAAATTAAGTAGTTGCTAATCAATAACTTGAGATATGATGCACTTCAGGTATTCCGTTTCAGGAACTCCCATCAGCACGGGATGGTCAATCGCTGCGCCCCGCTTCTCAAGCATCCGCAACCGGCGTCCTGTGTCTGCTGCTGCCGACCTCAGCATCTCCAGGAACTCGCCTTCGCTTACGTGAAATGAGCAAGAGCAGGTGATTAACACTCCACTCGGCCGGAGCATCTTCAGCGCGCGCAGGTTTAGCTCCTTGTAACCTCGGATGGCAGTTTCCACAACGCGCTTGGTTTTGGCGAAGGCCGGGGGATCGAGAACCACGGTGTCGTATTGCTGGCCGGCGGAGGAGTAGTCCTTGAGCAGGTCGAAGGCATTGGCTTCAATCCACTCGATCTCGCCACACTTGTGGGAATCGCGGTTGAGCTGCTCGTTCTGCTCCGCGACTTCCAGCGCGGGACGCGAAGAATCGACCGCCGTCACCCTGCTGCACGCTCTCGCCAGGTGCAGCGCGAAGCCTCCCTGGTAGGTAAAGCAGTCCAGGGCCTCTCCGTGAGCGTAGCGAGCAGCCGCCGCATAATTTTCGCGCTGATCGAGAAATGCACCAGTCTTCTGCCCATCGAGCGCGTCGAAGTGGAAGCGGACGCCGTTGAGGGTAAAGATCGTGCTCGGGCGTTCGCCGCGAATCAGTTGCGGTTCGCGCACCGGAAGCTGCTCCAACTGGCGGATGTGTGGGTCCACCCGTTCGAACAAGCTGCAGCCGGGAAAATGTTCAACCATGGCATCGGTCACCATGCTGCGGATGTCCTCACGGTCGAATGCCTGGGTCAAAACCTGCATGGAAAGCACGTCGTTGTACTTGTCGATGATCAGGCCGGGCAGCAGATCGGCTTCGCTAAAGATGACGCGATAGGAATCGGTGTCACGGGCGAACTGCTTACGAAACCGGACCGCGCGATCGGTCCGCTCGCGCAGGAAGGGCAGAAGCCGGGTTTCGGGGATTACGGCTGACGTCAGCAGCCGGATCGCGATCTGCGAGGAGCTGCTATACAGGGCCGAACCCAGCATGCGGCCGCGCTCATCCTGCACATGCACCAGCGCTCCCGGCGGGATGTCGCTTGTTGTGGCCAAATCGGAGCGATAGACCCAGAGGTGCCCGCCCTTTAAACGCGCAGCGCCACGACTGGATACGGTGATGACGGGAATCGATTCGTGAGCAGACAGGGAACCCTCGAAAATTAATGCTTGCTCATCTTAAATGTTCAGGGAAGGGAACCGGACAGGGCTCACTGCGAAGCGGTTTCACCCGGAGCAGGCTCTTCTGCAGCATTTGCTTCAACCGGCGGAGTTTCAGTTTTGGCGGCTTTTGCGTCTTCCGGCTTCGGTGGCGGCGGAACGTAATACAAAATGCGCTTGCAATAATCGCAGGTCATGAACTGCTCATTGGTCATGACCTCTTGAAATACCTGGGGACGCAGCATGACGTTGCATGCTCCACACTGCTCGTTGTCGTAAACCGCCGCCAGCGCAGTCCCCCGCACCTTGAGCACGTGATCGTAGTGGCGCAGCGCATCTTCGCTAACGCCGGCCCGCAGTTCATTCCGCCGGGCGTTTAGCAAGGTCAGCTCGTTTTCGTCGGCCGCGGTGCGCTGGCGCGCTTCTTCCTTCTCGCGATCGCTCTCGGCAGTGCCGGCTTTCAGCTCTGCTTCCGCCTTCTTCAGGGATTCCTTGCGGGCATCGGCGGCGACCATGATTTCCAGGATCTTGTCCTCGGAGGCGGCAACCTTTTGCTCCGCGAATTTGATCTCCTCCATAAGCGCCTTGTATTCCTGGTTCGTCTTAACGTTGAGCGACTGGTCGCGGTATTTGCTGATTCTCTGCTGTTGGTCCTGGATGTCCGATTCGTGCTTCCGGCGGGCGTCTTCATCGGCCTTGGCGGCCGCCAGCGTGGCGTCGACCTTCATCTTGGAACCGGCAAGTTTGGCTTCGATCTCCGCCACATGCTTTGGCAGCGCGGCGATTTCTGCTCTCAGCGCGGCGATCTGGGAATCAATCTGCTGGAGCTCAATGAGATTTTGCAGGTCGGAAGTCATCACACCTTGGGGAAACCTGACTGGATTCTAGCACGCAGGAATCACGCGGAGATTCTGCATTCGCCATCTCTCCACCTGCGTAAACCTCGTGATATACACTGCTGCCCAGCGAAATTTACTCCTCGGAGCATCCGTGATAGCGCGTCTCTTGGCAACCTGCTTAGGCTTCTTCCTGCTGACTTCACCACTACTAACGCACGCACAAGGCACGGGCGCGGCGTCTCCCCAAAGCGAGCAGCAGTTAACAATTGAGGCGATCTTCGCCGACGGCGGTATTCTGGGACGCCCTCCCGAGGCCGTTCTATGGAGCCCGGACGGCTCCAAGGTTACGTATGTCCAGCGCGATGACAGCGGCGAACATGGAGCGCTCTACTCCATCGACCTCGCTACCGGTAAGCCCGCGCTGCTGGTCTCCAGCGAGAAGCTGGCGTCGCTGGCGCCACCCGCCAGTTCCATCAAGGACGAGCGCCAGAAGGAAGCCGTGCAGCGTTACTCAATCGCGGCCTACCACTGGTCGCCGGATTCCAAGCACTTGCTGTTCGACTCCCTCGGTCAGCTTTGGCTCTACAGTCTCGACAGCGGCACCGCAGTCCAGATCACGTCAACCGCCGACCCGGTGGTCGATCCCAAGTTTTCGCCCCGTGGCGATCGACTCGCCTACGTGCGCAAGCACAACCTGTATGTTCGCGACGTGAACCGCAATCAGGAACAGACCCTGACCAGGGACGGTGACGAGAACCTCCTGAATGGCGAAGTCGACTGGGTGTACAAAGAAGAGCTTTATACGCGTAGCAACTACTTCTGGTCTCCCGACGGACAGAGCATTGCATTCGTCCAGATGAACGAGAAGGAAGTGCCAACCTACCCAATCACCGACTGGATCCCGACGCATCCTACCGTCGACATGGAGAAGTATCCCAAGGCGGGCGATCCGAATCCCCTGGTGCGCATCGGAGTCGTGTCCGCCAATGGCAACAAAGTAAAGTGGATTTCGGCCGGCAGCGCGCGCGACGGAGACTTGCCGCTGGGCAATGATCCCAATGTTCTTATTCCGCGCTTCGGATGGGTTCGCGATGGCCTGGTCTGGGCCATGTCCCTGAACCGTCTGCAGAACCGGCTAGACATTTACTTCGTGGATGTACAAAGCGGCAAGTCAAAACGCATCCTGACCGAGTCCTCCGATGCCTGGATCGACATGCACCCTGAAGTCGATTTCGAGTTGTTGTCCTCCGGTGACCGCTTTCTGTGGAACAGTTGGCGCGACGGCCACAATCACATTTACCTCTACCAGTTCGACAAGCAGAAGCCGCTCGACGGCGAAGCCAAGCTCGTTGCGCAATTGACGCACGGCGACTGGGAGGTGGAGGACATCAACGCTGTCGACGAATCGCGGGGGCTGGTTTACTTCACCGCCAATGAGGGCGATTGGCGCCAGGCCAACGTTTTTGCCGTAGGACTGGATGGCAAGGATTTTCATCGTTTGTCCAAGGAAAACGGAACACACGAAGCCAACTTTGGTCCCCCGAAAACTAGGTATTATGTCGACAACTACTCAGCCCTGACCACGCCGCCGAGTCTGTCGCTGTGCACGACCGATGGCAACTGTGCGAAATTCTGGCAGTCGCGCAGTGTTGAGGGATACCACCTGCTTTCGCCGAAGCCGGTAGAGTTCAAGGCCGCTGACGGGGTCACTCCCCTGCTCGGGACTCTGCTGCTGCCCGACGGAGGGCCGATGGTGGCAAATGGCAAAGCTCCGCTCATCGTGAACCCGTATGGGGGACCGGGCGCACAAAGCGTTCGCGATAGCTGGGGCGGAAGTTCCTCTCTCTTCGACCAGGTTCTAGCCCGCCAGGGATTCGCCATTGTGCACGTCGACAACCGCGGAATGGCAAACCGTGGCAAGGCCTTCGCCCTGCCAATCAAACACAATTTCGGGGAGATCGAATTCAACGACCAGATCGCTGCGGTGAAACAGGCCCTGCAGCAGTTTCCCCAGCTCGATGGTTCGCGCATGGGGTTCTGGGGATGGAGCTACGGTGGGTACTTCACCCTGTACACCCTGGAGAAGACCGACATCTTCAAGGCTGGAGTCGCCGTAGCTCCGGTGACCGACTGGCGCGATTACGATTCCATCTACACCGAACGCTACATGGGGCTACCTAGCGACAATGAAGATGGCTATCGCAAGAGTTCTCCGGTGAACTTTGCGGCCGACCTGCATGGCAGGCTGTTGGAAGTTCACGGCACCAGCGACGACAACGTGCACATGCAGAATACTATGCAGATGGCCAACGCATTCATCAACTCCGGCAGGCAATTCCAGCTAATGTTGTATCCGCGCAAGACGCACGGCATTAGCGGAAAAGCCGCGCGCACGCACCTGTTCCACCTGATCGAGGACCACTTCGAAGAAGACCTTGCGCCCGCAAAATAGCGGGTGAAAAAACATCACGGAAGGCGAATGAAATTGAACCTTGCGAAATCTTTCGGATCAATCCTGCTTGCGCTGCTGGCTGGCACCTCGGCATTCGGACAACAAGTCACCACAGCTCCCTCACGCACCATCGTGCGCGCCGGACGCCTGCTAGATGTCCGGACGGGCAAGACCCTGATCAACCAGGCCATCGTCATCGAGGGCGACAAAATCGTCAGCGTTGAGCCTTACTCGGGCGCAACTGCAGAAGCAAATGCCAAGGTCATCGACCTGTCGAGCAAAACTGTTCTCCCTGGCTTGATCGACGCGCATACCCATCTCACGTTCGATCCCAAGTTTGGCTACGATCGGCTCGCTATTTCTCTTCCGCGCGAGGCCCTTATCGGTGCCAAGAATGCGCGAGTCACCTTGCTGGCTGGATTCACCACGGTGCGCAACGTTGGCGCGGATGGCTTCAGCGACGTGGCTCTGCGCGATGCCATCTATGCGGGCGAAGTTCCCGGCCCGCGCATCGATGCAAGCGGCCCGGCGCTTGGCATTACCGGCGGACACTGCGATGACAATCTGCTGCCCTACGAGTGGCATGCCACCGAGGTTGGCGTGGCTGACGGCGTCGAGAACGTGCAGCACAAGGTGCGCGAGATCATTAAGTACGGCGCCGATGTCATCAAGATCTGCGCAACAGGCGGCGTGCTCTCGCTGGGCGACAATCCGCAGGCCTCGCAGTACACACAAGAAGAATTGCGCGCCATCGTAGCGGACGCACATCGCCTTGGCCGCAAAGTCGCGGCCCACGCCCACGGAGCCGAGGGAATACGCTGGGCGGCAGAGGCCGGAGTCGACTCCATCGAGCACGGATCGTACATCGATGATGCTGCCATCGCCGCCATGAAGCAACACGGCACCTACCTGGTACCAACACTCTACCTAAGCGACTGGTTCCTGGAGAACGCGGCCAAGACCGGCGTTCCGCCGCAGATGCTCGCGAAGGCGCAGGAGGTGATGCCTGCCGCGCGCAAGAACGTCGCCCACGCCTTCGCCAGCGGAGTGAAAGTCGGTTTCGGCACCGACGCGGCCGTCTATCCCCACGGACTCAACGCCCACGAATTCGCCGTGATGGTGAAGCTGGGGCTGACGCCTTTGCAGTCGATTCAAGCGGCGACTGTCAACGACGCCGACCTGCTCGGCTGGTCGGACAAGGTCGGAGTTATCGAGCCTAATCACTACGCCGACATCATCGCAGTGGACGGCGACCCACTACAGGACGTCACGATGCTGGAGCGCGTGAAATTCGTGATGAAGGGTGGAGTGGTGTACAAGAGCGAGCCTTGAGTAGCAGGACTCTTAAACCTAAGCGTTTAGGTTATACTAAAAGATGCCGACGATCTTGCGGCTTGCTGGGCTGCGCGTTGTAATTTATGTCAACGACCACCGACCCGCTCACGTGCACGTCATCGGGAATGGTTGTGAAGCAGTTTTTCAGATTCATTGTCGAGAAAGCCGGATCAGTCTGCGCGAGAATTACGGATTCAGGCGGGCCGACCTAACACGTATCGAGAGTGAACTGAAACATCATCTCCACAGAATTTGCCTGGAGTGGCGGAGAATTCATGGTAACAAATGACGATTTCCTGCGGGCGAATCGACGCGGCCGCAAATTGCGCGAGAAGATGCCTGTTGTAGTCGCCGCGCGCTACGCCGCCAAGGTCGGCCGCATCGTGCTTAGCCTCAGTTCTGGCCTGGATATAACGTTCCCACCTGAGAGTGCCGAAGGGCTCGGACGGGCTTCTTCCGCCGAGCTAAAGGAAATCGAAATATCCCCATCAGGCATGGGGGTTTACTTTCCTAAGCTGGATGTCGATTTGCACGTGCCAGCGCTTCTTGAGGGCTCGATGGGTTCGCGGAAGTGGATGGCAGCAAGGCTCGGCGCCGTGGGTGGCAGCAGCACCAGTACAGCCAAACGGCGGGCCTCGCGCGCGAATGGAAAACTCGGTGGCAGACCGAAACGCTCGGCGGCTGGCTAAACGATCGCCACTTGCCCATCGTCTCTGCTTCTGTTTGAATCCTGAGGCATCGATTCCAGCATCCCCGGGAGCATTGTTCTGGCGAACCAACTCTTTGCATGTAAGTCGATCGATAAGCTGATCTCCGAGTCGGAAGAGCCGGAGCACCGGCTTAAGAAGACCCTTGGCCCGTGGTCGCTGACCGCCCTGGGAATTGGCGCCGTCATCGGTTCCGGAATCTTCACCGTGATCGGGACCGCCATCGCCGGTCAGAAGTTCGATACGTCGTCGATCCTGAATGCTCCCCTTGGGGACTTCATTGTGCATCACATGGCCACGCTCGGCCGTCCTGGCGCCGGACCCGCGCTCGCACTCTCGCTGGTGCTGGTGGCGATTGTCTGCGGCTTCACCGCACTGTGTTACGCCGAGCTGGCGTCGATGATTCCCATCGCCGGTAGCGCTTACACGTATACCTACGCCACCATGGGCGAGTTGATCGCCTGGATCATCGGCTGGGACCTCATCCTGGAATATGCCGTCAGCAACATGGCCGTGAGCGTGGGCTTCGCGGCGCATCTGGTCGACATGTTCGACTGGTTCGGCTGGCATCCCGCACTGCGCTGGATTTCGCCAGCCTACCTGCCTTCGGGAATGACCGACCTGAAAGGCGACATGCTTTACACCTCCGGCTGGCATTTCGGCTTTAACGTTCCAGCGTTCCTCATCGTCATGTTGCTGACGGTGGTCCTGGTGCGCGGCATCCGCGAATCGGCCGAGACCAACAACGTTATGGTCATTCTGAAAATCGCGGCCATCCTGGCGTTCGTATTCGCCGGAATTCACTACATTCATCCGGCGAATTACCATCCCTTCGCACCCAACGGATGGTCGGGCATCCTCACTGGTGGCTCCATCATTTTCTTCACCTACATTGGCTTCGACTCGGTTTCCACCGCGGCTGAAGAAGCGCGGAACCCACAGCGCGATCTCCCCATCGGCATCATCGCAACGCTGATTGTCTGCACCCTGCTGTATATCTCCGTGGCCGTGGTGCTCACTGGAATCGTGCCCTGGCAGCGTTTGATCGACGACGCCGCTCCGGTCGTGAACAGCCTCAAGCAACTCGGCATCACCACCGGGTCGCATAGCCTGCATTGGATACGGCTGGCGGTGCTCTTCGGCGCCATGATGGGCATGATTTCGTCGCTGCTGGTCTTTCAGTTGGGGCAGGCGCGTGTGTGGTTCGCCATGTCACGCGACGGCCTGCTGCCCAAGCTGTTCGGCCGCGTGCATCCCCGCTTCCGCACACCCTCCACTGCGACTTGGATCGCGGGGTTCCTGGTGGGAATTCCGGGCGGCATTCTCGATATCGGCACGCTGGCCGACCTGTCGAATATCGGAACGCTGTTTGCCTTCGCTCTGGTCTCGATCGGCGTCATCATCCTGCGCTACAAACAACCGGAACGCCGCCGCGGCTTTCGCGCGCCGGGCGGGATAGCGGCCCCAATTCTCAGTGTGCTGTTCTGCCTTCTGCTGATGGCGGGGCTGCCGATCCTCACTTGGATTCGCTTCTTCGTGTGGCTGACGATCGGTCTCACTGTGTATATGCTCTACAGCCGCTATCGCAGCGAGTTCTGCCCGGAAGATCGCAGGCGCTAGGTGGTAGAGCTGGCCTTCAGGCCAGCGTCCAGGCGCTTCCAAATGTTCAGGGGCTTCAGCCCCGGCCGATGAAAACTAACGAACGAAACACCGACGCTGCTGCTGCCAGCGAATTCATCTCATCGCTGCCCAAGGCTGAGCTGCATCTGCATCTTGAGGGCACTGTCGATCCGGCGACGCTGGCGGAGTTGAGCCGCCGCCATCCCACTCCGCTTTCCACCACTAACAATCGCTATACAAACATCGCCAACAGCGGACGGGTCTTCACCGAAGAAGAAGCCCGCGAGCTTTACCAGTACAAGAACTTCACCGGCTTCCTGCTGGCCTTCAAGGCTGTCACTGAGCGGTTGCGGACCGCTGACGATTACGAACTCGTCACCTATCGCATGATGCAGAAGCTGCACGCGCAGAACGTGCTGCACGCGGAGGTGTACGTCTCGGTCGGCGTCGTTCATTGGCGTGGCGGCGAGTTCGCTCCGCTGTTCGAAGGTCTGGAGCGCGGCCGGCTGTGTGGCGAGCGCGACTTCGGAATGTCGCTGTACTGGATCTTCGACGCCGTCCGGCATTTCGGAGTCGAGGCCGCGCAGCGCGTGCTCGACGAAACCGTCGCCCTAAGGGAAGCGAGCGACGCTATCGTTGGCATCGGTCTGGGCGGCGACGAGCGCCGCGCTGCACCCGAGCTGTTCCGCGACGTTTACGCACGCGCTGCAAATCATGGATTGCGACTAACCGTCCACGCCGGAGAAACGGCTGGTCCCGAGTCCATCTGGTCGGCATTACGCGAGCTGAAGGCGGACCGCATCGGGCATGGGTTACATGCCACTGACGATCCAACGCTGGTGAAGTACCTGGCCGACAAGCAGGTCCCGGTGGAAGCCTGCATCACCAGCAATGTTCTGACTGGCTGCTGTGCGACGGTGAAGCAGCATCCCCTTCGCAGGCTCTTCGATGCCGGAGTGCTGGTGACGCTGAATACTGACGATCCCGACATGTTCCGAACCAGCTTGGCGCAGGAATATCAGCTCGCACAAGATGTGTTCGGATTCAATGAGGCTGAGTTGCGGCGGTTGGCAGAGAATTCCTTTCGATCGTCATTTCTACCGGAAGAGAAGAAGCGCGAGTTCCTGGCGAAGTTCTAAAAGCAAAAACCAACCACGGATTCACACGGATTTCACGGACACGACTTGGCGAAATCCAACTCTAGCGGGTTCATTGGACGGAGATATAGACCTTCCCCCATCCGGCATCCTGCTGAGCGGGTTGAAGAGGGGCGAAAACGAACCGAAAGTAGGCGAAGGACCTGGATTTTGGTTTTGCTGATTGCCAGTCCGCGCGTTCCGCGTAATCCGCGGTTGCTTTGTTCTTAACCTGGCCTTATCCGTGTCATCCGTGTAAATCCGTGGTCAAATGGTTTTGTTTCGACGGGAAGAAGAACCATGCCTAAGCACATCGGAATCGTAGCCTGCAGCGCCGAAGGAGCCGCGCTGTGTTATCGCACCATCTGCGACGAAGCCCAGGCGCTCATGGGGCGCCACATGCATCCGGAGATTAGCATGCACACGCATTGTCTCGGCGAGTACATGGAGCCAATCCGCCGCTTCGATTGGCACGGCGTAGCCGACCTGATGCTGTCGTCGGCTGACAAGCTGGCCGCAGCCGGAGCGGACTTCCTCATCTCGCCCGACAACACCATCCATCACGCGTTCGATCTGGTCGCACCACGCTCGCCACTGCCTTGGCTGCATATCGTGGACGAAGTCGCTGCAGTGGCGAAGTCACGCGGGTATCACAAGCTGGCGATTACGGGAACGAAGTACACCATGGAAGGGACGGTGTATCAGAGCAAGTTGCCCGCAGCGGGCTTCGAATACATGGTGCCGGATGCGGACGAGTGCGCCAGGATTGACCTGATCATCATGGATGAGCTGGTCAATGGCATCTTCACCGGCGAATCGCGCACCTATTTCCAGCAGGTGATCGGAAGGATGAGTCATGAGGGCTGCGACGCGGTAGTACTGGGTTGCACGGAAATCCCGCTGCTGATCGATGACATCACGTCGCCACTGCCGACGCTGGACTCGACGCGCATCCTGGCGCGGGCAGCGCTGCGCCGTGCGCTGGCGTAATCAGCGCGTCGCATGCGCCGCCTTGAACGCCGCAAGCCGCTCCTGCGTGTTCATCACGTGCACCGGCAAGGGAAGCTGTGAACCTTCTTCGAGAATCGGAATCAGCTTGTCGAACTCCGGCCCCGAGTGCGAGCCTGTGAACACGATGCGCACCGGATGATACAGATCCTTGCCCTTGGTTCCGGTCTTCGCCTTCACCTCGTTCATGATGGCCTTGAAGCGCTCTGGAGTCATGGGCGCCGGATCGCTCTCGACCAGTTCGGCAAACGCCGCGAGCACTTCATCCGCCTTGGGGCTACCCAGCACTTCAGCGTTGTCGGCCGCGCTCAACGCCGCAGCCGCATCCACGCGGAAAATCAGCCCGGCCCGCTCTGTCAGCTCATCGAGTTTGTTCACCGACGGCACCAGCAGCGCGACGACTTTCCCGAACCACGCGCGGGTGCGTTCATCGGGATTCTCTGGCAACAGCCCTGCCTTGACGAAATACGGCTCGGCCAGCCGCTCGATTCGATCGGGCGGGCTTTGCTTAATGTAATGCCGGTTAAGCCAATACAGCTTTTCCATGTCGAACATGGCGGCCGCAGGCGTGACGCGCTCCAGCGTGAATTCCTTGGTAAGCTCCGCGGGAGTAAAAATTTCGCGCGTGCCTCCCGTAGGAGCCCAGCCGAGCAGTGCCAGGTAGTTCGCCAGCGCTTCTGGCAGCACGCCCATCTCGCGGAAGTTGGCGATCGACGTCGCCCCATGCCGCTTCGACAGGCGCGCACCATCACTGCCAACAATAGTTGAGAGATGCGCAAACTCCGGCACTGGCCAGCCCAGCGCCTCATAGAGCGCGACTTGCTTGGGCGTGTTGGAAAGATGATCGTCGCCGCGGATTACGTGAGTGATGCCCATCAGCGCGTCGTCCACCACCACCACATAGTTGTAGACGGGAATTCCACTCGACCGCAGGATGATGGGATCGCTCACCGCTTCGTTGGAGAACTCGACCATGCCGCGCACGATGTCGTGAAAACGGATTGGGTGCTCGGGTATGGCTAGCCGAATCGCCGCCGCCTCACCACTGGCGCGCCTTCGTTCGGACTCCGCCGGATCGAGTCCGCGGCATTTCCCTGAGTACAGCGGCGACCGTTGCTCCGCCATCGCAGTCTCGCGATCATGTTCCAGCTCTTCCTGCGAACAAAAACAGAGATAGGCTTTGCCCTCTTTCACCAGCCGCTCCGCATGTTCTCGATAGACGTCGAGCCGGTCGCTCTGGCGATACGGGGCGTGCGGCCCGCCGACGTCGGGGCCTTCGTCCCAGTCGATGCCGAACCACTTCAGGTCTTCCAGCAGTTGGTTTTCGTAGCGGGATTCGCTGCGCTCCAGATCGGTGTCTTCGATGCGCAGCACCATGGTGCCCTTGGTCTTGCGGGCAAACAGCCAGTTGTAAAGTGCAGTGCGGGCATTGCCGACGTGCAGTTGGCCGGTGGGAGAAGGAGCGAAACGGACGCGTACCTTGGGATCTTTGCTCACGCACTGATGTTAGCAAGGGTCGGCGATGTCGACCATTCGATGCCGTCATCGGGGGACTAACGATCTGCGAGATAGGTCCGGCTGAGACGGTCATGCCAGCACAACGCATCCACATCAACGAACAACCACATCAATCCCATGCCGAGGGAGAATACCGAGAAAAAGAAACCGAACACCCGATGGCGCCGTTGCCGCATAGTCGGAGTTTTTCCCTGGAAGGTGCGCAGACGGACTTTCGTCGCCATCATGCCGAGGGTCTTCCCTGCGTAAACCACAAACAGGTATTGGTAGACGCTCCACAGCAGCCCCGCCGCAGCCGCTAACGCCGCAATCAGCGGCTTCGTGATCGGCGGTTTGGAAAGGATTTTAAAGGCAACAGCAGCGAATACTGCCACGCCAATGCTAGCCACCGCAACGTCAATCAGTCCCGCGAACACGCGCTGCGAAACTCTCACCGCCCGGAACGGAAGCTCCACATGTTCCCGATCGCGCGATTCATTGGTGGCGTTCACTCGATCGAGCTGTAGTCCATCCAGGAAGGGAGTTGTGGGAATTGCCTCCAACTCCTCGGGTACATCGAGAATGCGCGGCGATTCTGAGGTCACCGGATCAGCCAGACGGTAAGTGGTCTGGGGCGCAACCGACAGATGCCTAGGAAAAGCGATGACTTTTCGTTTTGGCCTCGGCCGCGGCACCGTATCCACGAACGGTCGGGGCTCCGGTTCGGGAGCGGGTTCGAGGACAAGATCGACGTTCTCGGCAGCGGCGCTTTCGTTCTCGTCGACCGAATCTACGATCAGCTCGGTCGAATCGGCCTGTGGGGTGGCACTAGTTTGCGGGCACTGAGCTGTTTCTCCCGGAATCAAGTCTTCTTCCGGAATCGCTTCTGATGGCTCGATAACCAGAGAAACTACGGCTGTGTCGAGCGCCTCGACGATCTCGTCGGGAGGAAATGGGAAGCGCATAGAGAACGCTCCCTCGACGCGCCGGCCGCGACGTTTCTTGTAGCCGGCGATGCGCGCTTGCACTTCGCTTCGCCACAGGTCCGCTGCCGGTTCCACCGGAGTATCCGCTGCATTGATGGTTGAAAATTGCTGTTCTGTCATGTCGTGGCGCAACTAGTAATCACTGGCCGGCACGCTGCCGCGCCGTCCGCAAGATCGTTCCTCAATACACAAGAGCACCATCGGCAGTGCGGCGAGGTAGTGCATCGCTCGTTCTGCATCAACGGCGCAACCAGCGCGCGGCAAGCGGGTTTAGAAGAACACCAGAGCAGCGTGAAATGACCCATACCGCTTCGCGTTTTGCCTGCGTCCCTGCAACGTGCTAAGTTGCAAGGTTGTGCCGATTCAAACGCCTTCGGCTGAGGAACGCGCGGCTTTCGATGATCTCCCGCACTCGATTAATTATCACGGCCCTGTTGGGTTGTCATCTAATTCTCGCGCCGGCGCTGTTAACCAGCCAGTTGCGGAGCGCTTCTGAGGAAGAAAGCTCAGCGCAGAGTGCCCCGCCGCAGACCACATCTCCCAGCCCGCCCGCGCAGCAGACAACACCGTCGAACCCGCAGCCCGCCGCGGAGGACGAAGGCATGAAAGTCATGGAAGAGGTGGTGCGGCAGCAGATGCAGAGCGCAGTCGAACAGGACTCCGGCAATCCGCGTCCGCCAGCCAACGTCGTCTTGAGTCGCGACGAAGTCTTGATCCGCGCCGACGAGCAGGAAAAGAGTCAGGACATCTACAAGGTGCGCGGTAACGTCGAAATTCGGTTTCGCAATAATGTCATTCACTGCGATCAGGCCACCTACGACTCCACCACCGGGCAAATCACCGCCACAGGGCACGTTGTCTACGACGGCGGCGCCCACAATGAGCACTTGGTCGGCACCCACGCGACCTACGATGTCAGCCGTGATACCGGAACGTTTTACGACGTGACCGGCTCTACCGGTGTCAAAGTGCATAACCAACTTATGTTCCTGACATCCTCCACGCCCTTCTTCTTCACCGGCAAGGTGGTGGACAAACTCGGACCTGACCTCTACCGCGTGCATCACGGCATCATCACGTCGTGCCAGCTTCCCAAACCAAAATGGGAGTACCACCCCGCCACCGCAACCGTGGAGGTGGGTGGCGACGCCAAGATGTATCACTCGACGATGCGCATCCGGGGAATTCCGGTTTTCTATTTTCCTTATGTACAACACCCGGCCGACAACCTGGGCCGCCAGAGCGGATTCCTCATCCCCGCCATCGGGCAGTCGAATACAAAAGGAACGATTCTCGGAGATTCCTTTTATTGGGCCATCAACCGCAACTCGGACGCCGAAATCGGCGGCTATTATTTCTCCTCACGCGGTTGGGCGCAGGTCGGCGACTACCGCAATATCGGTTGGCATTATCAGTTTCATGCTGAGTACTATGGGGTCATTGACGAGTACGGCAACCCGACTTCCAAGCAAAACCAGGGCGGCGAAGAACTTAAGTTGAATGGCTCGGCCAGTCTTCCATACGGTTTTCGCGGAGTGATTTCCCTCGATTACCTCAGCTCCTACGTCTTTCGCCTGGCTTTCGCCCAGAGCTTTACCGCGGCTATCAATTCTGAGGTCCGTTCTACCGGATTCGTAAACAAGAGCTGGTCCGGCAACTACCTGGGATTCATGATGTCCCGCTACCAGAACTATCAGAGCACGGTGAACGGCGACGTCATCGACATCGCCCATATACCGAGCTGTCAGATGGCCGGCGTGGAGAACCCAATCTTTCACTCGAAGTTCATGTACACCTATGACGTAGCTGGCGAAGGCCTCTCCCGCCATGAACCCGGCTTCCAGACTTCGAATGTCGTAGGACGTCTCGACGCTTTCCCCACCGTCTCTTTGCCGACCTTCTTGCGGGGATGGACGTTTCGCCCTGAAGTCGGAGCGAGAGAAACCTACTACACCGAACGGCTGATTCCTTCCAACTCAAATACCGGGTTTATCGGTATCGCAGTTCCGCAGGCACTCAACCGTAACGTCTTGCTGGCGTCAATGGAGGTCCGGCCCCCGTCAGTCGCAAAGATCTTCGACCGCAAACTCTTCGGCTACGTCATGAAGCACGTGGTCGAACCCTACGCGATCTATAGTTACGAAACTGGCATCCATAACTTCGCCAACATCATCCGCTTTGACCAACGCGACATCCTGGCTGACTCCAGCGGAGTCGAATACGGCGTAGTCAACCGCCTCTATGCCAAGAAAACGAAGTCTAGCCCGGAGTGCTACGAGCACCCGAAGTACCCGCCGGCCGACACGCCGCCGGCCGAAGTCAAGAAACTGCTAGCCACCGACACCCACGTCTGTGACGACCAGAGCGGGCCGGCTCGAGAGGTCGTTACGTGGACCATTGCTCAGAAGTATTTCTTCAACCCGACCTTCGGTGGCGCGCTCGTGCCCAACCAGCGCAACGTATTTGACAGCTCCGTGGATTTCAGCGGAATTGCGTTTCTCACCCAGCCGCGGAATGCTTCGCCCATCATCTCGCGCCTGCTTGTTCGCGATGGATCCACTGACTTCCAGTGGGCCCTGGATTACGATCCGGTATTCCACCAGGTGAACGCCAGCACGATCTTTGTCGGCCAGCGTCTCAGTCCCAAATGGTACCTGCTTGGTGGCCAGTCCTACTTGCACGTTCCGGGCGAAGTCATTCCTGCGACCGTCAATCAGGTTCTCGCTCCCGACATCTTCAACCAGTTCCGGGTGCAGGCCAACTACGGAAATCTGAGCAATAAAGGGTTCAGCACGGCAGCGGGCATGGCATTCGATATCAAGAACAACTTCGTCCAGGGCGCTACGGTCCAGAGTACCTACAACTGGGATTGCTGCGGTCTCACCTTCGAGTATGCGCGCTGGGCGCTCGGCCCGGTGCGCAACGAAAATGCCTATCGCTTCGCCTTCAGCCTGACCAACGTCGGGTCCTTCGGCAATCTGAAACGCCTGCAAAGAATCTATTAGTTAGCATCCCTTCGTGCCTTTTGGCCGTCTACAATGAGACGATGTCTTTCCCCGAAACCGTCATCTCGCGTTCGACCGACGCCCTGAATGCCAAGTCGCAGAGGCTGCAGGAGCAACTACGTGGGCTCGGACGCTTGTTGGTGGCCTATTCGGGAGGTGTCGACTCCGCTTTCCTCGCATGGGCGGCCCATCGCGAATTGGGCGAGAACATGCTGGCGGTCCTCGCCGATTCCCCCAGCCTGGCGCGTTCGCAAATGCATGACGCCGTTGCCTTTGCGCAGGAGCTGAGCATACCGCTGACCATTATTCAAACCCTGGAGATGGAACGTCCCGAGTACCGCCAGAACGACGCGTCGCGATGCTTCTTCTGCAAGGATGAGCTTTTCACCGTGATGGAAGAATTTCGCTCACAGAACGAGTTCGATATCATCGTCTATGGAGTGAACGCTGACGATCAGGGCGATCACCGGCCCGGCCAGCAGGCCGCGCGTCAGCACCGTGTCGCCGCTCCTTTGCTGGATGCCGGCCTGACCAAGCAGGACATCCGCGAACTGGCGCGTCTCGCCGGTCTTCGCGTCTGGGACAAGCCCGCCTCCGCCTGCCTGTCTTCCCGGATCGAATACGGGCGTCCCGTGACCCCCGAAGCTCTGCACGTCGTAGAGCAGGGCGAAGAGGCTCTGCGGCAGATGGGGTTCCGTCAATTCCGCGTTCGCCACCATGGTGACATCGTTCGCATCGAGATCGCCCGCGAGGAATTGCCTCGTGCCCTCAGCTCCGAGATGGCGGTTGAGTTCACCCGCATCTTCAAGGCGCTGGGATTTTCCTACGTCACGCTCGACCTCGAGGGTTTTCGTTCGGGTTCGATGAATGTCGTACTTCCGGTTGAGACGTTGCTCAAAAGCACGGTTTCGTAGCAGTGAAATTGCGCGCTATTCCAGGCCGCCGAGTGCTGCCAGCTGCTTCGGGAACCGTTGTCCTGCGCCCGCCTGATGTGTGCCTATCGGCGACTCCGCATGAGATAATGGGATTTTCAGGCTTAGATCTTGAGGTGGTTTGTCCGTTGCTGATGAAACGATTGGCAGTCCTGTTGTTGCTGGTGTCTGCTGGGTGTTCGGCACAAGACGTCTCTCCCGAGCTAAAGTCGCGTATCCAGCGGCAGATTCAAGCTCAGTATGACCTTCCTTCGGAGGTGACGGTTGGTGTCGGTCCGCGCCGTCCCAGCGATTTCCCAACCTACGACATGGTGACGGTCACGCTGAGCGCCCACGGTAAGGACCAGAAGCTCGATTTTCTCCTCTCGCAAGACGGTAAGACCCTGGCGCGGGTCACTAAGATCGACCTCACCAAGGATATCTACGCTGAGCGTATGAACAAGATCGACGTGAAGGGCCGTCCGGTGCGAGGGAACCCGAGCGCCAAGGTCACTATCGTCAATTACGACGATCTGCAGTGCCCATTCTGTTCCCGCATGCATGCCACCCTGATGCAGGAAATCCTGCCCCAGTATGGCGACCGCGTGAAGATCGTGTACAAGGACTTCCCGCTACCCATGCACCCCTGGGCGCAACATTCCGCCAACGACGCGAATTGTCTGGCCGCCGAGAACGGCACCGCCTTCTGGGAGTACGCCGATTATGTTCACGCCAACCAGAAAGCCATCAGCGGGTCCGGACAGGACCTGCAAAAGGCAAAGGCGGAACTGGACCGCCTTGCGCTCGACTTGGGCAAGAAGAACGGCGCTGACATGGGCCGCCTGCAGGCGTGCCTGAAGTCGCAACCCGACGCGACGCTCAAAGCTTCGATGGCCGAGGGCGAGTCGCTGGGTCTGAACGCGACTCCCACCATGTTCATCAATGGCCAGAAGCTGGAAGGCGCAGTAGAAGCCGAAGAAGTAAAAGCAATTTTGAATCAGCAACTGCTCGCGGCCGGGATTCGGCCGCCGGCCGAAGCCACCGCCGCCCCCGCCGCTCAGCCGAAGACTGCCAATTAGCGCGAACCTGGTTCGGAGACGGTCTGGCGAGGCTTCGCTATGCAAGTTGCTGGGGCACGTAGTTCAACGTAGTTTTGCCAGGCAAGAGGAGTACGTTTTGAAATCGAACCCCGGGCGTGGACGGAGCGTCACGATCGCCTTATCGCTGGCGACGGCGCTTTTTCTGCTGTTGTCAGGCACGGGCTGCAACACCAAGAAAGACACCGAAGGCGTCATGGCCCTGGTCAACGGCCGCAAGGTCCTTCGCGCCGAGGTGGACAAGTACTACAACAACCAGACGGCGCAAGCACCCCAAAAGCCCGCCGACGAACAGGCCGACACTCTCCGCCTGAATATCCTGAAGGAGCTGATCGACAACGAAATCCTTATGCAGCGTGCCGAGAAGCTCGGCTTGCTCGCCACCGACGACGAGGTCAATAGCAAACTGGCTGAGATCAAGGCGCCGTTCACCCAGCAGGACTTCGACAAGCGCCTCGCCGACCGCGGAATTACGCTCGCCGACTTCAAGGCCGATTTGCGCCGCTCCATCACCGTCGAAAAGGTCCTCAACAAGGAAGTGACCTCGAAGATCAACGTTAGCGATGAAGATATTTCGGCCTACTACAATCAGCACAAGGCTGAGTTCAACCTGATCGAGCCGCAGTTCCACTTGGCGCAGATCCTGGTGACCACGCAGCCCAACCCGCAAGCCCGAAACGTCGCCAACAAAGCCCAGAACGACGCGGAAGCCAAGAAGAAGATCCAGATGATTGAGAACCGTCTCGACAGTGGAGAGGATTTTGCTTCCGTCGCCATGAACTTCTCCGAGCAGCCCGAGACCGCTCAAAGCGGAGGAGATCTTGGGTTCATCCCCGAGTCTTCCCTCAAGGGCGACAAGAACGCCTACGAGTCGATCGCCAAGCTGAAGCCAGGACAGTACTCGACCGTGCTGGTGGTGGCTGACCCCAACAGTCACCAGATATTCGGATATCGCGTGGTTCGCCTCATCAGCAAGGAAGCCGCCGGACAACGCGAGTTGCAGGACCCGCGAGTGCAGCAGGCGATTCGCGAGCAGCTTCGTGACCGTCGCGAGCAGCTTCTGAAAGCGGCCTACTACGAAGTCATCCGCGACGAGGCCAAGGTGGAGAACTTCTTCGCCGAGGACATCCTGAAGAAGACCGGCACCACGAAATAGCAACGAGCATTTTAAGACATGCTGAAATGGGACACGGGTGGAGGACGCCTTCAGGCGTCCAGCATGAAGCCCAGGATGCGAAAGCGCTTTAGCGCCCGAGGTAAAGGTTTTCACAATTACCTCAGCGGCTGAACAGGCTGCTGAAGAAGTC
>Ga0209040_10000748_pt1 | contig 25143 bp, 19 predicted proteins | sample BogFormECP12_OM3_FD_188240 | JGI IMG/M metagenome (GOLD analysis project Ga0209040, IMG submission 188240) | Bog forest soil microbial communities from Calvert Island, British Columbia, Canada - ECP12_OM3 (SPAdes) (version 2) | ecosystem: Environmental > Aquatic > Freshwater > Wetlands > Bog ... | reverse complement strand
AACGAAAAAGGGCTGCGACCTAGAGTGGGATCCCAAATCCCGCGAGTTCGGTGCGGCAGGGCAGGACGCCGATGTGGTGGTGAATCTGGCCGGCGCACCCATCGCCGATGGCCGCTGGAGCGACGACCGCAAAGAAGTTTTGCGCAATAGCAGGGTGGAGACCACGCGCGGGCTGGTCGCCGCCATGGAAATGATGAGCCCGCGCCCCAAAGTATTTGTCTCCGCCTCCGCCATCGGCTTTTATGGCAATCGCGGCGACGAAATCCTGACCGAAGCGAGCGGCTCGCGCGACGAGTTCCTTGGGCGCCTCGCGGAAGAATGGGAAGCGGAGGCTCGCAAGGCGCAGGCTTTGGGTATTCGCGTGGTGCTCCTGCGCTTCGGCATTATTCTCGCCAAGAACGGCGGCGCGCTGCCGCCCATGATGATGCCCATCAAGCTTGGCGTTGGTGGAAAATTAGGCTCTGGCGAGCAGTGGATGTCGTGGGTGGCGCTGGAAGATGTGGTGCGCATCATCCGCTTCGTCATCGAAACGGAAACCGTGCGGGGACCGATCAATGTCGTCTCCCCGCAACCGGTGACTAACGCCGAATTTACCCGGGTGCTCGCGCATGTCCTGCATCGCCCGGCATTTTTCACCGTGCCGCCGTTTGTCCTGCGCACGCTGCTCGGTGAGATGGCCGACGGGATGATCCTCGCCGGGCAGCGCGTGGTCCCGCAGGCTTTGCAGGAATCCGGCTATCAATTCCTGTACACCGACCTGAGCGCCGCGCTAACCGCCATTCTTCGTTCGTGAGCGCTCCGACGCTCACTTTACTACCGCCAAGCTCACTTCAATCTTCATCACTCGGCCGCTCAACGGATCGGTAGCCACCGTGGATTCCACGGTCTGCCCGTCGCGCAACGTCACACCCGCATCGGATTTGAATTGCCGAATAACCGGTTGCTTGAATTCGCCGGACGATGGATTCGTCGTCGCCATCGCTACGTCGCTCTCGACCCAGGAACGCTCCACCACCAACTCGACGCGATAGCTTCCCGCGTCGCCAACCGTGGCGCGATAATCGATATTCGTTCCCACGTCGATATACTGTATCCCCGAATCTTTTCCGCCCAATACCGGAACTTTGCTGCCCACGCGCAACTTCGCGGATCCGCCGCGGCCGCCCTCGTAGGCGTTCAAGTAGGCGACGTAGGGCATGCTCTTCACCTTTTTATCGCCTTCGTATTCCGTGAGCACCACTTGGATTTTCAGCGGCGTCACCTTTTCTACGCGCGCTTCGGGCCGGGATTCCGCCTTGGCCTTGTCCTCCACCACTCCCTGCGCCCGAACAGGCAAGGCGCTTGCCAGCAGCAGACAGCCTGCCAGCGCAAGAATTCCGGCGCTATTTATCTTCATCGTTCCTCCAATCTTCTGCGTTCTTCTAAAAGTCGTATCGCGGTGCGGTTGCTACTCAGGTTCACTCGGCTCCAGCGGGGCCAACTTGAGCAGCGGTGGCAGCTTGAGCTCTGCGATCTCCAGTGCTTCTGCTCCCAGATCGGACCCCGCCGCGGCTGCCGCGGGCCGCGCCAGCGCGATTGCCGAATCCTGTTGCTGCGGCAAGCCACTCACGAAGAGCGCCAAAGCCTCGCGCTCGTCGGGCGGCACGATAACTTCCGCCATGGGCAAGCCATCCGGCTGCTTGGGAGCTTCCTTCAGTACCCGGCGATGAACACGAGACGCATGCACACCGCCCATTGCCGGCTGGGTATCAGTCCCGCCGCTCGGGACTTCCACCGCGGCAGTGACCATCACGGCCACGGGATTGTTTGCAGGGCGCGAAGGAAAACGCGTCGATACCACCACAGCCAGCACGAGACACGCAGCAGCCGCTAGCCCCGCGACCGGCCACCAGGCGAACCACGCTGTCGCCGACTTTGCCTCAACTACAGAAACTTCCTGCGCGATGGCCGCGCGCACGCGCGGCAGAAACGTCACGCTGGGTTCGGAGTTGGCGACGCGCGACAAGCCCGCGTCCATCGCTGCAAAAAGCTCCTGCTCCGCAGCGTAGAAAGCCCGGCACGACTCACACGCATCCAGATGCTGCTGCACCGAGTCGTCCGTTGTAGCCGCCGCCTTCTGAGGCGGGCGCCCTTGCAGCAGCCCGGCACTTTGCAATGGCTGGCCGCCGACCGCCGCATCGCTTATCGCGGTTCTGAATTGTTTGCAGGACATTGCTACTTCTCCCATCAAGATGACTTCTCCCGTAAACACGACTTTTCGGGTAAACGCAACTTCTCCGCCAACTGTTTTCGTGCAGAGAATATTCGCGACTTCACGGTCCCGAGAGGCAAACCCAGCATGCCCGCCACTTCTTCCAGCGTGTGCCCATGCATGGCCGCCAGCAGCAAGACCAGGCGCAGCTTTTCCGGCAACTCGGAGAGGGCGCGATCTAGCCGTTCTTCAAATTGCCTGCGTGCCGCCAAATCCTCCGCGGTCTCCGCGGGCGCACTGCGTTCCGGCCGCGACCACTCCGTCTCGCGCAGCTCGCGCCGCTTGGCCGAACGGGACCGGTCCAGCGCCAGGCGAAACGTGATGCGCACCAGCCAAGCGCGAAAGCGCTCCCGTTCGCGCAGACGGTGAAAGCGGCGGTATGCCCGCAGCAACGCTTCCTGCGCCACGTCCTCGGCATCCGCATCGTTGCGCAATACCCCGCGCGCCACGCGAAAGGCCAGCGGCCCGCACTCCGCCAGCAGGCTCTCAAATGCTTCGCGCATCGCAGTTTCGGATTCACGATGCACGGTTTCCGCTTCGCGGCGTTCCGAGTCGGCGGCGCTTCTGGAGGTGCTACCTGGCTGGATCAGAACCAGCTCCTGCATGCTTAGTTGCTCCCCGTACAACTGCCAGACGCCGCGCGCGCCGGAATGGTTCACATTGACTACGAATCAACTTACGAGCGCGACGCGAACAGGCCATAGGAACGCACAGAGCCCCCGCGGAGATGTATGGAGACTGGCAGGAGCTTAGCGCACCCCAGGGAAGATTGTCCGACACGTGCATTCCCGAGTTGGCACAAGGTGCACGCGGTGAAGTTCCGAAAGGAAATCAAATCTGGCCCGGTCTTGCGGTTGCAAACCGACGATAGCGATCCATTCTCGCTCGCCAATTCCTGCATAAGAATCACATAAGAAAAAACTTATTTGTCCCGCGAGGCACCTTGATCGTTCTCCCCGTGGGCCTTTGTTTCGGCGGCCCTTCGCCTGCTTTTACGCGAGTATGCGACCTCTCACGCAAACGAGCACCGCCAAGGCCGCCGCCGCATTCCCCGAGCAGCAAGGGGCGACGCTGGCAATGTGCCTGCTCGCCGCGCTCCTCGTGGTCGCGAGCATCTCTGGATGTTCGCAAAGCAGCGGCTCGGGAGGGCCGCCGCCACCGCCTCCGCAAATCGCAGTCATGGTCTCTCCAAAAAGCGGCATGGTGCTTTTGGGCAACACGCAAAGCTTCAGCGCCTCGGTGAGCAACACCACGAATACCGCCGTCTCGTGGAGCGTGAACGGTATCCCGGGTGGCAACGCAACGATTGGCACAATCTCTGCTTCCGGTGTGTATACCGCGCCCGGAGATTTGCCTTCGCCCGCGAACGTTCAAGTCACTGCGACCAGCGCGGCCGACCCCACGAAGTCGGACACCGCAACGCTGAGCATCACCAGCGACATCGTTGTAAGCATTTCACCCAACATTGCTAACGTGGAACTTGGCGCGCTGCAGCCTTTTGGAGCCAGCATCAGCAGCGCGGGTCACCCGGACACTACGGTGCGCTGGATCATCTCCGGCGGAGCGTGCCCCAACGAATGCGGCGGCATCGACACGCACGGAAACTTTACCGCGCCGCAAATTCTGCCGGCACCCGCCAGCGTAACGCTGACCGCGCAGAGCGTAGCCGACCAGTCGAAGCAAGCCTCCGCATCCATCACCGTCACCAGCAATTTCACTCTGACCATCGCCGCACCGGCCAGCGTCCCCACCAGCGGCACCGCAGCCATCGTGGCCACGTTCACCCCGGCGCCAAACTCCAATCCCAGCAAACAGTTGACCTGGGCATTGAGCGGCCCCGGCTGCAGCGGTCCGACCTGCGGCACGCTTTCCACCACCACGCAAAACGTCAGCGCCAGCGAAACGACGAATTCGGCAACCTACACCGCCCCCAGCAACGCACCCACGCCGAACACCGTGACTATCTCGGTGACGCCGCAAGCCGATGCTTCCAAAGCGGCGCAAGCCACCTTGACGATCACTCCAGCCGTCGGCGTGAGCATTACCCCCAGCACCACAACCCTGGCCGCCAATCACCGCGTCACCCTCACCCCGCGAGTGAACGGCTCCACGAACGACAATGTTCTGTGGAACGTGAACGGCGTCGCCGGCGGCAACACCACGCTGGGACAAATTTGCGTGACGGGCTCGAATCCCTGCCAGCCCGTCCTCTCAGCTAACTCCGCGCCGGTTGAATATCTTGCGCCAGGCGGCATTCCTACGCCCAACCCCGTAACCGTGCAGGCCATTAGCGCCGCGGACGCCACCAAAAGCGCCGCCGCGCAAATTACGGTGCTCAATCACGTGCTGGTTTCGGTCTTGCCCGCCAGTGTGACGCTCGCGCCCTTGGCAGTGCAGCCGTTTTCCGCCACGGTTCTCGGCACAAGCAATCAGTCCGTGGTGTGGCAAATCTCCGGCGCACCATGCGGCGCGGGCGGCGGCATATGCGGCACCATTGACACCAGCGGAGTTTACACTGCTCCAACCGCAGCGCCCTCGCCGGATGCGTTGCAAGTAGTCGCCGTCAGCCAGGACGACACCACGCAATCCGGCAGCGCCGCTGTAACCATTTCCACCGGCGCAAATATTCTCGCGCTGCACCCCGCCAGCGTTTATGCCGGAGCCGCGCAAGGTTTTACTCTGCGCGTGGACGGCAGCGGTTTCGTTCTTCCGGCAGGCGGCTCCGCGAGCTCAACCCTCCTTATCGCGGGTACCGCGCGCGTGACCACGTGCAGTTCCGTGACGCAATGTATCGCGCCGGTAAACGCCAGCGACGTGTCGATCGCGGGAACGGTCACGGTGCAGGTGCAAAATCCCGACGGCAGCAGAAGTAACGTCGCCAACCTGGTGGTCGCAGCACCAAATTCATCCGACGCCACAATCGCCCTGACCAGCGCCTCGCCCGGCTCCAGCGGGCAAGACATCGTGGTTGTCGACCCCACGACCGCGGGCGTCTCCACGGTGGCCGACGACGTGGACCTGGACGTCGCTGCCATGGGCGCATTTTCCACCGCCAGCAACTCCTGCACGCTTGAGGGCAATCCAGTCACGCTGCAGCGCCCCGCCAGCGGCAGCAGCACCGCCGACCTGTGCCTCTTTTCCGAAAGCGGCCTGGACGCCGGCATGACTGTTTCCATCTCCGGTCCGGGCGACATCACCGTCATTTCCGAGCAGCCCGCAGGGCTGGGCGTCCTGCATGTCACGCTGCTGCTGCCCGCCGGCTCCTTCACCGGCCCGCGCACGCTCTTCATTCAAACCACCAATCTCGATAAGACCTCGGCTAGCGGCGCGGTGGTCATCCAGTGATGGACGCACGGACAAAAACGACAGTGCAAATCTCACTTCCGGAGGAAGACGCAATGAGCAGAATCAAGAGCAAACCTTTGTTGTGGATCGTGTTGCCGTTGGTTCTGGGCTTGACGACTGTGGTGGCCGATGCCACCACGCTGACGCCCATGACCTTTGACGAACTTACGCAGCGCGCTACGGCCATTGTTCGCGTGCGCTGCGTCGGCGTACAGAGCGCGTGGGCGGACGGAGAAATCTGGACCGATTCGCGCTTTGAGATTCTCGAAGAGAGCAAGGCGGATGTCTTTGGAGCGGACCAGCGCATGGCCGCGGCGGCTACCGCAGCCCATGTAGCAGCGTCACGCAGCGATCGCGCTTCCCCCGCAGCCACTCTCGACAATTTCGTCCTGCGGCAACTCGGCGGCAAGCTCGGCGGCTTGCACTCCCGCGTTGAGGGGGTGCCGGAGTTCACGCCCGGCGAAGAAGCCTACCTGTTTTTGTGGCGGCGCGCCGGCCAGCCTTACCGCGTACTGGGCTGGGCGCAGGGAACCTTTCGCATCGCGCGCGATCCGCGCACCGGCGCCGCACGCGTCACGCAAGACTCTGCGGTGACCGTGTTTCACAGCGAAACGCGCGAGTTCCAGGCGAGCGGCGTGCGCAACATTTCTCTGGCGGCGTTCCAGCAAAAATTGCGCCGGTCGCTGAGCGCTGCGCCGCGATAGATCGCTCGCCGTGGCTGAGAAAAAGTTCTTCGGGCCGGCAATGGAAAACCTCGGCAAACTTAGAAGCAGGGAACGAGAGCGAAGAGAGGTTCTTATGCTACGTCGAGGTCCACAATCTTTCACCAAGGTTTTCGTGATCTTCTACGCCGTTGGCCTCGCCCCCACGGCGCACGGCTACTCGTTCGATCAAGTTGTGCCGGACGTGCGCCAGCCCGCCAATCTCTCCGGAGGTTCCGCCTGCCCCGTTCCGGCACGGCAATTGCTGGCCGCCGGGCCCATCGACGTGCGCTGGAGCACCGCTCTAAACACCGATCCCGTCACCATCATCACCCAGGACCAGGGCGCCGCCGGCAGCCTGAATGAAATCGAGCAGGTCATCCAGCAATCCATCAACGTCTGGACTGGCGTGACGGGCACAACTTTATCGCCGGCATCCTTCGCGCCCCTCACGCGCACCGCTACACAAAATGCTTGCGCCGCCGACGGCATCAATTCGGTGTGCTTCGATCAAATGGACGCCGCGTTTACGCCGGGGGTGCTGGCGTTTGCGCGTATCGTTACTGCCGACCGCGCCGGGCTGGTGCTCAGTTCCGGTCCGCCGAGTACGCAACCTGGGCAGATCCTCGACGCCGATGTGTACTTCGCGCCCGGCGATTCGAGCATCACCTTCGCCACGCCGCAGGCGCTGGCCGCTAACCCGAAGTCCTACGACATGGAATCGCTGATGATTCACGAGTTCGGGCATTTTCTCGGTTTCAGCCACACCGCTGTGTGGCGCGCCATGATGTTCCCGTTTGCCCCCGCGCCCGGCACTCTTACCGGTACGCGTCCGACCGCGCAACAGCTCGACGCGCCCCTTAGCGACGACGACCGCACCGGTTTACGCGTCCTGTACCCTGATCCCACGGATTCTCTACACGCTGGAACCATCAGCGGGCGCATTCTTCCCGCGAATCCTCTAACGCTGCCCGCCAATCCTCCCGGCATCACGGGAATTTTTGGCGCGCAGGTTGTGGTCCTGGACTCCGCTACAGGCGCGGTGGTCGCCGCAACGCTTGGCGGCTGGAGCTGCACCGCGCCGGGGCCGGCGCGGTTCGATGGCGGTTACGAAATTGCACACTTGCCCGTCGGAGTAAATTACAAGATTTACGCCGAGCCGCTTAACGGCGTCGTTTCGCTTGCGCAGGTGGTTCCCGCACTGGCGGCCCTTTGCCGCAATCCAACTACTGACCCTGGCTGGCCGCCGCTGCAGGCCTGCACGGTGCCCATGGCGAACATTAGCTTCACTACGCGGACGCTTCCTGGGCCATGAGCCGCGGACCTCACGGCCGGGCGCTGATGCACTGGCTGCTCTTGCGGCGTTCGCGATAGCGGCGTCAAGCCCTTTGCACAAAGCGCGCAGGGTAAATCGTCGCACTCAAAAAAAGAAGCGTCCCGGCTTTTTCCGGGACGCTTGGTTGAAACACCGATCATGTGGCGCGGTTGCTGTTTTACTGCGTGGGGCTCAGCAACTGCGTGAAGCCCGTGGTGTTTACGTCGCGAAACAGCGGCGTCCGCGGCGGCAGCAGCGATGGATCCAGGAAGTTGGTATCGAAGGAGTAGTTACGAACTGGCGGGCTGTAAACGTTCCCCCCGCTCTTATAGACTCCAACCGCTTGCCGGTTGGTGAACAGGCAGACCAGCGATCCGGTGTAGTTCATGTTCACGGCGCCCCAGTTTTCCAGTTCGCGCATGAAGTTGTGCACGCCGCCATCGGTGCCGAAGTCCTTGACACCGTCCAGCTCAGGGAAGGGTACGCCCTTTCCGCCGACGATCGCGGTGCGGTAATAGCTGGTGGTGGCGACACGGAAGCCGTAGTTATAGGGACCGGCAAAGGAATTAACGTCGTTCCAGGCGTCGGAAAGTACGCTGACGGCATCGCCGATGACCGAGACTCCCACATCTTTATTGTTGAACACGTTGCCGGCGCACCCAGGGCAATTCAGAGAACCCTGAATGTACACGGGATTTTCGGCCGCCACCGTCAGGCCGCAGGTAACACCGCCTGGGCATTGGTCGAGGTTATCGATCAGGTCCGCACCGTTCACCAGCTTAACGGCGCGGCGGAAGAGGGGATTGGGATTTTCGCGCGCCTCGTTGGCGTGGATGACCATGGTTCCCGACCAGACGGTTACTCCTGGGAAGGCCGTAGGTCCGTAGGGTGCGGCATCGACCACGTTGCCGCAGTTGTAACCCGCTGCCCCGTTCAAGCCATAGGGCGGCGGAGCCCAACCGTAAAGCTTGGGATCGGGGGTGTTATTGGCGATGGCGGGTTGCAGCGTCAAATACCCGTAGCCGCCTAGCCATTCGGAAACCGGATTGTATGCCAGCAGCGTCTGGTTGGGGAATTGACCGTAGGTGTAGAGAAGACCGGTCGCGTCCAGATCTTCGCCGGTTTCCACAATCTTGTCTGGGCAGCCGTTGGCGTCGGTGTTCACCACGTCGTTGAAGCCATACTCTCCAGTTTCCCGGCCTGAAGGCGACAATGGCGGCCAGTTGCCGGCGAAAGCCGGCAACACCGTATTGCCAGGGCCGCCATAACTGTTGTTGCGACGGTCGGAGATATACACCACGTAATTATTCGGAGCGTTCGTAGGATCATGGGCCAGCGGGCCGGAGTCCGGTGCGCCCAGAGTTCCGGCGAGGTACTTGGCCACGTTTTTCATATCCAGCTCGACGTACTGCATCACGCCGCCCAAAGCCACCATGTTCTGGTAGTTGACGTTATTGTTCGATCCGGTGCCGGAGGTCAGGTTGACGTTCGGCGGATCGTTGTTGTTCATCAACCCTTCGCGGGTATCGAACAGCACGTTGGGCCACACGTCGTCCCCGTTGGCGGCGTTGATCGTCACCACGGCTCCCGCTGTCGAGGTTCCGCATCCAATGCCGCCTCCGTCTGTCCCCAGGTTACCGGCCGAAGGGTTGTCCCGGATACGCTCCAGGCGGATAATGGCCTGCGGGTGACCATCAGGGCAAGCAACCGCTCCCGCGATGCCCGCGGTCTGCGATCCAACCTGCGCGGTCGGCAGCAAAGGCAACACCGGATTAGCGGACGTGGAGACCGGCACTGTACCCACGCCCTGAGGGCCAAGCGGATTAATATTTTTGCCCACATACCCATAGCCGAGAACTTCCTCGGTTACGTCCTGAAAGCTGCAGGCATTGTAAGGAACATTCTGTACCTCAATCTTGATATACCCGTGAATCAGCGGATTAGTTTTCGGGATCCAATAGCCGTCGCCGACCGGGGGTACCGTCAATGGCGCTGGGTTGTTCTGCCGGGTAGAAGGCGTATAACCGGCATTCACAGCGCCGGAAGTGGCTATGGGAACGTAGGTTTCGTTGTGCGCGGCGAGATAGTTTTTAATCTTGATGGCGTTGGCATCCGTCGGAGCGGCGTTCAGAAGGGTCAGGTCGAACGGCTGCGTGGTTGTGGTGCAGGGCAGGCCCGCACCTCCTCCGATCAAGTCTTGGGGATTATCCGAAAGCAAAATTTTAAGGCTGGCTTGTGCGAAATAGCGCTCCTGGGTAACGGCCGAGGTTTCACCCACAATCGGGCGCCGAATCACATCGACCGGCTGCGTGGTGCCCTTACCGAGGGTCACGATCCCCAGTTGCAGTTGCTGTGCGCCGGTCGACAGTGTTGGCGCGGAACTCCCCAGGCCGTTGCGCAGATTGCCCGCATAGTTCGACGCGCCGGTGGACAGACTAGGCCAATTGGCGTTTCCAGGGCTTCCCAAGCCTTGCGTCAGGCTGCCTTCGTTGGGACCCAGCACACGCGTGCCAGAGCCGTTGTATACCGCTACCGTTCCCGTGTAGCCGTTGGAAACGGGATTGCCATTCTCCAGCGTGTAAGTGATGACATCTTTGTATGCCGTGACGCGGTCGGACATCGTCAGAGTGGCGCCGGAAGCCAGCCACAGGTTGCCATTAGTATGCGTGCGGCCGCCGAAATTGAAGTTGGGACCGGCGAAGAAACTGCAGTCCGGATCGCAGAAAACGCCGAACTGAAACATCGGGATGCCTACCGTCTGCGTGGTGCGCTGCAGCTTCACTTCCGAGCCCGCCGTGGTGCGCGCCGTCACGCTCAGGACATAGGGTGTGGCCAGCGCGGTCATGCCTTGATACGCGCCAGACTGAATCTGGGTCACGGTGGGCAGGTAGTTTCCGGCAGAATCTACCGGGTTCGTGCTGGTGATGGTGTATCCGTTAAGCCCGCTCGCGGTGGTATAGCTGATGCCTGCAATGGCCGGAGGCGCGGCTTGGAGGGCGTTCACCTGCGCGGTGGGCGGCGCGTAGTTCTGGTCAAACAGCGTGCCCAGGTCCGCGGTCAGTTTTTCCATGCCCGCTTCCGCGGCGTAGAACGCTTTGCCGTAGTCGTTGTTGACGCCGCTGAGCTTTTGCCCGGAATTGATCAACAGGATGAAGCCCACCAGCAGGCTGGACATCAGCAGCATCAGCAAAATGGTGGTCAGCAGCGCGACACCGGACTGCCTGCTGACGATTTTTTTCGCGGCTCTCATGGTCTTATTCCCCTTCTTCTCTCTGGTGGACATTTTTGTTCGCCGTCATCAATGGTAATTGTTGAAATACGCCATGCTCCGCAGACTCACCTGTGTCTGCGTGCTGGTTCGGATGTATTGCTTGTTCTGCATGTACACGTTGTCGGAGCGCCCGCCGATGTAGATATTGACCGAGCGGATTTGATTTTCCGAATACCCTGTTGGCACGCTGATCTGATTGGTGGCGATGCCGTCGTTGAAGTTAAAAGTGAATTGCAGATTCTCCACCGTGTCGCCCACCGTCTGTCCGGCGTTGAAATTTACGCGGCGAATCAGTTCCACGTGCCCGGGTACGCTCACGTTATCCAGGTAATAGCTCACCATGGTGACGCGCTCGGCAGTCGTCGGTGGGTAGCCGCCGCCGCCATTTTGCAGTTTCACCAGCGTTCCGTTCGGCAGCCCGGTCTGATTCAAACCGAAGGGGTCACCGCTGGCGAAGAACACCGTGGGCCATGCGACGCTGGTCACCATCGCCAGGGCGTTGCCGTTGGCGTTGCTGAACATAATCAGGTCGCCGGCGTTGATGGTGGCTCCCGACGGGCTGGGAGAAACTACGCACGCCGGATCGAACTGTGCGGAGGCGCCCGTGGAGCTGATGGATCCGGCGCAGCCGCCGCCGGTGCCCGGTGCTCCGCTGCCCGCTGCTAGATGAATCGGATACTGGCTGAGGTTTAAGCTATTGTCCTGGTACATCATGGTGATGATGTCGGTGGGGGTCAGGGAAGTCGCGTCCGGCGCGGTGATCAGTACGCCCAGGGCGTTTCCGGGTTCGATGGCCGGCAGCACCACGTTGCAGTGGGGAAAGTACGTGGAAGCGTTTAACAGCGGACGCCCGATGTTCGAGTATCCCGCCGTGCAGCCGCCGCTCGGTGCGGCCGAGGGAATCGTAATACCGCCGGTGGGAATCCCCGTGCCCGTCTGGATCAGATCTTGTTCCATCTGATTCAATCCCGCGCGCAGATTGTCGGCGATGTCCTCGCGCAAGGTTACGTTTTGATTGGCTTGCGTGGCGTTCATGAACGCCAGCATGGTTGCGGCCAAGGCAATCGCCGTCACACCCATGGCGATGGAGAATTCGATGATCGTGAATCCCGCTTGTTTCTTGATGCCTGGTAATTTCATCATCTTCTTTCCATTCCTTCCGCGTGTGTCGGACACGGTGGCAAATCGAATCTTGTGTGACATCAGGCGAATGCTGAGATGTAGCTGACCAGGGTGTAGGTCTTTGTCTGATTGCCCATCTGGTAGGTGATAGTCACCGTGACCTGCCGCAGATTGGGTTCGGCATTTCCCGCGATGAGTACCGGCGTGATGGCGATGGTGCGTTTCATCCACGGGTTCAAATCCGTGGTCGCATCATCCGCGGTGCCTAGAACTTTGTCCGGCCCCGGACCGGTTATGATGGCTTCATTCGCGGCACCCGCGTCCGAAAGGGTGCCGACGAGTCCGTCCGGTCCTGGTACCAGCATCGGCTGCGGGCCATCCAGGAACACTCCGCCCGCGCTTACGTTCTGAATGTTGGACCACGTCAGGGACTTAATATCGCGAGCCGTGAACATGGCCTCGACTGCTTGCTCGGCCTTCTTCTCCGCGATGTAGTCGTACTGTGCCTCCGCCGCATAAAAGATCCCTTGCCCATACACCGCGGCCAGAGACAGCACACCCACGGACAGCACAACGATCGAAATCATGGCTTCCAGCAGCGTGAAACCGGACTGTCGCCGTATCATTTTAGTTTGCGTTTTCATCGATTTTCTCTCTTATTGCTGCCAGGAATTTCCGGTCCAGTAGTACGCGCGCACGCGACCGGTGGCGCCCACCACGGTAATGGCTCGTGACATGGTGGCCGTCCCCGGGAGGCCGATGTAGATCGTGGCGTTAATCGGATTATTGTTGCCCACGGCGTAGTAGTTCGCCGCCGCCGCACCGGCCGCGCCCACTAAACTCCCCGTGCTGGTGAACATGATGGCGCTGCCCACGGCTCCGCCGTTGACGGGTTCCAGGTCGATAGCGCTGGCGTTCCCAAAACCCAGCGGCCCCATGGGTGTGTTCGGAAGGCCTGGTGTCAGATAGAACTGCAAGCCCCCTTTGGCCCCGCTATTCAGCTGCACGCTTTGTAGCGCCGTGGGTATCGGGTCGGTGGGCAATGGCTGCACCGCCATCCCTACGGTATTCGTGCCCGTGAAGGTGACCACCACGTTGCGCCGCTTGGCGATCGCCAATTGCCGCGCCTGGTGCAGCGCGTCGACGACAACGTCGGCGGCGGCATTTGCGGTGGCCCCTTGTGAAGGCCGCGTTCCGTTAATAATCGCCATTGCCGACAGCGTCAGCATGATGGCCGCTACCGTCACCAGTTCCACGATGGAACTGCCCTTTTGTCTGCGGTACGATGGTGCTGACATTCGTCACTCCCTGGGAGCGCAACACGGCGCTCAAGTTCTGTGCACCAGAGATGCACGCCGCAAGCCAGCCTCGCTATGCCGCTAAAGCGTTTATTTATATTTATTTACGGGGAATGTCAGGAAGCCATTGCGGCTCTCTGGCGGGCCTTGGTTACAAAAGGTTACAAGTCGCGCGTGCTTTCTCGCCCCGCGAGTTGTTCCACCCAGCCACCGCCGAACAATAATCCGGGTCCCAGCGATGCCAAGAAGATCGGTTTTGCCGACCCTTCGTTGGCCGCCGCCTGCAGCGCTAAGTGCAACGCCGTGCCGCAGGTCGACGAACCCAGATTTCCCGAGAGCCGCGCCACCTCCGGGAACCGCGACGCCGGCAACCCGCATTGTTTGGCTACCAACGCCATCAACCGGGGATTCGGCTGATGCGTGGCGAACGCTCCCGCCGCACTGCGGGCAATGCCGCTGCGCAGTTCCACCGCGCTGATGACCTTTTCTATGCGACTGATCGCGGCGCGGGAAAGCGCGTCGCCGTCAAATTGCAGCGTCAGGCCGCCCTCTTTGTCGTCGCTCACGCACACTGCGCCGGCGTATTGTGCGGCACAACCGAAGACAAACTCTCCCAGCGCAAAGCTCGCTTCCCCGGGGCGCGCCGCGCGCAGCAGAAACGCGCTAGCGCCATCGCCAAACAACCCTCCGAATTCGCCGGCCACGCGTCCCGGAAGCAGCGTGCGGCTGTGTACGTCCGCGCTTACCACCGCGACGGCCTGCGCTTGCCCTCCAGCGACGAGCGCTTGCGCCACCACAAACGCATTCAAGAGGCCCAGGCAGCCGCCGCCCACGTCCAGGGCCGCGCAGTTCTCTGTCACCGAAAGCTTCGCGTGCAGCTGCGCCGCCATTGATGGATAGTTATGGTGCGTCTCGCTGGTGGCCACGATCCAGTCCACTTCGCGCGCGTCGGTCCCGGCGGACTGCAACGCCTCACGCGCCGCGCAGGTGCCCAGAGACAGTTCGCTTTCGCCCTCGGCGGCATACGCCAGCGACTCGATGCCCGCCCGCCGCCGCAATTTTCCCGGCGGCATGCCAAAGGCCCGGTCCACGTCTTCGGATGCCACGATGCGTGAACCGCGGGTCGCTCCCGAACCCGCAATGCACACGGTGCGTGCCGGGCTGTTTTTGCCTCGCGCGAAGTCGCCACTAGCGCTGCTGTGCTTTTCTAGGGATGGATGGACCATCGGGGTTCCCGGGCTGCGGACTGGCTGCTCTGCGCCTCGCGGCTGCTCGAGCGGCAATCCCATTTCAGCAGAAGTTGAGGTAAATAATCCATCAATCTGTGGAACGGGACGCGAATGCTGCAAGTAGGAGAATTGCAACTGCCGCACCGCGCCACCGGCGAGTCCTATTCATGCTACCTTCCGCGCGGTTCTCCGGCCCGGACTTTTGCACATTGCAAAACCGCAGCACCGGAGCCAAATTTTTATTGTGACCGGCGCCCAGGCATACGCTAAACTCTGTGCATAGCCACCTTTCGGCCACAGTTCGTCACTCTGGAGCGTTCGACCCGCGCTAAATGAGCAAACTCCGCTTTCTGGTTTCGCTGACCACCAGCGACAACGACTACCAAATCGAGCAGGCGGAATCTGCTGAAATCGCGGCGCGCAAACTTAACGTCGAACTGCAAATCGTGTACGCCGACAACGACGCCATCAACCAAAGCACGCAAATTCTCAAAGCCGTGCAAGCCGCGGCCGCTCTTCGCCCCCATGCCGTAATCTTTGAACCCGTTGGCGGCACCGCTCTTCCGCAGGTGGCTCGCGCAGCGGCCAGCGCCGGTATCGCTTGGGTGATTCTCAATCGCGAAGCTACGTACGTCGCGGAACTGCGCAAAACTTCGAGCGTCCCTATTTTTTCTCTTACCTCCGATCACGTGGAAATCGGGCGCATTCAGGGCCGGCAATTCGCCGCTTTGCTCCCCCAAGGTGGCGCGGTGCTGTACATTCAAGGACCTACGGAAAACTCTGCTGCCAAGGACCGCACCGCTGGAATGCAGCAAACCAAGCCCCCCAATGTCCAGGTCACCCTGCTGAAAGGCCAGTGGACCGAAGAAAGCTCGCAAAAAGCGGTACGGTCCTGGCTGAAATTGAGCACTTCGCAGCGCGCTGCCATCGACCTCGTCGCCGCGCAAGACGATTCCATGGCCATGGGCGCACGCAAAGCTTTTCAGGAGCTGCCCGCTTCGGACCGCGAGCGCTGGCTCAGACTCCCGTTTCTCGGCTGCGATGGTCTGCCCAAGACTGGCCAGGCCTGGGTCCAGAGCGGCCAGCTCGCCGCCACTATTTTCATTCCTCCCAACGCTGGGCAAGCCATCGAAATGCTCGCCGACGCTTTGCTGCACAAGAAGCCTCTTCCGGAGACCGCTATCACCGCGGCGGAATCGATTCCTGCGTTGCCGGAACTTAAGCATCGCTAACTTTTCGTGCTGTTGTGGCCGCGCCCGCTACCCACCTTGCGAAACGCCATTAAAAGAACGATTTAGCTGCTTGTGCTGCGCCGCCAGGGGCGTATAATGCCGCGAACCGCCGATTCAATTACAACCACTCTTCGTCGAGGGAATTCTCGTGATAAAAAGGGACTCCGGAAATTCCATGGATCGCAGAATGTTTCTCGCTGCCAGCGGCGGAGGCTTGCTCGCTACCGCCGTTTCGGCAAAGGCGCTTGCCGCGGTTGAGAAACCCTCGGGCACTCCCAACTGGCCGGTTACCGGCGCCCTTGGCGAAATGGCAACCGCGGAGCGGAGCGCGAGTGCCCCCGATGGAAAGCTGCGAAAAATTCCCATCGGCGTTTTCGATCCCGTTTACGCCGATCTCTCCATCGACGCCATGCTCGACCGCGTCACCGCCTTGGGCCTCGAAGTCATGGAAATTGGCACCGGCGGCTACCCGGATAACAAGCATTGTCCGCTGGACGAACTTGTCGAAGATCCAGCCAAGGCGAAGGCCTGGCAGAAAAAATTCACCGACCGCAACATTCGCGTCGCCACCCTTAGTTGTCACGGCAATCCCATTCATCCCGACGCCAAGCACGCCGCCAAAGACGCCGACACCTTCCGCAAGACGGTGCGCCTGGCGGAAATGCTGGACGTGAAAGTGATCGTAGGATTCTCCGGGTGCCCGGGAGGTTCGCCCACCGATACGCAGCCCAACTGGATCACCTATCGCTGGCCGCCGGAATATGCCGCCGCGCAGGATTGGCAATGGAAGGAACGAGTCATCCCCTATTGGAAAGAGGCCGCGAAATTCGCTCGCGAGCATGGCGTGCATCGCCTGGCGTTTGAAATGCATCCCAATTTCGCGGTTTACAATCCGCGCACGCTGATGCGCCTGCGCGAGGCGGTCGGCGAAGAAATCGGCGCGAACAACGATCTCAGCCATCTGTTCTGGCAAGGCTGCGATCCTGTGGAAGTCATCCACTTTCTTGGCAAACAGGGCGCCATCTTTCACGCGCACATGAAGGACACCACCTTCTATCCCGAAAACGTCAACCGCTACGGTGTTCTCAACTTTGCCTTTGAGAAGGGCGACCTAGAGTTGGCCTCCGAGACTTTCCGTGCTGTGGGCTACGGCCACAGCGCCGGGCAGTGGAAGGCCATCATGAAAGCCTACATGGACGTCGGCTACGAAGGCATCCTCAGCATCGAGAATGAAGATCCCATCCTCAGCGGCCCCGTGGGCGTCGAGCGTGCAGCCTACGTCCTGAAAAATGTCCGCGATGAGCTGCTGGGCGTCTGACATGCGCCGCAGAAAATTTTTGGGTGCCTGTGCCGCGGCGGCGTACGCACCATCGGTGATCGCCGCAACTGCCGCGATGGGCTGCGAGCCGGGCTTTACCCACGGGCCAAGCGCTGCTCCCACCGATCCGCCACGCTTCCCGCTTTCCGTGATGCTGTGGACCGTGCACCCCGACCTGCGGTTCGAACAACGTCTGGAAATCGTGGCGCAAGCCGGCTATCGCGGCGTGCAACTCGTCAACGAATATAAAGACTGGTCGAAAGAGGATTTCGCCCGCGCGCGCCGTCAAAAAGAAGCTATGGCGATAACTTTCGACGCTACCAGCGGCATCAATGGCAGTCTCTGCGACCCCGCGCAGCGCGAAGCCACGCTGCGCGAGATTCAGGCCCATCTGCCGGTGCTCGAAGAATTGCAGTCTCCCCGGCTGATCCTGCTCTCTGGAAACCGTGTTGAGGGCCTGAGCCACGCGCAACTCCACGCCGCGTGCGTCGAGACCATTAAAGCCGCCGCCGATCTCGCAGCCGCAAAAAATATCGACCTACTCATCGAAAACATCGACCCCGAGGAAAATCCCAAATACTTCCTGACCTCCGTATCCGAGGGTTTTGATGTAGTGCGCGAAGTGAACCGCCCTAACGTCAAATTTCTCTACGATTTCTTCCATGAACAAATCGCCGAAGGCAACTTAATAGAGAAACTGGAGAAGAACATCGCGCTCGTTGGCCTGGTACACGTCGCCGACGTCCCCGGCCGCCACGAACCCGGCACCGGTGAAATCAATTACGCCAACATTTTCCGCAAACTGCGCGACCTGAACTATCGCGGAAACGTAGCCATGGAATTCATCCCAACGGGCGACACAGTAGCCTCGTTACGCGCCGCCCGCGAGCTGGCGATCGCAACGTCGTAGCCGGTTTTGTAGCGGCCGGGCTTTAGTCCCGGCGCTTCAGGTTTGGGTTTGTAGCGGCCGCCTTCCGAGGCGGGCGCCTTAGGAAATGCCAAGGAGGCCGTCACATGCACCGCCGAGAACTATTCCGTCTGCTAGCCGCCGGAGCCGCCATTCCCGCCCTGACTCCCAATCTCCTGGCCACGCTGCACGAAACCATACACGATTCACAATCCGCGTCCGGCTACGCCCTGCGCACCCTCGACGCCCATCAGAACGCCACGGTCACGGCCATGTCAGAGATGATCCTTCCACAGACTGACACCCCGGGAGCCAAGGGCGCCAAAGTAAACGAGTTCATCGACGTTATCCTCACTGACTGGGCCACCGACGCCGAACGCAAGCGCTTCCTCACCGGTCTCGCCGGGGTCGACGAAGGCACCAACAAACTCTTTGGCAAGGCCTTTGTGGGTTGCGATCCCGCGCAGCAGGAATCCCTGCTCCGCGCCATGGACGAAGAGTGGGTCCGCGAAGAATACCTCCCCAAGCCCCACACCACCGGTTACCAGAAGCGCGACCAGCAGCTGCAGGACAGTTTCTTCGGCGTCTTCAAGCGCCTGACCCTCGTCGGCTACTACACCTCGGAAATTGGCTTCACCCTGGAACTAAAGAAGGTAATCATCCCCGGCTCCTACAAAGGCTGCACACCCCTCGACAGCAAGACCGTGTAGGTGCCGAGCTTCAGCCCGGCGAATTCTTCCGCCAGCCACGGAAGTCATAGCATTCAGAAGCCCGCAGTAAAGAGGAGATGGCAAAATGCCCAAGGTAGAATACGACGCGATTGTCATCGGCTCCGGAATCACCGGAGGCTGGGCCGCGAAGGAACTCACCGAAAAGGGATTAAAGGTCCTGGTCCTCGAAGCCGGCCGGCCCATCGTTCCGGAGGAGGATTACGTCGAGCACGTTCCCTCATGGGAGCTGAAATACCGCGGCTGGGACAATCGCGAAGTCCGCGAACGCACCCAGCCCATCCAGCGCGAGTGCTATTACGCCTGCGACGAATATTCCAGCAAGTTCTTCGTAAACGATCTCGAGAATCCCTTCACTACCACGCCCGGAAAGCCTTTCGCCTGGATCCGCGGGCGCCAGGTCGGCGGCAAGTCCATCATGTGGGGCCGTCAGAGCTATCGCTGGAGTGATTTGGATTTCGAAGCCAATCTGCGTGAGGGCATCGCTGTCGATTGGCCCATTCGCTACAAAGATATCGAGCCGTGGTATGGCTACGTGGAAGAGTTTGCCGGCATCAGCGGTCAGGCGGAAGGCCTGCCCCAGCTTCCCGACTCAAAATTTCTTCCACCAATGGAGATGAACTGCGCGGAGGTGGTGGTCAAAGAAGCCATTCCCAAACATTTCGACGACGGCCGCATCATGACCATCGGCCGCTGTGCGGTTCTCACTGAGGTCCACAAAGGCCGCGCAGCTTGCCACTACTGCGGCGTCTGTCATCGCGGCTGCATCACCCGTTCCTACTTCAGCAGCCTGAACTCCACGCTGCCGGCCGCGGAAAAAACCGGGCGCCTCACGCTGCGTCCCTATAGCGTGGTGCACAGCCTGATTTTTGATCCCAGCACGCGGCGCGTTACCGGCGCGCGGGTGATCGACGGGCAGAATCACCAGGCTCTGGAATTTTACGGCAAGATTATTTTTGTTTGCGCTTCCGCGCTGGAATCCTCGCGTATTCTTCTTAATTCCACCAGTCGCGAATTTCCCAATGGCCTCGCCAATTCCAGCGGCCAGGTGGGCCGCAACATTATGGACCACGTGATGGGCGGCGGCGCGGAAGGCCGCATTCCCGGCCACGAAGACAAGGACGATTTCGGCAACCGTCCCAATGGCATTTATGTCCCGCGCTTCCGCAATGTGAAAACCAAACAGAGCGCCTTCCTGCGCGGTTACGGTTACCAGGGCGGCGGCTCGCGTGAGGGTTGGGGGCGCGGCATCAGCTCGCCGGGTCTGGGCGTCGACTTCAAGAATGCCTTGCGGCGTCCCGGCTCTTGGCATTTCACCTTCTACGGCTTTGGCGAGTGCCTGCCCAATCCCGCCAACTATCTCGAAATCAATCCCGATCAAAAAGATGCCTGGGGCATTCCCACCATTCGAATCAACTGCGCGTTTGGCGATAACGAAAAGGCCATCCTGAAGGATATGGCGGTGCAAGCCGCGGAAATGCTGGCCGCCGCTGGTGCCACGGACATTCGTCCCTACACGGAAGACAATCCGCCCGGCCTGACCATCCACGAGATGGGCACCGCGCGCATGGGTCGGGATCCCAAAACTTCCGTGCTCAACGCCTACAATCAAGCGCACGACGTGAAAAATCTATTCATGCCCGATGGCGCGTGCATGACCTCTTCCTCCTGCGTGAATCCATCGCTCACATATATGGCGCTTACGGCGCGCGCCGCGGACTATGCAGTTTCCCAGATGAAAAAAGGCGAGTTGTAGTAACTTGTCCTAGTCATCCTCGGGAGTTGTCTACTGCTTATGGCTCAGGTCGCGCGTTCTCCCAAGACTTACGACGTCTGCATCATCGGCTCCGGCGCAGGTGGCGGAATGGCCGCCAAAATTCTCACCGAAGGCGGCCTCAGCGTGGCCATGCTGGAAGCCGGGCCAGAGGTTCATCCCGATAAAGATTTCAAGATGCTGATGTGGCCTTATGAACTGCCACATCGCGGCGCGGGCGTTGGCGGATATGCCAGCGAAAATTTCGGCGAGTTTCTGGCTCCCAACGGCGCATGGAATATTGCGGGAGAGCCATACACCTCCGTTCCTGGCGCGAATTTCCAGTGGTTCCGCTCGCGCATCGTCGGCGGGCGTACCAATCACTGGGGGCGCATCGCGCTTCGTTTTTCTCCCATCGATTTCAAATCGGGTTCGCGCGACGGCCTCGGCGACGATTGGCCCATCGGCTACGAAGACATCGCGCCGTACTACGACAAGGTGGAAGGCTACATCGGCGTCTTCGGCACCAAGGAAAATGTCTCCAGCGCGCCCGACGGCGTGTTTCTCCCGCCACCCAAGCCGCGCTGCACGGAACTGCTTATCAAAAAAGCTTGCGACAAATTAAATATTATTTGCATCCCGTCGCGCCTCGCGGTCCTCACCAAGTCCATCAACGGCCGCTTGCCTTGCCACTACTGCGGCCAGTGCGGACGTGGCTGCACCACGGCCTCTAACTTCAGCTCCAGCCAGGTGCTGATTCCTCCAGCCATGGAAACCGGCCGTCTCACGCTGATCACTGGCGCCATGGCGCGGGAAATTACCGTGAGCTCGGATGGCAAGGCCACCGGTGTTTCGTACATCGACAAGGCCACGCTTACCGAGAAACGCATCAGCGCGCGCGCCGTCGTGGTTGCTGCCAGCGCTTGCGAGTCCGCGCGTTTACTGCTCAATTCCAAATCTCCCACTTTTCCGAATGGCCTGGCCAATTCCTCCGGCACCGTTGGCCGCTACCTGATGGATTCCGTGGGCAGCGACGGCTGGGGCATCGTTCCGGCGCTCGAGAAAATGCCGCCACACAATCACGATGGCACCGGCGGAATGCATATGTACATTCCGTGGTGGAAGTTTGATCGCCAGAACGATTTTCCGCGCGGTTACCACATTGAAATGGGCGGCGGGCGCGAAATGCCCGGCGTGGGCATGTTCGATGATTTGTGTCAGCGCGAAGAAGGTTACGGCGCGTCGCTGAAAGCCAAGGCGCGCAAATCCTACGGCACAGGCATCGGATTTGCCGGACGCGGCGAGATGATTCCCAATCCCGACACGTATTGCGAGATCGATCCCGATGTTGTGGATCAGTGGGGAATTCCCGTGTTGCGTTTTCATTTCCGCTGGTCGGAATACGAATTGCGCCAGGCGCGCGATATGCAGGAAACCTTCCGCTCGATTATTGAGACCATGGGCGGCGAATATATGACCAAGACGCGTATCGATGGACAGTATCCATTCGGAATTTTGGAAGGCGGAAAAATCATTCACGAAGTGGGCACGGCGCGCATGGGAGCGGACCCGAAGACTTCCGTGCTGAATTCCTACTGCCAGGCGCACGACGTGAAAAATGTTTTTGTGACCGATGGCGCGTCGCTGGTCACCAACCCCGACAAGAATCCCACGTTGACGATCATGGCGCTTTCCTGGCGCGCTTCGGAGTACCTCCTGGACGAAGCCAAGAAAGGAAATCTGTGATGGCCGAGAAAATGCCGAGTGACAAATTGTCGGACGGCGGACCTATAAGGAGCGAATCGCCGGGCGCGAAATTGCCCGGAGCGGGAATTTCGCGGCGCGATATTTTGAAGAATCTGGCGATTGGCGCGGCCGGCGGCTCCGTGCTGCAGGTGATTCCCGCGGAGGCCGCGGAATTCATTCATCACCTGGTGCGTACGGAGAAGGGAACTGCTCCAGCGGCAAAATACGCGCCGAAATATTTTTCGGCGCACCAATATGCGACCCTCACATTTTTGTGCGACGCGATTATTCCCAAAGACGAGCATTCCGGCGGAGCGGTGGAAGGCGGGGCGCCGGAGTTTATCGATTTACTGACCAGTGAAAACGAAAAATATCAGTTGCGGCTGGGCGGCGGGCTGTTCTGGCTGGACGGCTTTTGCACCGACCGCTATGGAGCGACGTTCCTCGACTGCACAGCGCAGCAAAAAACGGAAGTGCTGGATTTGATCGCTTACCGCGCCAACGCCGTCAAAGATCCCTCGCTCAGCCAGGGTGTGGCGTTTTTTGCGCTGCTGCGAAACATGACTTGCGATGCGTTTTATACCAGCAAGATTGGCATCGCGGATTTGCAGTACATCGGGAATGCCACCTTGCGCGAATTTCCGGGTTGTCCGTCGTTGCCCTCGGAAAGTTAGTCCCGGCTCCGGCGGCGAAAAGCACGGGTCTGCCCTTCGCGGCTCAGGGTAAAAAGACCCGCCGCTACAGCCTCTCCGTAACGCCAATATTTTCGCCATGCAGATTCCCTAGTAGCCTAGGTCGTTCAAATATTTGAAGCTGGTGCGGATGTTGTCGATGCCTTTGGCGGCGTCGTTTTCCACGAAATAGTGTTTTATGCCGGCTTGTTCGGCGCGGGCGAAGATGGGTTTGAAGTCAATGGAGCCCTGGCCCACGTCGCGCATGCGCGTGGCTTCGTCGGCCAAGGTGCCGCCGTGGCCCTGCCAATCTTTTACGTGCACTAGGGGGAATCGGCCCGGGTATTTTGCAAAATAAGCCAGTGGGTCGGCGCCGGCTACGGTGATCCAACAGAGGTCCATTTCCATTTTGACCAAATTCGGATCGGTATTTTCGAGGAAGAAATCGTAAGGCAGCTTCCCGCCAATGGTGGGGGAAGGCTCGAATTCAAAAGTGTGATTGTGGTAGCAGAACTGGATGCCGGCTTTTTGACACTGCTCGCCGGCCATGTTGAAGAGGTCGGCGGCGCGCTTCCAGCCATCGGGTTCCTGGCGCTGTTTTTCGTCGATCCACGGACAGACTAAATAGGTTTGGCCCATGGTGTGGGCGGAGTCGATGGCCATGGGGAGCATCATTTGTACCGTGGCGTAATCGATGTGCGAGGACGGGGAAGCGAGGCCGTGGCTGTCCAGCATGGCGCGGACGTCTTTCGGCGAGTGGCCGAAGTACCCAGCCATTTCGACTTCCTTGTAGCCAGCGGAGGCGACCTGCGCGATGGTTCCGGGGAAATCCTTTTTCATGAGTTCGCGCACGGTATAGAGCTGCAGGCCGATGGGCGCGACGCGATGGTCGGGCGCGGCGGCGAAGCCGGGATTAGCCCAGGATTTGGTGGCGAGCAGGGTGCTGGCGGCGATACCGGAATTTATAAATGTTCGTCGATTCATGGCGGGCATTCTACTCCGGTTTGAGTGCCAGGCAGAAAAAACTGAAGCGCGAAACCAAATCGGGAAAAAATTGTGAAGAAGGAGAGTACCCCACCCCCGGTGTTTTTGGTAAAGAGTGCGCAACGCCAAGAAAATAATGGAGATATCGCGAATTGTGAATTAAGAAGAGTGTGTAAGCGACTGAAAACAAAGGGGCGGGTTTTGCACGTATTTGGCAAATTTGCGAAAGAGTGCGTGGGGCACTCATTCTAAAGAGTTTAGAGTTGGCTGAAGTGGAATATGTGGAATTTATCGGCTTGCGACAAGAGGCGGAGGACTGGGTAGGCCGGGTGAGCGAGGAAAGAATCGAGGAGCGGGCTGCGGAGGGACGGATGGAGCGAAATATCATGCAAGAGGATAGCACAAGAATGACTTGTCGTCAATGGTTACTGTAGCGGTTGCCAGACCACAGGCAGCGCAGATGAGCGCCGCCTGTGGTTGGAGCGGTAGGAGCCGGCGGTTAGAACTGGAATCGCAAGCCGAACTGCATGATGCGCGGCAGGTGCGAGCCAGTGAGTACGAGGAAGCCGGCGCCGCAACTCGGGTCGCCAGCGTTGAGGGCTGAGCAACTGTCGGTGCTGCCTAGGCCCACGCCACCAGAACTGATGCCGCTGACGGAGTTGAGTTGCGGATGGTTGAAGAGATTGAAGTTTTCCCAGCGGAATTCAAACGCATAGTGTTCCTTGAAGGCGAAGCGTTTGAAGAGGCCGAAGTCAAAATTAACGCGGCCCGGGAGGCGGAGCAAGTTGCGAGGCGCGTCGCCGAAAGTGAGGCCGGTGGGCAACTCGAAGGCGGCGGGATTGTAGCGCAGAACGCCGAAGGTGTTGGAAGCGGCGAATTGCGCGAGCTGAGAGGCGGGAACGATGTTTGGATTGCCGACGACGTCGAGGCGCGAGGCGGTGCCAACGGCATCGGCGACGCCGGCGTTATCGGCGTAGGTGGAACCGTTGACGACGTTGAAAGGCAGGCCCGACTGAATGACGGTGATGCCGGAAAGTTGCCAGCCGCCGAGCATGGTGTGGGTAAAGCCCTGCGAACCCTTGAAGAAAGGCAGGGCGTACACGTAGCTGATGCTGGCGGAATGGCGCAGGTCGAAGTTGGAACTGGAACGATTAAGCGCCCGGTTGTAGGAATCCACGAAATTGTTATCATTCCAATCGGAAGAATCATCAATGGAGTGCGAATATGTATAGGAGAAGCTGAACGTCAGGTCCCCAATGGTGCGCTGCAGGC